>Ga0302270_10001625_pt1 | contig 22664 bp, 18 predicted proteins | sample III_Bog_E2_3_FD_198773 | JGI IMG/M metagenome (GOLD analysis project Ga0302270, IMG submission 198773) | Peat permafrost microbial communities from Stordalen Mire near Abisko, Sweden - III_Bog_E2_3 | ecosystem: Environmental > Terrestrial > Soil > Wetlands > Peat | place: Sweden: Abisko... | reverse complement strand
CGACAGGTCAGCCGTCACTGGCGGAACCAAAGTCTTGTCCGACTGGATCAAGGTACGCATCACCTCCAATCCCGGCGAAACCTTCCTCGATCGCATGATCGCTCTGGTCGAGGGCGCAACCCGCCAGAAGACGCCCAATGAAATTGCCTTGAGCATTCTGCTCTCCGGCCTTACCATCGTCTTTCTCTTCGCCGTCGTGACCTTGCAGCCCTTCGCCATATACTCCAAGGCCCCGCAAACGGTCTTCGTACTGGTCTCGCTCCTCGTCTGCCTGATTCCCACCACCATCGGCGGCCTTCTCTCCGCCATCGGCATTGCAGGCATGGACAGGCTGGTTCAATACAATGTGCTCGCCATGAGCGGTCGCGCCGTCGAAGCCGCCGGCGATGTCAACACCCTGCTGCTCGACAAAACCGGCACCATCACCCTCGGCAATCGCCAGGCCACGGAGTTCATTCCCTCGCCGGATGTGAGCCACGAGCGGCTGGCCGACGCAGCGCAACTTTCGTCGCTTTCGGATGAAACCCCCGAAGGCCGGTCCATCGTTGTGCTGGCTAAAGAAAAGTACGGCCTCCGCGGCCGCGACCTTGCAGGCATCCACGCCGAGTTCGTGCCCTTCACCGCCCAGACCCGCATGAGCGGCGTCAACTTGCCGGGTGTCATGATTCGCAAGGGCTCAGTGGACGCCATTTCTCGCTTTCTTGAGGAGCAAGGCTCCAGTCTGCCCAAAAAAGTTCGCGACAGCGTTGAGGAGATCGCGCGCCAGGGCGGCACGCCGCTCGTCGTCGCCGAAAACTCGACCGCTCTGGGCGTCATTCATCTCAAAGACATCGTCAAGGGCGGACTCAAAGAGCGCCTTGCCCGCCTCCGCGCCATGGGCATCCGCACCATCATGATCACCGGCGACAACCCGCTCACCGCAGCGGTCATTGCTCGTGAGGCCGGCGTCGACGACTTCCTCGCCGAAGCCAAGCCCAAGGACAAGATGGACCTGATCAAACGCGAACAGGCCAAGGGCAAACTCGTCGCAATGACCGGCGACGGCACCAATGACGCGCCCGCACTGGCTCAGGCCGATGTAGGCGTGGCGATGAACTCCGGCACGCAGGCAGCCAAGGAAGCCGGCAATATGGTCGATCTCGACTCCAACCCGACCAAGTTGATTGAAATTGTCGAAATCGGCAAGCAGCTCCTCATGACCCGAGGCGCTCTGACGACCTTCTCCATCTCCAACGACGTGGCCAAGTACTTCGCCATCATCCCCGCCATGTTCGCCGGCGTCTTCCCGGTGCTGACCGCGTTGAATATCATGCACCTGGCCACGCCCCAGTCGGCCATTCTCTCGGCCGTCATCTTCAACGCGATCATCATCGTCGCCCTCATCCCGCTGGCACTGAAGGGCGTCAAGTACGAACCCAAGGCCGCCGATATCCTGCTGCGCAACAACCTGGTGGTCTACGGCTTCGGCGGCATTATCATTCCGTTCATCGGCATCAAAGCCATCGACATGGCCCTGGTGGCCCTGCATCTGGCGTAACGGCGTGCTGAGGTTGAAGGATTTGGGCGTCAAGCCCATGCATCAACCCGGCAAACGAAATTTGCTTTTGCTGAAGGGTACGGGCTTTAGCCCGTACAACAACCCAGTAAATGAAGCGGGGCTTTAGCCCCTGAGGGTAGTTTCAAAGGAGACCGACCGTGCATTCCACATCCACCCTGGCCCCTGTTGCAACAGCAAAAGCCGCATCGACCCAGCATTCCGTCTGGATGACTTCGATCCGTTTCACCCTCGTCACCGCACTCTTGTTGGGCCTGGGCTATCCGCTCCTCGTCACCGGCATTGCCAGGCTTGTCTTTCCCAAACAGGCCGGCGGCAGCCTCATTCAGCTCAAGGACGGCACAGTCATCGGCTCCGAGTTGCTGGCCCAGAGCTTCACCAGTGACCGCTACTTCCATCCCCGCCCGTCGGCCGCCGGCAATGGCTACGACGCGACGGCTTCGGGAGGCTCCAATCTAGCCCAATCCTCGAAGACTCTTGTAACCCGCATCCAGGGCGACATCGACAAGCTGGCCGCGCAAAACCCCGGCAAGCCTGTACCGATCGATCTGGTGACCACCTCCGGCTCGGGCCTCGATCCGGACATCACTCCCGACAATGCCTTCTATCAGGCCCCGCGTGTCGCCAAAGCCCGCAACCTGAGCGATGAGAACGTCCGCCAGCTCATCCAGCAACACATCACCCCGCGCCAGCTGGGGCTGCTCGGCGAGCCCAGGGTCAATGTCCTCTCCCTCAACCTCGATCTCGATAAGCTCTCTAAATAGATCAGCTTCCAGCAGTGTCTCCTGTTGGCGCCACTTGCAGAATTTAATTGAGATTGAAAATGTGTCAGGGCACGACTTTAGTCGTGCCGAAAGAGCGGTAGAATCATGCTGGGCTTTAGCCCCTGCGGCTTTCTTTTTCAGCTATTTGCAGTCCCACAGCGCCTAGAACCGGAGTCAAGAATAGCCATTTGCGGCACGACCAAAGTCATGCCCTGACACAATCTACAGCCTGAAGACAATTCTGCAAGAAGTTCGTTGTCTTCTTCTGGACCCAAGGCTTTTGCGCGGCTTATCATCGGCTAATGAATGGAGTAATGCTCGACGGCCAACCCCTGACGCTGGCCGAGATTGAAGCTGTTTCGCTGGCCGCCGCTCCGGTCGACCTTGCCCCATCCGCCTCAGCTCGCATGGCTCAGAGCCGGACCCACATTGAAGAGATCCTGGCAGCCGGACAGGTGGTCTACGGAGTCAATACCGGCTTCGGCAAGCTCTCCGATGTACATATTCCGCCCGACAAATTGGCGCAATTGCAAACCAACCTCGTTCGCAGCCACGCCGGTGGCGTGGGCCAGCCGCTCTCCGAAGCCGAATCGCGAGCCATGCTGCTTCTCCGCGCCAATGTTCTCGCCAAGGGCTTCAGCGGCTGCCGCCCTGAGCTGGTGGAGCTGCTCGTAGCGCTGCTCAACGCCCGTGTGCACCCCGTAATTCCCGAGAAAGGCTCCGTAGGCGCAAGCGGTGATCTGGCCCCCTTGGCTCACCTGGCTCTGGTTGTCATCGGCGAGGGCGAGGCCTTCTACAAGGGCGAGCGGCTGCCCGGCGGCGAGGCTTTGCGCCGTGCCGGACTCACACCCGTTGTTTTGGCGGCCAAGGAAGGCCTTGCGTTGCTGAACGGCACCCAAGCCATGACCGCGGTCGGCGCCTTGGCCGTTGCGCGCGCTCGCCGTTTAGTCCAACTGGCCGACCTGGCGGGAGCTATCTCCCTCGAAGCCTTGATGGGCACGCCTGACGCCTTCGATCCTCGCATCCACCAGGTCCGGCCGCACGCAGGCCAGATTCAAGCCGCCGCGCATCTCGTTCAGTTGCTTGCCGACTCGGAGATTCGCGAGGCTCATCGCGAGCACGATTCGCGCGTCCAGGACGCCTATTGCCTCCGCTGCATGCCCCAGGTGCATGGAGCGGTGCGGGATGCGTTGGAGCATGTTCGCGGAATCCTGGAGATTGAATCGGGTTCGGCTACGGATAATCCGCTCGTCTTCCCAGAAGTCTCAACCAAGACGCCAAACCGCGGAGCGGGAGCGGTACTTTCAGGTGGCAATTTTCATGGAGCCCCGCTGGCCTACGCCTTCGATTACGCCGCCATCGTGCTCACCGACCTGGCCAGCATCACCGAGAGGCGCATCGACCGGCTGCTCAACGTCGACATCAACGAGGGCCTGCCCGCCTTTCTCTCACCCGATCCTGGCCTGTCATCAGGATTCATGATCGCCCAGATTGTTGCGGCGGCTCTGATCAACGAGTGCCAGGTGCTCGCGCATCCCTCTTCCACGGGCAACATTCCCACCGACGGAGGCAAGGAGGATCACGTCTCGATGGGAATGACCGGAGCGCTCAAGCTGCGCCAGATCGTCGACAACGCCGAGCGGATCGTCGCCATCGAGCTGATGTGCGCGGCGCAAGGGCTGGAGTTCCGTAGGCCTCTCCGGGCCAGCCGGGAGGTCGAGCGCGCTCATGCGGCTGTGCGCGCGATTGTGCCGCGCCTTGAACAGGATCGCACTCTCGCACCGGACATCGAAGCGCTTGCCGCGGCTCTCAAGGCCGGAGCCTTCAACGCCTGGTGCGCTACTTGACGCTCAGGTCGCCGTCCACGTCCACCACCAGCGCGTCGCCGTCAATCTGTGTGGAGTGGATCTTCAGCCGGTCCAGGCTGACCTTGTAACCGGAGGTGGCGGTTGACCCCTCAAGGGCCTTGCGCAGCAGTTCCGCCGCATTCACCTTCATGCCCGAGGGAATCTGGTGGCTCAGGAAGGGCGTCAGTACGAAGTTCAGCTCCTGGTAGTCACTGACGCGGTCCACGCGGGCGTCTTTGAACCCAATGCTCTCACCCTCCCCTTCCGGCGCCAGCGAGACCTCGGCTGGCAGCGAGAGCGAGATGCCGAGGCAGGCGCCGCCGACCTTTTTTCCCAGCCGGGAGTGGGTCTTCACGCTGACTACAAACCGATCCTGGACAAAGTGCAGCTTCGGGTCGTCGGCGTAGACAAAGCAGGGACTTTGCGCATTTCCCTTCAGGTAGTAACGGCCGTCGGGGCTGCCAAAAAGCTGCTGCTTCAGAGTACGTTCCAGCGCCTCGCGGCTCACTTTAAGCTCCACGGCGCCCGAACGAGAGCCCCCCACGGCCGCCAGCAGAAGCACGCTGGCCGCCACTCGCCAGATTGTTGTCATACTAGTATCCTGCCACCGGCGGCTGCATTCGTGCGACTTTTTCACATGTCAAGAGAGTGCCAATGCCGGCCCCGGAAAGGGAAAGTCATGCCTAATCCATTCCAATAGAACAACATAGAGTGTATTGTGTGTTTAATTGAACACACGCGATTGTACCCGATAGGGTGCAATTTTGCTATTGATTTATGAAGAAAAAATCCGTAAAATAAGACAGTAATAGTTCCCTCCGAGCCGACAGTAGCGCCCGTCCGTGGAGGATGTACAGGCAATAAAAACCCATCTAAGGACACAAAAACAAATGGCAAAGCGTCGTGGAAATCCGAATTGGGGCAAACCGGAGCCCATTGGCCCGGTAGTCCCCACAGTGACCTCCTTCGAACAGATCGTGAGGGAGTTCAAGCTCAGCCCGGACCAGTACATCCGGTCCACGCGCCTGCGGGAGTGGGCTCGCCGGAACAAAAACTCCAAGTATATCCCTGAAGCTCTTCTCGAGGCTTGGGGTTTTGAGATCGAATCGGCGTTGTAAGCGCCCTTCCATCAGCGTGTTCCAAACAAAAGCGCCGCCCTCGGGCGGCGCTTTTGCTGTTTGCGCTGCCATCGGCGAGAATAGAAGCGCAGCCATGCCAGATTCCGCACGCACCTTCGAAGCCCCCTTTACCGATGTCCCCGGCGCGCTGGCCGAGATCCGTTCCGGCCGCATGGTCGTCGTGGTCGACGATGAGGACCGCGAAAACGAAGGCGACCTGACCCTGGCTGCCGAGTTTGTGACGCCTGAAGCGATCAACTTCATGGCCCGCTACGGCCGCGGCCTGATCTGCCTTGCACTGACCGAGGAGCGCGCCGACCATCTTCGCCTCTTTCCCATGACCGCGCAGAACTCTTCGCGTTTCGGGACGGCGTTCACCGAGACGATCGAGGCGCGTGAGGGAGTAACGACCGGCATCTCCGCTGCCGACCGGGCGCATACCATCCGTATCGCCATTGACAGCAAATCCACTTACACCGACCTCGCCCGCCCCGGCCATGTCTTTCCGCTGCGCGCCCGCAAGGGAGGAGTTCTTGTGCGTGCCGGCCAAACCGAGGCCTCGGTCGACCTGGCGCGCATGGCCGGGCTCAATCCTTCGGGCGTCATCTGCGAGATCATGCGCGACGACGGCGAGATGGCTCGCATTCCCGACCTCATTCCCTTCTGCCGCGAACACGGCCTGCGGATTCTTACGGTTGCCGAACTGATCCGCTACCGGCTGCGCCACGAACGCTACATCGTGCGCGCCGGCGAGAGCCGCATCCAAACCCGCTATGGCGAATTCCGCATGATCGCCTACGAGAGCCAGGTCAACGGCGGCGAGAGCCATATCGCGCTGGTGCGCGGCGACCTTTGTGCGGACTGCCCGGCCTTCAACACAGGCCCCGCCGTCGGCTTTCTGCCGGGAGAATCGGGCTCGTCTGCCTACGGCGAGCAGCAACTGCGGCCGCCTTGCGAACACCCCGTCCTGGTCCGCGTTCACACCCGCTGCGCGGCCGGCGACCTGTTTGCCGCCGACTGCCACTGTCGCGAGATCCTTGACCAGTCCATGCGCATGATCGCCGAGGCGGGTTGCGGCGCCGTGCTCTATCTGCACAACACCTCGCGTGGCTTTGAGATCGATCACGCGCCGGCTTCGGCCAGCGCCTTCCAGCCGGACGGCGCGGCGGCTTTGCCCGCCGAGCCTGACTCCGATGTTGGCCGGCTTGTTCTGCACCGCGAGCTGCGGGCGCGCGAGGGCTCCCAGGCGCGCACCGGGCGCAATCTGCGCGCCATTGGCCTCGGCGGCCAGATCCTTTCAGATCTGGGAATCCGCCGCATTCGCCTCTTGTCCAATACGCCGATGCACATCCCCGCCCTCGAGGGCTTCGGCCTGGAGATCGTCGAGCAGGTGGCGATTCCGATCGAGGAGTGCAGCCGCGTGGTGTGAGGCGGTTGACGCGCGGCAATGGCTGCCTCCGTGTCTCCGTGTCTCCGTCTGGCCCAATCATCGAAACCAGGTCCCCAGCCTCGCCATGCCCAGCCGCATTCGAACGCACCCCCTGACCGTGCCGGGCAAATCAGCTGTCCGCCAGGAACTTGATTGATAACCTCTCTCACTCAGTTCACTTCAGCACAAAAGCACGAAATCTGTGGTACTAATTCTGCATAGGTCTAAAACAAAAATCGATGTCAGATGAAAGCGTTTTCTATTGAACCGGTCTTGAGCCGGACGCTGGTCATCGGACGGAACAGGTTGAAGGCGATGAGCCACGTCCCCCATCCCAACGAACCCCAAAGTCTCTATGAGTTGAGTTGGACTTACGCGCCCGGAAGCATGTTTGCGCTCGATTGCGGCACCGGGAAGCTGATCGACGTCAACCCGGCGGCAGAGGCGCTGAGCGGCTATTCGCGCGATGAGCTGATCGAAATGTCTTTGGACGACCTGCACCCCAAAGCCGAGCAAGCGCGGCTCAACCTTGAGATCCAGAGTTCGATCCAGGAGCCGTCGCACTGGCCCTCCGGTTTCCACCTGCTGCGCAAAGACGGCCAACGCGTTCCGGTGATGATTTCCTCCTCGAAGTCGTTGCTGCTGGCTGGCCAGACCGTGGTGAATTTCGTCTATCGCGACATGACCGAGCTGGTGGATAGGGAGCATCAGCTTTCGGTCAAGAACTGGGCGCTGTCTGCCTTTTCGGCGGCGGCATTGGCGCTCGGACGCGCTCAATCCGCCGACGGATTGCTGCAGTCGATCTGCGAGGCGATCACCAGGGAGTCCCTTTATGCTCTCGCATGGGTCGGGATCGCTGAGGACGATCCAGGCAAGAAAGTTCGCTTCGCCGGAGCAGCCGGAAGCGCCGTGGGCTATTTGGATGGGTTGCAAGTGAGCTGGTCAGAGGATAACCCAATGGGACAAGGTCCGACCGGCATCTGCATACGTACGAACAAGATAACCATTATCGAGGACTCCGAGGTTTCGGAGTTTTTTGCCCCTTGGCGCGAGCGAGCCAGGCAATTCGGCATCCGGTCCTCCGTGGCGATTCCCTTCTCCATCGATGACGACAGGCGCGGCGTGTTGATGGTTTATTCGTCACACCCCAATGCATTCGAGCCGGACGCGATCGAAGTCTTCGAGAATCTCGCCAGGGAGTTTGTTTACGGCATCCACGCGCTGGAGCAGAAGAGGCTGCTGCAAGCCGAACGGCGAAGCCTGGAAAAGACAAAAGGACAACTCAGCGACGCATTGTCGTCGATGGTTGCGCCCATTGTCACGGCGATGGAGATGCGCGACCCCTACACCACCGGCCACCAGACCCGCGTGGCGGAGATCGCCTGCGCAATCGCCAGGGAGATGGGCTGGCCCGAGGAGAGGCTGCAGGGTCTGCGCCTTGCCGCCCTGGTTCACGACATCGGAAAGATCGCAATTCCCTCCGAGATCCTGACCAAGCCGGGAAGACTCAATACCGCGGAACGGGAGATGATCAAAGGACATGCGGAGACCAGCTACGCCATACTCAAAGACATTCCCTTTGCCTGGCCCGTTGCCCAGATCGTCCGCCAGCATCACGAAAAGCTCGATGGCTCGGGTTATCCGCTGGGTCTCAAATCCGATGCGATCCTGATCGAATCCAAGGTGTTGACCGTTGCGGACATCGTGGAAGCAATGGCCTCCTTCCGCCCTTATCGACAGGGGATTCATATGGATCTTGTGCTCGAACAGATTGAAAGGGAGGCCGGCACTCTGCTCGATCCGGAGGTCGTTTCGGTGTGCGTGGCTCTCTTCCGTAACAAGCACCTTGTTGTGCAGGGCTGGCTGCGATAGGTCCTGCTATGAACTTTCCCGCCCACGCGGAAGTTCTTAGCAAGCGCTAGGCAGTGTCTGGTGAATACCAAATCGACCGGCTCTGTATCAGGGCACGACTTCACCGGGGTCCCCATCGACAGGTCTTCGTCGATGGGGTTGGAGTTCAGTCGTGCCGCAAATACCGCAAAAAACAGACTGGGCTTTACATTCTGCGAAAAACCTCATTCGGGCGGTAGGCCGGGGATTCATCCCCGGTATAAAGACAATGGAATCAGCGGCGGCTTTAGCCACTGAGGTATGTTTTTGCGGCGAATCTCCAGAGATCAGGCCTCTCTCCGCAGCCTGTTTAGCCCCGGAGGAATGCCTTTCGGCTTCCTTGATGGGGTTTATGCAACGAGTCTTAGCGATTCGATTTGCAGAAAGTGGTCTGTATTGACCAACGAAGGTTAGCACAACGCTGTAAGATTGCAGAGACACTTCGGCGGAAGAAGCAGCCTTCAACAATCTTGCGGTAATCGACCTCCGCAAACGATTGGCACGATCCCACAAAACGCTCCCCAAGAGCCTCAAAGCTTGCATCCAAGTACTCCCACAAGGAAAGGCTGGACCGGTTGAGCGTTCATCTTGTCAATCCAAGTGACAATTCCTTCGGCACCGCGGTGATCACACCCCGATGGTTATTCGTGCTTGCGGCGGCAACACCACATGTGGCTGGAGATCCAATTCTCGTCGACGAATCTCTCGAACAGATCGTCCCGGAGACGATTCAGCCCGGCGACATAGTGGGCATCAGCGTCCACACCGGCAATGCACTGCGCGGCTATGAAGTGGGAAGAATAGCACGCAGCCGGGGCGCTACTGTGATCTACGGTGGAATTCACGCCACGCTCTTTCCAGAGGAAGCGCTGGATCGCGGCCAGGGTCACGCGGTGGTGACCGGAGACGGCGATGTGGCCTGGGGCAAAGCGGTCACCGATTGCCTCGCGGGCAAGCTGGAAAGAATCTACGACGGCGGCCGCATCGGAGGCGGCGAGTTCCTGGCCGCGCGCTGGGACCTGATGGACCCGGAAAAGTATATGTGGGCCTCGGTGCAGACCATTCGCGGATGCCCCAAGCACTGCTCCTTTTGCAGCGTCTGGCGCACCGATGGACAAAAGCCCCGGCAAAGAAAGTTTCAGAGCGTGGTCGACGAAATCGTTGCTCTGCGGCGGCTCGGCTTTCGCTTTATTGCCCTCGCCGACGACAACTTCTATCCAGTGACCTTCACCGACCTCAGACTCGCCCGCGAGCAAAACAACATTGCCAAGGTTGAAGAGCTGACGGCGATTCGAAACGAGCGCTTTCAACTCATGGAAGAGCTGGCCAAGCTGCCGCGAGACATGGTCTTCTATACGCAAATGACGATGGAGGCCGGTGAAGACGTCGTCTTCCTGGATGCGATGAAGAAGGCCAACATCAAGGGCGCGCTCGTAGGCATCGAAGCAGTCACGCCCGAGGGGCTCAAGGCGATTTACAAAGACTGGAACCTCGCCGGCGACGCCATGGCCAAGCAGTTGCAGACCTTCAAAGCGCACGGGGTTCATGTGCTCGGCTCGTTCATCTTTGGGCTGCCGACCGACCGGCCCTCGACCTTCGACGCAACGGTCGCGATGGCCAAGAAGGCGGGCATCACCTTTGCTCAGTTCGTCATGATGACGCCCTTTCCCGGCACGGTCGATTTTGGCCGCTGGGAGAAGGAGCAGGCTGTGAATCCCACCCTGGTTGGTGATTTGCCGATTACGCGCTACTGGCTGATTCCCACTGCGGTTCGCCCCAAAATGTTTACTCCGCATCCGACGATGTCTTCCGATGAAATCCGCGAGCGCACGCAAAAGGTGTGGGACCGATTCTATAACTGGGGCGATATCTGGAAGAGATCTGCCTGCTGCCCAACCTTGACTTCGAGAGTCGCATTCATGTTCTTATCGAAGCTCTACCGGCAGATGTATGCTGGCACGGGCATCTCCACCGATAGCGCGCGCCGCAAAAAGTCCAAGGCCTGGGCCCGGTGGACAGCGCATCAGTGCAAGAAGCTCTTCCGGGCAAAGCCCATGCCCGAACTCGCGTCGCCAGTCTGGGAAGCGCCGTCCATCGCTCAGGCAGCGTTTGCCGGCGGCGATGGCGCGAAGATCGCCGGCCCCTTCATCGTGACCCGGTGAGGCTGGTACTACTGTTGCAATTGGATGTTTCCGGAGGGAGCGGGGGGCTTCAGCCCCCTGAACGACCGCGATTTTGCGAGGCCTTCAGGCCCGGCTCTTTGTCGCTTTTCTAGAACACAAAGCGATTACAACTACGGTTCGGAGGCCTATTGCTCAAGAATAATTGAGCGCCTCACGCGCTTACTTCATCGGCATCCGCGTCGCCTCCCTCGCCCGGCGCGAGGAAGAGATTCTCTTCCAGTCCGTGTTGCCGCGTGTAGAGGTCGTAGTAGCGTCCGCCAAGCGCGAACAACTGCGCATGGTTGCCCCGCTCGACGATGCGCCCCTCTTCAACCACCAGGATCTGATCGGCGCGGCGAATGGTTGACAGGCGGTGGGCAATCACAAAAGTAGTGCGCCCCTGCATCAGTTGATTCAGCCCGGCCTGAATCATCTGCTCGGATTCGGAATCGAGCGAGCTGGTCGCCTCATCGAGAATCAGAATCCGCGGCTCAGCCAGTAGCGCGCGGGCAATGGAGAGACGCTGCTTTTGCCCTCCCGAAAGCTTCACGCCGCGCTCGCCCACAATCGTCTCATAGGCCTCCGGAAAGCGCTCGGCAAACTCGTCCACGCGGGCCGTGCGGCAGGCAAAGAGAAACTGCTCTTCGGTTGCATCGGGACGCGAAAACAGGATGTTCTCGCGAATCGTGCCGTCAAAGAGAAACGAGTCCTGCAGCACCACGCCCAACTGCGAGCGATAGGTATTCAGGTCTACCTGCGCAAGGTCCACATCGTCCACCACCACGCGGCCCTTTGACGGAGTATGGAAAGCGCAGAGCAGGCTGATCACCGTGGACTTGCCCGAGCCGGAGGAACCCACCAGCGCGGTTACCGTCCCTGGTTCAGCCACAAAGCTGATGCCGTGCAGCACGGTCTTCTCCGGGTCGTAGGCGAATTCCACATCTTCAAAGCGCACTTTGCCCTGGATGGGCGGCATCTTCACCGTACGGTCAGGGCTCTTGTTCTCTTCGAGCTCGGCCATCAGTTCGTTCGTGCGGTCAAGGCCTGCAAAGGCCTCGGTCAACTGCGTACCGATCGCCACAATCTGGAAGATGGGCGCAGTCATGAAGACCAGAAACATGTTGTAGCTCAGATAGTCGCCAAAGGTCCATTGATGGGCCATGATCAAATGTCCGCCCATACTCATCACAATGGCAGTCAGCAGACCCACGGCAGTGGTCGCCGTCGCTGACAGAGCGCTGGTCATGGTCAGCGACTTCATCACGTTGTCCAGCAAGCGGCCAACCCCCTCGGCAAAGACGCCTGCCTCGCGATCCTCGGCGTGGTAGCCCTTGATCACGCGCACGCCGCCCAGCGATTCGGTGAGCCGGCCGGTGACCTCGGCGTTGATCTTGCCGCGTTCGCGGAAGATTGGGCGGATCACCCTGAAGGCGTATTGAAGAACGAAGACGAAAGCGCCCATCACTGCAAAAGCAGTCAATGTTACCGATGCGCTGAGGTGCAGCAGATAGACAAATGCCAAAATGGCCGTGAACAGCCCGCCTACAAACTCCACAAGTCCGGTGCCGACCAGGTTGCGCACGCCTTCGACGTCGGTCATGATGCGGGCGACTAAAGTTCCCGTCCGGTTTTCGTCGTAGTAGCTGACCGAGAGCAGCCCAACGTGCCGCTGAACCTGGCGGCGCATCTCGGAGATCAACCGCTGGCCGGCCTTGGAGAGCAGTTGTGTAAGCGAAAATGAGGTGATGGCCTGGACCACCATGGCCGTGAACACCACCGCGATGATTCCCGGCAAAAGCTCTGGATGCGGGTGATCCTGGTTGAGCACTTTATCCATGAGCGGCTTGGAAATATAAGGCATCACAAGCAGAGCCACCCGGTTGACGATCATCAACCCCATGCCGGCCACCAGCAACCCCAAACGCGGAGCCACGAGTGACCTGATCTGGGGCCACAGCTTTTTTAGGCTCGGCTTGCGCTTGGGCAGCTCGCCCTGGCCCGCTCGCGCTCCGCGGCTGTGCGGCGAGCGCTCCGCCCGCCTGCTCATATCCATCCCGCCGTGACGCATCGTCCCCATGCGTTAGACCTTCCCCAAGCGGCGCGCGGCACGGAAGGAGCGCACACAGAGGATCAAATATATAAGCAGCAGCCAGGCCAGCGCGGTCTTCGCGACCAACGCTGTCGCATCCACGTCCTTCGACGAGTAGAAGTTCCTGAGAATCTCTGCCATCGTTCCCAGAAAGCCAACCAGGCCGATGGTCACGTTAATGTGCATGAACAGCTTTCGGCGGCGCTCGCTCGGACTGATGGCCAGCAGGCCGCCAACGCCCAGCGCAAGACCGATCCAGGTCGGAATCAGTGCGGTAGGATGCGCGCTGTCTGTGCCCAGAAAACCAAGCAGCCCCAGAGCAATCAAAAGAACCGCAAAAATTAGCGTTCTTTTCGCCATGCGAAGCCTCCATCTTTCATTCTGTCGCTTTTGAAATGCATTCATTGCCGCCGGAGAATCAGCACTGCCCGTTCAGGTTCTTCCAGGAATTCCGCAATCCGAATCGCCTGACCGCGAATCAGTTCTTCAGCTGCCGCAGTGGGGTAGTCGCAGCCTCGAAGCCAGAGCACTTTGGGAGGAGGCCCAAGTGTCGATGCCAACTCATAAAAGTCGGCATCGACCGTTACAATAGAAAAGCCATTGGACTTCGCATACGTCCATACAACCGTGTCCGCCGCTTGAAGCAGTCCTTCCGACGCGAGATGCGCGGAGTCGGGGAACAGATCTATGATGCGCCGGACGAGGCGACGCGAAAGATTCTCATCCAGCAACAGCTTCACAACGCCACACGCCGCCCTACGCGCGAGGCGTAGTCGAAAACAGCCGGGAAATCGGCAGCTTCCAGCTCTGGATAGTCAGAGAGTATCGTCCCCTCGTCCATTCCGGCAGCCAACCAACCCAATACATCCCAGACCGTAATACGCAGACCTCGGATGCAAGGCTGGCCAGACCGTTTACCTGGCTCGATTGTTATGCGGTTTTCCTCCATTGCAGCCTCACCCTAAATCATACCGCTATCGATTGAAATCAGAAAAGCTCCGGCCCCAGCAGGTCGGCCATCGTCTCGCGCCGCCGGATCAGCCTCGCCTTCCCGCCCTCCACCAGCACCTCGGCGGGCCGCAGCCGGCTGTTGTAGTTCGAACTCTGCGCCATCCCGTACGCTCCGGCATCGAGAATCGCCACCAGGTCTCCCGGCTTCACAGGTGCCAGCTTGCGGTCGTGAGCAAAGAAGTCGCCCGACTCGCAGATCGGGCCCACGACGTCCACGATGCGCGGTCTTCCTGCTCGCGGCCTCACCGGCACAATCTCGTGATAGGCCTGATAGAGCGCGGGCCGGATAAGGTCGTTCATGGCGGCATCGGTAATCACAAAAGTCTTCTTCCCGCTGCGCTTCACCTGAAGTACGCGCGCCACCAGTGCCCCGGCCTGCGCCACCAGAAAGCGCCCCGGCTCGATCATCAGCCGTCCCTCGAAGCCCTCCAACGCCTCATCGAGAGCCGCGACATACTCGCGTACTTTGGCCGCCGCATCAAATGTGCTGGCCCGGTAATCGATGCCCAGGCCTCCGCCGGCATCGACAGACTTCAAGCGAATGCCCTCGCGCCTAAGTTGCCGCACCAGCTTGTTCACCCGCGCCATGGCCGCGCCAAAAGGCTGCGCCGATCGGATCTGCGAGCCGATATGCACGCTGACGCCGTGGGCCTCAAGCCAGCGATTGCCGGCGACACTTTTGCAAATCGTGACCGCGCGCCGAATATCGACGCCAAATTTATGCTCCCTCAGACCAGTGGAGATATAGGGGTGTGTCTCGGCAAAAACATCGGGATTCACACGCAACGCGAAGCGCGCCTTCCTTTTCAATTTAGCCGCGCGCGCTGCCAGCAGTTCCAGTTCTGCTTCGCTCTCGACGTTGAATTCGAGAATCCCCGCCGTGAGCGCACGGTCGATCTCCGCCGCCGTCTTGCCAGCGCCGGAGAAGACGACCCTGTCCACAGCATCGGGCGCGGCGGCGATCACGCGCTCCAGCTCGCCGCCCGAGACAATGTCGAAGCCCGCGCCCCGGCCGGCCAGCAGCTTGAGAATCGCCAGCGCCGAGTTGGCTTTCATCGCATAGCAGACCAGGTGATCCCGTCCCGCCAGAGCCTGTTGAAAGAGCCCCAACCGCTCGACGATCTGGTCGGCGGAGTACACATAAAGCGGCGTCCCATGGAGCTTGGCGAGAGCTTCGAGCGAGACTTTGCCGCAGTGCAGGGCGCTGTCTGGCTGCGGATGATTGAAGGGACGTGATGATGAAAGCGGAGATTGAGTCAAAATGATCTTCCTGGGAATGAACCCTCTCTTGAGCCTACAGCATTTCCCGGAGGCATTTCGACCAATGGAGGTTGGGGGTGCAATCTCCGGTTTGCCGGTGACTCGCCCGGGACCGGTGTAGGGATTCCGTTAGGAGCGAAGCAAAGGGCTGCGCCCGTACGGCATCGCTAGTCCCAGCCGCTCTTTGTCTCCGTAAGGACCAGCGTGATTGAAACGGGTGCGTCTCCAGCCTTGATCTGCATTGGTAAAGACACTGCACGCTGAGGTTTCGCATTTTCGCCGGGCTTCGTAAGCCACATCCAGGCTCTGACACTGCAGTCAGTCGTCGAGAAACACTTGGCTGTCGTGGTTCCGTCGTTCTTTGTATCTTCGAAGTCGATGAGATCGGCATTGACGTGATTGGTCTCAACTGCGACACCTTTCCCCGCGGTCCGGCCATCGGGCCACTGAACGGCTACGTGAATTGTGCGTAGGCGCAGACGAGGCGTGAGTTGAATTCGAATCCGCGAGAGCTTCTGGCCCGGTGTGAGATGAAATATTTGCGCTTGGGTATGGTCGGGAACCCCCGGTGCGTATGTAGGCGAATAGGGATTGTCAACATTCGGTTGCTTCTCCAAGTTGACTCCGATAATGTAATCCCCTCCCGGAACATTCTCATAGCGAAAAGAGCCGCTGGCTGTGGTTGTTTCGTTATGAACTGATGGAAAGGTCTCTTCCTTCCCGTGCATCCTTACCAGATTTAGTCCAACTCCACCAATTGGACTGCCATTAAGGTCTACGACAGTTCCCGAAAGTACTCCCGGGGTTTCCATCGATAGCCGTGAATAGCCGCACGCATGTTCCCGGACTTCGACCTCCCGTTGCCATGGCAAAGCATAGCCCGCGAGCGTTGCGCTCAAGCCATATTTTCCTGGCTGAACTTGGTCAATTGAGAACGCACCAGACGCGTCAGTTGTAGCCGTCAATGTTCCAGCAATTCCTCCCCCTGTCACTTTCACACCGGCAAGTGGCCAATCAAGGCCGTCAAGAACAAGTCCCTGAATGCGTGTTGGCGCATCGCCTTTCTTCCACAAACGAAGCCATGCAATGTCGTCTGTCGCAGTAGCAGCATCACGCGTTCCGGTGCATTCCGGGGCGTAATATACGCGCATCTCAGGATTGAATCCCGGGGGTAGAGGCTTCTGTTTGCCACCAGTGGGTCTCGCCACTGTCATTGCAGCAGTGTCGACGGGGATGAACTTCCCCTGTGATGCGAACACCAGTAGCTTGGTTCCGATCTTATATTCAGCGTAGCAACTTGTGAAGCTTCCTGGATCGACCCAGACCTCTTTCGTGCCTTCAGACAATCCTTTGAAAATCTCGTCGACAGTGAATTTGTACAGGGTCTGCTGGAGGAACGTTCCCGAGCCGTCGTCATTCGAGTAGACCGGCGTTCCAACGAAGACAACTGGTGCCTCGGAGATGTAAGCGCAGGCAGGAGCAGGTGCACCGCACTCACAGGCCAGACCCGCAAGAGTGGAGATCATAACGAGAGCAAAGACAACCGCCTGCTTTACGTGATTATTCCGCATGTTGGTGGCTCTTGACCTTGCGAGAGAGTATAAATCTCACAGCCACGGTTGTATCGTCGCCGACTCGGAAGTAGCTGTGATCTTCCTCACGTTGGGTCCGAGTGGCCGGTCGTACGCCCAGAATCTGCCATGGGACGGCTTTTGGACTTGTGCTGTCTAATCTGGTAGGCGTCCCTTGGGTCGCTGGATCAATTGAGCGGCTGAGTCCGAGTCAATTTGAGGCTGAATCAGCGAATAGATCACTCGGTGCAATTCGGCCTCTTTCAGGGCGGGGCAGTTCTCGCGCATTCGATAGTAGCTATGTCGGTCCCCTTCCCAGACGTCAATTGTTAAGCAGAGTGTATCGGTTGCTCTGTCCCGAGTGATTGAATTGCCGCGCTCGCGACTGTCTGCCCAAAGTTCGTTCGTCGATAAACATTCCGTTGGGAAACGAGCCGGCAGAGTTATTACCTCATCCAACAATCTCACAGCGAGAGAAGCCTCTATCTTGGCTGTAAAGTACCAAGGACGTGTGTGTCTCCAGGTCATACCGGTAATCGGGAGCCAAAGTCCTGCTCCACAAACTCCGTCTTCTGATATCCTCACCGACCAACGTGGCAGATTGCGCGCAGCCTCACCAGAGTGATGAACAATGACATACCGGATCGGAGGAATGTTCTCTGAGTGGGAAACGTTCTCTGGGCGGGGAGCGTTCGGCTCCCTCACAGCTTTGAGCTCAATCTCGAACCGCAGGAGTGAGTTTGGAGGAACCTTGCCGGGAATCCCTTGGACACCATAGGCAAGATGCGGGCTAACAATAATGCTTCTCGCACCCCCTGCACGCATTCCGATGATCCCTTTGAGAAGACCAGGAATGCAACGACGACCATATAAATGAAGTTCGACCCTCGGTTCGGGATAGAGGGTAACCTCTTCTCCCTGGTGAAGAAACATCCGCAAGTTCAGAACGGCGGTCTTTCCTGGCAGTGCCTCTTCGCCAGTGCCGATTGAAATGTCACGGATTTCGATTCCTTTGGTCATTGTTTCTGTTCAGGTTACACCCTACGCCCGACGTTTAATTCTGAGCGGAGATAGCTCTGCTGGGATGCTTCGGTCGATTTGTCGCCTATCCGGAAACTGCACCACTGCCGGAGATTCGGCAGAAGTCCTGCCAAGCCGCACCTCACAATTCAAGCTGCCGCAACCACTCAGCCAGCAGCGCTGCGACCTTTCGCGGCTGTTCGTAGGCGGCAAAGTGGCCTGCATCCGGCAGCAGATGGTACTCACATCCGCCCGGCGCGGCGCGGAAGGCCTCCATCTCGGCAGGGGTAACCGCTGAATCCTCGCCGCCGGCAATGGCCAGCACCGGCGCGGTGATGTTTGCGACAGTCGGTACCGAGTCAGGCCGCGTGGCAAGGCCGGCCTGCACGGCCACCAATGCCTCTGGGGTGAGGGCCATTTGGGCGCTTAACTCGGTCACGATCTCGGGATGGCGCTCAAGAGCTGTGACGCCGGTCAGGCTCTTGATCTGAGTCTGGGCCATGCTCTGCAAGGCCTCCCGGCTGCCTGCGGCTCGCGCCTTCTCGATGCTGGCGGTGCGCCGGGCAAAGTTGGCCGCTGCATCCGGCTGCGGCTTCGAGCAGACGAAGGCCAGACCGCGCATCCGCTCGGGAGCCCGGCGCCAGAGCTCCAGCAGCACGTAGCCGCCAATCGAACAGCCGGCAAAGAGCGCCGCAGGCACCTTCAAATGATCCAACAAGGCCAGAACATCAGAAGCCAACTGCGCCATCGTCAGCACCGGTGCATCCGGGATAGTGGCAAATCCGCCCACAGGCAGCGTTCCCAGTTCCGACTCGCCATGCCCGCGCAGATCCGGAACGATGGCGCGCACCCCGGCCAGATCGTCAATGAGCGGCCGCCAAAACTCCCCATCGAGCGGCGTCGGATGAAGAAAAACCAGAGGCAACCCCGCCCCGCTCTCGCGAACGGCCAGCTTCGTCCCGTCCGATTCGTAGGTAGCCCTCATAACTTAAGAGGATACTTCACGGCATCCGCACCGGCTCTTCAGGAATGCCGATCCACCCGGCCAGGTAGGCCACGAAAACCAGTCCGCCCGAGAAGAAAAACCCGACCACCGTGAGGATGCGGACCAGCGCAACGTCCCAGCCATAGGTCTGAGCCACGCCGATGCAGACTCCGGCAATCGTGCGGCCTGCGATCGGTCGCACAAGCGGCCTTCCGGCCAGGTATGGCGCAACGGGAACGACCGCACCGCAGCTGGAACAGAAGCGCGCACCGGAAGGCAACCCGGTCCCGCAGCTTTGACAAAAGACAGCCATCGTCGATCCCTCCCTGACAAAACCCGCATTCATCTAAAGATACGGCAGCAGACCAGCGGCGGTTCCACCCTCAGCATTTTACGGGCTGCTTAATTGAAAGGGCACGACCTCACAGTTTGCGGAAAAACTCATTCGGGCGGTAGGCCGGGGATTCATCCCCGGTATCAAGACAATGGAATCAGCGGTGGCTTTAGCCACTGAGGTATGCTTTTGCGGCGAATCTCCAAGGATCAGGCCTTTTTCCGCAGCCTCTTCAGTCGTGCCATAAATGCCGCTCAGTCAACGTGGGCTTTAGCCCCTGGGGGACGCTTTTCGGAAGCCGTGCATGAAACCAGGCTTTTTTCGCAGCCTTTTTAGCCGCCGAGGGAATGTCGATATTCGGTCACACTCCCTTGTACGGGCTCCGCAGCCGCTTCCGCGCGGTATCAGCTCGCGAAGTGTTTGGACCGGCGTCAATCGCCATCTGATAGTCCTTGACCGCCTGCTGGCGCTCGCCGTTCATATCGCGGCACTCACCCGCGGCCAGCAACGACCGGATCTTCAGCTCCGGGCCAACATTCCTCGTCCATGCGGCCTGCTCATACGCCTGCGCCGCCTCGCCGAAGTGCCGCTGCCCGCGCAGTGCATCGCCTAGCCCAAAGAAGGCCAGTTCCAGCCGCGCCTCGGCAAAATAGCCGGGCTTGCTGCTGTTGGCGACAATCTCCCTATAGGCCGCCACAGCACCCATCCCTTCCCCCGCATCCTTGCGCAGGTTGGCCTCTTCCAGGCAGAAGAGATAATCGTGCGGATACTGATTCTTCAGCCCCCGCACCACCTCGATCGCCTCTTTGTACCGCGCTTCGCGGCGCAGAAAAAGGGCAATTGTAGTACGTGCCTCGATGCTGGTAATCACGCCGCGTTTCCCGTCGTCGCTCAGCATCTCGAGGCCGCGCGTCTTCGAACCAGAGATCCCGGCAAAGCCGATCAGCACTTTGAATGGCCAGGGCAGCGCGCCCACCACATATTCGTAGACCCCCACCACCAGCTTTGCATCCACATACTCCGGGTCCAGTTGCAGCACGCGCACTTCGTCGTCCTTGGCCTTGGTAGCCAGCCGAAAACCCGCGCCATATCCCCGCTCCACCATGGCGACATAAGTGCATCTGAGACTGCGAACCCAGCCTCGGGCAAACAGGGCGTCAATGTCGTTGGGGTTGCGGTCGAGCCGCCAGTCGGCCTCGCGAATCGCCTCATCGGCCAGCCCCAGGATGCGGTCGCGCGTCTTCGGGTCCTCCTCGGTCGCGTGGCGGCCAGTCAGGAAACCGTCGTTGGCATAGAAGGTCGTGTCCAGCAGATCCAGCCGGTAGAGCTCCTGAAAGAGCACCGCGTCGAGCAGCATCGCGGTCGCCTGTGGATCGCCCGGATGCATCTCGCGAAAGCGCTCAAAGCGCTCGACGGCCCCCGGATAGTCCAGGTTATAGAAGCGTTCGTAAGCCTCACGCACCAGCGGATCGTGATTCAGCGGATTGGTATGCACCGTGGAGGCATATCCAGGAGTGCCCGCCGCCAACACAAGAAGACCCCAAGCCAAGGCGCGCATCCAGCGTGAAACGTTCGTCAAACCCAACTCTCCTCACCTTTCACAGGATACGCCGATAGGATTACGGGCGCTCACGGACTGGGCCATGTGGGTTTATGCGCAAAGCAGAGAAGACTTCAAATGATTTGGTATGCGGATAGGGCGAAGAACTCGAGAATTACACCCATTAATGGTAGACTTGGCACCACCAACGATCTCTTAATTGAAATGCGGTCCCCGCTAATCCCTCTGAGGCAGGAGAGTTATGAAAGCAAAATTATTGTGCATCGTCGGGCTACTGTCCTCCATGGCCGGCTCTTTTGAGGCTCAGCCCTCATGCCGAAAAACCGTGCCGGTCATCGCAATCGACCAGAAGACCAATGTAGCCATTGACACGCTCACCGCAGAAGATTTTCGAGCCACATGGGAGCGCCGGGCAATGCCGATCAATGCGTTTACAACAGCACCCGCAGCGCGGCGGATCGTCTTTGTCCTAGACCGCAGCGGAAGCGTGATCGATACTCCATTGAAGAGTTTTGCTTCCGATGAACACCCTGGAACCCTCGCCAATCAATCGCTTAGCGAAGCTGTTTCCGCGGTTCCAGACTCGGACTCCGTCGCATTACTCGTCTTCGCCGGCAAGTCTTCGCAGCGAACGGAATTCATGTCACCTAACTCTGCCAAAGCAAGGCTGGCCGAAGTTCTTGCGTGGCGTCCCGTGGGCGATCACTCGCGTAGAACTCCTCTTTGGGACAGTATCGATTCCGCTTTGAAGATGTTTGGCGCACATCAATCCGGCGACTCGATCATAGTAGTCTCGGACGGCGGCGACAATTCGAGCAAGCTTAGCCAATCCCGGCTTTCAGCCGAGTTGGTCACAGCCGGCGTGCCGGTGTTCGCGATTCTCATTTCGCCCCAATTCGATCAGACTCCGGAAGAGAGATCGATGCCAATGGACTTCGCCGATTTTGCAGCAGCCACAGGCGGCACAATTGCCACAATAGGACGACAACCTCAAGGCCTTAACCCAGCCCGACATTATCTGCGTGGAGCTACTCAACTGCTTCGTCTGCTAGATCACCAATTTGATTTGACGGTTGAAGTTCCCGAAGTTGGAAAGCCAGAGAAATGGCACCTCACGCTCAAAAGCGGGAAAAAGCAAAAAGAGACAACACTACTCTTTGCCCCGTACTTGGCCCCTTGTGCTGCAGCCAATTGAGGATTCCTAAAAACGTTCGTACCGTGGAAAGGCTTTCTCCAGAATGCCAACCGCACAAACGGTAAAATAGAACCATGCCCATCCCCGACCGCATGAACCCGAGCTTTGGCCCTGCCCGCTTGCCCCTTGTTGACCCCATCGAAGAGGCCCGCAAGCGCCTGATCGTCGCGCTCGACGTGCCCGACGCGGCCTCGGCGGCCAATCTGGTCGGCCAGTTGGAGAAGAATGTCCACTGGTTCAAGGTTGGGCTGGAGCTCTTCGTCGCCGCCGGTCCGGCCGTGATCGATCCGCTGGTTGCGCGCGGCCACTCGGTCTTTCTTGATCTGAAGTTTCACGATATTCCGAACACCGTGGCCGGAGCAGTACGTTCGGCAGCCGCGCTTGGCGCGCGCATGATCAACGTCCATGCAGCCGGAGGCCCGGCGATGCTGGCCGCGGCAAAGGCCGCATTGGAGGGCGTCGACAATCCGCCCGAGTTGCTGGCCGTAACCATGCTCACCAGCATGGACCAAAATCAAGCCAAGGCCATCGGCCTGGACCGCTCACCAGCCGAGCAGGTTGAGTTGCTGGCCCAAATGGGCCTCAATGCGGGGATTCGCGGCTTTGTCTGCTCGCCGGAGGAGGTTGCGAATCTGCGCGCCCTCACCGGCCCCGATGGGATTCTTGTCACGCCCGGCATTCGTCCGGCTGGCGCGGAGATTGGCGATCAGAAGCGCATCGCAACCCCCGCCGGAGCTTTGCTTCAGGGAGCCAGTTTTCTGGTTGTGGGCCGCCCTATTACCCAGGCCCCGGATCCTGCCGAGGCTGCCGAGGCCATCCTCAAAGAGATGGCCTCGGCGCTCGAAGCGTGATTTGATTCCTCCGAGCCTCTTG
>Ga0302270_10001624_pt1 | contig 22677 bp, 19 predicted proteins | sample III_Bog_E2_3_FD_198773 | JGI IMG/M metagenome (GOLD analysis project Ga0302270, IMG submission 198773) | Peat permafrost microbial communities from Stordalen Mire near Abisko, Sweden - III_Bog_E2_3 | ecosystem: Environmental > Terrestrial > Soil > Wetlands > Peat | place: Sweden: Abisko... | reverse complement strand
ATGCGTATCGTTGGGGATGATGGCGTTGCCAGCGCCCACGCGCGGCTGTTGCGAGGAGCCCATCATCAGCGGCACGTTGGGCCCGTAGATGTCGGCATCGATCAGCCCCACCTTGTAGCCGAGCTTGGAGAGCGCGATGGCCAGATTGACCGCAACCGTGGTTTTACCCACGCCTCCCTTTCCCGATCCAATGGCGATAATCTTTGAAACGCCGGGCAATGCGACCGGCGAAGGCATGGCGTTTGCATGAGCCATAGTGGTTTGCTGCTCCTTTGGGGTAAAGCCTCAACTGTGTTGCGACAGCTTGTCTTCTTCTGTTGGATTAGTCTTTGGCGGCCGAGGATTCATCGAGCGCCAGGGTTTCCTGGGCTTCCTTCTTGCGCCGCGCGCTTTCTGACTCGCGATGTTCGCGCCGCAGTTGCGCATCGGCATGGCGGCGCTGCTGGTCAGCGGTTTCGGGCAAGGCCTCGGGAATGCGCACCGGATGGCCGTGGCCGTCAATGGCCACAAACACCAGGTAAGCGCTGGCCACATGCACCACTGCGCCGGTACGCGTGTGCTCGGCCCACACCTTGACGCCCACCTCCATTGAACTGTTGAAGGCGCGGTTCACGCTGGACTTCAGTGTCACCAGATCGCCCAGATGCACGGGCCGGATAAAGTCGATATGGTCCATGGCCGCCGTCACCACGTGGGTGCGCGCATGGCGGTAAGCGGCCAGCGCTCCGGTCAGATCAATGAAGTGCATCAATCGCCCGCCCAGCAGGTTGCCCAGAGTATTGGTATCGTTGGGCAACACAATCTCGTTCATCTCAGACTGCGTGCTGGCCACCGTACGCGTTTGCGGTTTGGCTTGGCTGTCGCTCATGGGTTTTGCTCCGTTCGCAAGGCTGGTTTCCTGATTCTTCCGCCGGACAGCTACAATAACAAGAAGGGGACCACCAATGCCGGTTGCGGTATCCGGCCAGGCACACAGTTCCAGTTTCGGCAATCCCCGCCGATTAAGCAAATTTCTTTCTGCCGGGCCACCCGCGCTGGGGCAGCATTAGGATGAGATGGATAAGATTGCAGCACTGCGGCAGATTCTTGCCCTGGACCCGAAGAATAGCTTTGCCCGTTACGGCGTTGCCATGGAACTGGTTGGCAAGGGCGAGACCGAAGCCGCGCTTGAAGAGTTTGACACGCTGCTGGCCAACGACCCGGATTACACGGCTGGCTGCTTCATGTCCGCGCAGACACTGGCCGGAGCGGGCCGCACCGCCCAGGCCATCGAGCGGCTCAAGCAGGGCATCGGCAGCGCAGCTCGTGCAGGAAACACTCACGCACTCAATGAGATGCAGGCTATGCTTGACGATTTATCGCGCTGATCCGCATCTTTGCAGCTGCCCGTGCATTTCGCTTTCTGGCGCGGCGGCAGCAGTTTTTCAACGATTCTCTAGCCGTGGGAAGCTCAGTTTGCGTCTAAGTGAATGTTATGGCTAAATACTCCATTGTTGTGCCTTTTCACAACGAAGAAGAAAACGTAACCGCCCTGTATGCTCGCCTGAAGCAGGTGATGGAGCAGATAGGCGACAGCTTTGAGCTCGTCCTGGTGGACGATGGTTCCCGTGACCGGACCTACAAACTGCTCGAGGAGGTTGCCGCCGTCGACAGCCGCGTACTGATCGTAAAGCTGCGCCGCAACTTCGGGCAGACCTCAGCGCTGGCAGCCGGCTTCGACCATGCTTCGGGCGAGTTCATCCTCGCCATGGACGGCGACCTGCAGCACGATCCCAACGACATTCCCGCCTTCCTTGAAAAACTCGATGAAGGCTACGACGTGGTCTCCGGCTGGCGCAAGGCTCGCATTGACAACGTCATCCTGCGCCGCATTCCCTCGCTGTGCGCTAACTGGCTGATGGCCAAACTCTCCGGCGTTGACATCCACGACTTCGGCACCACCTTCAAAGCCTACCGCCGCGAGGTGATCCACAACATCCCGCTCTACGGTGAGATGCACCGCTTCATCCCGGCCCTGGCCAGTTGGTATGGTGCGTCGATCTGCGAGATTCCCATCAAGAACGTGAACCGCGAGCGCGGCAAGAGCCACTACGGCATCGGCCGCACCTTCCGCGTCTTCTTCGATCTGATGACCATCCGCTTCCTGCTCAAGTACATGACGCGCCCACTGCACTTCTTCGGCGGATTCGGAATTCTGAGCGTGATGGGAGGATTGGCCTTGGCGCTGACTCTGCTGATCGAGAAGCTGCTCAACCCGCAGATGAGCCTGATCCATTACCACGCGCCACTGTTTATCATCGGCTCGGTGCTGATCCTGGCCGGCGTGCAGTTGCTGGCCATTGGCCTGCTTGGCGAATTGCAGGTGCGACACTACTACACCAGCGAACATCCCACCGCTTATGCGGTTGATCGGATCGTGCGCTTGATTCCCACCGACGAGCAGACGCTTCTGCCCGATCAGCACCAGGACGAGTTTTAGAGCCTAGCCTCGCTTCGAGCCTGTTGGCAAAGCCCTGTTCGCTTCGGCGGATGGGGCTTTCAAGTTTCTGGGCGCTCAGTGGCTTGCCCTGCAAGCCCTCCATGGTTCATCCTTACCGTGACATGATAGCCATCCAAATTCGCGCTACGGGTGGGCCAGAGGTTCTCGAACTGGCCGAGTTGCCGATTCCCGCGCCGGGCCCTGGGCAGGTACTGATCCGCGTTGAGGCGGTCGGCGTCAACTTCATCGAGATCTACTTTCGCAAGGGCGTCTACAAGGCGGCCATGCCCTTTATTCCGGGCAGCGAGGCCTGCGGTACAGTCGAGGAACTAGGGCCTGGCGTGACAGGCTTTGCCTCTGGCGAGTTGGTAGCCTCCACAGCCGTGCTGGGCAGCTATGCCGAGTACGCGCTGGTTCCAGCCGCGCAACTGGTCAAGGCGCCAGCCGCGCTCACGCCCGAGCAGGCCGCAGCCGCCATGTTGCAGGGCATGACGGCGCATTATCTGGCTTTCTCCACATTTCCGCTCAAGAAGGGCGACACGGCGCTGGTCCACGCTGGCGCGGGCGGCGTGGGATTGCTGCTGACGCAGATCGCCACCCGCATCGGTGCGCGCGTCATCACCACCGTCTCCACGCCGGAGAAGGCTGAACTCAGCCGCGAGGCCGGAGCCTCCGACGTGATCCTCTACAGCACGCAGGACTTTGAAGCCGAAGTGAAACGGCTCACTGGCGGCAAGGGCGTGGATGTGGTGTACGACTCGGTGGGCAAGACCACCTTCGACAAGAGCCTCAACTGCCTGCGTCCGCGCGGATTGCTGGCCCTGTTCGGCGCATCCAGCGGCCCGGTTCCGCCCTTCGATCTAATCCAGCTCAACAGCAAAGGCTCGCTGTTTATCACCCGGCCCACGCTCTGGCACTACATCGCCACACGCCAAGAGCTGGAGTGGCGCTCGGGCGAGGTGCTGGGCTGGGTTGCCTCCGGCGCGCTCAAACTGCGCACCGAGCACGTTTACGCGCTGGGCGATGCAGCCCAGGCGCAGATTGACCTGGAAGCCCGCAAGACCACAGGTAAGATTCTGCTGGAACCGTAAAACGCGCGACTGCGAAATCGAGACTGGCCACAGTTCCCTGCTGCCTTATTGATCCGGCCCTCAAATAGAAGCACCGTGCCCCATCCATTTCGCAGGTTCTATCGCGAAATGGGTGGGAAGCCTACACACTATCTACGGGTGGATCAGTAGTCCGCCGTCATATCTCGCCCTTTGGCTTCGCGGCCCAGCATGGTCAGCCCAGCCAGCGCCAGCGCCACCACGGTCACGGTAATCGCCAGCACGGCTGGATAATTGCCCCAGCGCTCGGCGGCCAGCGCCTGGCCTTTGCCGTTCCAACTGGTAATCAGCCCGCCTAGCTGATACGCGAGCCCCGGCGCGGTGGCGCGCACCGGCCCCGGCGAAAGCTCGGTGAGATACGCCGGCACCACGCCCCACGCGCCCTGCACCATGAACTGCATCAGCACCGCCCCTATCGTCAGCGCGACCACCGAGTGCCCGTAGGCGTAGAACGGAATCACGGGTATCGCCAGCAGCGCCGCGGTAACAATGGCGCGCTTGCGTCCCCACCGCTCAGAGAGCGCGCCGAAGATGAATCCGCCCGCAATCGATCCGAAGCCGTAGAGCACGCCAATGGCGCCGATCAGCTTGGGAGTGAGCTTTGCAGAGACAGCCAGGAAGGTCGGATACAGATCCTGCGTGCCGTGCGAGAAGCTCATGAAGGCGGTCATCAGCAGGATGAGAAATAAAAACGTGGGCAGAAATTCCTTCAGGTGAACCGGCACCAATGGCGCGACCGAGTGAACCGCATCGCTGGCCCGTTCCAGCCGCTTGCGCGCCCCGGCCAGCCACACCGGCGACTCCTGAACCCGCGCCTGTACATAGAAGACCAGCAACGCCGGTGACGCGCCCAGGATGAACAGCCCTCGCCAACCGATGTGCACAAACAACAGCGCAAAGGCCGCCGAGGCAAGGATCGAACCAAGCGCGTAGCCCTCCTGCAGCAGGCCGCTGAAGGTGCCGCGGCCCTGCTTGGGCAGCGACTCAAAGGCCAGCGCCGCGCCCACGCCCCACTCGCCGCCCATGGCAATGCCGAACAGCGCTCGCAACACCAACAGCACCGTAAGCGACGGAGCAAAGGCGCAGGCCAGCTCGATCACCGAGAAGCTGAGAATGTTGAACATCAGCACCGGACGGCGTCCGTAGCGGTCGGCCAGCATTCCGAAGACGAGCGCCCCCACCGGGCGGAAGGCCTGCGTCATAAAGACCGCGCCCATCACCGAAGAAACCGCAGTGTGGAACTCGCCGGCAATGGCTTTGACACAGAAGATCAGCAGAAAAAAGTCGAGGCTGTCGAGAGTCCAGCCAAGAAAAGCGGCCAAAAAACAATGCCGCTGGGCGCTGTTGAGCTGGCGGAACGGTGCAAGCAAGGACATGGCGGAGAGGATAGCAGACAGCCAATATGTTTGGCGTGCGCGTCTTCGTTTACGACTGGCTCGCGGCAAACAATGCAGCGCTGCAAGCATCGAGTGAATCGGTTTACACTGGACTGCGCGCCACTTCACCCTCTATCGCAGCCGACTTACGGAGTTCCCGATGAAACGTCTTGCTGTTCTTCTGCCTTGTGTCTCTGGCTTGCTCGCCGCCTCCTTTCTCTATGCGCAAACTCCAGCATCCGCGCCTTCGCCCGCCAACCCAACGGCAGCAAGGCCCTCTGCGCCGCTAGTGCTGGAGCGCAAAGGCGAGACCATCTCCATTGAGCCTTACGCGCCAAACATTGTGCGCGTCACGCTGAGCCTTCAGCGCGAGCCCGCACTGGCTGCGCCTGGCTACGGCGTCATCGCCACGCCCGCCGCTACTGGCTGGAGCGCCAGTGCCACAGAGAAGGCTGACGTCTTCAGTTCCAGCCGCATGACGGTCACGCTCGACCGGCCGCATCCATCCGACAAGCCGCCCGTGCAAACGCAGGTGTCCATCGCGCGCTACTTCAACGGGTCCACACCGGGCGCGCACATCGTGTTTCGCTCAGCCAAGGGCGAGCAACTGCTCGAGCTCACCGGCTGGACGCAGGCCACGCCAAATCAGAAAGACGGCTCGGCCTACGTGCTGCGCGACCGCCGCGCCACTGATCCCGCGTTCTACACCGTAGGCGCCAGCTTCCGCTCGCCTGACGACGAGCACTACTACGGCCTGGGCCAGAACCACGAAGGCTTCCTCGACCATCGCGGCCATGCCGTACGCTGCTGGAACGACTATCTGGCCACCGCCGGACCCAGCTTCTGCGTGCCCTTCATGGTCACCAACAAGGGCTACGGCCTGCTGTGGGACAACCCATCGAAGACCACCATCGAGGCCGGCTTCAACGAGCAGACCCGCTGGACTTCAGAGGTGGGCGACCGCGTCTCGTTCTTCGTGATCGCAGGCGATACGGCCGACGAAATCTACCAGGGATACCGGCTGCTGACCGGCCCCACTCCCCTACTGCCCAAGGCCGCCTACGGCTACATTCAGTGCAAGCAACGCTACATGAGCCAGGACGAGATGCTCGCCGTCGCCAAAGGCTACCGCGACCGCGAGTTGCCCGCTGACGTGCTGGTGCTCGACTGGTTCTACTACACGAAGATGGGCCAGATGGATCTGGACCCAAAGTTCTGGCCCGACCCCAAGGCCATGAACGACCAACTGCACACCATGGGCTTTGAGACCATGATCAGCGTCTGGCCGCGCTTTGTGCCCGAAGACCGCTACTACGCCGACCTGCTGCAGAAGGGCTGGCTGCTGCACTACGCCGACGGCAAGCCGCTCGACGGTCTGCCCTACGACCGCGCCGGCTCAGACATTGACACCACCAATCCCGAAGCAGCTGCCTGGTACTGGAAGACCATCCACGAGAACATCATCGCTAAAGGTTTCGACTCGCTCTGGGCCGACGAAACCGAGCCCGATCTGCCGCCCAACGGCGCTTATCTCCACATCGGACCCGGCACCCAGTTCTTCAACGTCTATCCGCTCTTCCACACTGCGGCGCTTTACAACGGCTTCCGCAAGGACGAGCCCGGCCGCCGCGCCCTGATCCTGAGCCGCGACGCCTATCTGGGAGCGCAGAGCAACGGCGCCATCTTTTGGTCCTCTGACATTTACCCCACATGGGACACACTGCGACGCCAGATTCCCACCGGCCTTGACGTGGCCGCCAGCGGCATCAACTACTGGTCCAACGACACTGGCGGCTGGCAGTATCTGCCCGCCGAGCACCGCCCGGCCCACAAACCGCTGCTCGACCCCTCTGACGCCCGCGCTGAAGTAGGCGGCTACGACGACTACCCGGAGCTCTACACGCGCTGGTTCCAGTACGCAACGTTTCTGCCCATCATGCGCACCCACGGCAGCCGCCCGCAAAACGAGGTCTGGTCTTACGGAAAGCAGGCCGAGCCCATTCTCGAAAAGTATCTGCGCCTACGCTACGAGCTGATGCCCTACATTTACTCGCTCGGCTACCAGACCTGGCAGACTGGCGCACCCTTCATGCGGGCGCTGGCGCTCGACTTTCCCACCGACCCCAAGGTGGCCGACCTCAGCGACGAATATATGTTTGGCCCCGCCTTGCTCGTGGCTCCGGTTACCGAGCAGGGCGCAACCAGTCGATCCGTTTACCTGCCCGCCGGCTCTGGCTGGTACAACTTCTGGACCGGCGAGCGGCTGCCGGGCGGCCAAATGATCATGGCTCAGGCACCCATCGATACCATTCCTCTGTTTGTCCGCGCCGGGTCCATCCTGCCGCTGGGCGGGCCGGTTCTGAGCACCCACGAGCAGCAAAAGATCGCCAAAATCCGCGTCTATGCGGGCTCAGACGCCGATTTCACCCTTTTCAGCGACGATGGAACCACCTACGCCTACGAACACGGCGCCGGTTCCCTGACCCATTTGCACTGGAACAACGCCGCCAGCCAACTCACCCAGACCGGCCCCCCGGCCTGGAACAGTCCCGACTCCGCGATCATTGAGATCGTGAACGGCAAAAAAATGAGCGGACGACACAACTAGACGCCCCTCCGTGCGTCCAATGATGGAGGGCAAGCCAGATGCTTCCCAGGGGACTGCTCTTCACCCAGCTCTCTGATTTACAATCACGGGGTAAGCAGGAAAGTTCTGAATGAGGCTTTTTTCGATGAGATCAGGCCGGGCGCTTGTGCGTTTGGTGCAGACGGGGGCAGCTTTAACCGCTGCCGCCATGTTTGCCGGTTGCGGCAACTCCTACCGGGCAGTGGTTACGCCGATCAGCACCAGCGGTCCGGCCTCAGAGGCCACCTCGTATGCTGTGGTCGTTTCCGCTCCCTCCACCAGTTCCGGCGTAGCAACCATCATTGACTGGTCCGGCGATACCATCCTTGCCTATGCTCCCATTGGGCCGGGCCCGCTGAACTTTACCCTCGATGAGCTGGGCTCGGAAGGCTATACCGTCAATCGTGACGGAACGCTGACCAATTTCCCTATCATCACCACACTGCAGTCGAAGAATGTTACCTATTCGACGCTGTGGTCGACCGCCAACCCGGTCAACATGCTGTCGCCCTCTTCCGGGCTTTGGGCGGCTGACCTGACCGGCAATCTCGTCGACATCTTCAGCGGTTCGCCAGAGTCCTTCAAGCTCTCGATTCCCGTGGGGATCTCGCCGGTAACCATTGCCGGCTCGGCCACCCTGCAGGGCCAGCGCGAGTATGCGATTGCGCAGAACTTCTCCGATACCACCGGAGTTGCCTGCAATGCCTCGCCGACCACGCAGACCACCGGCTCCGCGATTCCCATCGAGCTCTCTTCCTACAGGGCTGACAGCGCCATTGCCCTCGGCAAGTGCCCTGTGTATGCGGTGCAGACTCCCGATTTGAAGCGCTTGTTCGTGCTCAACCGTGGCGACGACACCATCACGGTCATCAACACAGTGAACAATGGACCGGACTCCTGCACACCGTTTGAGAACCAGGACGGCGAGTGGGTCACCTGCCATCCGACCATCCAGCTGCCTACCGGCTCTGGACCGGTTTTTGCCGAGTACAACTCCATCAAGTCGCAGCTGGTTGTGGCCAACTATGACGGAGGCACGGTCAGCATCATTGACGTGCCGCTCGACGAGTACGGCAACGACTCCAACACCTACGCCAACGGCACCTGCACTACTTATGCGGCCTGCGGCGCGGTGAATGGCGGCTTCGGCACCGTGCACACCGTCAAGGTGGGCACCACATCCAAGCCCTACCCGGCCAGCGTAACCATGCTCTACGATGGCAGCCGGGCCTATACCGCCAACCAGGGCGACGACAGCGGCACCGGCAACGGCACCGTCTCGGTGATCAACCTCAGCAGCTACACCCTCGAGAAGACCCTTGCCGTAGTTGGCCATCCGCGCACTGTGGTTTCCACGCAGAACTCGACCTTTGCCAAGATCTACGCTGCATCGCCTGACAGCCCCTACGTCACCGTTATCAAGGACACTGGCACTTCGTCCGACACGGTTGACACCACCATCCTGGTGGAAGGCAACGTTGTGGATGTGCGCGTGACCTCGCAAAACGGTTCCAGCGGCAACGCATTCTACGTCAGCCGGACTCCTGGCTACGGACAGCCCTGCACTCTGCCTCCAACTTTGCTGAGCAACTCTACGCTCACCCAAGCCTCGAAACCGTGGCAGTTGTGCGAGGCAATTCCATAACCAGCACGACAACCTTCAGCAATAAAGAGGACCATCCCCACCGGGATGGTCCTTTTTATGTGACTTTTCACTTACAGGTAACTAATAAAGCACCTTTTTATCGCCCAAAGTAACTGACAAAAGTACCATGGTCGGGTTACGATTGTGGCAACTATTCCTTTGCATGGCATGAATACGCGCGGTCATTTCCGTACAGGTAATCCAACGCATTGTCGCGTACCTGACGCCGCTTTCTGCTGTGCCTCACCGATAGATCCTTCATTCAAGGGAGAGTTGTCGATGCCATCGAAGGGCCAGAACGCTGCACGGTCCCCGTGGAGCTTCGTATTGTTGACTGCCTTGGGAGATTCAACGCAATTGACTGGTAGCAAAGCGCCGCCGGGTGAGGGTTGGCTGAGTTTGAGCCATGAACAGGCACGCACACTGCGTGCTGTTTGCGACTGCATGATTCCAGAAGACGATTTTCCCAGCGCCACGCAGGCTGGGGTACTCAACTACATCGATCGCAAGTTATCGCGGCGCTTTCGCCAGCACCGCGCAGCCTACCGCGAAGGGCTTGCCGCAGTCGATGAGCTGAGCCGGCGCCGCTTCAACCGCGATTTCGCCTGGCTCAGCCCACAACAGCAATCCGCCACGCTCTCTGAGTTCAAGCGGCTCTACAGGAAATACTTCGATCTGTTTCACAGCCACACCGTGGAGGGTTATTACGGGCAGCCACAGTAAGCGAGAAAGGTAGAGACTGAGGTGGTGTAGCGTCTCCCCCGGCGCTACACCGCCTCAGCAGCGCCACAGCACATCTCTGATCAAACGGACAGAAAAGCACTGCCGTCTCCAGGGGAATTGTACTTGGATTGTTTTGAAAAGCCACGACTCTTTGACTGGCTTCGAAAGCCCGTACTATTGATTCCGCAGTCGAAAATCCAAATGCAATTTCCTTGGCCGCGCCATTTCCCGCTGACAAAAACAGTTTCCATGGATTACCATTGCGGCGTTTGCTGTACTTGGCTTTATTGGAAACGTAATCATTTTTTGCCTGGTTCTCCGGTGCGCTCTTGAGAGTCGCTGTGTCCTGTTCTCCAGAGCCCTCTGGAAGCTCGTTCCATGGAGGGAGCAGTCGATGTCATCGAAAGACAATGCAGTGTCGCGGCGTGCCTTTGTCGCCCTCACCGCTTTGGGCGGCACACTCACAGCCGCTGGATGCGGCCCGCAGGCGCAGGATGCCTGGGAGTTCCTCACCAGCGATCAGGCCCGCACGCTCAAAGCGGTCTGCGACACCCTGATCCCCGAGGACGACTACCCCAGCGCTTCGCAGCTCGGCGTGCTCACTTACATTGACCGCCAGCTTGCGCGCCACTACCGCAGGCATCGCGACAGCTATCGCGACGGTCTGGCAGCCATCGACAACCTCAGCAGAAAGCTCTATGGCCACGATATGGCCGCGCTCAATGCAAGCCAGCAGGCCGAGCTTATCGAGCAGTTCGAGCGTGACCAGCGAAAGACCTTCGAGCTGTTCCGCAGCCACACGCTCGAGGGCTATTACGGCGCCCCGCGCCATGGCGGCAATCGTGATGCCACAAGCTGGAAGATGCTGCAACTCGACGAACCACCGCTGCGCGGTCGCGCACAGTACAACCCTCGCAAGGAGGGCGATGCATGAAACACGTAAATGCTATTGTGATCGGCGCGGGCGCGGGCGGAGGCATTGTGGCCAAACAGTTGGCCACTGCAGGGCTGAGCGTGGTGCTGCTTGAGCGCGGCCCCTGGTACACAGCCGCCGACTGCCGCAAAGACGATCTGCGCAACCAACGAACCACCGTGCTCGGCAACGCCTTTGGCCCTGAAGATGAAGGCAACCCGCGCGTGCTCTACGACGCATCCGGCCAGGTGCGCACCGTACTGCCCAGCGAGGGCGGCTACCAAAACAATGCTGCCTGCGTGGGCGGCGGCACACTCAGCTACGGCGCCATGGCCTGGCGCTACATGCCCCAGGACTTCCGTATGCGCTCCACCTACGGCGCGCCCCAGGGCAGCTCGCTGGAAGATTGGCCCATCTCCTACGACGACCTTGAGTCCTTCTACGATCAGGCCGAATATGAGATCGGCATCTCCGGCGACTACTCACCAACGCCCTTCCATTCGCCGCGCAAACGGCCGCTGCCCATGCCGCCCATCCCGCCCAACCGCGAGTTTGAGATTCTGGAGCCTGCCGCGCGCCGGCTTGGCCTGCATCCCTTCCCCATTCCCATGGCGCGCAACTCGGTGCCCTATAACGGGCGTGGCCCCTGCATGCGCTGCCGCTGGTGTGTGGGCTTTGCCTGTGAAGTGGACGCCAAGAACGGATCGCAGAATACGGTGATTCCCGCAGCTCTGGCCAGCGGCAACTGCGAGCTGCGCACCGGCTGCATGGCGAAGGAAGTACAAATCGACGAGCACGGCCGCGCCACTGGTGTTGCCTACTTCGACGAGCACAAGCACCTGCAGACGCAGACGGCCGATATCGTCATCGTCTCCGCTTGCGCCATCGAGTCTGCCCGCTTGCTGCTTAATTCCAAAAGCAAGCTCTTTCCCAATGGGCTCGGCAACCGCTTCGATCAGGTGGGCCGCAATCTGCAAGGCCATCACTATACCGGGGCCATCGGCTTCTTTGAGCACGAAACCTACGACGATGCAGGGCCCGGCGCCAGCATTGCCGTCATGGACTACAACCACGGCACGCCCGGCCTGCGCGGCGGAGGCGCCATCTGCAACGAGTTCATCCGCCTGCCCATCCAGATGGTGGACCGTATGCCGCCCGGCACCGCTCGCTGGGGACTCAAACACAAGCAGGCCATGCGCCAGTACTTCAAGCGCAACATCGCCGTCATGGGCCCCACCCAGCAGATTCCCTCTGCCGACGCCCGCATCACGCTTGACCCCACCGTGAAGGACAAGTGGGGACTACCTGTCGCACGCATCTCCGGCAATGTGCACCCGCACACCTTCGACATTGGCGAAGTGCAGTCCCATCGCGCCGAGGCCTGGCTCAAAGAGGCAGGCGCAATCGCCACCTCGCGCTTCGCCGGCCGGCCAACGATGGTCTCCAGCGGCCAGCACCAGGCCGGAACCTGCCGCATGGGCAACGATCCGCACAGCTCGGTTGTCAATCGCCATTGCCAGCTCCACGACGTGGACAACGTCTTCGTCATCGACTCCAGCGTGCACGTCACCAACGGAGGATTCAATCCGGCGCTCACCATCATGGCCGTCGCTTACTATGCCTCCGAGTCGCTGGTCAGCAACTGGAAGGGCACGAGGTTCCGGTCATGAACAAGCTCATCAAAAGCGCCATTGTTGCACTTGCTTCTATCGGCCTGCTGGCCGTCCTCTCGCTCTCAGGTGCGTCCTGGTACTACTCCTCTGAGCACGGCCGAGGCTGCGCCAGTTGCCATGAGATGATCCCCTACGCCACCGGCTTTCATGGTTCGGCGCATCGCGGACTCACATGCCTGGACTGCCATGAGGCAAGCCTCTCCACCAAGCTGCGCCACATCCGCGTGCATCTGACGCACTCCTGGCCTGAGGCTATTCGCCTGCGCGAAGTAGACGTCTTCACCATGACAGATAGCTGCCAACGCTGCCACCGCCAGGAGTACGCCGCCTGGAACGCCGGGCCGCATGGAGCCACCTACGCGCGCATCTTCACTGACGCCTCGCACAACTCCCGCCGCATGCCCATGGACGATTGCCTGCGCTGCCACGGCATGTACTTCGGCGGGCCCATCCGCGACCTGGTGCAGCCGGTCAGCACCAAGGGCCCCTGGCACATTGTTCCCGCAGGGCTCGCCGATCACCCGGCCATGCCCTGCCAGACCTGCCACGCCATCCATACCGTGGGCGAGCCTGCAACGCGGCCGGCTGCGCGCATCTCCATGGCTGGCCCCGCCGTGCCCGCCACACTGGCCTTCTTTGACCGCCGCGAACGGCTACACTTCTCTGCCGCCTTGCTGCCCATCCCCACGCTCTTCGATGGCGCACATGAGCTGCGCATGAGCCACGACCCCAACCAGGCGCTCTGCTACCAGTGCCATGCGCCCCGCTTCCCTGAAGCTGGCTCCGAGGCAGCGCTGCATGGCTGGGGTCCGCAGGCCAGTTCCGGCGACGATCGCACACCCATGGGCGTCCACGAGGGGCTGAGCTGCGCCGCCTGCCACACCGGCCACATGGAAAACGCCCGCGCCTCCTGCAAGAACTGCCACCCGAAGATGTCCAACTGCGGAATTGATGTGGAGACCATGGACACAACCTTCTCGAACGCCGCCAGTAAGCACAATATCCACTGGGTCAAGTGCGCGGACTGCCACCAGAATGGCATCCCCAAGCCAAAACAGCCGAAGGGCTAGTGCCCTTTTCGCCAAAAGTTAACCTCCCGGCGCAATGTCGTTCCAACCCGGCATTGCGCCGCCGACTCCGATTACACTGGAAGAGCGCGATTCCCCGCGCGAGGTGTTTCCCCTGTGACCACTCGCAAGAAGGCCTCAATCCGCGCCTTCATCGACTATCTCGTTCTGTTCAGCGGCATCTCCACCGCTTCCAATCTGGCGCGTACCCAGGGGCGCGCACTGTTGACCAAGGGCGTCTTTCTCTTCCGTCAACCCAAACCACCAACCGACGCGCCCACCACCAAGAGCCGTTGAGTTGCTAGAATCGATACGTATGCCGCTGACTCGTGAACAGGCCCTGGACTACTTCCACTCGCCCGACCTGCTTGGTGTGGGATTTGAGGCTGACGCTGTGCGCCGCCGCCTGCACCCGGAGGGCGTAGTTACCTACATCATTGATCGCAACATCAACTACACCAACTTCTGCACCGAGTACTGCACCTTCTGCGCCTTCTACAGGCCGCTCAAAGGACCGCGCTCGGAAGAAGGCTACATCCTCGACTTAGACACCATCTACCAGAAGATCGCCGAGACTGAGGAGATGGGCGGCACGGGCGTATTGATGCAGGGTGGTATCCACCCGGACCTCAAGATCGATTGGTTCGAGCGCCTCTTCAGCGGCATCAAGCAGCGCTTCCCGAAGATCTGGCTGCACTGCCTCACTTCGAGCGAGATTCTGGCCATCGCCAGGTACTCCGAGATCAGCCTGCGCGACACCATCATTCGTCTGCGCGATGCGGGTCTCGACTCGATCCCCGGCGGTGGCGCGGAGATTCTCGACGACGAAGTGCGCCAGCGCATCGCCCGCATCAAGTGCTCCACCGAGGACTGGGTGAGCGTGCACCGCCTGGCTCACCAGCTCGGCATGAGGACGACTGCGACCATGATGTTCGGCGTGGGCGAAACCTTCGAGCAGCGCATCAACCACTTTGAAGTAGTGCGCCGCCTACAGGAAGAGACCGGCGGATTCACGGCCTTCATCCCCTGGAGCTTCCAGCCCAAGCACACCGCGCTCGGCGGCCGTGGTTGGGAAGAGGCCACCAGCGTCGAATACCTGAAGACACTGGCCATCAGCCGCCTCTACCTCGACAACATCGAGAACGTGCAGGCCAGCTGGGTTACGCAGGGGCTCAAGGTGCTCGAACTCGGGCTGCACTTCGGCGGCAACGACGTGGGCTCAGTCATGCTCGAAGAGAACGTGGTCAAGGCTGCTGGCACGTCGAATTGCACCACGGAAGAAGAGCTGCGCCGCATCATCCGCGACGCCGGTTTCAAGCCCGTGCAGAGAGATACGCTCTACCGGACATTCTTCCTGAATTGAAGCGCGGAAGGAAAGGCTAGCCTGTGCCCATCTCCGGCCAACCCTGTAAATCCGATTGGGCTCGCGTCCGCAAGGCTGCAGCCGTGAACGAGCCCATTCCTTACGACGACAACGATCCCGATAAGGTTCCTACGACCCGAACGACGATGCAGCGGTTGCGGAGTTCCTGACCGAAGCGAATCGCGTCTATCCCGCACCATCTCTTGCGAAGAAATCTTCAAGGCATCCTGAGGGCGGCTATCCAAACTCGGTTGGACTGCGCTTCAGGTCCGCTGCAAATTCCGCACCCCATGTCGCTGTCAGGTCATCTAATCTGCTGTTATGACAACGCAAGCAACGCCACATCTCCGCAAACTCGGCAACTCCGATCTTGAACTCACCGCCATTGGCTTTGGCGCATGGGCCATCGGCGGCGGCGACTGGGCTTATGCCTGGGGCGCGCAGGACGACAGCGAGTCGGTCACCGCCATCCACCGTGCGCTCGAACTTGGCATCAATTGGATTGACACGGCGGCCATCTACGGGCTCGGCCACTCGGAAGAAGTCGTCGCCAAGGCGCTGAAGTCCACCAGCTACAGGCCTTATGTCTTCACCAAGTGCTCCATGTGCTGGAATCAGGACCGCACCATCTACAACTCGCTCAAAGCCGACTCAGTACGCGCGGAACTCGAAGCCTCCCTACGCCGGCTGAATGTGGAGGCCATCGACCTCTACCAGGTGCATTGGCCCAACCCCGACACGGAGATCGAAGAAGGTTGGACGGAGCTTGCGCGCCTTCAGCAGGAGGGAAAGATCCGCTGGATTGGCGTGTCGAACTTCAACGAAGAGCAGATGAAGCGTGCCCAGAAGATTGCGCCCATCACCAGCCTGCAGCCGCCGTTCTCCATGCTCAGGCCGGCGGTGGCTGAATCGCTGCTGCCTTTTGCCCAGGCCAACGGCATCGGCGTCATCAACTACTCGCCCATGGTTTCAGGCCTGCTGACCGGCAAAATGACAGCCGAGCGCGTGGCTGCTATGCCGGCGGACGACTGGCGGCGCAAGGCCATCGAGTTCAAAGAGCCGCGCCTGAGCCGCAATCTGCTCCTGGTTGAGGTGCTGCGCGAGATCGGCAGCAGCCACGACGTGACGCCCGGTGTGGTGGCCGTAGCCTGGACGCTGCATCACCCGGCGATTACAGCCGCCATTGTGGGCGGGCGTAGTGCCGGCCAGGTCGAGCAATCAGCCGCTGCACTCACCTTCCGGCTCAGCGAGCAAGAGTTCGCGCGGATCAACGACTTCATCACCGCCAACCCGGTCCAGTAACCGCCGCACACAGGCAACTGAAAAGCCCCGGCCAAGGCCGGGGCTTTTCTCGTCCAAATCAAAGCTGTGCAGGTCTACATCGACTCGACAAAGTCGGGGAGCACCACCGCAAAGTTGCTCTGCAGCAGCTGCGTCATCCGCGCCGCCATGCCAGAGTAAAGCGCCGCAGCGCGGAATGCATTCACACGTACGCCTTCACTGGCCTGCGTAAATCCATACTGGGCCAGCGCCATCAGCACACAAAGACGAATCTGCATTGCGTCGCTACGCAGTGTCTCAATGAGCAAACGATCCACATCCGGGCAGTTGCGAACTGCAAAGTCCGCCATCTCCTGCATCACCTGGGCGTTCTGGTACATCACCCAAAGGCCTCTGGGGCCTTCCATGCGCTCCCATGCAACTTCAGGCGTGGCTGTCAGCCCTTCCTTCCACAAGAACTGTTCGCTCAACTCACGAGCGCTCCAGTCCTGACGAAGACGAGCCATCAACGATTCCCAGGAATCTGCGTTTCGTTTTCTGATTCCCAGTCGCCAGCGGAACAGATAGACCGCAACGGCTCCAATCGAGAAGATCTGAAAAAGAAGAATCATTCGTGATCTCCCAGCCGAAAATTGGTAACCATAAATTCAGCTCCAAAAGCCGGCAGGCTTGCTATGCACCTATTACTAGTAACAGATTTTTTGTCAATTTGTACAGAAAAATTGATGCAAAATGGAGTTTGTGTGCAAATATGGGAACACGGAAGAGCAATGCACTTAAGTAACATCCGCCCCTGAAAATCGCACCGCCCACAGGTCGAGAATCTAAGGGCTCGCCAGTTTTCGTAACAGAGCCTTCACGCCCAGTGCCTATTCCGGCCATAAAACGCTGCTTCGCGCAGCCGCTGATTGCAACGTGAGGGAAGCTCTTTGCCTGGGAAACTGCCACGTCCTGGGCGGGGACGAGGCCGTCAGGGGCGATTCCTGTCGCGCGACGAAATAGAGCGGGACTCCATCATCGTGAACCTTGTTGCGCGCGCCGCGCCGGCAGCTGCCAGCAGGAATCCTCGCATCTGTGGGGTGAACTCGCGCCGTTCCGCTTCCTTGGTGGCAAATGAAACTATCCAATAAATGAGCACACCTGCATAGCTCAGCGCAACCGTCTCGTCCAGCCAGTGATACTGCACCCCTACTATCTGATGGGCATGCAGAACGGTAGCCGCCAGCGAAACCAGCGAATACAGTCCGAACCCGGTGGCCAACTGCAACTCACGATCCCGCCATCCTATTGAGAGCAGATGGCTAAATCCTGCAATCGCAATGAAGATGACAACTCGCAAAATGGCGATAGTCTGCTGGAGCCGGAAGAAGCTGGCTCCGGCAGTGGAAAGGTGTTGCGGCAGGGTGTAGCCAGCCACGGGCCACAACAGCAAACCAGCCAACCCGATGAGGGCCGCCAAAAACACCCACGAGTGTTTCGGCAAAGAAGAGCGAATAGGGCGCAAAAGATTCCAGGTCAGCTCAACCAGAACAGCAAACATCAACGCCGAATCCAAAATCAACTGCACAACGTACCAATGAAAAAATGCCGTGGGAGAAATCGACTGTTGCAGCCAGAACAGAAGTACATCGCTCAACAGGCCCCAGCAGATATAGAGGCAGTAGGTAGGCAGAGTCCGGTAAGCGTGCTTCCAAATAAGCAGAGCGATCAGCACCGCCTCTGCCAGCACTACCACTCCGAGTTCGAGCGACGAGATATGCATCCAAACTCCAATGGGGAGGCCCTACCGCGCATGTGTCGCTCACGGAAGACAACCAACCCTTACCGAGAAATTGCCCCGGCAGGCGCCTGTATGCATTCTATGTCAATCGTATATCGCTGTAGTCAATTCAATCGTCCAGAACTTGGCTGCTGAATATCTGAATTAGGCCACCCCGGGAACCGTCGGGGGAAGCGGAGGTACAAACCCAGGGCTGGCAAATGCAACCGTCGCGCCCGGAACCGTCGGGGGAAGCGGAGGTACAAACCCAGGGCTGGCAAATGCAACCGTCACGCCCGGAACCGTAGGTGGAAGCGGAGGTACAAAAGCCGGGCTGGCGGAAGCAAACGCCGAGGAAGACATCAAGGCAAATCCAAGAACAACGCTAAGGGGTGAAATCGAGATCGAAGTCATTTGGCACTCTCCTGGTTAGAAAGAAACAACTTTGCACCGAAAGAGTAACCGAAACAGGTGATACCAACTACCACAAAAGTAACCTATTGTATAATTTTGAACATGTGCCAAAGTACGTCACTTCAGGGTGCCTGCGAATAACCCCTAAAGAGAGACCTTTCGCTTTTGTTTTGTTAAACTTCTTGATGGGATCGTCCGGAAATTCTTTCCCTAAAGTTTTCCTGGCTCTGCACTTTTTACCGTTAGTAACCATAAGGGTGTCTATTTAGTTAACATTACAACCCTCTCTGCAGCCGTTCTTCCCTTGCGCTTTCCATACTCTTCCTTGCCAGGTGCTGCTGCCGATCCAGGCACAGCAACCCTGTCCTCCCTTCCTCAGGCCCCTCATTTCCTCACCCACGTGGCACATTCCAGGCTGGCTCTGCAGCCTTTTATCCGAATTCGGCCTTCAGAATCGATCAAAGCAACTAAGTCTGAATTACGCACCAAATGCACGGACTATAGATCCGGCACTTCAATGGTGTGTAGGATTCCCGCCTATTTCGGGATAGAGCCTGCGAAATAGATGGTGCACGGTGCTTCAATTTGAGGGCCGGATCAATAAAGTGTCAGAAGAGTGACTTGTTCTGAAGCGGAGATACGTAATCGTCCCTTGCCATGGGCGGGGCCAAAGGCGCAGAATCGGCGGAAAACTTGCACTGTGACTGGTTTGAAAACTTTTGTGCTGTGCTCTAAACGGTAAATCTCCGCTACAGTTGATGGTGAATTGGATCGGTTGGTTAAATCAATGCAAAATATTAGGATGATGCAGTTTGATGAAACTACGAGGCACGCCCCCCTAGGCCTGGGCCAAGAGGTACGCTGTGCTGTCCGGTTTCCGTTGGCTCTACCGGTGGTGCTGACGGCCGACGGACAGGAGTTGGTGGCTCAAACACGCGACGTGTCAGCCAGCGGAGTCCTGTTTGAACTGGGTTTTCCGGTTCTAATGGGCAGTGAGATCCGTTTTTCGCTCAGAATGCCCGGCCCGGTTCTTGGCGTTCCCAACGATGTTCTGGTTCATTGTGCGGGACGTGTGGTACGCTGCTCGGTAAGCCAAGATCAACATCTCGCTGCCGCTACGATCGACGATTATCAGTTCGTGGAGCAATAACGGCAGGCGCAAGTTGCGCTGGTTTGAGCGACTATGGACCTTCTAAATGATTCAACCGAAAGCGAGATCGCCGAGGCGCAGGTAAGCCCCGGCGCGATTCGCATCATCCTGGCTGACTCGCAGGCGATCTACCGCGTTGGGATCCGCAAGATCTTCGCGCTGGAAGATGACCTGCGCGTGGTTGCGCAGGCTGATTCGCTCGATAATCTCCGTGCTGCCATCCAGCGATACCCTTCTGACATTGTCCTGTTGGAAGGTAGTCTGCTGACGGGCACCGCCAATGTAATTCCCGAGCTGTTGCGTATGGCGCCGGATCTGAAGTTGGTCGTCCAGGCCGTAGCCTCTGACGAAAACCACACCGTTGAACTCTACCGGCGCGGCGTGCGCGGCATCATTTCGCGATCCATCTCGCCCGATCTGCTGGTCCGCTGCATACGGCGCATTGCTGCCGGTGAAACCTGGATCGATAACCAGTCAGTCAACTGGGTCATAGAGGCTTACCGCGCCCAGGCTGCTGCTTTGGTCAGCCCTCGCAATCAACCCAAGCTCTCTCCCAAGGAACTGTCGATCATCACCTGCATTACCCAGGGCAAGCGCAACAAGGAGATCGCCTTTCAATTGGGAACCACCGAGCAGGTCATCAAGAACTATCTGCGTAAGATCTACGACAAGCTGGGCGTAAGCGATCGGCTTGAGCTGGCCCTTTATTGCCTGCACAACAAGATCATTCAGTCCGACGTGGACGAAGCCGACCTGGTGCAGAAGATTGTCTAACCCCGCCGGACATGTTCCGGCGGAATCACTTCTCTTCCTCGCATTTCACACATCCTGCCCCCTGCAACGAGGGGCAGTGCTCAGCCGCCACGGATGTCTCTGTGCGCGGAGCTCGTGCTGCTTCCAATAGCCGGATAAATTCCTTCAACTCTTCCTTGCTCATGTGTCCCAGCAATTCGACGGGCACACGCTGAATAACCGCGTCCATCTGGCCCAGCAGCTCCAACCCTTCTGCCGTGATGCGGGTCCAAACCACGCGCCGGTCTCCGGTGTCGCGCTCCTGGCTGACCAGTTTAAGCGCCTTGAGCCGTGCAAGCAGCCGTGTAATATCGGGCTCCGCGGTAATCATCCGGCCTCCGATGGCCGAGCAGGTGAGCCCGTTCGGGTGCGCGCCACGCAGGATGCGCAGCACGTTGTATTGTGTTGAGGTCAGGCCCCAGTCGCGCGTCTTGCGGTGAAAGGCGCGCTGCAAACAGTCAGCCGAGCGCAGCAGATTCAGGAACGCCTCTTCTTCAAGACTGAAGAAGGCAGGCTCCTGTACGATTTCCAGCTTTAATTGAGCCATTAAGGCGCTCCTCCATTCAGTGTACCGGTGCCTGAGCCCGATGCCCCTCGGCCCTTCCGGCTTGGGAGGCAGGCATCCTGGCTCAGGTCGAGGTAGGCACTTCACAGAACTGAAGCGCGGGCGGGGCCGAAGCCCCGCGTCTGCCCCACGCAGTGGTTACTGCTTGGCCACATCGAGTTCGATGTTGAGCTTCACATCGTCGCCCACTACGGCCGAGGGGAACTTGCTGCCGATACCGAAGACGGTGCGGCTGATGGTGGTGGTGGCATTGAAGCCGCTGTGCTGCTTGTGATCCATGCCTTCCACCGGGCCATTCGGGCCCTCGACGGTAAGCGTAACCGGCTTGGTGACGCCGTGCAGCGTCAGGTTACCGTTCACGATCAGGTTGCTGCCGCTCTTGGCCACGCCGGTGCTCACAAAAGTGGCCGTCGGGAAGCTGGCCACATCGAAAAAGTCAGGTGTCTTCAGATGGTTGTCACGGCCGTCTTCGCCGGTCTTGACGGTGGAGATGTCGATGGTGGCCTTCACCGTGGACTTGGTTACGTCGGCGGCGTCATACACCAGGGTGGCGTCAATCTTGCCAAAGCGTCCGTGAACGTTGGAGATCGACAGATGGCTCACGCTGAAGTCAACCTCGGAGTGCATCGGGTCAGCAACCCAGGTGGAGCTCTGCGCCAGGGCGAAGGGGGCAGCCAGCACGAGCAGGCTGGCGATGGTGGCGAAACGCTTCATTGAAAATCTCCTTTCGGTGTGGGGCCTTGAGGCCGCTGAAATCGGTGGGGAAGAGCGTGGCTCTCACCGGCAATGAACGCAGCGGACTGGGTTGGGGAAGCAGCCCACTGAAGAATCTTGTGCTTATTAAGATGCGCCGGAGGGATATTCGTTGCAACAAATATATTTCTATTTTCTAAACTTGGCGTCGGAATCAAGCACCTCCCGTTTCGTTTTCCAGACAAATCGCTTAGCACACTGAAAAAAAGGCCGAAGCTTCTTTGCTCCGGCCTTTGCAGCGTTCTGTTATGACACTCAGTCAGGCTGGCACAAAGGTGGCTTTATCCTTGTCCTTGCGCACGTGCGCTACTGGAAACACCTGTCCGTGGATGACGATGTGGACGCCCGGCCCCAGCAGTTGCGCAGCCATCAGGCTCTCAGTCAGGTTCTGCAGCCCATCCGAGCCCTCAAAGCCCAGCGGCGTCATGGCTCCGGTCAGCACCACGGGGATATTCAACTCCGGGAAGGCTGCCTCGATAGCAAGACCGGTAGCAACCATGGTGTCGGTGCCGTGCGTAATGACGATCGGCGCACCTTCGGAAACAAGCGATCTTACCTGCGCCACCACCTCTGCGCGGTCCGCGTCGGTCATCTCCAGGCTGTCTTTGTTCATCAGCGCTATGGTGCGAATCTCGCTCTCCGGCAGCCGCAACATGCGCAGATAGCGATCCAGCTTTCCGGCGCGATTCTCCACCACGCCGCGCTGTTCAGAGTAGACCTTCTCGATCGTTCCGCCCGTCGAAAGCAAATAGATATTCTTCATTCCGCCCCTCGGCCTGCACCCCAGTTGCCATTCGCCCCGGACGCACCTTGCTCATTGTAGAGCGAAACCGGGGTAGATCTCCCCCGCGCGAGCTGCCAAATCGGGTAGGAGGCGGGATCACTCCCGCCGTCCTCCCACACCACAGGACGTGCCGTTCGGCATCCGGCGGTTCATGAAGCAGAAGTAAGACGTTGCCGCGTTTCCAGCAACGAAACCAACCCCATAC
>Ga0302270_10001623_pt1 | contig 22678 bp, 27 predicted proteins | sample III_Bog_E2_3_FD_198773 | JGI IMG/M metagenome (GOLD analysis project Ga0302270, IMG submission 198773) | Peat permafrost microbial communities from Stordalen Mire near Abisko, Sweden - III_Bog_E2_3 | ecosystem: Environmental > Terrestrial > Soil > Wetlands > Peat | place: Sweden: Abisko... | reverse complement strand
GCGTGATGTGGGCATTCTCGTCCAGGCCGAGGATGCGCCCGGCGATGGGATCGCGGTGATGATGGTCGTAGAAGAGCCAGCCGTCGAAACCGGCCTCGCGGATTGCCGCCTGCATCGCTTCGAGGTTCATGGGGGCAATGATAACGCGGGAGGGTGCTCAGTGGAACTCTTGCGCTTCAGCGATACGGTCGAGGATTTCCCAGATTCTCGCCGATTGGATGTCTTCCGCATTCACGCCGTAGACATCCTTGATCTTTACCAAGAGGACCTCGTTTGTAGATTCGCTATGGAAATCCCAGAGGCTTGACTCATCTGAGATGAACGCCCATTGAAATCCGAGCACGCGCTCAATGAAGTCTTGGGTTAGATCCGGATGCGCATTCACCCGCTCCTGCGAAGCAAACTGAATGGGAACCTTCGTCCCCGGTCTAGGAAGTGACTTCCCATCATCTTTCAGGTTTGTCTTGCGCATGGAGAACGAAGAGCGGAGGTCACTCAGCGCTTCCTCCTTGGAATTCCCGAACCCGCTAACATTCCAGTTGGTTATTGAAGCCACGAAAGGATGCGGCTTAAAGCGTGGATTGTCATCGTATGGTTCGTCCGGATCAGGATCCTGTTTGCGAATAGAGATCGGATAGTCTTCTAGTTCCCAGTCAGGCGAAAGAAACGATAACGTCCATTTCCACTTAGCGCGAAGCTGATTCCAGAACCGAACGAATAGGGTCATGATGGGTCGACTTACAGCGCGGCCATCGCTTCGGCCTGGGTGGGGAAGAGGCCGGCGTACTTGGTGATGCCTACCATGGTGAAGACCTTGGTGAAGTGCGGCGAGAGGCCGAAGGCGTAGATCTTCTGGGCGGAGTTCGAGGCCTCGATCATCATCTGGATCACGAGCGCGATGCCGCTCGAATTGATGTAGTCCACCTTGCTGAAGTCCAAGAGCACCAGTCTGGTGGTCTCCTTGGGCAGCGCCTGGTAGGTGCCGAGAACTGCCTCCTTCGAGGTGCTGGCGATATCGCCCTCGAAGCGCAGGACGGCAACCGGATGCCCGGCCGGGGAAGTGAGCTGGTCAACACGCGCCTTGGTTTCACTCTGCACTGGTCGATTTCTCCATATTCTCTTTGGTTATTCCGCATCTTTATCGAGCCGTATGACCAGCCGGACATAGCTGCTCTTGCCTTCGGAGCCGGCCACCCATTCGGCTTCGTCGACCAGCGCCTGGATGAGGAACATACCCATCCCGCGCGGGTCTTCTTCGCCGAGCATCTTGCGATCGATATCTGGCCTGGCGGGCTGCTTGCTCATGCCCTTGCCATCGTCGATCACCTTGACTTCGAGCGTGTCGGCGTCAACCGACATCACAACTCCGACACTCAGCTTTTCATTGAGACGGTTGCCGTGCTCGATGGCGTTGATGCAGGCCTCTGCCACGGCCGTCTTGAGGTCTTCGACGCGGTCTTCGCGGAAGCCCATCAGCTTGGCGACCGCGGCCGCCGTGCTCATGGCCACCTTTTCAAAGCCCATCCGGGAGGGCAGCCTCACCTCGACTCGAGTGGCCTTGGCCACACTGACGGACTTCAACTCGCTCATGCCGGCATCTCCGTCGGGCTCACCCCGCGGCACAGCGCCAGTGCGGTCATGTCGTCTCCCTGCGGCCCGCCTTGAGAGAACTCCTCGATGGCCGCCCACAATGCATCGAGAATATCATCGGCCTTCCGGGCCGGGCACTTCAAAAATGTTTCGAGAAGCCGCTCGGGACCAAACTCCTCATCCCCCCTGAAGACCTCCGTCAGCCCGTCGGTATAGAAGAGGAGCCGCGTTCCCGGCGCAAATTCGCAGCGCTCGCTCTCGTAGCGCATTCCCGGCAGCATCCCCAACGGGGTGCCGGCGGCCTCGAAGAGCCGGGGGGCAGCGTTTGGACGGAGCAGGAACCCAGGATTGTGCCCTGCGTTCACTACCTCGATCTCGCCCGACTCAGGATGCAGCCGGAGGAAGATGGCTGTGACGTAGCGGCGGCGGGCCTCTTCGCCCTCGGCCCAGTGGTGCTGGTTCATGCGCGCGGCCAGATCGCCCAGCGGGGGGCCTTCGGCAGCCATGGCCCGGAAGGCCGAACGAAAGCTGGTGGACATCATGGCCGAGGCCATCCCCTTGCCGGCCACGTCGGCCACCGCCATCAAAATACTGCCGTCGGGCTGCCCAACGACATCGAGATAGTCGCCGCCCACCTCGTAACAGGTATCCGAGCGGAAGCCCAGTGAGTAGCCTGCGATGTCTGGCAGCTTATGCGGCAAGAGTGAGCGCTGAATGGCGCGGGCGGCGTCCATATCCTGCTGCACGCGGGCAAACTCGACGTTGCGTTTGTGGTTGCGAGCGTTTTCCAGGGCCACCGCAGCCTGCAAGGCCAGCCCCTCGATGAAGTCGGCCTCGTAGATCGTCAGCGGGCGGCCATCGGGAGGCGCGACGACCAGCTCCGCCATGCGCTGGCCTGTGCGGTCATCGAGAGGATAGGCCAGAGTCGAGGCATCGCCTTCCGGCGCTTCGCCGTAGGCCATTCCGGTTCCGGGAAAGGCCGCTCCGGCCATCTCTAACTCACGCACCACGATGCGGAGGACCTGTTCGAGGACCTCTTCCTCGCGGGTGGTGGAGTGGACCTGGCGCGAGGCCTCGAGCAGCGCCTGCAAACGCGCCACCTGCTGCTGCAAGTCGATTGTCTCGCCGTTCCCGGGAAGCTGAATTCCAGCAGCCATCGCGCACAAACCCCCGTGGGATTTCACTCTAACATGGTTGCCGTGGTGGTGGTCGTTGACCTGGATTTCGGATTCGGGGAGGGAGGCGCCGGGCCGGTTGGAGGTTTTTCTCCACCTAAAGGGCGAGGACATGCGCCTGCTCCTGCGTTACCTTTGGCGTACCCAATCATTGATGTGATCTATATCACATCGATTTGCGAGGCCACTTTTGGAGGTTCCTGATGAAAAGTACAAAGAAGCTGTTCATGATGCTTGCGATCGGCGGAATTCTAGTCGCCGGCAACCGGGCCTGGGCGCAAGGGTGCGTTGCAGCCCATAGCAATCAGCGCGTTCTCGACGAACTGGTCACGCCCACTCCAGAGAGTGCGCCGTCGCCGTTTTCGATCCACAACCTCACCGTGAACATCGGCTACAGAGTCTTCAATTCCAACAAATACTTTCAGGGCAGCAATGAGATCCCAAGGCCGACTGCCGTGGAAAACCACCAGAACGTCTTCGATATTGGCGTTGAGTACCGCCTGAACAAGCGATGGAGCATCCTTGCGGACGTGCCCGTCTACAACGGCACGCGCGACCAGATCTATCCTCCGTCGGGGATCTACCAGGTGAGCGGTCTTGGCGACATGACAATCGGCGCCCAGGCCTGGTTATTCCGTCCGCCGACGGAAAATGGCGGCAACATCGCGGTCAGCGCCGCATTGAAGATTCCCACGGGGATCGACAATGCCACCGGGTCAGGTTTATACCACGGGCAGATCATCAAGGCTACGGCCGATCAGTCGATGCAGCCTGGGGATGGGGCATGGGGATTCAATGTGGGCGCTCAGGCTTACAAATCGCTCTGGCGCCGTGCGTCTGCTTACGGTCAAGCGACGTACCTGTTCAATCCTGAAGATACAAACGGCGTGGCGACTTTTCGCAGCCAGCCCGGCCAGAGCGTGATGTCGGTGACGGATCAATATCTCTATCGCGGGGGAGTGTCTCAGGGAATGCCGAAGCTCAAGGGCCTGGCGCTCAGCATCGGCGTCCGCGGCGAGGGCGTGCCGGTGAGAGATCTGCTGGGCGACAGCAATGGATTCCGGCGCCCTGGATTCATCTTCTCGTTGGACCCCGGATTGATGTTCAACTACAAGCGGGATACGTTCTCTGTCAACGGGCCGTGGGCACTCTATCGCGATCGCCCGCCCAGCGTACCGGAGATCCAGAACCACATTACAAACGGGGATGCCTTCTTCGCGGACTACACCGTGATTGCCAGCGTTTCGCACCACTTTTAGGGACGCATCGCACGAGTCTTGCCGTCTGGCAAACATTCCCTCAGGGCCTCGGCAGTGTCTGACGAATCTGCCGAGGGTTCGGCAGGCGGTGAAATACCTCCTGCAGGGGCTAAAGCCCGATTGATTTTGCTGCGTTTTCGGCACGACTAAAGTCGTGCCCTGATACAAAACAGATCGATTTTGCATTCATCAGACACTGCCTAAAGCCCGGCGTTGATTTTGCACCCATTGCGGCACCCTTCGGCTGCGCTCAGGGCAGGCTTTGAAGCGGTGCCCCTTCAAAACTTGGATCTTTTCAAAGGCCTCTCAGAGAAGCCTATCTCCGAAGAAGCGAGAGATCCGGGCACTTGATTTGGATCAGGCACTCACCAAAGCCCGAATGTCTCTGGTCTCCAGGGTCCGCTTTTCACAGCCCCGGCGCGCCACGGCCAGCATAGCCTGGCCGATGTCGCGCGTGGTCAGGAGCTGGTTCGGCAGCGCCCGGCGGAGCAGCGGCAAGAAGGGCTTGGTGAGCTTGTAGAGGACGCGATAGGCGGGGGTCTTCGACTGGATTCCATCGAGCGGCTGAATGATTCCGGGGCGAAACATGAAGGCCTTGAGCGGGAGGCGAAGCAGGGCATTCTCGGTACGGCCCTTGACGCGCGCCCACATCACCCGGCCTTTTTCTGTGCTGTCAGTTCCAGCGCCGGAGACGTAGATGAAGGTCATGCCCGGATTGAGGCGGCTGAGGATCTCTGCGGCGGCCAGGGTGAGGGTATAGGTGGTACGCGCGTAATCGGCCTCCTTCATACCGGCCGACGAGATACCCAGCGTGAAGAAGCAAGCGTCGTACCCGGCCAATTGGGGCTCGATGGCGGCGTAGTTCGATAGATCCGCGTGAACGATCTCGCGCAGCTTCGGGTCTTGCGCGCCGGGTGCGCTGCGGCCCACAGCTGTTACATTTTCCACATCCTGGGCCAGCAGGCACTCGCGCAGAACGCCTTGCCCCACCATGCCCGTCGCGCCAAAGATCAGCACTTTCATTGCGTCCCTCTTGTTAGTTTGGACACGGTGAAGGCGGGAATAGTCTCATTTCGAACCGTCCCTACGGGACTGTGACTCGTATATTAACGCTTACCCAGGACTGCGCTGCGCTTGTCCTGGGCTATTATCAGTACTCCCTCCGGGAGAAAAGCGTAGGCGGTCTCATCCTCCCGTGGATCTGCAACGCCAGTGGATGACTGATACAAGCATGTTTTCTCCTAACATAATTAAATGGTGCGACGTCAGGCTCTTGTCGTAGCGCCTCTTTCTCTGAAAATTCATCAATTGCCATCGTTGACGGAGCTTGTTTTCGTTGGCAATGCAATGGGGGACGGATTAGCTTAGGAACATGCGAAAGATAAAATGCAAAAACACCTGGGCTGCACTGATTGGTCTGAGCATGATCGGCATTGGAATGTGCGCGGCGCAAGAGAAGGCGGCATTGCCGGATGTGACGATTGCGCCGAAATCGAGCGCGGCGGTGAGCGCGCAGGTGATCGACCCGGCCAAGGAGCCGGCAATTTCGCAAGAAGACAAGCTGCGGCTGATTCAAAGCCGGATCAAGTACGTTTTTGTGCTCTTTCAGGAGAACCGCTCTTTTGATTTTTATTTTGGGAGTTATCCGGGCGCGGATGGAATCTATGCGGGGGCGGATGGCCCTTATCCTTTCGGCGAGGTGCCGGGATACACGCAACTGATTGTGAATACCGATGGAAGCCTGGGGACGATTCACCCATTCAAGATTCCGGCAACGGTGACGGACGCGGCGGGCAAGACGGTGCCGCTTTATCCGGCGGATATTGCCTCGGTGAATCATTCACATACTGCGATTGCGCGCAAAATTGCGCTGGATGCAAACGGGCTGGCGCAGAACTCGGAGTACGCCTTGACCGAGGAAGGCGTGACGCTCGTGAACGGCATTGCTTCAAAGGCGCCGACGCTCGAGCGCAAGCAGTTTGGCGAGCTGGTGATGAGCCACGTGGACTGCGATACGGCGCCGTTTCTCTGGCGGTATGCGGACCGCTTTACGCTCTTCGACCACTTCATGGATACGATCATCGGGCCGTCGACTCCGAATGCGATTGCCATGATTTCAGGGCAGAGCGGCGAGACGCAGTGGATGCTGCACCCGGATGCGGCGACGGCGGGAGGGCAAGGCAAGAGCGCGGTCGTGCCGGTGGTCGATGACCCCGCGCCCTATTGGGGATCGGCGCTGGACACCGCGAACAAGCTGCATCAACCGCAGGCCGTGCCGCCCTCCAACAGCATCTCGAAGAACCTGACCTTTGCCAGCTTGCCGCTCTCGTTCATGGGCGACGCAATCAAAGACACGACGGCGGCCGATTACAATCCTGACTTTGACCTGCCCGATGTGCAGGCGGACATCGAGAAGATTGCAGGGCATGGCGTAAAGGCCACCGACTGGGGCTGGTATCAGCAGGGCTACGACCACGAAGTCAACGACGCCTCCTGGAAGGCCTCTCATGAGGGTTATGTAGCGCATCACAACGCTCCGCAGTACTTCGGCTACGTGGCGAACAACCCTCAGGCAAGCACGCATCTGCATGGGCTGAGCGAGTTCTTCGGGGATGTTGCGGCCAAGCGGCTGCAGGCCTCCGGCGTCTTCTATGTGCGCGGCGGCTATGGCAATATTCGCAACTGGAAGCCGGTCGATCCGAATCCGAAGCTGGTTGAGGTTTTCTCTGGCAACGACGATCATCCGGGCTACTCTGACACGCAGATCGCCGAGGGTCTGCTGGCCGAGGAGATCAATGCCATCGCGGCGAGCCCATACTGGAGCCAGAGCGCCATCATCATCACTTACGACGAGTCGGACGGACTCTACGATCATGCGCAACCGCGCATCCGGTCGCATGACACGAACGGGCTGCCGCTGGAGCAGGGACCAAGAATTCCGGCGATTGTGATTTCGCCCTACGCAGTGGCGCACGGCGTTTCGCATGTGCCGTCGGAGCACAGCTCGATTATTAAATTCGTAGACGAGCTGTTTAACTTGATTCCGCTCGCGGATTTGCCGGATGAGATGCGCGCGCGGCAGATTGGCGCGGATAAATTTGGCCAGCCGAACCTGGGTCCGGCGGACGATCTGGTGCCGGGAGTGGGCGATATGAATTCAGCCTTCGACACGCTGCGGCTGGAAGGCAAGAGCGCGCCGCTGAGCGCCGGGTACGCAACGATTCCGGCGGCGGAGATTACGAGCTTTCCTCATGCGGGCGGCGCGGGCTGCAAGCAGATGGAGATCAAGCCGACCGATAGCGGGATTCCCAACCCCGTGCCGGCGGACTTCAATCCGCGTCCGGATACGACCCCGGGGATTCCCACGGCGGGCGGATGGACGCCATAGTGCGACCGTGGGCGGCCAACTCAACTCTTCTGTTAGCGATCGTCGCCTGCGGTGTTACGCGCGCGGCCGAGGCCGTTGCACCGCACGAATCAACTTTGTCTCGCGTGCGAGCGGCGGGAGTACTGCGCTGCGGCATCGACCAAGAGGAGGCCGAGTACTCGACCTCAGACGATCATGGAAATCGCGAGGCGTTCGACGCCGATCTCTGCCGCGCGGTCGCGGTTGCGGTGCTGGGAAAAGATGCGCAAGTGAGAGTCACGCATTATCCGGACGAGAGCGCCGCGATGAAGGGGCTGACCAGCGGCGAGGTCGAGATGTTGGCCACGCTTTCTGACGACTTCACACATAGTGTGGGAACAGATCTCACGCTCACGCGGCCGGTGCTGTGGGATGGGGTCAGTTTTCTGGCGCCGGCGGGAAGCCCGGTAACACGGGCGCGGCAGTTGAGCGGAAAGAAGATCTGCTTTCTGGCGGAAACCACCGTGGAAGAGAGCGTCCGCGCGTGGTTTACCCGCGAACGTCTGGACTTTGTGCCCTTTCCGTTTCAGGAGGAAGGCGAGATGCAGGCGGCCTTTGCCACCGGCAACTGCGGCGCGCTGGCTGGCGACCGGACTCGTCTGGCGCAGACGCGGGCGGCTCTGGCGCGGCATGGAAGGCAGGCGCGGCTGCTGCCCGAAACCATCTCTAAAGACCCACTGGCGGCGGCCGTGCGCGAGGACGATCCACAGTGGGCTGCGATTGTCCGGTGGGTGATGGAAGCGCTGATTCAATCTGAGGAGAGCGGCGTGACACGGGCCAATGCGCCGGCGATGCGCGCGCGCGCCAACAGTGACCCTGACCTTCGTTTTCTGCTCGGCGCGTCGCACCAGGCCGGCGCTGCGCTGGGGCTTGAGAACGATTGGGTCGTACCTGTGATTGAAGCTACGGGGAATTACGGCGAGATCTATGAGCGGGATCTCGGCAGCGGCTCGGGGCTGAAACTGCCGCGCGGGGAGAACAATCTGAGAATTCATGGCGGCGTGCTGGAGGCATTGGCTTTCAAGTAACACTGTGCCGGTATGGAATGTTCTCCGCGCTGTTCGCAGGATTCTTTCTTTCCAGCCTCCCGAACCGCCGCGGGGTGCGAAGATTAAGGAATGACCTCCGCAACTGCTCCCACTCTGGGCGTTGACCCTCAGGGGAAACTCGCGATGCACCGCGTCGCGCTGATCTACAACCCGGCCTCGGGCCAGCACTCGAAGGGGCGCCGCGAGGCAGTGGATAAGGCGCTCGCCGTGCTGCGCGCGGCGGGAGTCGAAGTCGAAGCGCTGGAAACAGTTGCGCCAGGCAGCGCCGGCATCCTGGCCGAGGAGGCCGTGGGCCGTGGCTGCGACACGGTTCTTGCCTGCGGCGGCGATGGGACAGTCCATGAAGTGCTGCAGAGCCTCGTTGGCACCACCGTGGCTTTGGGCGTTGTACCTTTGGGCACCGCCAATGCTCTGGCGGCCAATCTTGGCCTGCACTCCTCTCCGGCGAAGGCGGTGCGCAAACTGCTGACCGCGGAGCCGGTGCGCATTTCGGTGGGGCAGATCTCTTATTCCGACAACACGGGCGCAACGCGTTCGCGCTACTTTACTGTAGCGGCCGGCGTGGGCGCGGACGCCTTGTTTCTCTCCCGGCTCGACCCCAGCCTCAAGCGGCGGTTAGGCTACGTCCTCTATGTAATTGAGGCCTTTCGCGTCTGGGCCACCCACTCCTTTCCGCTCTTTGAAGCGGCGTTTGTGGAGCGCGACGGAAGCCAGCCGCGCGTGGAAGAGATCTCGGAACTGCTGGCGGTGCGCATTCGCGACTTTGGCGGCGTTCTTAACCACATGGTTCCGGGCGCCACGCTGCACAAGAATGACCTGCGTCTCGTGGCCTTCAAGACGCGCAGCCGCTTTCGCTACTTTCGCTTTTTGATCAGTGTTGTCTTTGGCCAGCAACAGTTTTCGGGAGACATCGAACTGCTCGACGCGGTATCGGTCGAGTGCCGTCCGCGGAAGGGTTCCCTGACCCATGTGTTTGCCGAGGCCGATGGAGAGTTACTGGGCGATCTGCCGGTGCGACTTGAGATCGTGCCGGATGCCGTTACCCTGCTGATTCCGCCCGACGCGAGGCCTTGAAGCAGCTTACAGCCGACAGCTCACAGCCGACAGTTGCGCCAGGCTGCTGCTACAAGGTTGCCGCCGCCGATCACGGCTTGGGGCTGGAAAGCTTGACCGGCGCCGCCGGCAAGAGCGCCGCGGACTTCAATTGGCTCAGATCGGCCATGAGAGCTTGCCGGCGAGCCGGGCCATCTCCGGCTTGGGCAGGCAGCGAGGGACCGGCATAGAAATCGACAATGTTATCGCGCAACTGGGTCGATGTCTTATCGAAGTTACTTTTAGATAACTTGGCCAGAAGGCTCGCATAGGATTCATCCGCAAGGGAATATTCACCAACCCTGGTTGCGTTGCCGTCATCGAGATCGCAGTCAGGCAGCACCAGCTTGCCTGCGCGAACCTCTTCGAGCAGGTTGCGATAGTGATCGGTGGTGGTGTTGATGCTCTCGATATAGAGGTCTTCGGTTTTCGGGGTTGGGTTATTGAACCCCAGTCCCTTGAAGGGGCCGACCTTCGGCACAAAGCGCAGAAGCGTGGACAAGATTCGTGTGCCCACACCCGGCTTTGTGTAGGTCTTTCCCCACTCGCGCTCATAATCGGAGCGCGAGAGGCGATAGAGGAATTTTTGCCGCGAAAAGTCCGGCGTCTCGCGCATCAGATCCTTCTCGTGCGTCTGAAGCGCCACCTGAGTCATCTTTGGAATCAGAGTGCTGATGAAGAAGCGGTAGGAGCCAACCGCCAGGTCCTCGTGCGGCAGCACATCCTTCAACTCCAGCCCATAGACGACAGGAAAGACCCGTTCCAGCAGCGGTTGCGAGACCTGGAATCCTATGAAATCGTGGTACTGCTCCGGCGCATAACGGTTCTTGGCCACCTGCAATGTATCGAATCCAAACTCCGTCTTCAAGTGCGCTGTTTTATCCTGCGCATAGCGAACGGAGCTGCCGTACTTTGCTCGCAGCTTTGGATAGTGGATCGCGACCGCCTCGTTGACCGCCGGGTGGCCGTCGATGTCCGCCACATAATGCGAGAGCGCGCCCAGCGCAAAGGCATACTCGTCGGGATTCTGGCTCTCAACAATTAACTCCCGGACAAAGTCTCCGGTGCGAACGTAGTGCGCCAGGTTGCTGAAGTCCTTGCTGCCGAAGGGGTAGTAGCCCAGATCCTGAATGACCGAGCCGCCATAGGCGTAGGCATGAGCTTCCTTGATCTGGTCTTCGGTAATGCCCGGGAAACGCTGGACCAGGAGCGGGCGAATCTCGGAGATCCATGCCAGGTCGATGATTTCTTCGTGTGTGAGCACGGAGTAGGCGAACGAAGCCGCACCTGATAGAAGCGCGACGAGAGCAATCGCCGCCGCTCGGGCAAGCCGCAGACGCCAACCGCTGATCATCGAATGAGGCCCGCGGCTCAAATGTCGCCTAGCAAAAGCAAGACCACGAGGATGAGTACGATCGTTCCGATCCCTCCGGACGGATAGTATCCCCAGTTTCTGCTGTGGGGCCAGGTTGGCAGAGCGCCAATCAGCATCAGAATCAGTAGAACGATCAAGATCATTCCAAGCATATTTTCCTTCCGGTGACCTCGCAGGGTGCGCGATTTTTGCTCGTGCAAGTTCGGGCAGCTGCGACGAAGTGAGTCTTTCACGGGGGCAAGTGGAGAATCTGGTCAATCGGGGACAACAGAGAGTCAGCTTTGATTTCGGCGGCACTTCCTTCTCCGCGCGAAATGAGGTGGAGATGCGCAAAGGCGGTCAGCGGATTCCGCGCATGGTACGCCAGCGTCACTTTGATCAAGGCCTCGATTTGCCTGGGGGTCCCCTCGGCTGCAATCATTCGTTCGAGCGTTTTCTCAGGGAGGAGACTGGCATGAGCAAGAGCGGGTACCTTATCTTCGCTGCCGTCGCGGCATTTTCATTGACCGTTGCTGCGCAATCCTCGGGCTGGCCACCGGCGCCGGGGCATCTCACGCTGAATGTCTGGCCGGGTGTGGCACCCGGTGCGCCTGACAATCTTCCCGCGGAGGCTGATACCAACACCGCCAAAGACCCGCTGATCGCCGGCCGTCCGATCGTTCGCCTGGGCAATGTCTCGACGCCGACCCTGACGATTTACGCACCCAAGGGCAAGAACACCGGCGTGGCCGTGGTGGTCTTCCCCGGCGGTGGGTACAGGATTCTCGCCATCGATCTGGAAGGCACCGAGGTCTGCGATTGGCTCAACTCAGCCGGAATCACCTGCGTGCTGCTGAAGTACCGTGTCCCGGATTCTGGTCCTTATCCCAAGTCACCAGCCGCGTTGCAGGACGCACAGCGCGCTCTGGGTCTTGTTCGCCAACACGCCGCGGAATGGAAGATCGATCCGCACCGCGTAGGCGTCCTCGGCTTCTCGGCTGGAGCGCATCTGGCCGCCGCTCTCAGCACACACTTTGATCAGCGGCTCTATGCGCCCGTGGACGACGCCGACAAGCTCAGTTGCCGTCCCGACTTTGCCGTGGTGATTTATCCCGGCTACCTGGCACTTGCAGACAAGAATTTTGCGGCCAATCCGGAGATCAACCCCACTGCGGCCACGCCGCCGCAGTTTGTTTTGCAGGCCGAGGACGACCCGGTGCATATGGAGAATGCTCTCGTCTACTACCAGGCTCTCAAGAACGCCAAAGTCCCGGCGGAACTGCACATTTATTCCGAGGGCGGGCACGGCTATGGATTGCGGCGAACGGAGCTCCCGGTGACCAGATGGCCTGAGAGTGTGGAGACCTGGCTGCGCACGATCAAGATAATGCCGGCGCAATAGCCGCTACAATCTGTCTCATGCTGATTGGCGTACTTACCGTCTCCGACCGATGCTCGCAGGGCTTGATGACCGACACCGCCGGTCCGGCTGTGGCGGCGCTCGTTGGGCGTCAATGGCCGCAGGCTGAGATCCTGACCGATCTGGCGCCTGACGATGAGGAGAGAATCGCTGCCAAGTTGGAAGCGTTCAGTCTGCAGGGTGCAGCTCTGATTCTGACCGTGGGCGGGACCGGCCTTGGCCCGCGCGATCGAACCCCTGAAGCGACTCGCCGAGTGATCGACCGCGAAGCTCCAGGACTGGCCGAGGCTATGCGCTCGCTGGGCGCCGCGAATAATCCTTTCGCGTGGCTCTCGCGTGGCGTGACGGGGATGCGGGGCAAGACACTGATCGTAAACCTTCCCGGCAGCCGGCGCGGCGCGGAAGAAAGCCTGACGGCGATTTTGCCTCTGCTAGTTCATGGCATCGAGATTGCCGGGGGCGGGCAAACTCACCCGTAGAGCCGGTCGTTCACTTGTATGAATGCGGGAATTGGAAAGCTGAGTTCGCGATCAGGCGGCGGCGTAGTCGCCCTTTGCTTTGGACCTGCGCACGCGCACCTTCGGTGCCTGTGCGACCGAGAGGCGCAGGCCAACGGTCTTGAGGACGGCGACAAGCGTCTTGAGCGTCGGATTGCCCTTGGGCGAGAGCGCGCGGTAAAGAGACTTGCGGCTGATGCCCGCCTGAGCGGCTACCCGATCGAGTCCGCCGCAAGCTTCTGCAATTGCGCGCAGCGATAGGAGACTCCCGCCGCATTCTTCGGGATCGTTCAGACCCGCAACTGCAACCTTTGCATACTCTATCGCGAACTCGCGATCTTTTCGCAGCTCTTGAACTTCCCATTCGTGGTGAGAACCAGCGCCTACCAGTTTGTTCATCTGTCTTGCCGCTTATGAGGCCTTGGCGATCTTCCGGTCTTTCGCTGGCTGAATGGGATGAACGCGGTTGGCCTCGGTGAGAAAGCGGTCAACCGCCTCATCGTCGTTCGGGTCGTAGGGGCCGTCGTCGGGGTCATTGGCGTCGTAGGGAACCGGAGCGTCAGTGGCAATCTGTTTCTTGACCCAGTCCCAATCACTCATATCGCGATTTGGCAGCGGCATAACGTCTCCTTTCCTTGCGAGAAGCATAGCGGAACGAGATGAATCGAACGTTCCCGTTACGCATAGTGTAAACCAAAGCGAGAACTGCGCCTTTGATTTCCACCAGGGCGAGATCTAGAAACCTTGCCTCCGGTTCCGTTTTGAGCCGGTAGGTGATCTTCTCCGGATTTTCGTAGACCAAGGGCGCGGCCCAGAAGTCAAGGTGGTGCTTCCGCAGGTTCGCTTCGCGCTTGGCTTCGTCCCATTCGTACACGGGATGATTCTATGCTCCTGAATCCTGCGGTTGCAATTTACGATTTGACGCCTTGACTTTTACGATGATCTCTTTAAGCTCCTCGATTGTCTTCGGGTGCAAAGGGTCGCCTCGATGGAGCATTTCGTGGCAGTTGGGACAGACCGGACGGAAATCCTTGATAGGGTCGGGTATCTTGGCTTTGCCATCAGATCCTGCTAATGGATGGAGATGATGAACGTGTATATACCCAATCCCAATATCGCCATATTTCGCAGAAAAATCGAAGTCGCAGGCCTTACAAATTGCACCGTAATGACGTATACAGATCTTGCGATTCTTAGGATTTCGTTCATACTTATTGACAAGAACTGAGATTCTGTTTCCCTCTGTTCCGGCATGGGTCACGTCGCCTTCTGATTCGGACGGCTGTAACCAAGTTGTACTCGTTACAGACTCTATCTTCTTGGAGGAGTTGGAGCGATAGTCAGAGAGAAACTGAAGAACGGCACTCATCCCTTGGGCCTGTTTTTCAGTTCGAATTTCAAAAAAACAAGGAGCGACGTTTGCCCAATCAGATTGATTAGATCGACGTGTTTGCAATGTTACATCTGATGGCAGAAGTCTTCGAATTTCCTCTGACATTTCGAGTATGTGTTTGCTGTAAGGGTATACTCGAACGTGATCATCGTAGTGGTAAAGCCAATATAGTGAGGCTTTTCGGCCCGTGACATATGCACCGCAGGTACTTTTGGTGAAATGCTTTTGAGACAGATACTCTGTGGGCAAACAATCATGTAGAAGATCGCAAATGCGTCTCGCCAGTTCGCTGGCAGATTCGTGTTCACTTCCTTCGTATTTTGATACTTTTGCCATCAGCTCAAGAACATCGTCCGGTAGAGGGTGTCGCGCTGGACGGGCTTGAAGCCGGCGTCGCGGATGATTCTGCGCAACTCCTCTTCCGTGGTGCAGTTGCTGGTGCCGGCGGCTCGGACTACATTCTCTTCCAGCATCACCGAGCCTACGTCGTTGCCGCCGAAGTGGAGGCCTAGCTCTAAGACCTTCAATCCTTGTGTTACCCAGCTTGCCTGCACATTTTCGATGTTATCGAGATAGAGGCGGGAGATAGCGAGCACCTTCAGGTATTCGACGCTGGTGGCCTCTTCCCAGCCACGCCCGCCGAGAGCGGTGTTACCGGGCTGGAAGCTCCAGGGGATGAAGGCTGTGAATCCGCCGGTCTCTTCCTGAAGGCGGCGGACGACTTCAAAATGATTGATCCGCTGGTCGAAGGTTTCGCCGACGCCGAACATCATCGTGGCTGTGGTCCTCATGCCTAGCTGGTGCGCGGTGCGATGAACGCTGACCCAATCTTCGGTGTTGCATTTGATGCGGGCGATGCGGCGGCGCACTTCGTCGTCGAGAATCTCGGCACCGCCGCCGGGAATCGAATCGAGGCCCGCGGCTCGCAGCCGAATGATCGTCTCGCGCAGAGGCAGGTCAGAGTATTTGGCGATGGCCAGCACTTCGGAGGCCGTGAGGCAGTGCAGCCAAATCTGAGGGAAGCGCTGCTTGATGCCAGAGAAGAGCCGCTCGAACCAGTCAATTTTCAGATCAGGATGGATGCCGCCCTGCATGAGCACGCCGGTGCCGCCCATCTCCAGGGTCTCGGCGATCTTGTCGTAGATCACGCTGAAATCCAGGATGTAACCCTCGTCGGAGCGAGGCCCGGTCAGCGGCCGGTAGAAGGCGCAGAAGGTACAGTACTCGGTGCAGAAGTTGGTGTAGTTGATGTTGCGATCGATGATGTAGGTGACCACGCCCTCGGGGTGGAGGCGGCGGCGCACGGCGTCAGCCTCGAAGCCAAGGCCGATCAGGTCGGGGGAGCGAAAATGGTCTAGAGCCTGTTGGCGCGTCAGCGACATACTCCCGATTTTAGCAAGTCGAGCAGTTGCCGTTTTGTAATACCTTTGTCACTGCCCTTACCGCAGCAAAGCGGAGGCGGCCCAGAGAATCGGGGCCTGTCCGTGGAGGTCGCCTGTCCGGCGGGGCCGAGTCAGATAGTAATCGAGATCGTTGAGTTTGCCCGTGCCTGCACAGACGCTGGTTACGTCGTTATTCTGATCGATGTAGCCGACGACGGCCAGCCATCCCTTGCGGGCGGCGGGTCCATAGGTCGCGGCATCGAGCCAGCCATTTTTGACGCCGGTGATCATGGCAAAGGTGAACATGGCGGAGCCGGAGCTCTCGGGCCAGGCTTCTTCGTGATCGATGAGTTGCCGCCACATGCCGTCCTTGCCCTGAAACTTCAAGAGCGCAGCCATCATGCTGCGATAGCCGGCCAGTATTCGCGCGCGCTGGGGATGGTCCTGGGGCAAGGTCCGCAGCATCTCCGCCATGCCTGCGGCAAACCAGCCATCGCCGCGTCCCCAGAAGAAGGGCACATCGGGGGCGTGATAGAAGAGGCCATTCGGCTGTTGCAACTTGTCAAGATAGTCCACCATCTCTTGGGCATCGCGGTCAAGATACTTGCGGTCTCCGGTGGCGCGGTAGGCCTCCAGTTGCAGCATCGTCAGCATATACATATCGTCGACCCAGAAGCGGGTCTCACCGGAGAGCCCATCGGGCGTGGGGTTCTCCCACTGGCGATCTGCCCATCCTTTGCCTTCGGCCAGGAACTTTTGATCGTTGGTCTGAAGGCCGATCTCCAGAGGAACCACGCCGAAGATCGAGTCGTCGACATGATGCCGCAGCGGCCTGAGCGCAGCCTCGGCGCCTCCGGGCATCAAAGGCTCAAAGCGGGCAATCAACTCCTTCCGCAGGGTGGCGTCGTGGGTCAGTTGCGCAAAGGTCAGCGCGCCATACCAGGTGGCGATCTCGGCGTAGTGCATGGTTGGCGAGTCCTGGTGCGGGCCGGCGGCAAAGTGCTCAGCCAGCCTCTTGCCTACCTCCTGTGGCGAGGAACCTTTGGGCCAGTTGCCAAAATAATCGCCCTGCGCGAATGCCGGCATGGTTGAGGCGAGAACGAGCGCTCCCAGAAGCAGGCCGGCGTTCAGAGTTCTACCTTTCTTCACGCGGAATCTCCGATTGAATCGATCTATTGGCCGTCTTGCGGTTTGGAGGCAGGCTTGGGAGCGGGCGTTGGCTTCTTTACCGGGGCGGAGACGCCGAGGCTCAGCAGGAAGAAACTGAGGCCCTTGCGCAGCGAGTCAAGCACGCTCATGGATCGATTCCCTTCCCGCAACTTCGCGTCAGCTTTGTTAGCTTCCCACCCTTCGCAAAAAGCGCGAAGGATGGGGCGCCCAGCAAGTTAATGGTTGTGTTGAAACGTGCTTCGGGTAGCGATTTCGCACCGTCCCTACGGGACTGTGACTCGTATATTGACGTTTACCCAGGACTGCGCTGCGCTTGTCCTGGGCTAGTATCAATACTCCCTCCGGGAGAAAAACGTCGGCGGTTTCATCCTCTCATGGGTCGGCAACGCCGGTAGATGACTGATACAAACCAGATCTTTGAAACTACAGACCAGATTGTTGAGACGCGTTCTACTTCTTCTTCGTGCCGGGATTCTTCGATTCCGTGGCGCCCGCGGCTTGCGCAGGCGATTGGCCGCGCAAGAGCTCTACGGCTGTCGGAGGAAGCGGCTTGTCGGCGCTGCCGAGCAGCAGGGTCACCTGCCACATCTCGGTTTCGGTCAGGATGTCTTTGTAGGCGGGCATGCCGGTGAGCCGAATGCCGTTGGCCACCTTCCAATAGGTCTCGCCGAGCGGGTCGTCGGTGACCCCCATGACTGTCTCAGCGCCATGCTGGTGCTGTTCCCACAGAGGCGGCGCATCGGGAAACATGTGCGGGCCAAAGACAGAGGGCTTGCCATGAAGCCCATGGCAGACGGCGCATTTCTCGCTGTAGACGTGTGCGCCCGCCACCAGATTGACCTCATCTGCCGCAATAGGCGGAGTCTTCACTATCTCGCGGTTGATGCGGGCATCCAGCAGCATTCCGGTAATCTGCCTTTCCTGGGGAAAGGGCGGATCGGCGACCGCTACCGGCACAGTGCCACGCCACGCCCATGCCGCCAGCGCAATCGGCACCAGCAAGATCCCCAGTAGAATTCCAAACAAAAGGCGACCCATCTTCGCTCATCCTCCGCTGCCCTTCATGGTAGTGCATTTTCCCGGTTCCCGGCTTCGTTGGAGCATTCTTCTATGTAATTGGCCGTGTAACGGTTGGGGCACACGATGCACCATTAAAATAATCTGGACAAAAGTGTCTGGATTTGACACAGTTTCGCCATACCGCTTCGGGGTTCCCGGCAGGCGAGATTCTTATGCCGGGCTGGAAATCGGCCTCCCCGCCCCGCGGCTTTCCCCAAATGAAAAGAAAGGAAATCCCCCATGGCAGATGACTCAAAGATGAAACTTCCACCCCAAGAGGCACAAACCGCCTCTTGGGGGCCCCGGAAACTGGGCCGCAAGGCGATCAAGACCGACAGCCGCACCCTGGCGCTGGGCGACTACCTCACGCCGGCGCTGCCGCCGCCTCCCGCCGCCGCCGACTGGACCAAGGGCATCGCGGATTGGGGCATGATGCTCAACGACACGATTGGCGACTGCACCATCGCCGGCGTGGCTCATGCCGTGCAGGTATGGACCGTCAACACAGGCTCGATGGTCACCGTCCCCGACCCCACTGTTCAAAGCTATTATGAGCAGTGGGACGGATACGTCCCCGGCAACCCCAGCACCGACAACGGCGGCGTGGAGCTGGATGTTTTGAACGACTGGCAAAAGAACGGCTTTGCGGGCCACGCGCTGATGGCCTTTGCCGATCCGAAGTTCGCCAATCTGGTGGAAATCCGCCAGTCGATCGCGCTGTTCGGCGGGGTATACATCGGCCTGTCGCTGCCGATCACGGCGCAGAGCCAGGATGTCTGGGATGTTGTTCCGAAGGGCGGCGCCAACGCAAAAAAAGGCAGTTGGGGCGGCCACTGCGTCTTTGTGCCCAAGTACGACGCCAACGGCTTCACCTGCATCACCTGGGGCGCGCCAAAGACCATGACCGTAGCCTTCTGGAAGAAGTATTGCGACGAAGCCCACACGTTGCTTGCCCAGGACTGGCTGACCGCCAAGGGCTCGCCCGCCGGCTTCGACCAGAGCCAATTGCAGACTGACCTGAAGGCAATCAAGTAGTGCATCCGCTCACGAATCCCTCCGCGTTAGGTCCAATCCGTCGCTGAGTCAACCCAAGGCTCCCCCCCGAGGTGATTTAATACCTATGGGGGGAGCACTGCCGGCATGGATTGGCGATGTGCTTCCGCACTCCCGTGGAGGTAACCCGAAACCGATGTCATTTTCTCGCCGTCTTGCCCTTCTGCTGGCGCTGGGTCTCGCCGCCGTGACCGCCGCACTGGCCCAAAGCTCGAGTTCGAGCAGCACACCCGAGGCTACCGCCGCAGACCAGGCTCAGGCGCAAACTCAGTCTCAGGGTCAGACAAACGTCCAGGTCCGCATCAGGGCCCGCCGCGCACAGCGCCGCGCGGCGGCTATTCACGAAGCTTACGACCACCGCTATGATGTGAATTTTGGCTTTGGCTACCTGCGCTTCAACCCCGGCCCAGGGCCGGTCTCCACCGACACGAACAAGCGCGTGGGGCTCGAGCAGGCTCACGAGTACGCCTGGGACGGCGGCTTCACACGCTACTTTGACGAGCGGCTGGGAGTGGCCGTCGAAGGCCGCGGCTATTATGCCACCGCCTACGTAGGCGGCCTTTATAACCCGACGAACGACACGATCACCAATCCGGCTATCAGCCAGTATGCGTTTTTGGCGGGGCCTACGTATCGCTTCTACCTGCAGCCCAGGTTCTCCGTCTCTGGCCGCGTAATGGCTGGAATGGACAAGGGAGACTTTGCCGGCGACACCAACCATAGCACTCTGCTCTCGACCCAAGTAGGCCTCTGGCCGGACGGGACGACCTTCGCGGCCAGCGCCAGCGTTCCATTCGAGTACAACCTGACGCCGAGGGTTGCATTTCGCGTGGCTCCGGAGTACTTCTTCAGCGGCTTCGGCTCGACCTTGCAGTACACCCGCGGATTCACCACCGGAGTGGTTTACCGCTTTGGCAAGCAGTGAAAAGCAGGGGTTAGGGAGTAGGGAATAGGGAGTAGCTGTGCGCCACCGGCTGGGGTGGGCTACTTCAGAAGCTAGTGAAAGAACTCAGCCAAAGCCGAGTTTCGTCGCTCAGGGGCTAAAGCCCACGTTGATTTTGAAGGGCTTTCGACACGACTGAAGTCGTGCCCTGATACAAAGCAGGTCGATTTGGCATTGGCAGACACTGCCTAGCCGTGCGCGGTCGGTTGGGTGGGCTTTCTCAGAGCAATCTGCGCTGTCTGACAGTTAAAGAGGTTAAGCCTGATTCAGATGACTCCCGCTACCCAGACCGACGTTCTGCCAGAGCTCGCCGGTTCGGGTCCGGCGCAGATGCACGCGCCTGAGGCCGGCGCTACGGCCACGCTGATCAGCGACCTTCGGGAACTCTTCAAGGTCAAGGTCGTCGCCCTGGTGCTGGTGACCGGCTGGGGCGGCTTTTATCTCGGATCGATCGAGTCCGGCATTACCAGCGTGCAGCGCGGCCTGCTGGACACGCTGCTTGGCATCGGCCTGGTCTCGGCCGGAGCCGGGGCGCTGAACGAGGCGCTGGAACGCAGGACCGACGCGCGGATGAAGCGCACAGCAGATAGGCCAATGGCAGCGGGCCGCTTTTCGCTGGCCGAGGGCGTCGCGGCCGGACTGGGCGCGCTGGCTCTCGGGGCATACTGGCTGATGGTGCACACCAACCTGCTGACTTTGGCCCTGGCGCTGCTGACGGCTTTCACGTATGTCGCCATCTATACGCCCCTCAAGCGGGTCACTGCCATGGCTACTTTCATTGGCGCGTTCCCTGGCGCGATGGGGCCGATGCTCGGCTGGACCGCCGCGCGCGGCCGCATCGAGTGGCCAGGCGTGGCCCTGTTCGCCATTCTCTTTGTCTGGCAGTTTCCCCATTTCATGTCGATCGCGTGGCTCTATCGCGAGGACTACGCCCGCGCGGGGATTCGCATGTTGCCTGTGGTTCAGCCGGATGGCTGGTCCACGGTGGCGCAGGCATTGTTTTTCGCGGTGGCGATGATTCCGGTGAGTCTTGCGCCCTGGCGGCTGGGGCTGGCCAGCCCTGTATACGCCGCTCTGGCCATTGTACTGGGCTTGGTTTATCTGGCCTACACGATTCGATTTGCACGGATCCTGCGCGCAACTGAGACAGAGAGCCGCAAGCTGGCTCGCGATCTGCTGAAGGTCAGCGTGCTCTACTTGCCGCTGCTGTTCACTGCGCTGATGCTCTGCGCCATTGGGAAGCACTGAGGAAGCCATGACGGTCGCAGACCCATCTTCGAAGACCGGCCCCGCCATTGCTGCGATTCTCGCCGTCAGTGCAGCGGCAACGGTTTTCTTGTTCTGGCTGATCTACGTCCATCCCGCAGCCGCGTCCAGCACGCAGTACGCTTTTCTGCCCGCGCTCAATGCCCTGCTCAATGGCCTCAGCGCTGTTGCCCTGCTGATTGGCTACACCTTCATCAAGGCGCGGCGGATCAAGCCGCACAGGGCTTCCATGATGACGGCCTTTGGATTTTCCACACTGTTTCTGGTGAGCTATATTCTGCACCACGCGCTGCATGGCGACGTCCGCTACCCGGCCCACTCGGCGCTGCGCTCGGTCTACCTGCCGCTGCTGGCCAGCCACATCATTCTGGCCGTCGTGGCTCTGCCGTTGATTCTTGTCACCTTCTTCTTCTCGCTCACCGGGCGGATTCCGCAGCATCGCAAGGTTGCCCGCTGGACCTTTCCGCTGTGGCTCTACGTGTCGATCACCGGCGTGGTCACCTGGGCGATGCTGCGGCTGGCGCAAGGGTGAGAAAGCAGGGAATAGGGATCAGGGAACAGGAAATTGAAAGCACCGGGTGCCCCATCCATTTCACGTTTTTTGTGAAATAGGTGGGAGACTACGAACCTCAACAAGCACTTTCAGGAACGATGATGTCCTCAGTCGGCTCTAATTCGAATCCAGCCTCGACCGGCGACGGCACACGGCAACTGCTGCAATGGGGCGCATGGATGCTCGGCGCGGGCCTCGTGGCCGCGGGGCTGCTGGAGACTGTACTGGGCGGCTTCTCGGCCACCGGCGCCAGCACCAACACAGGCTGGTTTGCGCTGATCGTCGCGCTGATGTGCATTCCCTTCGGCGGGCTGCTGCTGGCGCTGGGCCTGGCCAAGTGGCTGCGGAATCGCACGCTTTCACGACCGGGCTGAGGCTCTGCTATTCTTTTCGATGATTGGAGTTTAACGACATGGCAAGAAGCGTGAACAAAGTCACCCTGTTAGGCAATGTGGGAAAAGACCCCGAAATCCGCTCGACCCCTGGCGGCACCATGGTGGCCAACATCGCGCTGGCCACGAGCGACCGCCAGAAGGACGCGCAGGGCAACTGGCAGGACCACACAGAATGGCACAATCTGAAGGCCTTCAACCGCACGGCCGAGATCGTCCGCGACTATGTGAAGAAGGGCTCGAAGCTCTATATCGAGGGCAAGATCACGACCAATAGCTGGGAGGACAAGGAGACCCATCAGAAGCGCTACCGGACCGAGATCCTTGTCAATGAACTGGTCCTGCTCTCAGGCCGGGAGGATGGCGCGGGAGGCGGAGGAGGCGGATACAGCAAGGCGGCCAGCTCTTCCAGTTCGTCAGCCAGCTTCGACCAGCGCCCGCCGGCAGCAGCCGCAGGCGGTCAGGACGAATACGCGCAGCAAGCCGAGATCTCCGACGATGATATACCGTTCTAGGGTACGACCTTGGTTTTCGTGTCCATTTATTTAGGGTTGACTCACTGCTTTTCTCGGAAGCAGAAGAAGAACCTCTGACGGCGTAGGCTTCGTTGTGATGGGGGTTGTTG
>Ga0302270_10001620_pt1 | contig 22687 bp, 27 predicted proteins | sample III_Bog_E2_3_FD_198773 | JGI IMG/M metagenome (GOLD analysis project Ga0302270, IMG submission 198773) | Peat permafrost microbial communities from Stordalen Mire near Abisko, Sweden - III_Bog_E2_3 | ecosystem: Environmental > Terrestrial > Soil > Wetlands > Peat | place: Sweden: Abisko... | reverse complement strand
CCGCCGCCCGTGCTTCTTCGGTTGCACGATTCGCCGCCGCTGCGCTCTCGGTTGCCGTTTGTTCTCTTGCAGCAGCAGCAGCGGTATCGGCTTCCGCAGTTCCCGCCCGCGCCGTCTTGATCGCCGCCCCGCCCGCTCTCAGTGTGCTCAATCCCCCGCTCAACAGCGCCGTCTGCTCCGCCGCCGTCGCCGCCGCCCCAGCATCGCCGCCAGTCTTGGCGTATGTCTGGCCGCCCGCAACCGCTCCCTGCCTTAAAGCAGTAAGCGCCAGTTTCCCTAAAGCCGATCCTTTTTGGATCTCCTGTTCGACTTTTCCGGCTTCGGCCAGCTTCACTCCCGGGCCGAGAATCTTGGTCATCCCACTCAGTAGTTCGTCGCCGGCCATGAACTCGTTCACATTTTCAGCCGCTTCGGTCACGGTCTGCATTGCACCGATGTACGGATCGGGGTTGTTTGGCGTCTTCGCGAGCACGTCGAGACCGTGGGGCGCTTGATTCCCCGTTGCATGAATTCCTCCAGCAACGGTTCTCGCGGCTCCGCGCAGGTATCCTATCGCCGGAATGCTCTTGTAAAAATTCTGCGCCCTCACGTCTTTCAGTCGGGGGTCTTCGGCGTAGTCGCTGTAAAGCCGGGGCACATCCGCATCGTCCAGCGTGAATCCCTGCGCCTTCAGATCGCTGTACGCCTGATGAAAACGGTCAACCTCACTCTGTCCGCTTCCCAAAGCGCCTTCCGGATGCCCAAGCAGCGCCAGCGCCTTGCTGTACGGAACCATAATCGGCATCCCGTGCGCATTCCAGAACTTGTAGGTTCCTTCTCCCTGCCCGGTTTTCGGATCGGGAGGATTGGAGGTGAGATCGGAAGGCACCGTGTAAGTTACCGGAGTCTTCCCCATCGCATTCGACTGAAGCGTGAGTGTCTCTGTGCGCGGAGTTTCCGCCGGTTGCGCAACTGAACCACCGGCGTTCAGTGGCACAAATCCCGGCGGAGGTGGTGGCGCGTTCCCGGCCTGGGAAGTGTCCTGATTCATCGGGACGAATCCCGGAGGAGGAGGAGGAGGCGGTTGCGGAGTGCCATTCTGAGCTTGCGGGTCCATCTACTTCACCGCCTGGCCGGTCTTCGTGTCCACATACTGCTGCCCGTTCCAGCCAATCGTCTGCCCAGTCTGCGGATTGGTATGTAGGTTCGTCAGCGCGGCCGCCGGCTGCTGTCCTTGCCCGCTGGCGCTGCCATACCGCTGCCGCAAATAGCGGTTATTCCCCACAATGCTCTGCCGTTGCGTGGCTAGCGCCTGCTTCAACACTTTGGTGGCGCCTTCCAGGTTCTCCATCGTCGGGCGCTCGCCCAGCATACTGTCAGCCTGTTGCAGTTTCTTGTCGGTCTCGCTGCCGCCCAGCAGTGGGTTGCCGATCAGTCCGGCGATGCTGCGCCGCGTCTCCATCACCGATGTGTTGAAGTTTTTGGCGGCATTCGATCCAAAGAACCTCTGCACCGCAAGGTTGGCGGAGTTCAGCGCGCCATGCGTTCCCAGATCGGCCTCTTTCGCCAGGTTCAGCATCTGGTCCATGTAACCCGGCTGTCCCGGCGATCCCAGCACACGGTCAATTCCGTCCAGCGCCGCCTGTGTCTTGGGGCTCTTGGCAAAGTTGTGTTCTTGTTTGATGATTTCTTCGTTAAATGGTTTGCCTTTTGCGATTCCTATCTCCATGGCTCGGCCCATCACTTCATTCGGATCAAGAGATGCTCCCTTGGCCTCACGTTTCAGATCTTCCGGTGTTACGCTTCCGTCGTACATTCCTTGCGCCAGAGTTTCAAAGCGCGGGTTCGGCGTCCCGTCCGGCAACTCCGCGCCGGTCTTCAGCCGCTTCAATTTTTCCTCATTCAAAGCGGCTACGGAGTTATGTTCCCGCGTTGCGCTTGGCGTCTCCGTCTTTTCCGGCGGATTCTTCTTCGCATCCGCAGTGGCGTTGTGCTCCTCAATCTCGCTCTGGTCAAGCTGATACTTGTGCCGGGCATTTCCCGCCGCGGCCCAAAGCGCGTTCACATCGCCCTGCTTCAGCGGCCCGGCGCTCTTCTGGTACTCAATCTCATTCTTTACCGGGTTGAAAAATGGAACTTGCGTACCCGCTGGCAGCATCTCGTCATCGCTGCCTGGCATTTTCTTGTAAATATCAAACCCGTTCGGCTTGCCGTCGGCCCCGTAAGTGGCTACCGGCGTGTAGAGCGCCGTCTTCGCCTGGTCTTGGTTGAACTGCGGCGTGTCGCGCATGAACTTGGTCAGTTCCTGCAAGTTCGCGGCGTGTCCCACTTGGCTGGCTCCCGCCTGTGTCAGTCGGTCCGCCTGTTTTTCACTGAAATCGATATCGTGTTGCTGGCCCTCGATGCCCTTGCGCGTCAACTCCAGCGCGTTCGCGGCCGTCTGATGATTCAGCGCCGTCATATTCGCCAGTTGCATCATCTCCTGCGTCGGCGCTTCCTGCCGCTGCTGCTGAAACTTCTGTCCCGCCTGGATGCCCGCGCCCAGCGCCGCGCCTTCGCTTCCCGCTCCCCGCTGCGACATGCCCGCGCCCGCGCCCAGCAGCGCTTCGGCACCAATCTTCAGCCATTGTTTCCCGTTTGAAAATCCCGGCTGCCCGCGCACCGGCTCATGCTCCAGATAAACGCTGCCGTCGGCTCCCTGGCGAACCTTGCTGGTCGGCGCTCCGGCCAGCGAGTCGATCATCTTGTCCATGAATCCGCGCAGTCCCGGCGGATACACCGGCTTTGCCTCCGCCGGCGGCGCGGCCACGGCCGTAACTGCAGGCGGCGGCGCTGGCGTCGCATTGGGCGGCGCGGCTTGCGGTTGAGTCGGCGGCGTGTTCGCGCCTGGTCCCGTCGCCGCGGCCTGCTGCCAGCTCTTGTCGCCGCTGCCCGTGTCACCGCTGGGCGGTGGCGCGCTCGGCGTCGATGCCGCCGGTGCCGGTGCCGCCATCGCTGTTGCCCCGCCTTGTGTCGGATCGTCCATCGCTCACCTGCTAACCGAAAAATCCTACGCCTTTTCCAAGATTCGACATGCCGCCCGTTGCTATACCGCCGCCGATAGCGCCTGCCGCTCCGATGGCCGCATTGACCCAACTGGTGTTTTCCGACGCAATCGCGTTGGCTTCGCTTCCCGCCGTTCCCTCCGCATTGATCGCATTGCTCGCGTAGCCAATCGGATTCTCCCCAGCCGCAATCGCCATCTCGCCCTGCTCCGCATTGGTGAAGTTTTGTTGGCCTTGCTGATAATCGGCGCCCTGGATCTGCGTTTCTTCCGAGCTTTCCTGCTCGGCGGCGCTGTTGGCCACTTCCTGTTTCAATTGCGTCTGCGCTCCGCTTGGCAGCGGATTGTCGCCTCCACCCTCGGCCGCCGTCGCCTCGCCCACCGCCTTGCCAGCCGCGCTGTAATTCTCCGCTGTGCCTTCCACCGCCTGCGCATTCAGCGTATTCAGCTCCGCCGGGCTCATTCCCTGCTGGTTCGGGCCAGCATTGAAAATTGGGTCCAGCACCGACTTCACCTGAGCGTAGAGTGCCGTCTGATTGGCGTACTGCTTTGCCTGCTGCGCGTTATAATCCTGCATGGTTTGGATGTCTTCCTGCTGAATCGTGTCTTGAGCGCCGGAAGCACACATATTACACCCCTTCCATTTTTTCGGCCCGCTTCCCAGGCTGTAACGCCCTGCGTAGCCTCATATAGCCGTCTCCTAAATCCTTCCCGTCCACTATAAACCCCAAACGCTTCTGGCAGAAAGCTATTAGTTTCGGCTGCCGGCTGTCGAAGAACATTTCTTCCGCACCGCTCTGCTCCAGCACCGGCGCCAGCCATGCCGTTCCTTCCATCAAAGCCTGCCTGGTCCGGTTTCCATCGTCAATCGTCACACGTGGCATGAACTGGATAAATACTTGCGCCGTAATCCTCTCGTCCTTCGTGGTTAGCAGTTGCGTCTTGAAGAAAAACACCGGCCCCTGGCTGTCTTCCATCACCACGGAGTCCATCCCCGGGCGCTGCTCCAGCCAAAATCCGGGATCGATCTTGCCCGCATGGTCTAAGTCTCGTGACGTCCATTGCTCGGCCAGCCGCCGATCCGCTTCCCCCGCCGGCCGCAGCGTGTAGCCTGAGAATCGCAAAGTGGAAAGTGCTGTCATGCTCGCTCCCTAGCCGATCACTTCGTTGGTGAGCACAGAGGCCGGCGTCAGTCCCGTCCACTTGCAGACGTTGGCGATGTAGGATTCCGTCTGATTCTCAACCGGGGGTGCCCACTTGTTGAGAGCTTCCTCCACCGTCAAGCCGGTATATCCCATCTGGAGCAACTCGCGCATGGCTTGAAACCCTGCCTCCGGCGTGGCCCAGTGCGCAAATCGGTTGCCATCCGTGTGCAGCGCTCCATGGGTCCGAGCAAACTCACCTTCCTCGATATTGCCGGGGTTGTTGCGCCGCTGCGCCAGAGAACCGGCAACCTCAAACCCTTCCTCACGCGCAATCGCTTCGATGAAAGTCATTGCTGTTTTCTCTCCTCTTCCTTCGCTCCGTAAATCGCAAACTCCAGCAACTCGTCGGCCACCGCCTGCGAACCGTAGTCAAACTTCAGCAGAATTGAATCGCTCTTCATCACCGCCGCTCCCTGTTGCCCACTGTATCGATCGCTGAATACAGTCTTGCTTGCCGGCTGGTCCGCCGGGTCCGGAGCCGTTGGCTGCAACACGGTCCACGGCGTGTTGGCGGTCACCGCGATCTCACCCATCAGCACGCTCACCACCGGCCTTGAACCCAGCGCCATGCTCTTCGAGGCAATCCACGCCACTTCGCTCACTGAGCCAGTCGAGCACAGCGGAATGACGCCCTTCGCGTCCCATGCCGGGTAGGCGGTCCCATTGTCTGTCCAGGCTGTCTGCGCCACATCGCGCATCAAGATCGGCCCACCGCCCGTCGGCGGTCCAATCAGCAGCCGGAAAACTCCAGGGCTGACTTCCACATTCTGCACCGCGCTGGTCCCGCCCGCAATCGCCGCCCTCGGGCTCCAAACCAGGCCGCTCTCCGGCGGGCTAACCGCGCCCATCCTGAACCACCCTTGAGCGCCATCCGCCACATACATTCCCACATCGCGTGTGTTGGCGATATTCCAGCTCAAGTAACTCGTTGCCGGAGTGTAGAGCGCCGCACTGATGCCTCCCGTGGTCACCTCCAAAAACTGGTCGCCGATCGGCAGTCCCACTTCGTTGTAGCCGCTCTGCGGGTTGAAGGGGTAGGTCACAGTCAGCGCGCTCACCCGCCCATTCGACTCCATCAGGTTGATTTCCGTGCCGAGCACGTCTTCCACGTTGTAGCCGCCCAAAATGATCTTGTCGGCATATTTTGTGGTATAGAACGGATTGCTCGAAGTGCCGGTTCCCAAAATGATCCAGATCCCGCTGGTTGTGTAAACCAGTATGCCGCCTGTCTGCACCGTGATCGGACGCAGCTTGATCACCTTGCCGATGTAGGCCATACAATTCAGTGGCGGCCACGCGGTGTTTCCATTGCCCACCAGCGTGTCCGGCCCTCCGGAGTAGTACACCAGGTTGTCAACAAATCCCCAGGTCCGTTGCAGATGGTAGACCATGCCGGTAATTCCGGCCGGCGGAGGGTTATTCGCGCTCGCCACCGGCGCGGATATAAAAGCATTCAGATCGGCGTCCAGATTCGTGCCTGTGGGAACGTTGCGCGTATAGGTCCATATCCCGGCTGCTCCTCCGGATGGCATCGGTATTTGCGCCAGGTAGATTAGCGGAGCCGTGTATCCCTGCGCCGTTGCCCAAATATAAATCGTGTCGTCTTTGGGGTCCGCGCTTCCTTGTCCTTGGATCACCCAGCTAACACCGCCGGGGAGTGTCTTCGGAGCACTTGTGGGACTCGCGGTCCCTACCGAACCGTCCACACTGTTCCCGAAAGAATAGGCGTATATCGTCGCCCCAGTTCCTCCCGCGTACCAGTTCTGCGTGCAATTCCACACCAGTGGTCCATACGGAAAAGCTAAATAAGTTTCCGTCGTCGTATCGCCAACGCCATCACCCCATGCCGGTGCCGTTGCCCCGCTTGCCCAGTTGACTTGCGCCTGTTGGACGTATCCACTGGGATCGAGAATAAATCCATTCGAACTCACTATCCACGGCGGGGCAGGCATCCCAGCGTAGAGAGGAGCATCCCCAAGACATTCCCATAAAACGCTGTTATCCCCTTGAATCGAATTCAGCGCATAGTTTAGAAACGGAGCGCTGCCTGTGCCGCTCGTCCCCGGCTGGATGCATTTGTATACAGCAAAGCTATAAGCACCAGTATTTTTTATGACATACGCTCCCAATAAGTATGAAGTAGCGGGTAGCCAGTTCGTCGTTGACGATGATGTGGACACCAAAGTGGTGAATACAGCCGTGCCCCATGCAGTCGTCGCTCCGGGCGTCGTGGAAAAGGTCGGCGGAGTGCTGGTAGTCACTCCCGATGTGGTGCAAAGCAGGGCAATCCAGGTCGTGCCTCCCTGAAAGGTGCAAAACATGAATCCATTTGGTCCGTAATATGTATTCGCCGCCCAGCTTGCGTAAGGATTGGCTTTTTGCTGGAAGTTGGCTAAAGGCGCGTTGGTTGGGGTTTGCGTTCCCCAGGCGCGCAGTGCGCTTCCGGCACATCTCCATTGCTGGCCACCATCTCCGTAGGTCCAAACTCCCGGCGTCGTTCCCGCCCAGGTCGGGGCGCTCGTTCCCGTAATTCCAGTTCCGCTCGTCGCGGTTCCAGTATCCGGGGCGCTCGGATAATCCGCGTGCGTAAAGACCGCGGTTAGCACATTGCTCGCGTCGGCTGGAGAGTTCTGTGCGACACTCGCAATTGTAATTGTCTGGGCGTTCAGGAAGGTTGCGGTGGTCAATCCACTGAGCGTTAACTTGAGTCCCACTAAAAATAAGAGGTTATCTGGAAGGTTTAGATCGTTGGGGTTCAGTGTCAGAGTCAGCACATTCGCGGCTATGGCCACGTTCGCGATTCCTACCGAGATCCCACCCCATGCCACCTGTAAAGTTCCCGGCTCGACGCCCACATTGATGACTGTCCCCGGCGCAACGTTTGTCGACGCGCGCCATCCGCCGGGAAAAATCCATTGTTTTTGGTCAATGCCATCGCCCATGAACAGTTCCGTGTTCACGTTCATGAAGCGCATCGGCCCGGCGCCCGCGGACTTGGTGAAGATATTGGCATTGGTTCCCGCGGTTGCGTCCCAGATATTCCCGTCGATCCCGTCCTGCAGCACGCGCACCGATTCAATGCCATTCTGGATGCTTTTGAAGCCGAAGAAGCTGAGCGCCGGCGGAAAGGTTGCGGCGTTATAAACCACGCTTCCCGGCCGCCGCTTGTCAGTCAGGTCTACCGTGATCTCGCGGTTGATCCCATCCAATATCTGATCGAAGTGGATTCCGGAATAGAACCGCCGCATCAGATAAGAACTGATCCCGTCGCTGTAGGGACTTCTCTGTGTGCGCAGCCCGGCAAACTGCTCCGCGCTCGGCGTCAGCGCCGCATAGGGCGTTGGGTCGTGAATCGCTCCTGCCGATTCAAAAGGTCCAGCCATTGGCTCGCTCCGCTCGCAGTTCTCAGTTCACAGTTCTCAGATATAAATTGCCACCACAGTATTATCTTGTCAATTCCAGATTTTGCAACTGAGAACTGTGAACTGAGAACTGTGAACTGAGAACTGTGAACTCACTTCGCCAGCCCCGCCATGCCCGCCTTCACCGCGTCCTGGCTCTTGCTCAGCGTCTGCATCAGCCGGTCCCACTCGCCCGCGAAGATCGCAATCGCCTGCGCGCTCAACCCGGTCTGCGCGCCCAGCAGAGCGCTCACGCCAAGCTGGCTCCAGAACGGCGTTCTCGGGTCGCTCACCAGGTTGCCCGCCAGCGCCAAAAAAAGCTGATTGTAGATGTAGCCGTACTCATCCGGCAGCGGAGCCCAGTTGCTCCCAAAACTGCTCGCAACCGGCGCTTTGCGCTGATAGTCGATGTACACCGTGTCGTTGTCTGTGGGGATGGCGTCGAAGCGAAAGGTGATGTTCCCGGCGTTGTCGTCGTACACCGGCGCCATGGTCTTTGGCCGGTAACTATTCGTCGTCTTGGCCAGCGCCTCGGCGCCTTCCAGCGCGTGAATCTTGCCGGTCGCATCCGTGATCCACTGCTTTTCAATCCAGCCCAGGTCGCCCACCACCGCGCTGTAATCCGTCCCGCCGGCCGTCGTGATCGGAAAATTCAGGTTGCCGCGGTTGAAGCGCCATTTCATCGGCGGTCCTAGCACGCGCCCCAGCACCAAGTTGGCAAAGGTCAGCCCCGGCTCCCAGTTTGAAACGTTGAGAGGCTGCTGCTTCAGAATCGTCGCCACCCAGTTCACTGAGTCCTGAATTGTCTTTGAACAAGCCATACAGCATCCCTTCCATCAATCAAACAGGCATATCCGCTGTATAGCGGTAGTTCCCTGGCCAGATGTTGTCTACCGGGCTTGTGGCGGGCAGCAGCCCGTAAGCGTTCGGTTCCTTGTCCGCCTGCTTGGCTGCATCCTTCAATCCGGCCAGCCAGATCGGGTACTCCTGCAAAAATTCCTTGCGGTCGGCAGGGTTGCTGCTCGCGCCCTTGCATTGGTATGCGAATGCCCTGCGGAAGTGCCGCGCATAGCTGTCTGGAATCGGATTGATCATCGTCTTGATCGATGCGATCTTCGGCGGCTCCATCTGGTAGCTCGGAATCATCTGGTAGACCGGCCCCGCCTGGTTCGGTAGCGGCCAAATCCTGAATCCCTGGCTGGTCCCGCTCACCACCGTCCACACGCAGCCGCCGTCATTCACCGTGACGCCCTCGGCGGCGTTTACCGCCGCCGCCGGAGCGGTCAATCCCGTCGTGCCGAAGCCCGTCAGGATCAAGTAATTCCCATTGGCGTCGATGAAATTCATGATCGGATTCGGCGCCACCGCTCCAATCGTGATCAGTGGCGAATACATCACGCCCGGCCCCGGCCATGTCCCGTAGCTGAGATCGCTGTTGTACATCCAGCAGATCGCCGTCGGGCCGCCCAGCACCCCGCCAAACTGCGCGCTCACCCGGCTCAGTTGCCGCTTCCACTTGGGAGTGCTCGGCACATTCACCGGCTTGGGAATCATCGTATTGTTGATGTCGATCTTGTCGCAGTCGTCGCCCCAGCCGATTGGCCCAGCAGCCTGCGCCAGTTGCGGATAGTCCTGCTGAAAGGTGTTGGTCAGGAAGGGCGCGGCAAAGGCGCGGTTGAACTTCCAGTTGAAGCGCTCCGCAATCAGGTCGGCCATGGTGTCATTAGCCAGGCCGAGAATCAGATCGAGATTGAATCCGCTGGGCGCATTGCGCGGGTCGTAGATCCCACGGGCTGCTTGCTCGTCAAGAATTGTCTCGATCATGAGGCTAGAATTTCCCATGGTGGTAGAATATCCTCAATCGCCAACCTCTTCAATAGCCTCGCGACACATCCCGCCAGCAGTCTTTCCTCAGCAAACCAAAACATCCGCATCCCGGTTGGCAAAAAGGCCGGAGGAATCCGGCTGTCTTGCGGGCAACGTGCAGTGTGGATCTGGGGATCGGAAACTGCACGTTGCCACTCGCGCGATCGGCTGTGGTGGCAGCCTTTCTCGCGTCTTGTGCGCCTTCCTGGATTACTGGAAGGCTACTTTGATGCTCGAAAGCACCGGCGTGGGCGGAGGAACGACGGGAATAGCGACCGTCACCGCTTCCGTATCGGTCAAAGACAGCCCTTCAGCCGTAGTCAGCGTCGCGGTGATGTTTGCCACGCCATTGGCGACGGCGGTCGTCAGGCCGGTTGCGGGATCGAAAGTCACAATGGCGCTGGCCGTGTCGCTTGAACTCAGCGTAGCGGCCGGAATGGCGCCTGTGAACGGTTGACCGAACTGGTCATAGCCCAGAACTGAGGCTGTGACCTGCTGGCCGGCGGATGTGAGGGTAACTGGTCCTGCTGTTGCCATGGAAACTCCTTGGAACTTGATTTTGATGCTGGTGAGAGTTGCCGGTTCTTCTTCCTTGACGAGTTTGCGGAGCAGCCGAACCATTTCTTTCAGCAGCCCGTTATTCTGGATTTCAATTTCTTCGTGCCGCATGACTCCTCCGCAAACGTTCAAATCCTACTGCCATCCGCCGTTCTTCCGGCGGTCAAAAGAATACATCCACGCTTTAAGCCACAATCTCGATCGTTGCCAGCCGCAACTGCGCGCTGGTCACCGTCGAGCTGGCCGCAATTGTCAGCGCCAGGGTCAGCGCCGTGGTCAGGTTGACCGCGCTCGAAACCGCCACGTTGGTGTCCGTGTAGGCGGCTATAGCCGCTGCGGCTACAGCCGTAAGTCCTGCGGAAACCATGCCGTGCGACTCGATTGTTCCCGAGGTTCCCGACGAGGCTACAGTCATCTCAAAGGAGATCTGGAACGGAATATTGGTTCCGCTGCCCGCCGTGTTGGCGGTGGTAATCGAGACTAGTGTCACGCCTCCCAGCGTCAAAGCGAAAGTCAGGTTTGGCGTTCCGGCTGGCGTGGTAAAGATGCCGTATACAGTGATCAGCAAAGTTCTCCCCGCACGATTCAGGAATCCCGCGTTCAGAGCTTTGCTGATCAGGTTCTGTGCGGTGGTGATGGCCGTCAAAGCTGTCTGCGCATTGATGACGGTCAAGGCTGTCTGCAATGCCGACTCCTGGGCCGCCGAGCCCACGGTGCTCAACACATTGTTCTGCTGGTCGAAGCTGAATCCGTTCGGTGCCGCCGCACCGTTGACTCCAGTAGCGTTCAGCGGTCCCTTGGTAATCGTCGCAAATGGCATTGTGTCTCCTCGCTTTTCTGTTCCCTGTTCCCTATTCCCTGCTTTACCGCATCGCCGGAATCACAGGGCTTCCATCCTCGTCGGTGAAGTCCCACGCCGGCCCCACCATCGGCGGCAGGCCGGTGCCCAGCGCATCCTCTTTCAGCTCGTTGTGCCGCTCCAGGTCTTCCTGGTACTGCTGCACGCGCTCTCTCACTTCGCTGGCTGTCTCCAGCCGCCGCACGCCGTTGATCTTCACTTCCTGCGGCTTGCCGCTCTTGCGGCCGGGATGCGGTGTCAGGTTCTTCATCCCGCACCATACGCACTGGATCAGCCACATCCAACTGAAGCCGATCCGGCTGGCGCTCAGGCAGCTTCCGCCCACGCCCTTGCCCATCACGTTGCCCGGCTGCACGCCCGCCTGGTGCTTGCACTTCTTCTCGCGCGCCGCCTGCTGGTCAATGACAGCCTTGGCTTGCATCTGCGCCTGCTCGCGCTTGCGTTGCCGGTCCTCTTCGGTATCCGTGTATGTCGCGGATTCCTTCTTGGTCCGGTCCAGCGTCAGCAACTCGCGCTCAAGCTGCGCGTCCAGCAGCAGCATCTGCTTCTCTTCGATGGTCAGTTTCTTCGGGTCAGCCATGGGGCTCCTTCGTCGCCAGTTTTCAGTGGTCAGTGATCAGTTGTCAGTAACAGAACCTGCCGGGCTTTGTGACTGACAACTGACAACTGATAACTGACCACTGTTTTTTACGTTGTCTGTGGAACAGCGATCGCGATCCTCGCACGGCTGGTGTTGTCCGGGCTGGGTCCGATGCCGCTGATCATGTTGTAGCTGGTTCCGGCCGCAATCACGCCCGCGCCGTCGTAGGCGCTGCGCGCGTACTCGCCGGCCCACAGGTCCAAGTTCTTCCAGTTCACGCCGGGGTTGGTGTGCCGTGCGCTCTCCAGCGTCACCCGCACCATCGAATCTTCACCGGCCAGGTAGGTAGAGTAGGCGGTCAAACCGCTGCTCTGCCAGTTGGTCGTCGCGGTGCAGTTGGTGCTCGGGAACCAGTCGCCGCCAAAGAGCCGCAGAATGCCGACGCTCTTTTCGCCCTCGTCCTCGTCGGTCAGCTCCTCCAACTTGGTCTGGCCCTCGCCGGTGTGCTTCAGCATGTCCACGATGCTGTTGTTGGTGTTGTCCAGCGCCGTCATGTCGCCGATGAACGCTGGCAGAATCTTCCCGATAAACCGCCCCGCCGCCGGCATCGGCAGCACCTTGGCCTGGAATAGGCTGGCGGGCATCTGCTCGATGATCTGCTTGGTGAAGGCGTAGAGCGGCCCCACGGTCGAATCCTGATTGGTGGTGTTCGCGTCCAGCGTCCGCAGATAGTCGAAGTTCGTCATGATCAGGTCGTCGTAGGTTTGCCCCAGCACATAGGCCAGCATCTTCCGGTAGTTCATGAGGTCATCGCTGATCGACGTCATGAACGTGAAATCCGAGAAGTTGATGTAGTTGGCCCACTGCCCAAGCCCAATGTCGCGGAAGATGCAGTTCACGGTCAGCGGGCTGCCGATCGTTCCCTGAGTCTGCTGCGGCATACTCGCGCCCAGCACCCCCAGCATGAAGTTGCGGAAGGTCATGCCCGACTTCGCCGGCTGCGTCATGTGCGTGCACATCCGGTACATAAACAGGTTGGCCGCCAGCCACTTCATGAATGCTTTGTTGTAGTGAACTGTCAGCGAAGCCTGCGGCATGTTGCCGGTCTGCTGGCTTGCCGGGCTGGCGCCTTCACAGAACACGGAGCAATGCGCAGCCTGGGCAGCCATGTTGAACATCAAATGCCCGGTCACCGCGATAGCTCCGCCGATGGATGCAATGATCTGCATCACGGTATAGAGCGTCCACGCCACTGCGTGGGAAATCTTGTACTGCGTTTGCTCCTTCATGGTCCCATCTCCCGCTCAGGCCGTGGCCTGCGCTCCGGAGTACCAATAGTCGCACGCCTCCACATATTCCTTGTGGCGCGGATGCCCCGGCTGATTCAGCGCCGCGGTCTCCTTGGTCGTGAGCTTACTGATCTCCTCAAGGCTGTACTTCGGCTTCCATTGTGGCTGCTGCGGTGCTCCCAGCCGGTTGCTTCTGTGGCTGCTCGCGCTCACAACGCCGTTTCTTGGCCTCGCCGGTACAACTTCCAGGCTTCCGCCTGGCTGCGCTGTTGAGGGTTGATGGTTGTCGTTCGCCGGTTCCCTGGGCGTAACGTCGCTCTCCGTCAGGAGGTCGCCGCGTCCTTCAAGGTACCTGTAGGTATTGTCGAGCACTTCCAGCGTAATCCGCGCAATATCGTTGCCCACCGAAAGCAGCGCCGATGTAATCAACAGATTGCGATTGATCTGGTGCCCGTAAAATTCAGGGTGGTTCGCGCTCCACTGCCGGCAGATTGCCAGATAGCTCTCCTGCGCATCGGTGCGCTTGGCCCGCTCGCTCTCCGCCAGCCGGTAGGCCGCGTCCGCGCTCTTGGCCGGGTTCTGCAAGTCCTGCGTCAGCCGCATGGTCTCATCGGGACTCAGGATCGCCGGGTTCGGCTGGTTGGACGGGGGAGGCGCAGCACCCCGTCCATTATTCGGCTGCGCCCCGCCGTTACCATTCCCGTTACGCGTCTGCGCCAGCGTGGCCTGCGCCGTCATCATCGTGCGCTCGATCTTCGAGAAGATTTCCGCCTCGGTGCGTCCATACACGCGGATCGGCGTCGATCCATCCTCCGGGTCCACCACCCGGCACAGCCGCCCGTCGGTAATTGGCGTCCCATCCGTCTTCGTCGTCGTCCAATAAGCCTGCATCAGTTCGCTCCGCCATCTGTAACGCCAGCCTCCCGGCTGGCTGTAGCGTGGGCATCCCGGCCCACGCCCTATTCCCTGTCCTTCAACTTCCGAACTTCCCCATCCACCGCCGCCTGGTCCAGCCTCATCTGCTCCTGAAACATCGCCAGATTCGCCCATCCCAGCGCAATTTCTCGTTCCCGCGCCAGGGGGTTACTCTTCGAAGCGATAATACTCGCCTGCTCCATCCGATGTAAAGTCCTTGTTCGCAGCCGCTTCAGCACCCGCCAACCCGGCTCCATCGTCAGCCGCGCCAGATCCTCGCGCTCGGCGTCGGTCAAGGGGCGCTCTGGGTTGTCCGGTTCCCATGCCGCAACCGGGTCCGGCGCCGCCGGCTCGTCCAACACCCCGGCCCTGATCCGCCGCAGTTCCTCGTTCAGCGGAATCCCCTGCTGAAAGTCCTCAACCCTTGGCATTGCGCACCTTAATCATGATGGCTTGCGCCAGCGATTCAGCTTGCTCAATCGTCATCCAGAGGTTCACTCCGGGACACTCAATGCGTAATCCTTCCGCATATTTGGCGGTTGCTTTTTCGAATGTTACTTTGATCGTTGCCATCCCCGATCCCCCTATCCATTCATCCCCGGAACGCCCTGCTCCAGTTCGTTCTCGTCCGTCTTCCGTTCCAGCAACCCCTCGGCCCGCTCCAGCGGCACGCTGCCCGCCGCGTGTTCCGCCGCAATCGTCGCCAGCTTGGTCGTCATGTCCACTTGCCCCTTCGCCTGCGTTTCCTGCAGCTTGTTCTGCCCGCGCACCTGCTCCACGGCAAGTTGTCCCTGCACCTTCTGCGCGCCGGGGTTGTTCTGCTTGAACATTACCCGCTCCTTCGGCGTCATGGCGCGGAAGATGTTGTCCACGTTGCCGTCCAGCTCGCTCATCCTGATCAGGATTCCAAACAGCGCCTCATAGTCCAGCACCATGCCGATCTGGTTATAGAAGTTCTGAATCTGCGGCTGCTGTAAGATTTGCAGAATGAACGGAATCAACTGCTGGATCGCCTGCTTGGCCATCATCCTCTGCCCGGCCAGCACGTCCACCGTAAACTCCGCATTCAAAAACGCATCGAAGTCGATGCTGTCGATGATCGCCTTCGAATACTTCTTGCGCAGAATCTGTCTGATCTCCTCCAGCGGCATCTTCAGCCGCACCATGTCGATCAGGAAGTACACCCAGCGCTCCAGCGCCCAGCTCTCGTAGAGCACTGGCTTGGCCACGCTCTCGTCCGCCTTGCCGCCCACGCGGTTCACGCCCGTCGCCGTCCGCATGGCGGAGCTGCCAGGGCCTCCCAGGTTTCCCTGCACCGTCGTCGAATTCGCGCCCACCAAATCCTCGCCGCCGTGCAGGGCCATGTCCATCAGCTTCCACGCTTCGGCAGGAATCTGCGGCTTCTCCAGATAGGTCGCCGCCTTCCGAACATCGCCATCCGGCCCCGGATCAACCTGCATGAAGGTGCCCAGCCCGGCCACAATGTTCTGCGTCGGCGCATTTTCTCCCCTCCTGATCAGCAGCGGCGTGTTGAACCACATCCCAATCATCTTCAACACTTCGTTCAGCACACCGGTTTCCATGCGCTGATCGTCCATGTTGAGCTTGCCAATGCCCATCCCGTAGCCCGAGTTCGGCACGTTCCACCAGTTGAAGGTGTAGTGCAGCGCATGGTCTCCCATGTCATGCTCGCCATTGCGGATCGTCAGTTTGCGCCCGTCGTAGCAGAGAATAGCGTGCGCCTGTTCGCCAGTCCACATTGTCAGCAGCATCAGGTCTGTCGCAAAAGGATTTACGCCGTGGTTCTTCCACTCGGCCGCCGCGTGCATCGCCAGGCTGCTCTGGCTGTCAGCCAACCCTTCAGCCACAGTCGAGGGCGCCGCCGTCCCTGTCATCGGGTTCTGAATGAAGTAGTTGATCAGCGTCTCGTCGTCGGGAATCTGCTTGTAGCAAGGAAGCGCCCGCAACTCCTGTAACTTTTGGAAGTTCACATAATCGCAGTCGATCACATAGCCCGCGCTCTCTTCCGGCGCGTTTGGCGTAGACCATTTCTCGTCGAAGAAAGTAAATCCCAAACGCCGAAAGTTCAAAAACGGCCAGCATTCTTTCACTTCCTCTTTCACTATTTCGAAGTCGTCGCTTTCCTTGGTCGCAATGCTCTGCTCGCCGCCGATCGGTAGTGGCGCCGTGGGCTCGGGAGTCCTCCGTTTGCGCCGCTTCTTCACGACCGTGCGCTCTTCCCATCCCGGCTGCAGAATGCCGGTCCCAAACAGCCGCGACTGCTCGCCCGCCAGCCCAAAGTTGTACTCAGTCTTGGCCCGCTTCATCAGCACCCACAGCAGATGCGTCCATGCCTCCAGCATCAGTTCGCTGGTCCCGCCCTCCGGTTGCAGCGCAAAAGGCTTCTGGTTTCCCCAGATGCCGCGATGAACTTGATTGTCCATCGTATTCGCGTTCTTGGCGATGATGTAGCGCGCAATCCGCACCGGCCGCCCGTCGGCAGGCCGCATCCAGCGGTCATTGTTCTGGTTCTGGTAGTAGTAATCCACCGCCTGCCAGTCCAGCAGCCACGAGTTCTGCTCCAGATAGCTTTTGGCGTTGTTATAGTTCCGCCAGACCAGCTCCGCCACGGCGTCATCGCTGAAGACCGGCTCAGCTTTGCCGTCCTCCGAGACTTCCACATCCTCGCGCCGGATCTCGCCAATCTCCCGCTGGCCCACCGGCATCAGAGCATCCGCGCCCGATCCCGCCGCGCCGCCAGTGTCCGCGCCAATCACCGTGCCCGTGTTTTCCGCCTCGTACTCGCTAGCCATTTCTTCCCTCTGACTTTGCCTTTGAAGTTAGCCAAGACTTTGGAGAAAACAAACCTATCAGCAAAGTTATCGGACCGCAAATCATAAATGCTATCGGCTGCTGATCTGTTAGGAAACGGCCCTGTTTGAAGTAAATCAGCAGTCCGCCCACAAAAGCCGATCCAGCCCAGACGACAAATAGTGTCAAGTTCCCCATCAAGTCCTCTCGGCTACTGCACCACTCCGTTGAACGCTGCCAGTTTCATCAGCCTTGACATCTCTTGTTGGCATTCTGTGAACCCCGCCTTAAACATCAGACCAGCAAATTTACCAATATCTTCGCGGGTTTCAAGTCCATTCGCACGCAACACATCCGCTTCGGAAATGATACGCTTCGTCTCGTCATGAAACTCTCTTAGGTCGTCACCCATCAAGCCCCCCTGGCAACGGTGCCACGCCGCCCGCCGCCATCTTCACACTCTCCATAGCCATCACCGTGGCCAGCGCCTGCCGCTGCGCTTCCTCGCCCACCGCGTTCATCCCCATCTGCCCGAAGATCTGGTTCCACTGCGCGTCTTCTCGCTTGCGCCGCTGATACTCCAGTTCCTCTTCCGTCATCTCTGCGCGCCACAGGCTGCTTGGCACCAGGTCGGTCGCCCGGCTGATGCAGTCCACAATTCCATTCTCCTGCAACAGCCCAAAGTTGATGAATTGCTTGCGGCAGTCCGCCAGGTGCTTCATGCGCGTGCTGAACAGCAGCATCCCCGCCTTCATCAGCGGCTCGGCCTTCTTCATCCGCCCTAATCTAACATGATCGTCCTCCTCAAATGGAACCCACTGCACCCGCACGCTGCGGTTCTGCCGCAATCCCTCGTTGCGCAAGTCGGCGCCGATAAACTCCGTACCCGGCGCGGCCTCGATCACCAGCGCGTCGGCCTCGTGATCCTTCATCGCCTGCACAATCTTTGTCGCCCGCGCCGTCGGCGAGTAGATGCCCTTCCAGGCGTCCAGCACAAACAGCTTGCCATTCACCACCCGCACCATCGCGCCTTCGTCGTAGGTGGCCATCACCGGCTTTCCTCCATAGGGCGCGCGCCAGTAAAGCAGCGTCTCGCCCACCGGCGGAATCCGCTCCTCGTCCATCTGCGCCGCCGCCCACATCTGCTCGGTGAACGTCACCACCGCCCCGCCCATCGGGTCATTCATCTGCTGGCACATGAAGGTTTCATAGTCGGCATAGAACAGGTCGCGCAGGCTCTCGTAATCCATCTCCCGCAGTTCGCCGAAGTCCACCGTCATCTCATCTTCGCGCGGAAACTCGCCTGCCACCAGCCGCTCACCGCTCTTCAGCGTCAAGCTGCCCCGCACCAGGCACTTCCACTTGGCGGGGTTCATCGTCTCCAGCTCGCTGCCGTACAGGTCGAAGGGATGGTAGCGCGTCCCGCGAATGTTCATGTGCCCGCCGGCGCGCAGCAGGTTCTTGTTCGTCTGGTGAGTCGATTTCAGTTTGTTGCGGATCTCGTCGGTCGCGCCGATCCCGCTGTTCACCGCGTCCACCGCGTCGTCCACGTTCATCAGGAAAGGGTGCCATCCGGCCTGGGCGCTCTGCGGGCTGGTGTATCCCACCGTGGGGTCAATGCTCGGCTCCATCCGCAGATCGCAGTCCCAGCAATCTTCCTTCTTCCGCTTCGTGAACTGCACTTCAGGGAAGAGCTTGCGCAGCCAGCCGCGCTCGAAGTGCTGCACTGTCACGTTCATCATGCTTGCGGCCAGCGGCTGGGTAGCCGTTTCGTAGAGGAGGGTTAGCCTCACCGCGTGGGCAGCCAGCCACTGAGCCGTATCCACCAGCCCCAGCGTCGTTTTGAACGTCTTGCGCGGGTCCAGGTGCATTCGGAACTTGATAGGGTCTTGGTCTTCGATGCTGACGTTGGGATTTTTCGGGAAGAAGAGATCGACGGCCGGTTGATGCAGCCTCCGGTTGAACTGGTCAAAGCCCATGCACTCCGCGGCAAAGAAATGATCGCTCAAAAAGCGATGGCGCAGTTCCTCGCGGTATGCGCCGTCGCTGTCGATCTTGTCAGTGTCGAGAATCATTTTCCATTTACAATGGCTTCGCGGATAACATCGGCAATCGTTGGGCTCCCGTCCGTATGTTCTGGGACCGTGAACCATATACAAAATATAGCTGCCACGCCTGGACTGATCGCCATAACTGTTCCTCCCCGGTCGTTGATCAGTTGCGCGAATTTTTTCGCGGTGACTTCGTGATCCGCGTAAACAAAATCAAACAACTTTCTCATTACATCCCCCGTCCGATATTTTGAATTGCGCGGTAGGGTTGTCAAGACCCTCTTAGCCCACAGCGAGCCGTCGCTCGGTTGGCTTACAGATGCGCTCGAAGCGTTCCACCCTACACACCAGGACCATCCGCGCAAACTTGTTTACATCACCAGTTGAATTGCGTAGGAAGGAATTGAACCTTCTACCTGGCGCTGGTGGGAATTTCTTCCCATCTTCAGCGCCCGCTCTACCGTTGAGCTTCTACGCAAACTTGTTTACATCCCCTGCCCCATGTCGGGCGCTGCTCCGGTTTCTTCTGGTCCCGGCCCGGTTTCCGACTCGCCTGCCGGTTGCGATGCGCCTTCCTGCGCACCCATCTGCTCGGCCACATGCTGCCCAGCTTCCTCGGCGCTGTCGTGGGTTGCCATCGGCTTCTCTGGTTCGGTGTGGTGATCGGTCGCCTTGGCTTTGTAGGTGTGATGGCTGATGTAGCCGGTGGTCTTTCCCTTGTGATCCACCACAGCCTCGGTGCGGATCGAGTGCAGGTGCTTGTGGGCCTTTTCCTTTTTTCCGCCTTCTTCGCGCTCGCCCTCGCCGTCCTTCTTTCCGCCTTCGCGTTCCCGCGTCTTCTTCGATTCCTTCTCTTCCACTTCCTTCGCCATCGCCGCTCTCCAATCTTTTTGGATGGCCTTCCACCATCCTGTGCCCTTTTGCCGGGGCTCATCCCGATTTCCACCCGCATCGGACCCGTGCGCGTTCGGCGCGTCCCGGTTGCCATTGGTTTCCACCGCGCAAGCCATCATTGACGCATAGCTTGTCGAGCGGTTTCAGTGCCGAAACTCCCCCAATAGCCGAAGGCTGCAACTATTGTGTTGCAGCCGTTGGGAAGCCTAAACTCAACCCGCGCTGAAGTCCTGAGTGTTCACGGTCGTCGGGAAGGTAGGTGTTGACCCACTAGACGTGACGCTGGCCAGGAAGTTCAACACGTACTGTGGCGGCGTTCCGGTACCGGCGTCGGTGATGCCCGTCGGAACTGCGGTCAAGGTCGTCGGAGAGATCACGGTGGCATTCAACTGCCCATCGTAGTATCCCTGGAATTTCCCGCTCACGGAGTCATAGATTCCTTTGATATGCAGGAAGAACGGGCAACTCATCGTTCCCACTGAAACGGCTCCGCTGGTTGCCAGAGCGGTATCATTGCCGACGTTTGCCGATACGCCGTTATAGAGCTTGAGGGTCACGTTGCTGGCGGCGAGGGTCTTGATGTACCCGGACCAGTTCACATCGATGGGAATCTGCTCGTTCCCAATCTTCGGAGGCAGAGGAACGCCCAGCAGTTGCGCGCTGTTGAGTGGGTTGGTTAAAACAACCTCGGTTGCGACGGTGATGCTTTGCAAGGCCGGCAGAACGCCCTGTACCAGCGCGGCCTGCACGTTCTGGGCAAATACGTTTTGCCCGCTGACGTTGGCCGGGATCGGGCCATACGGTCTACGGTTGAGTCCCATGTGATTCCTCCTCTTGAACGGTTGATCCGCTCGCAGGTAGTGTACTCTCTTCAACTTCCCTCGTGTCAACCTTCTTTTTTGGCGCCATCTTCTTTTTTGGCGCCATCAGTAGCGCTTCAAAATCGACGATTTTCTTATCAAGAGCTTCGCTCATTGTTTCGTATGCAACGCTTCCCATGGGTTCCATTTTACTGGTCACATGGCCGTAAAGTATCACATCCTTCTCGCGCTTCAAAACGCCTACAGCCTCCCTGAGCGCCGTGCGCAGTTGCTTCTCCCGCTGCCAGGCAAAGTTCCCCCGGCCCTGTGCTTCCCTGAAAAACTCCTGCATCGGCCCCCGGCCGGCGCGCCACTGGCGAAACTCTTCCCGCTCTTTCTCTGAACTGGGGTGGTAGCAGTGCGGGCATTTCTGATTTTGCAGAATCTGGAACCGGTAGCGGCGCATGGCGTTGCGGCAATTAGTGCTGCAAACCTCGACCCAGTTGATATTCGGGCGATGGGTGATCACGCCCCGGCACACCTGGCAGCGCAGCGGGTTGGCGACCCGTTCCGCCGGCGGCAACCCGCGCCATCTCCGGTATGCGTTCCGGCAAAGATCAGAGCATACCTTGGCGCGATACTTCGCCTGCTTCTCGGGGATTGTCGCCCCGCACATCAAGCATCCCGGCTGGAGTACTCCGGCGCGATATGTCGCACCAGCCACATCGCCGTTGATCTCGTTCAGGTCTTCGGGATGTGGTCTTGGGTCCATCGGCGGTTTTATCAACTCGCCAGCAGTTCCACAATAGCAAATAATCCTGCCACACTTTTCGCATTCATTTACAGCTTTTATTTCAGCTATTGCCATACCAGCGCCTCGATCTGCACCACGGTTCGCGGCCCGGTGCGGCGCTCCTCGGCTGAGTCGTGGATCTCGACCACCAGCCGCTTCACCCAGGCGTCAGAAAGTTCCTTGCCTTTGCGGTCGCGCAGCATCCCCGCCTTGGCGATGCAATCCAGCAGGCACTTGTTGCGGTTGTCTACATCGCCTTTGTCGCCGGGACCAGGAACAAAGTGAAACACCACTGAAAACTGCTCTCCAATCACAAAGCCGCCGCGCGAGAATAAAGGGAAGTCGCGCTCAAAGGCTTTTGCCTGCGCCGTCTTCACATGAACGCCCTGCGCTTTGTGCTGCACGTAGTGATTCACGCTCGGTGGCAGCATGGGAATCTCGAATTGGAGCCGTGTCGGTTCAGTCATGCAGCGATCTGCCACGCTTTCCACTGAGCCTGCATGAGCTGATTGTCGCGCTCTCCGCAACAATGCGAGCAAAGAATCTCACCAGAAACCCTGCGCGCCATTCCGCAACTCGCACAAAGATTGGCGGCGGCGCGGAATTTAATTTCGGCTTTCGACGCTCCAGTTGGAAGAAGGTCGTATGCTGTTAGATTTTCCATTTCGCACCTCTTGTATTATATTACCACCATGAGCGAGAAAAACGGTGGAGAACCTAAAAAAAAGTTGTCGATGGGTAAGGCGGCGGTCTTGAAGCGGAAATTTTCATATACCTGCGTCACGTTGCGCTTTGCCGATCAGGAGCATTACCAGACCGTGAAGGATGCTGTTGCTTCTTCAAAAATGACCATGAACGCCTGGTTGATCCACGCCACGCTTGAGACGGCCCGCGAGGAGTTGCGTCGAGTGGTTGGAGTTTAGATCGGCTAGCCGGCGTCTGGTTGCAGATCCGCCAACTCGTACAGGTTTGCCAGCGGCACACGTCCGCCTTTCAGGCTTTCTTTCGATCTGTGCGTCACCTTCACAACCCCTTTGCGCTTCAGCTCTTCCAGGCCACGCAGAAAAGTCTGCCAGCCCACTCCCACGCGCTGGGCCATGGTCTTCATCGTCACATTCTCGCAACTTCCCGAGGTTGTGTTGCTGTAGTAAAGCAGCGTTGTGTAGGCAAGTACAGCCTTCCAACTCGGGTTGTAGCGCATAAAAAATATTTTTGGGATGAGAACGAACGGCTCAAGCGGCGAGCGCTGCCGCCTGAGGCTTTTTGCTATTGAGTCTTGCTGATTGCTTGGTTTCACTCGCCCATCTGACCCTACTTCGCTTGATCCCGCAAGGGAAATCTAATCTCCAACCACCCAATCTGTGGAAAAATTTGTGGAAAACTACGTTTTTCTGTGGAAATCCTCTAAAAACTGTTGAAATCTTCTGTGGGTTTTCCACCGCCAAGCTGGGAGTGACTGTCTATTAGGTAGTTCAGATAATGGGGGGTCCTGTCTATTAGGTAGCATAAAAGCACTATATGAAATGCAATTTCTTCATTACTCAGACCGTATTAGTAGTATCCCGTTTTCCACAGCCCACTCTCCCTAACCCCCAATCGACCACCGTCTATCAATGTAAAACAGGCCTTCCATTAAACTAATA
>Ga0302270_10001617_pt1 | contig 22695 bp, 19 predicted proteins | sample III_Bog_E2_3_FD_198773 | JGI IMG/M metagenome (GOLD analysis project Ga0302270, IMG submission 198773) | Peat permafrost microbial communities from Stordalen Mire near Abisko, Sweden - III_Bog_E2_3 | ecosystem: Environmental > Terrestrial > Soil > Wetlands > Peat | place: Sweden: Abisko... | reverse complement strand
AGATCGTCGCCAACCGCGAGATTCCGCCCAATCGGATGCACTATCTGCGGCTGCTGATCGAGCTGACAAAGACTCCGCTCAACCTGTGCGACGTCACCCGCATTGTGGAGATGGAGCCATCGCTCTGCTACCGCCTGCTGCGCCTGGCAAACTCAGCGCTCCACGGCTCGCGGCAGAATATCGCCAGTGTCAGCGACGCCTTTCTGCTGGTCGGCGAAGACCGCTTTCGCACGCTCGTGTCGGTTGCCGCCTCGTGTCTGTGGGGCGAGGGCCAGTCGCCCGCGCTCATCCGGCTGGCGCTGGAGCGCGCGCGCTTCTGCGAGCTGGCCGCCCCGCTCGCCCGGGAAAATCCAACCGAGCAGTTCATGCTTGGCCTGATGTCTCTGGTGGACGCCATGCTGGAGATGCCCATGGAGACCATCACAAAGTCGCTGCCCCTGCGCGCTGAAGCCCGCGAGGCGCTGCTGGGCGCATCCAGTGCCACTGCACAGCCGCTGCGCTGGATTCGCGGCTTTGAATCCGGCGGGTGGAAACATGATGGCGGCGCGCTGCAAGAGACCCTGACCGGGCTTTACCTGCAGGCCGTGCGCTGGGTGTCAGAATCGCTGGCTGAGAGCCTGTAGCCAGTGGGTTTTCGCTATTCTCTATGGACAATCCAGCCGGCTTTACTCGGGGCGGAAAAATCCACGCTGGGACACTAGTCGGCCGTTTTTTTGTAGAGATAGAAGTTCGTATCGGAAGTAAAGTCGCCGGATAGATGGGCCTGCTCCGTCTTGCTCTTCACACCCAGCTTCAGCAGTCTCTTCAGGTTCATATCCGGCAGATACGAGGAGTGCGACCGGTAGATCAGTTCATATTGAGCGCTATTCTGAAACTCCGCTCGCCTGTCGACGCCATCATACGGCATCAGCAGAACATAATCACCCTTTGCGATTGAACTGACATTGTCGGAACGCAAGTAGGTAAATGGAGAGGTGGGATCCGGAGTGAACAGGAGCGGAAAGTTCGATGGAAACTCGGATCGAATGTCGAATGTACTCGGCGCGTCTCCTTTATATTCGAGAAATTCCGCCAGCGAAGTAAACAGTTCCCCTCCCGATCCTCGATTCGACCCGGCCATAAAAATATTCACACGAGTGGGAGAAGCCTTGATCTGGGCATCCAGGGCGGAGAGCGTGGTCTGATAATTCTCTGGGACTGTCTTCCAGAAAGATATCTCACGAATTCCATACAGCACCTGATTCGCCACCAGGACCAGCACAATTGCCATGGCAAATTTTGCGGCAGTTCCAACTCTGGCGGCAGGAATATTCTGCACCACCAGGTACGGCACAAAGGCATACAGCGGAAGCATGTGATAGTCCGCATGTTGCCGCAGCAGCAGATAGGACGCGAAGAAAAGATAGCCGGAAAACAAGATGCAATCCGGCATGAGATCCAATGGCTGCCGCCGTATCACAATCTGCCAGAGGCGCAGCAGAATAAGGCCTGTGCCAGCAACAGCGATCAGGGGATCGACAAGAATATAAGCGCCAATTGTTTTTAGAAGGGCAAGGAGGAACGAATTACCCTGATCGGTTCCGTAGAGATGGGCGCCCCTGTGCAAATAGATCACGAAGTAATAAACCATCAGCCAGATAGCCGAGACTGCGATCAGGGAAGCATCGAACGCTTTTTGCTTCCTGCGGGTCTGCCTGTAACCCAGCAGAAGGTGGAAAAATCCTATTCCACCCACCAAAACACAGGCCGTCTCCTTATAGAGCAATGAACCGGCTGCAGCGATGATGCCCACAATATACAGCCAGTATGCGGGTTTCTTTTGGAACCGCAGATAGCAGAAGAAGAAGAGCGCGAGCAGCATGAATTCATCGCGCTCGGGCACATAGAGCCTGAACCATCCGTTCACAAAGGCAGGAGTAAGAAAGACAAATGCCGTCAGCGCATAGGGCCATGCACTCATCCTGCTCCGCAAGGAGTTCCCGGCAATGCGGATCATCAGCCATGCTGCGATGAGCATCTCAACCGCATTGAAAAAGTAGTACCAGAAGGGCTTTGCCGTGAACTTACCCAGAATGCTCAGTTCCTGACCGTCCAGTGGGAAAAAGCGGCCGATCTCAGGGTAGATGACGAACGGCAGCCGCTTGCCAATGCAGGCCGTGCGTAGAAAATAATGGTCGTCAACCATGCCAAAGGCCGCGTGATACAAAAGACACGCCACATAGAGAAGAACAAATAGCACAAAGAGTGACTGGGCATAGGCTAGACGCGGCCTCTTGATCTGCGTGACTGTATCCATCTGGCTCCCAAAGAAAGCACTACGCCCTCATTGCGCAGAAAGCTGCCGCCAAAAACAGAGGACGGCTGGATTCAAAAGCAATGTTGTTCCTGCTGTGACGATTAGGGTAACATTTGCTGGATATTGGCTGCCATATTGCTGGACATGGAGCCGCCAATACTGTGGGGCTATTGCCCGCGGTCCAATGATATTCTTGATGTATTGTGTCCTCATCCTCTGCTCGTACTCATTCACTCAAGCTCCGGCGGAAACGCACTGAGCGCATATCATACGGGCATCCGGTCGTAAGGGAGGCTGCTTGCTGGCATCAGCGGTAGGCCGTATTCGTCAGATACTGACTCCCCGCCACCATGCAGTATCGAGCGAGGCGACACGCAGCGCAGAAAGACACCGCCGCGCCTTTCTAACCAGCATCACGGGGATTGCGGCCCGCATCGTCGGCATGAGCGCCTCGCTTATCACCATTCCGCTCACCCTGCACTACCTGGGCACAGAACGGTTCGGCCTCTGGATGACCATCAGCGCCGTGATCGCGCTGGCAAGCTTCGCTGACTTCGGCATTGGCCTGGGGGTAGTCAACACTATCGCCTCTGCCTCTGGGAAGGACGATCATGACACAATCCGGCGCGCTATTTCCAGCGCATTCACCGTTCTTACCCTGATCGCGGGCACGCTGGTCACGGCCTTTTTCGTAAGCTATCGCTTTATCTCCTGGGGACACATCTTCCGGGTCACATCCGCGCAGGCCGGGGCCGAAGCCGGCCCTGCCATGATTGCCTTTGTGCTGTGCTTCGCGCTCAATATTCCGCTGGACATCGTGCAACGCGTTCAACTCGGACTGCAGGAGGGCTTTCGCACCAATCTGTGGCAGCTCTGCTCCAATGCCTTCTCTGTCGCCGGTGTCGTCCTGGCGGTGCATCTTCGTCTTGGAGTACCGGGAATTGTACTGGCCTTTGCCGGTGCGCCGGTGGTCGGAGCAGGCCTGAATGCGCTCTATTTCTTCGGATTCAAGCGCCGCGATCTCTTCCCGCGATGGGGCCACATATGCCCCGAGATCATCACCAGCATCATTCGGCTGGGAGGAATGTTCTTCCTCATCCAGATCGTGATCACACTTTCCTTTTCCACTGACAACCTCATCGTCGCGCGCGCTCTTGGAGCAGCCAGCGTGGGCGCCTATGCCATTCCGCAGCGCATGTTTTCGCTGATCAGCGTCGTCATTTTTACCATGGTCACACCGCTTTGGCCGGCGTATGGCGAGGCTGCAACCCGTGGTGATATTCCATGGATCAAACGAATCCTTTCGCGCACGCTGCTGGCCGTCTTCATCGGCGCCACCATTGTGGCTGCGGCTATCCTTCTTCTGGCTCATCGCATTCTTCTCATATGGGTCGGGCCAGCCATCCATCCCGCATTCATGCTTTTGCTGGGCCTGGCAATCTGGGAGGTTGTCCGCTCCTGCACCGGCACGCTGCAGATGTTCCTGAACGGTGCCGGATTCATGCGCTTCCAGACCATCACACATTGCATCTTCGGTGTCCTCTGTGTGACAGCAAAATACTGGTGTGCAAAACACTATGGAATACAAGGCGTTCCCTGGGCCGGTGTAGTGACCTATACGCTGGTAATCTTGCTCCCCGCCATCTGGTTCACCCCCGGCCTGCTCCGGGGCCTGGCGGCGGGCTCAATATCTCCCCTGGCCAATCTTCAACCGGAGATGGATTCAGGCCAGACGCTTTCCTGAGCAACTGGCGGGAACGCATTCCCGCCGTGCAATGTAGAATTTCCTGAATGGCACCCACGCTCAACTCTTCGGCAATCAAGCCTGAGACCGCACCGCAAAGCGGAGGCCGACGGCTTCGCGGAATTGTGGCAGAAAGCCGCGCCGGGCTTCCGCTGGTCACGGTGGTGACCTCTATCTTCAATGGCCTGCCCTATGTCGCTGGATGCCTGGAGAGCGTGCTGCAACAGGATTACCCGAATATTGAACACATCATCATGGATGGCGGCTCGAAGGATGGCACCATCGACGTGCTGCGCCAGTACGATGACCGCATCGCGCTATGGAAGAGTGAACCGGATAAAGGCATCTACGACGCCTGGAACAAAGCGCTGGCTGAGGCCCGCGGCGAGTGGATCTGCTTTCTCGGCTGCGATGACGAGCTTCTGCCCGGTGCTGTCAGCGCATACATGGCGCTCGCGGTAAAGCATCCTGATGCCGAATATCTCAGTTCCCAGGTGCGCTGGGTGCATTCTTCCGGCTATATCAATCCCGGGCACGGCAAGCCATGGAGCTGGAAGAAGTTTTCGCGCGCCATGTGCGTCGCGCATCCGGGCAGCATGCATCGCCGCAGCCTGTTTGAACGCCTGGGCAACTACGACACCAGCTATCGCGGCGCAGCCGACTATGAACTTCTGCTGCGTGCGCGTGACACTCTGAAGACGGCTTTTATGCCCATCCCGACAGCCATGATGCGGGCAGGTGGAACCAGCGATAGTTCAGCCATGCTGGCCGAGGGCACACGCGCAGTCATCGAAACCGGTGGACGCAATCCTTTGCTCGCGCAGATCGAGTTGCGCTATCTCCAACTCAAATTCCGGCTGGGCCCATTGCGCCGGGCTGTGGGAAAGCTGACGGCGCGATGCAAGTAACCTGGATTGGCTGGGTATTGATCCCAGTAAGCCTGTGGCTGGTTCTCCTTCGCCCGAACTGGCTTTATCTGCTGGCAGTATTTTTCCTTCCCTTCACCTCTACCTCCGTGATCAATGTGGGCAGTGGATATACGGCTTCCGGCCTGCCTCCCTCCATGTTCCTTGCAATTCTACTGATGCTGCGGTACACGTTGCTGGGGCTCTGGAAGAGAACTCTGCCTCTCCCCCGGCAGGAACGAATGACTATGATCTGGCTTGGCTTATTTGTGGCCGTGGCCGGCTTGTCACTCATCATGCCTGTATGGCTCGACAGCCACATAGTCATTCCGCCAGAAGAATTGCTCGGTGGCCATAGTACCCTGCTCCACCTCAAGAGCAGAAACATTACCTCCTTTCTTTATGTGCTATTCGGATACCTCTTCGTCTACATCACCGTTATTTTGAACCAGACCATCCTCATGTACCGCAAAACTTTAAAAGCTTTTATGGCCGGTAGTGCTTTTGCAGCGCTTTGGGGTCTGTTTGAGTTTTTTTGCAAGTCAACCGGCATTGGATTCCCAGGACAGTTACTTAACACCAGCACAAACCCGGTTTCTCATGGCTACCTGCAACGTTCGGAAGCGGTGTTCCGGCTATCCTCCGTAGCGGTTGAACCAAGCGTTCTCGCCCAGACGCTGCTCATTCCGCTGTGCCTCGGCTTACCCTTTGCCTTGGGAAAATTCACGCTCTTTGGCAAACGAGCGGACCGCTTGCTGCTTTGTTCTGTATTTGCAGTGTTATGCCTTTCCACTTCTTCGCTGGCTTATGTAGGCATAGCGCTCATCCTTGTGATGATCCTTGTAATGTTCGCGATGAAAGGCATTCTGAGATTGAAGCACTTGATCCTTCCAGCGGCAATCATCGCTCTAGCGTGGTTGCTCAATAACTTTGTACCAATTGTCCATCGGGTACTATTCATCTCTGTCTTTAGCAAGAGCGATAGCTATTCTGCTATAGAACGATTCAGAACAATTCAGAATTCCTATGTGATGTTTCTGGGCCATCCTATGCTTGGCATCGGCTGGGCGAGCATCGCATCCCATGACGTCGTCATCAACCTGCTTGCGAATGCGGGAGTCTTTGCTCTTCTATTCTTTGCGATTGCCATGTATTCCATGTTCGCAGGGCTGTACCGCACCCTCAAGCAAAAGGGCAGGCATCTCCATGCAGAGCACCTGTTGCGCATGGATTTTGCCGCCTATCTGGCGCTCGCCGTGCTGCTTGCCACCAGTGAGTTAAACGGTATTATCTACGAATTTACATTTTTCTGGTTTGTCTTCGGACTTGCAATTGCTACATCCGGCTTAGCTGGCACCGATAGCCTTCTCTCGGCGACGTCTGACTCTCAGCCACAGTGTATTGCGTGACGGAACATCCATCTTCTGCCCGAGTGCGCATCGCTGCAACTCACTTCCATCTCACGTTTTCCTTGACGACCCGAGCTGGGTTTCCTGCAATCAATGCATTCTTTATTGAGAATGCAGAAGATACCCTTGACCCGGCTGCAACAACACACCCGTCCGGAATAACCGATCCCCTCAGGATTGTAGAATTGGCCCCAATCCAAACAGAATCACCGATTTCAATACGGTTTGCTCTTTCCTTCTTACCCGGATAGTCCAGATGATGAAAATCCTCGTCGAGGAACTCGCAACCCCAGGAGATAGCACAGCCGGTGCCAACCGTCAGTTCATGCATTACTGCAAACGTAGTGTTAGCATTCACATAGCCTGCGCCGAACCTAACCACAGCGCCTTGTCCAATATCAAACCGACATCCTTTTGCAATAGAAAAATTATCTGCAAAGACTAGTTTCCCCTGAATGTTAAGCCATGTCGGATCGAACGGCCCTGTAAAACCGGTGTATGCCAGCCCGACCGTTAAAAGTGCCTTTCCTTGTATGTCAATATTTTCAAGCCCACGAATAAATACGCGTTGGCCCGCCATAATATTTTTTTGCCGGCAGCGATAGTACAGGTGACGGCCAAGGGTCGCCAGAAATGATGCCTCCACCTTCCCGCATTTATTCTTCAATTTAACGAGATCTTCGAACATTCATCTCCTATCGCACTGAACACGGATTCTATCAGCGGTCATACGAACAGAACTTCTACGCCCATCCAATCCTGCATTACCTTGAACATTCAAGAGCGTGCATAAAAATGCAGCACATGTCCACGAATCACCATGGAAGAAATTTCATGCAACGGGGCTTCCTCTCTTCTGTCAGAACAGTACGGGGTTTCGGGTGGCAACAGACCATTGCCCTGCGAGGGGCCATCGAAACACAAGAAGAGATTTCCCTCTGCAAGCTTCACTGGTTGCCAGGAGATCATACAGGTACTGTAATTCCGCGGATGCGCGAACCACAGGGAATAGTCACCGCAAATATGGGCATCCTGATCCTGGATGTGCAGAATGCTCTCTGAATCGGCGATACGTTGCCGAACCGCTGCAAAATCCTGGGCACTGAACCCTTCATGGATATTAGTTCTATAAAGGTATCCGTATTGCAGAATGATACCGGCAAAAACCAACGCGGGCACCCAACGCCAGTGCGGTGCCTGGCCATATCCTTGAAGCGCCGTCAGGAGGAAGAAAGGCATGCCAAAGACCATGTAAGCCGGATTGAGGTGCGGAATCAGGAACAACATAACAGCTACAGCCAAGGCCATCCATGCAATAGTACGATCCGAGATCCTGGCCCGTTCCCGCCAATATAGCCATGCTCCGACCAGCAGCATCGCCAGTTCCGGAAGATGCCTATACCGCATGATGAAATACGACCGCAGCGTACCGCCCAACGCGATCTCTGTATGCTGCCGGGTATGGACCATCTCCAGTATGGCAACAGGATGCAGGTACTGATAGAGCGCGAACATTACGATACCGCTTGCCAGAAACCTGAACAAAAGCAGTTTTATGCTCTTTGTCCGCAGCAGGAGCAGAAGCATTACCGGCACAACAATCGCGATGGATGCCGGATGCGTCTCGACCGTCAGCATAGCGAGCAGTAGCGCAGCCAGTTCCCAGCCCTGTACCCCAAGCCAAAGCGCCGCAGAGAGCAGGAAGAACGAGAGGAATTCGTAGCGTGCCTTCTCCATCAGGCTCATAATTGGTTCTGTGAGTCCGAGCAGAGAAATGAACACCGCAATCTGCTTGTCACGATATCCCAGACGTAACAGAAACAACCACCATAGAAGCAGGGCTCCCAGCCCGAAGGCAATGCTAAGGCACACTGCCGACCACAATGTCCATCCTGTCCGGTTCAATACAATGCACTGAACCGCAGCCGGCACTTTACCAAACAGATGAACACCGTCCATTCCACCGTAGGCAAACGGAAACCCTGTAAAAGCGTCTTCCTCCCCCCCTCCATGACATGCATTATAGGAATAGGAAAGCACCCATGGATCATCCACATCGTAGGCGCGATACTTCTGAATCATGGCCCCATACAACAGTCCGAGCATGAGAAGCACAAGAACTCTTAGCCTGTAACGATGCCACATTCGCAGGGAAACCTCAGCAGATTTGTTCAAGATAGGGACAATTATAGCGGCTTGCATTCCAGGATGATTCTCTTCTACTCCCTGCAGATTTTGTTTAATCCCAACTGCTACTTTCTGAAAAATCCAGCCAGCATTCCACGTCCGTGCCAATACCAGAGCGTCGCTGGCTCACGGCGGCCGACAAGGAACGCACAAAGGGCACGCCCGAAATCAAATGCAGCGAGCAAGGCCCACAACCATACCAGGCGATGCTTGCGCTGCACAAATCCCATTCCCTGCCCGTAGATGTACACGCGGTCTTTGGTCACGCTGGCGTTGCGGATGTCTTTGAGCGGATGGCCAATGTGCCACTTTGCCTCAAAGCGGCCGCGTGAGCCGGCCCGCATCAGCGCAAGAATAAAGTCAGTGTCTTCGCCGCCGAGATAGGGGGTACTAGCGCCCGGACCGATGCCTTCGTCGTACCGCACAAGCCGGGCGAACTGATTAGCCCGCATAAAGTAGCTATAGCCGACTGACGTTCTGTAAACATTCAGCAGGTTGATGTCGCATGAATCCTGAAACCAGCGATTGCAACTGCGCACTCCATCCGCGTCCAGCGAATTCAGGGCCAGCAGATCGTATGCAGGGTTCGAGTGAAACCAGGATGACACAACTTTCAACGTCTCCGGCGGATACCAGCAATCGTCATCCGGGAATGCAATGAATTCTCCCCGCGCGTGATCCATGCCCATATTGCGTGCGCGCGATACGCCCGATGCGCAGCGGAGATGGACGATCTTATCGCTGTGCCGGCTACCGCGAATCACAGGGAGTAGCCTGTCATCCCCGTTCTGATCCACAATGATCAGCTCATAATCTCCATGGCTCTGGCCATCGATGGATGCAACGAGACGCGCAAGTTCATCCACCCGACCTTTGGTCGCCACGATGAGAGAAAACTGAGGCATCCCATTATTTTACTTGGGTATCGGTTGAGCGGCCAGAAGATCAGCGGCTACGGTGCACACCATTTCCACCGAGATTCTCTCCATACAGCCCGCAGTCAGGTCACCGTGCTCAAAGCCCAGATGCAGATAGCCGCAGCCCGTTCCGGGCGATTCAATCCCGACAGCCTGCGATCCTACCGGACCCCATCGGCCATTCCTGTTTGGTCCGTTGAGGGAGATCGTCGGTGCGCCCAGAATGGCCGCCAGATGCATAATGCCAGTGTTTACGCTCACCACCAGGCGCGCATGCAGGAGGATCTGGCAGAGTGCGCCGAGGCCATCGCGCCCGATAAATACTTCGGATTCGAGCCCGTCCGCCTGTATCTGCCTGCAAAATGCTTCACATCGTTCCAGATTGGAGGGTGCGCCCGTGATTACGAAGAGGACATCAGAACCTACCAGCTTCTTCAACTCATGCGCCAGCGCAATCCACCGGTCGAGCGGCCATTCGCGCAGAAAGCTGCGTACGCCCGAAGGCCATAGATGAAAGACCACGATCTGCCGGCCACGCGCAAGTAGGGCTGGCTCAGGCACGGCAGGCGGCAGCAGGGCCGGAGCGTGGCGCTCCGTGATGCCCATGGCCTGTAACAAGGAGCGAAAGTTATCGACCTCATGCAGATCGGGGCTATGCGGGGCCGTACGGTCGTATCCTCTATGGCGATACTGGCCCGGCGTACGAAAACCAGCCGTAAAGCGAGCGCCGGAGAGCAGGCTATAGAAGGCGGTAAGCCGCTGCCAGGCGGAGAAGTCCAGCAGCAGATCCAGCTTCTGCTCTCGCATCCGCCGAATCGTATACCGGGGCTTCAGAATATTGATGGAAACCATTGCATCGATTCCCGTCAGCAACTCGGCCGCGGCTTTATTCTGCGGGCCGCAGAAAAAAATCAGCTGCTGCGTGGGGAAATGTGCGCGGATGCCCTGCAATGCCGAGGAAAAGAGCAGCGTGTCGCCAAGGGCGAAGGAACACATCACCCCAACCCGCTTTACCTGGTCAGGATATCTACGCCTGCGGCGAAGGGAAGACAACAAATTGAGCAGTGGAATGCCCAGCCAGACGTCTAAAAACCTATTTTTCCTGCTTCCCCGCCGCATAAGCGAATGCTATCGCTTTCACTGCCTGAATACCAGCAAAGTTCTGCCTTCCACTCCCGCAGGGGCTGTTTTCCGGTTTATTTTGCTCAAGATGCGGCTGACCGTGCGCCGCCGTATAGCTCTTGTCACCTCCAACCTGCTCACGTAAACTCAGAGCTAATCGAGATTTACACAGGGACCGGGACCAGCACGACTCGTTCGGACAAAAACTGCTATTAGCCTGGCCTCTCCATGAAGATACCAGCGCTCGAAGGGATGCTTTGCCGCAAGAATCTAACAACCCATTGAACGACTCTCCCGTGGAATCCCCTGCTGCATCTTCGCCGTTTGACGATAGCGCAATCGATCTTGGGGCTGTCTGGAAGATTCTGCGTGCCGAGAAGCGCAAGATTTTTCTGACCGGCGGGGCCGGCCTTGTCCTGGCAGGAATCGCCGCCTTCCTTACTCCCAATCAGTACACGGCTTCGGCCTCTTTCCTTACTCCGCACGCCGCCAGTTCGGGCATGTCCGCTGTAAGTTCGCAGTTAAGCGCAATGGGCATCAGCGGCCTTGGCGGCTCGGTCAGAACCGCTGATGACATGTACATCGGTATTCTGAGCAGCCGCTCGATTGCCAAAGACATGGTGACGCGTTTCAACCTCAAAGAGGTCTATCACACGAAGAAAGAAAGCGCCACGGAGCAGGAGCTTGCCATGCATTCGGTATTCGACCCCGGCGCGAAAGACGGCATCATCCGCGTCAGCGCAACCGACGAGAGCCCAACCCGCGCGCGCGATATGGCCAATGCTTATCTGGACGAGCTTCATCTCGCGAATGGACGGTTGGCGCTAACGGAAGCATCGCAACGGCGTTTGTTCTTCGAGCAGCAGATGACGCAGGAGAAAGACTCGCTGGAAAATGCTGAGGTTGAGCTGAAGAAAACCCAGGAGCAGACCGGCCTGATCGCGCCTATTCCACAGACCAACCTTGAGATGCAAGGCCTGGCTGAGACCAGGGCCAACATTGAAGCCCGCGAAGTGGAACTGGCCGGAATGCTGCAGGGATCGACCGAGCAGGACCCTGCCGTTGTGCGCCTGCGCGGCGAAATTGCAGGCCTGAAAAGCCAACTTTCCCAGATGATGACCGGCGGCGGCTTGCAGGCCGGCATTCCCACCGGCAAGGTCCCCGAAGCGCAATTGGAATACGTCCGCAAGCAGCGAGAAGTAGCTTACCACGAGACATTGTTTGAGATTCTCGCTCGCCAGTATGAGGCAGCACGTCTGGATGAATCGCACGACGCACCGACGCTGCAAGTCGTGGACTATGCAGATGTTCCCGATTCAAAGACCGGACCACACCGTTCCTACATTATGCTCGGTGGTCTTCTGTGCGGCGTTGCACTCGCGTCCGTATGGGTTCTCTTCCGCAAGAGATCGGCCTTCCTGCATCTGGCCTGAAAGCAATCGACCTGCGGCCCACGGATGCATTGGTCATCCAGGCCGAAGACGGATGCGCTCTTCATGCTGCGCTGACCGGCCCCGCGCGAGCGCTTCCTGTTCGCGGCAGTGGCCCATCGTGGGATGAGTAGGACATCGCAGCGAAGCAGCGATGCCCCTGTCCCTAGCTGCTACTTCAGCACTTCAATCGCGGCTGCGGTTACACCGAATCCAGCCATGATGGTGGCAATATTACCCAGTTCACGGATGAAATTGCTCCGCTGGATCACCGGCGGCACCACAATGGTATCGCCGGGGAACATTAGAGCCCGGCTGAACGAACTGTACTGGCTGCTCAGCACAGAGCCGTCAGCACGCACCACGTAGGCGCGGCGGCGGTCGGCGCTGCGGTCAGGCCCGCCAGCCATCTCCAGGTAGTTCTTCACCCGCTTGCCGCGCTGCCAGACAAAGGCATTGGCGTTGTAGACCTGGCCTTCTACGTTCACATTGGAAGGCATCTTCGGCACGACAAAGCGGTCGCCGTCTTCCAGCACCAGGTCCGGCAGAGCCGCAACCCCCTCACTGTTGGGCTTCAAATCCAGCACAATGCGCCCTGAAGGCTCGGCCTGCCGCAGGCGAGCGACGATGGAATTGGCAATGTCGGCATCGGTCTGTGCAGCGGTCGTATCCTGGCTGCTGATTGCACCGGCAACAGACGAGGCCGTCTGCAGCGAGATCTGCGCCTGCAGAGAGTTCGCGTAGTCCTGCAGCCGCTGCTTCTGCAAACGCTGTGTGGAAAGCCGTGTGAACTCGGAGGCATAGAGATAGGCATCCGGCGTGAGGCCGCCTGCGCGCACTACCAGTTGGCGCAGTGTCTCGCCCGGCAGCACGCTATACACGCCGGCGCCCGGGAACTCACCCTCCAGCCGCACGAACCGGGTCTGCTGCGTGCTCGGCACCCGGATGTCAGCCTTGGAGAAGATCGTGACGATATCGCCCGGCAACAGTTCAAGATTCTGCGCATCGCTCTGCGACAGAATCACGTTGCCAAGATTGAATGGGATCAGTGAAGTGGTGAGAGTCTTGGCATCCTGACGCTCAATCACGGCGTAGTTCCAATCGATGTCCGGCGCTTGCAGGATGACATCTGTCTTTGCCGTGAAACGATTGTCGTGCGCCGTCAGCGCCTCGCCCACGGAGCTGCTGCTGTTGGCAGGAGCGCCCTTCTGCGGGGTGCCGGCCGTGCCCGTTGGCGTACCGCCGGAATTGTTCGCCGTAGAATTCTGCGGCTGCGTCGCATTGTCCGAGTCATTCATCGAACTGGTGCGCGGCTGGTCGGCGTGGTCGCTGGAGGCAGCGATACCCAGGGCGCCTTCCGCCATGGGACCGCGATAATCGGTATTGCTCTGGCCGAGCTGGTTGGTCTTCTCGTAGTAGTTGCGCGTGATCAGAGCGTCTCGGTTCGGGATGAGGTCAGAGATTCGCATCCCCTCAAACCAGGCATAACGGCCTGCATTGGCTACATTGCCGCGGAGCGTCACGGCGTTCTTGTAACGATTGATGATGGGGCTGACGGTTACGATATCGCCATCCTGCGCCGGCGTACTCTTCACCTCCGCGCTCGACAGGTCCAGATTCATCACGCTGCGATCCGTGTGCTCAGAGATGCGCTCAATGCGCACCACGGAACCGGCTGCGATGCTGGTCTTGCCGCCCGCCAGCGCAATCACCTGGTCGAACGAAGTCTCGCCATGCAGCTCATAGATCGCCGGAGTTATGACACTGCCCAGCACGGCCACTTCAGGACCGACGCCGGGAATAAAGATCACATCGCCCGACTCCAGACGCACATCCTTGCTCTTGTCACCATGCAGCAGAAGGTCGTAGAGGTCAAAGTGCGTCACCACCTGGCCGCCGCGGCGAACCTGGATGTCGCGGACGCTTCCCTGCGGCAGCGGCCCGCCCGACGCGAACAGCGCATTCAGCAGCGTGCTCTGAGAACCAATGGTGTAGCTGCCCGGCTTGCTGGCCTGCCCCACCACAAACACCTGGATGGAGCGCAGCTGCCCCATGTTCACATTCAGGTCATAGTTCCGGTAGACCCGTGAGAGCTGTGTCTTCAGAAAATCGCGCAGTTGCGAAAATGGAATTCCGGCCACATGGATCGGCCCCACCGAAGGCAGATAGATCAAACCGGTGCGGTCCACAATGTAGGACCCATTCTGGTTGACCTGTCCCCATATCTGCAGGCGCAACTCATCCCCGGGGCCGATCACATAATCCGGAGTCACGGGAATATTGTCTACGGGAGCGAAGGTCGATGGCACGTCACCAAACAGATCAGCGCCGAAGATGGGGAGCTTGCGGCCCGTGCTGCTGAATACCATCTGCTGAAACTCAGTCTGCGGATGCGTCAGGGCAGGCGTCATCACCGGCATCGTGCGGCCGTAGACATACTCAGAATTCCCCTGATCGCCTGTCGCCGGCTGTCCGGGAACCTGGTTCGTCGGCGCCAGCTGACGCAGATCGCGCACCTGCATTGCCGGGGCGGCTTCACCGGTTCCTTGTGCGGGCGCGGTCGTGGCGCCGCCCTGCGCTTGTGCAAGCAGAAATGGAGACGTGGACAAGAGCAACACAGCACAAACCTGCGGAACAAATGCGGAGCGCAACGTGCGCGCGAAAAGGCGTATTGAACGTTTCAATGCGGTTCCTATCCTGAGGCTGTAAAGCCCATAAACGTACTGAGTTGCAGAGTATTAGTTTACCGCAAATGCCCCCTCCGGAGCGTCACCCGTCAAGCCAACGGGCGCCGGCTGCCAGGACGTGAATCGGGATAGATTCGGGCGTGCAGCAGCCAGCGCAGGAATCTGTCGTTCCGTCGTTTACAGGCATTTCCCACAGATTTTGCAATACTGCCGGGGAAATTACCCGCGCTTCGCCCTGGACTGCTCCCATTCGATGGTGTCTTCGATTCCCTTTTCCTTGGAAACCGTTGGAGACCAGCCGGTGTGCTTCTCTGCCTTGGTATTGTCGGCGACAAAGTACTTCTGGTCGTTGGCGCGCCAGGGGAGCTGCTTGTAGTTCATCTTCACGCCCAGCCGTCCTTCCAGGTGCTTGAAGAGCTCCAGCAGCGACATGCTGTTCTGGAAGCCGCCGCCGATGTTAAATGCCTGTCCGCGGGCCGTCTTCACCGCCGCATGGGCCGCAATGTAGCAGCGCACCGCGTCAGAAACGTGCAGCAGGTCGCGCACCTGCTTGCCATCGCCATTGATGGTGAAGGTGTGTGCCGGGTTCTTCCTGGTCTCCATGGCCTGTTGGCAGAACCAACCCACCCAGCCCTGATCAAAGGTGGAGATCTGACGACCGCCATAGATCGTCGAGTGGCGGAAGACGACGCTGTTTACGCCGAAATTGCGCGCATACTCCTGCATGTACTGGTCGGCCGCACCTTTGGAGCAGCCGTAGGGCGTGAAGAATTCGAGCCGTGCACGCTCGTCAATCTCCTTCTTCCCGGTGGGCTCGTAGCGGAGTTCCTTCTCTTCCAGCGAGCAGTCATCCAGCTCGCCGTAGACCTTGTTGCTGGAAGCGTAGACGACCGTTGCCTGCGGTGCAAAGTTGCGCACCAGCTCCAGGATATTGATGGAGCCGGCCACATTGATCTCGAAATCGCGGCGCGGATTCTCCAGCGATGTCGTCATCGCCACCTGCCCGGCAAGATGGAAGACGCACTCAATCTCATGTTTGCGGAAGGCCGGCTCAAGGTCGTGCGAATTCCTGGTGTCAACGTGCAGAAACTCAAAGCTGCCAAGGGAGCGCAACCAGTCAAGGTTGATCGGTGTGCCCGGACGCTGCAGGTTGTCTGCGACGAGAACTTTCTCGCCGCGGCGCAAAAGTTCTGCTGTCAGATTGCTGCCGACGAAGCCGCAGCCGCCGGTAATGAGATAGGCCATGGGGATTATTTACGCTTTCTTCTTGAGTTTCTGCTGTTCAGACTTCTGGAACCGGCGCATATTGCGGATGGAGCTGATGTAGCTCAATGCGAACTTGCCAAGGCTGCGCTTGCTCTCTCCCGCCTTGCGCTGCTCAAACGTGACTGGAACCTCCGTCACCGTGGCCTGGGAGCTGCCAAAGACCAGGCGCAGCAGGATCTCTTCCACGATATCGAAATCGTTGGATTCAAGCGTGAGCGAACGCAGTTTATCGCCGCGGTAGATGCGAAAGCTGTTCGAAACATCCTTCACGTGCAGACCGAAAACGATGCGGTACAGATAATTAATGAAGCGGCTCATCCATATCAGGATGGCCGGGTTCTCCGTCTCGCCGCCCTTGATGTAACGCGAGCCGATCACGATGTCGAAGTTGGCATGCTGCGCCCAGAGCTTCTGCATGTCGCGCGGATTATGCGAGCCGTCACCATCCATAAACAGCAGATACTTACCCCGAGCCGTGGCAATTCCCGTGCGCACCGCATCGCCATAGAAGTTTCCACCCTGACGGAAGACGTGGCGGGCACCCGCTGCCTCTGCCACTTCCCTGGTGTCGTCAATTGGCTCCATGGTGTCTACCACCAGGATCTCGAAGTCCGGAGTCAGTGCGCCGGCGGCAACTGCCAGTTGCGGCAGGAAGGTCTCGAGCGCACGCGCCTCACGATAGGCGGGCATCACAATGCTGAGTTCAATCGGTTCCATGGATTCCTTATCTATAAATGAATTCATTTCGTCAGTGCAGGCCGGGCAAGCTGCAGGTTCGGCGCGATCTCCTGGGCCAGCTCCCACACTGCCTGGGCCAAAGAAGTCTCTGTCTGCCAGCCCAGCACCTCGCGGGCGTGGCTGGCGTTCGCCACCAGATGCGCGGGTTCCAGTGGATTGCGTGGTACATCACCAAACCGCAAATCGGCTTTTAAATCCAGTGTGGCAAGAGTCTGCTCAATCAGCCGGCGCAGCGGCATCTCCTGGCCGCTGCCCAGGTTGAATTTTTCAATCAGCTGCTCGGGAGTGCGCTGCACGCACTGCACCACGGCGCGGGCAATATCCTGCACGGCGCAGAAATCGCGGATCTGCAGACCATCTGTAAGCGGCAAAGTGCGGCCCTCTGAGGCGGCGCGCAATATTTCGGGGAACAGGCGTCCCGCTGCATCGTGCGGGCCGGTAAATGCAAACGGGCGCAGAATGGTGAGCGACCGCCCGAACTCCGCCGCGGCTGCCTGCAGCATGGAATCCGTCGCCGCTTTGCTGGCGCCATAAGGATGCAGCGTCTCAATCGGATCCGTTTCCACCAGCGGACGTCCCTGCATCCGGTAGACCAGGCCGGTGGAGATGTAGATGAAGTGGGAATGATGATTGAAACGGCAGTTCATCTGGAAGAGCCGCATGGTGGACTCAACATTAAAATTCATCAGGTCAAACCAGGTGCCGCGCGGCGGCCGCAGACCACTGGCGGCACAGTGCAGAATCACGTCCGGCTTAACCCGTTCGAACATCTGCGCGGTGTGGGTCGCGTCAGATAATTCATGCTCAATGAACTCGACCTGTGGCGCAAACTGAACCAGCGAAGATGCCAGTGTGCGCACCGAAGCGGTAATGTGAATGCCGGGCACACCCGCGAGTTGCCGCAAGATGTTGAATCCCAAAGTGCCCGAAGCTCCTGTGAGAAGGACCCTGCGCGGCTCCACAGCAATAGGCTCAGTTGGCATACGAGTCATTTTATATAGAAACCACTGATTTTTCCGCTCAATTCTGCCGTGAATTTCTATGCTACCCTCATAGCCTCAACATATTTCAGAGCACTGCCGCGCGCTTTTATCTCACAAAGTTTTCCAGGGGGAGTCGGGCCTGCTATGAGTGATCAGCCGATTCTAGTCACGGGCGGGGCTGGCTTCATCGGCTCCAATTTTGTCCTTGATTGGCTCTCCACTGTCGGCTCGTCCGTTATCAACCTCGATAAACTGACCTACGCCGGCAACCCTTCCAACCTGAACAGCCTGCGATCCAACCCAGCATACACCTTCGTTCGCGGTGATATTTGCGATGCATCGCTGGTCGCGCGACTGCTGGACGAATACCAGCCGCGCGCCATTGTGCACTTCGCAGCGGAGAGCCACGTCGACCGCTCCATCCTTGGCCCTGAGGCCTTCCTGGACACCAACGTCCGCGGCACCTTTGTTCTGCTGCAGGCAGCACTCAATTATTTTCTCGGGCTGGAGGAAGAGCAGCAGGCACGCTTTCGCTTTCTGCACGTCTCCACTGACGAGGTATACGGCACCCTGGGTCCGGACGATGCTGCCTTCACCGAGCAGACGCCCTACGCGCCCAACAGCCCCTACGCCGCATCCAAAGCAGCATCAGACCACCTGGTGCGCGCCTGGGTCCACACCTATGGACTGCCCTGCATCATCACGAATTGCTCTAACAATTATGGCCCGTTTCAGTTTCCCGAAAAGCTGATTCCGCTCATGATCACGCATGCGCTGGCGGGCAAGACCCTGCCCGTCTACGGCGATGGCCGGCACGTGCGGGACTGGCTCTATGTGCTGGATCACTGCCGCGCACTGCGAGCCGTGCTGGCCAACGGACGGTCCGGCGAGATATACAACATCGGCGGCGGTAGCGAGCGCACCAATCTTGAAGTGGTGCAGGCGCTCTGCCTGCTGCTGGATGAGTTGACGCCGCAGTCGCCCTTTGCGCCGCACGCTCAGCTCATCCGCATGGTGCAAGACCGCCCCGGCCACGACCGGCGTTATGCAATGGACACCACGAAGATGAAGAATGAGCTTGGCTGGCAGCCGCAGGAGAGTTTCAGCTCCGGGTTGCGCAAGGCCGTGGAATGGTATCTCGCACACCGCCAATGGACTGAGGATGTGACCAGCGGCGCCTACCTGCAGTGGATTGCCACCAACTACAGCACACGCACCGTCGAGTAAGCTGCATGCCGCCGGGGAGAAGCATCGCGCGGCCGCCATACAATGCCAGCGCGTTATTTTGCGCCGCCTTACTTGGCCGCGGCGACCACGCCGGCAGCCCGCCGGGTCTTCACTGCCGTGGCCAACTCACGCAGCAACTGATGCGTCTCGGCCCAGTCAATGCACGCGTCCGTAATGCTTTGCCCGTAGACCAGCTCTTTGCCTGGGGCCAACGCCTGCGATCCGGCAACCAGATTGCTTTCGATCATGACGCCCATAATGTGATGATCCGCGCTCCCCGTGATCTGTTCAGCCACGGCCCGGCACACCGGCCCCTGGTTGCGATAGTCCTTGCCGCTGTTCGCATGGCTGCAATCAATCATGATGCGCGGTTTGGCTCCGGCCTTTTCCAGTCTCTCGGCCGTCGCCGCTACCGATGCAGCGTCATAGTTGGTGCCCTGCCGTCCGCCGCGCAGAATCACATGGCAATCCGGATTGCCCGACGTGAGCAGGATGGCGGCTTGCCCGGTGTCAGACGTTCCCAGGAAAGTATGGGGATGATTCGCGGACTGGATGGCCTGAACCGCGATCTGCACATTGCCGGACGTGCCATTCTTGAAACCGACCGGACAGGAAAGTCCTGATGCAAGCTGGCGATGCACCTGGCTCTCCGTGGTTCGCGCTCCGATAGCGCCCCAACTGACCAGATCCGAAACATACTGCGGCGAGATCATGTCCAGGAACTCTGTTCCCGCGGGCACGCCCATCTCTGCCAGATCGAGCAGCAGCCGCCGCGCAATGCGCAGGCCATCGCTGATGCGGAATGACTCGTCAAAGTACGGATCATTGATCAGCCCTTTCCATCCAAGCGTGGTGCGCGGCTTCTCAAAATAGACGCGCATCACGATCATCAGTTCGCCGGAAAGTTCTGCAATGGCGCCCTTCAGCAGCCGCGCGTACTCCAGGGCCGCAACGGGATCGTGGATGGAACAGGGACCAACAACTACCACCAGACGTTCATCCGACCCGTTCAGGACATTTGAGATCTGCCGGCGCGCGTCAAAGACAGTGCTGGAAGCATTGTCGGTAAGGGGCATTTCCTCTTCCAGAAAGATAGGAGGAAGAACGATTCGGCTGGACTTGATGCGAAGATTATTTGTGGGATATGCCATGAGTGCTTAACCAGAATACCCGGTATGGACGCCCCTTGCAGAGCACGACCGGTCGAAACTCCAGACAGGCACAGAATTGTCAGGAAGAATAGTGCCGGAGCCAACATCGAAGCTCTCTCGATGTATGGCGGGGACGACGGGGCTCGAACCCGCGACCTCTGCCGTGACAGGGCAGCGCTCTAACCAACTGAGCTACGTCCCCAGGATTGTTCGGAACAATCTGGAATTAATGTCACGTAGAATCAAGCGTTTCGTAGCTATCGCCCTATTTCGCTTACTTCTACCTTGTTGCCGCTGTGGACTCAATTTTGGCCTTCGATAGACACCAAAACCAGCACCGCAACAACAGGATCAAGTCTATCAGAAGTGACCGTTTTGGTGTCCACGTTTCCCGGTCATTGAGCAAAAGTTTCGTTTCTCTCTTTACTTCACTTCTTGCCAACACCTTCTGCTTTCAGAAGATCTGTAATTCGCAGACGAATATCGTCTCGTATCGCTCGAACCTCCTCCATCGGCAAGCCTTTCGGATCTTTGAGCGGCCAATCATCGCGGCGCAGCCCCGGCACATACGGGCACTTGTCTCCGCAGCCCATAGTGATGAGAAGTGCGGCTCCTCCGGCAAGTTCCTCAGTGAGCTTCTGAGGTTCTGAGCCGCTCAGGTCAATCCCTACCTCTTGCATCGCGGCCAGAACCTCTGGGTGTACCCGCGGGCCGGGTTCTGTCCCGGCAGAGATAGCCTCTGCCTTTGATCGGTCGGCAAGCTGGTTGTAGAAAGCTGCGGCCATTTGTGAGCGGCCGGCATTATGAACGCAAGCAAAAATGACTCTGTGCATCGTGGTTCCTTTGACCTCTACTTTTTTCCGATACTGTCGAGTTCATGTTGGAGCGCAAAGGTATCGAGAGTTGCAATTGGAAGATTCAGAAAGAGACTGATGCGGCGGTCCAGAGAAGCAAATGCTTGGCTGAAAGCTCGTTCAACCTCTTCCGTCGTACCGGACAGTGCAGCGGGATCGGGGATGCCCCAATGCGCCGTCATGGGCTGGCCCGGCCAAATGGGACAGACTTCATGCGCCGCGTTGTCGCAGACGGTAAAGACGAAGTGGAGTGGCGGCGAGTCCGGTTTGGAGAATTCGTCCCACGACTTGCTACGTGGGTTCGCTGTACTCAATCCGGCCTTCTCGATCTGCTTTAGGGCCTCGGGCCGGACTTGCCCGGTCGGATGACTCCCCGCGCTGTAGGCCGTGAAGTGTTCACGGCCTTTTCGATTCATAATTGCTTCCGCCATGATGGAACGGGCGGAGTTGCCAGTGCAGAGAAACATCACGTTGTAGTGTGGCATCGCTTCTCCTACGCGCAGCACGACGCGCCGCAACAGGGAGCGGACGCGGCGGTTTTCGGTTTTACCGCGTACACCTTCACGCTGGCGGCTGCCGCGTTGATGTCGTACTGCGAAAGCAGCGTCTTAAGCTCTTCGTGAAGCGATGGCGATGGATTGGTGGCGGGAGCGCAGCAAGACTCCTCCATCGGCTGGAATTGGCTACCCGCCTCCATACTGGGCGAGCAGCAGCCGGCCTGGTTCTCCACCTTGGCGTATGCGTTCAGGTCCGCGCCACTATCGACGATCTGAATGTGTTCGAGGCCCGCGGCACTTAATCCTGAGCGGTAGTCGTCAATCAAGATGGCTCCGCCGATGCAGCCTACATAGGCTGCCATGCTCTTTGCGACGGCTTCCGGGAGCTCACCCTTGAGAGCGATGTCACTCACGGCCACTCGGCCGCCGGGCTTGAGAACGCGCACGATCTCGCGGAAGACGGCGAGCTTGTCAGGAGCAAGGTTGAGCACGCAGTTCGAGATGACGCAATCGACAGAAGAGTCCGGCAACGGAATCTGGTCGATGGTGGACTGGTAAAACTCCACATTCGTATACCCGCCAGCCTGGGCGTTCGTTCGCGCTCTCTCAATCATGGCTGGTGTCATGTCGATGCCAATGGCGCGACCCGACGGGCCGACCATTTTCGACGCCAGAAATACGTCCAGTCCCCCGCCTGAACCCAGATCGACGACAACTTCCCCTGCGCGGATGTGAGCGGTCGCGGTGGGATTGCCGCAAGAGAGTCCCATGTTGGCGCCAGCCGGGATTGAGGTCAGCTCCTCGGGCGAGTAGCCAAAGGCTTCCGCAACCGCCTTTACCCCCGCATGGTCATTGGAGAGACTGCTTTCCGCAACGGCCCCATATTTTGATCGAACTGATTCCAATACCTGCTCTGCCATAGCCGCCTCCGAAAACATATTTGCTTTAGCGACTATATCTATTGCCAACACATTCGTCAATGCGTATAAGTAAAGAATGGCAATGAGAACACCACCGTTCCATATGGAGCGATTCTTTCAGGCCCTTGGAGACAAGACGCGGCTCCGGCTGCTCAACCTCATGGCCGGCCAGGAGATATGCGTTTGCTACTTGGTTGAGATTCTGGGAGGGCCTCAGCCGAAGATTTCCCGGCATCTAGCCTATCTCCGCAATGCCGGTATCGTTTCGGCTCGGCGGGAAGGTAAATGGATGCACTACCGGATCGTCATGCCTCCAAACATCGGAGCAACGCAAGTTCTAAGGCAGACACTCGACTGGTTGC
>Ga0302270_10001612_pt1 | contig 22714 bp, 20 predicted proteins | sample III_Bog_E2_3_FD_198773 | JGI IMG/M metagenome (GOLD analysis project Ga0302270, IMG submission 198773) | Peat permafrost microbial communities from Stordalen Mire near Abisko, Sweden - III_Bog_E2_3 | ecosystem: Environmental > Terrestrial > Soil > Wetlands > Peat | place: Sweden: Abisko... | reverse complement strand
CCAGGGCTTCCCGCTTCGACGCCCCCGAGGCCTTGGCGTGGGACAGGCGCAGGAAGATCTCGCGGATGGTGTCCGGTTCCTCCCCGATGAAGATCCCATCCAGCATCGGGTCGGGGGAGAAGAAGACGGAGGCGTAGAGCGCGTTGGCTCCACCCAGCAGCACGAGAGGAAGATCGTCCCGCCCCATGCGTTCGTCGCGGGACAGGGGGATCCCCGATCGCTCGAGGAGGACGGGCACGTTCACCGTCTCCTGGACCAGCGCGTTGGAAAGGGCCAGGCAGTCGAATTCTTCCGCTCCCCGTTTGGTGCCCGACCCGAGCAGCCAGGGGACGCCGTCCTGGACCATCCGCAATCCGTCCCGGTGGGGCGGGACCCAGGAGAGATCGGGAAAGATCCCCGGAAGGTCGGCGACCATGCCGTACAGCAGCCGGTGCGTGAACGATTCCCGCGTGTCCTCCCAGGTGGAAAGCCGCGAGAACAGCACCCGGTACGGCCGGTTGACCCATTCTCCGGCGGAAATCCTGTTGGGCTCGTCGCCACGCAGCCAGTGTCCCCCGCGGGAAAGCCCGTCGCGCGCCGATTCGAACCATTCGGTGTGTTCGGTCAAGATCCCCTCGTCTCCCCGTCGGAGGTGGTACCGACGGATGTGCATTGGAACGCCGCTTCCCGGGACGCGGGAGGCGCCATGTCGCGGAACTCTCCGGCATCGGGCTGGCCCCGATCGGGCGCCTCCGTCCAGCCCGGGTAGCCGACGCGCTCCAGGGTCAGGCCGTCCGGCGGGGCCCAGAACCTGGGACCCACCGGCTCCTTGGACATGAGGCGGTCGAATTCCGCCCGGCCCATCCGGCCCTCGGACACGTCCAGACAGAATCCGACCACGGAACGGACCATGCGGTGGAGGAACCGGTCTCCCCGGATCCACAGGTCCATGCCCCCGGGAACCTCCACCGCGCGGGCCATGGACAGGGTGCAGAAGGTGTGGCGACCGTCCCCGCGCGGGATGCTGAAGGCATCGAAGTCGCGACGTCCCTCGAACCAGGCGAGGGTCTCGGCGACGACCCCCCGGTCCAGGCGCCGACGCGGGTGCCAGACGTTGGGCGCTTCGAGCGGATCCCGCGAATCCCGGATCCGGTAGCAGTACTCGCGCCACAGGGCCGAATAGCGGGCGGAGAATCCGTCGGGAGCCGGCTCCAGGTCGCGCACCGCGAGTCCCCTGGGCAGGAGCGCGTTCAGCCCCTTGACCAACTTCGCGGGATCCCCGACGGCATCCGACTTGAAATGCGCCACCTGGCCGCGCGCATGGACGCCGGAATCCGTGCGTCCTGCGCCGGTGCAGGCGACCGGGTGCCGCAGCAGCACGGCAAGGGCCGTGTCCAGCGCCTCCTGGACGGTGGGGCCCCCCGCCTGCCTCTGCCAGCCCAGGAAAGGCCTTCCGTCGTACCCGACCCGGAGGCGCCAACGGTCTTCGGTCCGCGCCGGGTCAGGCTCGCACATCCAACGCCCCTCCGGCCCCGCGCCTTTTCGGAGGCGGTTTCCGCGCGGCGGCCTTGCTCCGCACCTCCAGGGCCCCCGGCTCCAATCCGATGCGGGCCAGGGCGGCGGAAAGTTCCGGCATACCCTTCCGCAGCAGGTCGGCGGTGGCCGGGTCGGACGCCTCCAGGCGTGTTGTCAGGACTTGTCCTCGCAGCTCCAACCTGGCGTCCACGCGGCCGAGACCGGCGGGATCCATGGCCACGTCCACGGCGTGGAAGTCGGAGGGGGCGGTCTTCCCGCCCTTGCGTTCCCTCTCGTCGCGCACCACGATCCGCGCCTTCTGCCATCCTCCGCCCTGTCCCGTCGACCAATAGGCCTGGCCGGATTCCGCCCCCGGGGCGGGATCGGGAAGCCTGTCGGCCAGCAGGGTTTCCGCGGCCTGCCGAAGGGGCTTCGGGTCCCCTTCCCCGGACGACTCCTTCGCGAGAGCGTCCATCACGGCGGCCTCGAGGGAACGACGGGGCCCCTCGGCGAGGGTTCCGGCAGGGAGCTCGCCCGCTTCGCGCAGGCCCTGCAGCGCCGCCTCCAGCCCGGGGTGCTTCCCGGGAGACTCCTGCACGAGCTTCTCCAAGCTGTCCAGCGCGGCGGGGACATCCATGGGCGCCTGCCCGAGCGAGGCCCTGCGCACCGCCTCGGACGGCGGAAGATCCAGGGACCACGCCGCCAGGACCTTCACCGCGATGTTGGACGGAATCTGCGCAGGGCTTTGGGCGGCCGCTCCCCCGGACGGATCTTGGACCGGCACCGCGGCCTCCGGACCCGGGACGGACCTCTCCGCGGGAGTCCGGGCCGTCGCTTCCTCCGGGGCCGGGGCGGACGGCACGATGGCGGATTCGGCGACGCGAGCCGCGTGTTCCAAGTCCGGCCCCACCTGGGGGGGAATCCCGGTCCCTGGGCCGGGAACGGCCGTCTTCGCGGACTCCGGTGCGGAGGTGGTCGAGCGAGGTGGTGGTGGAGGGGGAATGTCCTCGCCGGGAGCCGCGCTCGCGGGGACCCGCTCGAGCCGTCCATCCGCCAGTGCGGATGGCGCGGCCGGGACGGCGGCAAGGCTCGCTTGGACAGGAACCGTCCCCGAAGTGGACCGGTCGACGCCCGGAGGATTCGCTTCGACCAGGGCTCCACCGGCCTGGGGCTGGGCCTGGTCGAAGAGGGAACGGGCGGCAGCGGCCAGGGCCTTTCCGAGATCTTCGATCTCCGCTTGGCTCGCCTCGGGCGCACCTGCCCACCGGAGCAGATCTTGGGCACCCGTGGGACCGGCCTGGATCCGATCGGGCAATCCGCGCGGCGTGGAGGCATCGGTGGAGGGGGTGGGAGTCCAGACCGCGCCGCCTCCGGGAAGGGGCTGGGCGCGCGCCAGCAGGTGCGTCGAAGGTTCGACTCCCGTCGGACCGAACAACGTCCAAGGCTGCCCGGCGACTTCCGCGGAGTAGGCGTTCCCTCCCAGGTTGGACAGGACGGCGAGCAAGGCGGTTCCGCCGGGCGGGCGGGGGGAAGAGGGATCGGAAAGGAAGACGGGACCCGAGAGGACGGATTCCGGCACTCCGGCCGCCGGAGATCCCGGTGGTTGCGCGGGGGGAAGACTCCGCGCGGCGGCCGCGAAGTCGCCCCGGGCCAGCGGCATGGAAAGCGCCGTGGCGAGAGGTTCGCCGAGCAGGGATCGGAGCGCGCCCAAGATGGCGTCCCGCAACTTGGCGAGATCGGCGTCGGGCGTCCGGACGGTGAGTTGCAGGCTGCCGTCGGAGGCGGTCGCGACGGTCACCGGTGTTCCCTGCGGCAATTCCCTGTCCACCGGGACCTGGACGGTCGAGCCTCCGAGGAGTTTGACGGTGGCCTTGCCGTCCTGGACGGACTCGACCCTGCCATCCACTCCACCGCCCGCGCCACTGGCCCCGGTGAGAGCCGACACGTCCAAGGCTCAGCCCCCCCTCAACCGTTGCGGCGCAGCTTCAGGATCAGATCGACCTGGTCCTGGGGGATGCGGAGTCGCCGCGCGATTTCCGAACTGGTCCGTCCCCTCTTGGCCATGGAAACCACGTAATCCTGGACCACGGTGGGCTCCGCGGGAGCGGGCATGCTGGCGCCCGGCTGGCTGGTCGTGTTTTCCCAGGCGTGGCGACCGGTCTTCGGAAGCGGTGCGGCGGGAAGATCGGGATCGGGCTTGGGGGGCCGCCGATCGCGTCCCGCGGGCTCCGCTTCGGCTCTCGCCGCGCGGATCTGGGAAAAGGTCGCTTCCCGCAAAGGGGAACTCGATCGGGCTCCATCCCCCCCAGCGGCCAACGGCATCCGGACATTGCGATCCATCCTCGTCAAAGTCGGTTCGGTCAGCGGGATTTCGCTCTCGTGCGGACGGCGGCCGAAGAACCACCAGACCATGGCCCCCAAAACCAGCGCCGCCGCACCCGCCACGATCCATAGGTAGAGCGCCAGGCTTCCCAGCGCCTTGCCCAGGCCGGCGGCGTCCTGGGCGGTGGCCTTGGACGTGTCCGCCTTCGCATCCCGCGCTTCGGAAAGGCGGGCCCTGGCCCAGGTGTAGCGCGCCCACAGATCGGATTGGCGGCGGGCCAATTCCACCGGCGGTTCGGAATCCGCCAATTGCGCCTCCCGCAGGGCCAGATCCAGGCGTTGCAAGCTGTCGTGCAACTCCGAAACCCGACGTGAAAGCGTCGAATCGCTTTCCAGGACGGGCGCGACCGAGGCCGTGCGGATTTCTCCCCCACGGCTCTTCCAATACCAGAAACCCGTGGCCGCGCCCCCCATGAGCAGCAGCACCACCAGGATCCCGAGGATCCGACCGAATCGCATACCGCGAAAGATACTCGACGGGAGCGGCGATTCCGGCCGTTCTTCCCCTCCGATCCGTCCACCTTCGGCACGGTCCCGAGATTAGATTGGATGCATGGCCTCCCTCTTCGTTCTGGAAAACGACAGGCAAATAGCGCGGATCCAGCTCAAGTCCGGCATGGTCACGGTGGGTCGGCTGAAGAGCAACACCGTCGTGCTGGACAACGCGGGCGTGTCGCGACAGCATCTGCGGATCGACGGGGATCCCTCCGGGACCCTGTTCGTGCTCGAGGACCTGAACTCCTTGAACGGAACCTTCGTGGGGAGCGCCAAGGTGCAGGCGTGCCTGCTGCAGCAGGGGGACGAAATACACATGGGCAAACACACCCTCGTCTTCGCTGATTGATCCGGCTGCGCGGGCGCATACTCGCTTCCTTCCCCGCTCGCCGTACCACGGTACGGCTTCGGGGGTCGGGCGCTTCGTCTGCATCCCGCTCGCTCGGATCACTCCTCGCTCCGGTTTACTGGGCTGGCGCCTGCGGCGCTTCGCTACGGGCGGGCATCGGAAAGGGTGGGGACGAGGGGTGGACTACTTGGTTGAGAGGTGGGCGGAAAACGCCAGGGGGGCGCTCACTGCGGCACTTGACTCGCAGGTAGCTTGAAGATATGTCCACACCCTGCCACGTATAGCGTGTCACCGATGGACGCAAAGGCCAAAGAGATTCCAACGCCGCAGGTGGTCTGGGTACCGTCGTCGCTCTTGCCCCAGTTCTGCGTGATGTAACGCCAACCCGAGGTTTCGTTGTAGACCAGCGGCACCTCGGGATTCTGGCCGGCCGCGAATAGGCGATCATTCCACACGAAGAGCGCGAACACATCCCCGGGCAGCGTATGTCCGGGAAAAGCTGTCGTGTCCAAGCGCGACACCACCCACGGCGTGTCTGTTCCCGTGGCATGCACGATCTGGCTCCAGATCAAATACCCCACCCACAGGTTCCCGTGGTACCACGCGAGACTACGGGGCTTGTCCAGGGTACCCGGGCTATATTGACCGTTCGCCTGAAGAATCGGGACCACAGGATCCGGCAGGCGACTCCATGCCGTGTCCGTGGACCCGCGACGCCAAAGCCCAGAAGAGTAGGTGGTGGCAAAAAGGTTTGCTCCGACGGCGAATGCTGCGGTCGCCTCGGTTCCACTCGCTGGCCACCCCCCGGAATAATCGGTCCAAGTTGGCCCTCCACTGTATACATGAACCTTGGCGGTATTCACATCGAAGGTTTCCGCAGCAAGCGCTCCTGACCACGGGATGAGAAAATCGACGTAAACACTACCGGAAGTAGGAATCCCCAAATTTGTCCATTTCATGCTCGGAAATTCCAACTGCCATGCGTGCCCAGGCGTCTTTGTACCAAAGTAGACGAAGGAATCCATCGTGGATTGTCCGTAAGAGGAATCGCCCCCAGGCAGATGGAGAGTATCCCAATTCAGACTTCCCTGCTGCCCCAGGAACACCTCTCCCGAAGCCGTGCTCGCAATGATGCGGTTCCCCACCGTGGATAGCCACTGTACGCCACCCGCGCTCTGGTCTGCACGGGAAAGCGCCAGACCTGCGTCGTGCCACCCAGTGACCGGACCAGAAGGTTTCGCGGAAGTTGGAGAGCCCGAGCAGGAAGACAGGACCACCCCCAGGGCGAGCCAAACTAGGTCCGGCCTCACTGTAGAGCTTTCACAGAAATGGCCGTAGGGAAGGGGGCCTTTCACGCCTGAAACACCTGAATTCCCTTGTTGAGTTTTGGACTGTCATTGCTAGGGTCCTCACGCAGGGTTGGTAGCGGCGCGGCTGGATCTAACTTCGCAAGCCTACGAACGATGATTTTGAGTGTCAACCTCCTACGGCTGAGAGTGATCGGCGGAGGACGATCTTCATCCCGGTTTTGCCGCTTGAGGAATCTGCGAGGACTTCAGTCCGAGCATGGCCGGTGGAGGCTGTTGGGACAGAGGGGTGAAGAGATTCGCGGGATACGCTTTCCTCGTCGATCCCACCGCTTGAGGAATCTGGGAGGGCTTCAGCCCGAGCAGGGTGGGCGCAACCGCTGGCGCGGGGGCGTTCCCGCGCGGGGTACGGAGACGGAATGGTGACGGGGAACCCCGCCCTTGAACACGGGTAGAGCGGTATCTTCTGGGCTTCGGAGGAAGAACATTGCGCTCGGGCTCCATTTCATCGATCATGGCTGGCGCGGTTGTCCTCCTGGCGACCCGGGCGAGCGTGGGAGCCAGCACCGATTGGATGGAGCTCCGCATGGGGAATCCGGCATCCTCCGGGTGGGAGTCGCTTTGGACCTGCGATTCCATGCCGTTCGTGCAGCGGGCTCTGGCCGCCGACAGGCGGACCTCGGAAGTGGCCACCGACTCCGGGCGTGCCAGGAGGGTCCGATGCCTGGCGGAGGATTCGGCGCGTTCCGGCGCCTGCCTGGAAGGCCTGTCCGCGCTTCGCGATTCCGTCCGCCGATTGGCCCGCGCCGAGGATTCCCTCCACGCGGAGGTCGGACGCCTGGCCTCGGCGTGTCCCGAGACCGGCTGGCGGCGGTGGAACGAATATCTCGCCCTGGAGCGATCCCGCGACAGCATCTGTCGAGGTGCCGACAATCCCGGTTGCGGACGGATTCTGGCCTCCATCGCCTCGGTCGCCTGGATCCCGGACTGGAATAGGCGAGCGCGACGGGATAGCCCCCAGACCGCGAACACCGGACTTCCCAGAAGCTTGGCGACCCTGGACCGGGCCATCGACGATCCCGGGCATGTGCCGGGCCGGGACACCCTCCTCGCTCGCTCGGCCTTCCTGCTGGACCGCTCGGGCTTCGTCGATTCCGCGCGACGGCGCTTCCAGCGCCTCCTGGCGACGTTCCCGGCCTCCGTATGGGCCCCCAGCGCACACCTCTACCTGGGTCGGAGCTTGGGCCCCGCGCAGGTCCGGCTGGACCACCTGCGCGCCGCCCGTGCGGACTCCCTGCTGGCTCCCACCGCCCTGGCGTCGCAGATCGATCTCCTGGAATCCACCGGACAACCGCTGGAAGCCGCCGATTCGCTCGTCGCCCTCCTGCGCTTGCGTCCGGAGCTCGCGGATTCCCAGGCACTGACCCGGCTCGCCTCGTTGACGCGAGGAGTCGTCGATCCCGACGAGTTCCAGGCGCGGCTGGCCGCGGGGTCTTCTCCCTGGGCCGACACGCTCTACCTGTTCCAGGCCGGATTGGAACTGCGGTCCAACCGCTTCGACCGGGCGTTGAAGATGTTGGCCTCGTTCCAGGTCCGATTCCCGGGATCGTCCTTGTCGGCGAGGGCCCGAGAACTTCTCGCCAGCGCCCGGCGCAGGGATCCCGGTGTTCTCGGTCCGGGGCCCAAATAAAAGCGCCTCCGGAGAATTTCCCCGGAGGCGACAAACTGGACCGAGGGACCCCGGGCCTTACTTCACGGGGGGCATCTCGCCTGCAGGCGGGGCGTCGGGCTTGATCTCGTTGGTGATGGTGGAGGCCGCCGCAGGCTTGGGCTCAGCCAACAAGGTGGGCTCTTCGTAGGTCTTGTCGAGGAACACGACGTTGTGGGCCTTCAGGAGCCGGCGGTAGTAGGCGGGCACTTGGCGCTCGGCGATCTGGGACTTGAGCATGTTCTCGATCTGGACCCGGACGGAATCCAGGGGCGGGGCCTTCCCCGACTTGCGGTCCTGGATCTGGAGGATGTGCCAGCCGTACTGGGTGCGGATGGGGGCCGAGATCTTCCCGGGCTCCAGGGTCCGCGCCGCCGCGGCGAATTCGGGCACCATGTCCTTGGGATCGAACCACCCGAGGTCCCCGCCCTTTTCCTTGGAGCCCGGATCCTCGGACTGCGCGCGGGCGATGGTGGAGAACTGCTTGTCGTCCTTCAGGAGCTTGGCGTAGATGTCCAAAATCTCCTTGTGGACCTTGGCGGAATCGGCCGGGCTCTTCACCAGAAGGAGGATGTGGCGACCGCGCACCTGGCCGGCGCCCCCGAACTTCTCCTTGTTGGCCTGGTAGAAGCTGTCGATGCGGGCTTCCGGAATCTTGAGGGAGTCGGCCATGGCCTTCTCCAGAAGTTCATTGGCGACCACCTGGCTACCGATCTTCTTGTGCACCGACTCCGGGGTGTCACCGCTCTGGGCCAAGGCGGCCATGAGGGCCGCGGTGTCCGGGAACTGCGCCGTCACCGCTTTGTAGATGCTGTCGACCTTGTGGGCGTCGGGCACGAGGTGCAGCTTGGTCGCTTCCGCCTCGACGACGGCTTGCACCAGAAGTTGCGCGGTGGCCTGCCGACGCAAGGGCTGGGCGACATCGTCGAAGGTCTGCCCGGACTGCTGTGCCTGCTGGGCGATCTGGACCACCATGGGAGAGAGGAGCTTTTCCACTTCCGCCTTGGTGATTCCGGTGGTGTCGATCCCGGCGACGATGGCCGAGGTGTCTCCGACGGGAGCGCGGAAGGAATGGGCGGACTTCGCGCCCGTGCGGCACGCCCCGGCCAGGAGGATCAGCGGCAGAAGAAGGAAGGATTTGCGCACGATTGGGAACCTTTCAGTTTTGGGCCAGCCGCGAAAAGTACTCATCCGGAGCACACGTTGTCGGAGACCGGCCAAACGGTGGATGGAGTCCATCGGGAGGGTGGTATATTCCCCGCTAGGCACTCCGTGTCCAACGCCCGAATCCGGCGAAAGGTATCCAGATGTCCAATCGGCTCTTCCTCGTACTGGCAATGTCGGTCGTCCTGCGGCCGGTGCATGCCGACGACAAGCCGCTGTTCATCTCCCGCGAAGGCGATGTTCCGGTCTGGGTGAGCCCAGAGCACCGCGCCGGGGAGCAGCCCATGCATGTCGCCATTCCAACGGAGATCCTGTTGCGCGAGGATGCCCAAGGCGACTACCTGAAAGTGGTCACCCAAAATGGGGCGCATGGCTGGGTGGAAGCCGCCAAGGTGCGCCCCTACGAGGAGAAGACCGGCACCACGGTCAATCTGGGCGAGGGCAAGGTGGTGGGTCAGCTGGACAATCCTGGGGATGTCTACATCCTGACGGACGACTCCAAGATCCCCCCCGAAGGCTTCTACATCCAGCGCGATCTCACGGCCTTGATCATCGGCGACAACATCGATCGGGAAACCCTGGAACGGAAGAACGGCGAGAACTTCTGATCCGCAAGTGGGCATGAAAAAGGCCCACCTTCGAAAATGCGGACGGCCTAGATTTCTCCGATGCGCATTCCCGTCCTCGCCTTGGTGGGTCTTGCAATCCTTACTGGTTGCGGAATTCCGGCACTTACCGTTATGCTCAGGGGTTCCACAACGGGTGATTACTTGGTCCAAGAGCGAGTCATCGAAGCACGCACCCAAATCTCGGAACCATCTCCCCTTCCCTTGCTCCCAATGGATACCAGCCAACGTCTCACCGTCCAGGCTGGCATGAGCAGTCGATGGGGACCCAGTCCAGCCTCACCCAACATCCTGGACGATTCCTCCGGGAACCATTGGCAATTCCATTCGGCACAATATGGAGGGGATGTCGATCTTTCGCTGCGCTTCGGCCTTCTCCAAACGGGTTTGGACATCTCGGGAGGCTCGTGGTCCACTACCGCTGGATTGAACTTCGGAGTCGGTCGCACCCATTGGCTCGCATGGGGAGGCATCGGCTTGACTTCGTATACCAACACCATTCTCGCCAAGGACGAATACGGGGTCAGCCCGGGAGACTCCACTTGGTGGGTTCCCTCCCGGGATACTTCGAATTCGGACGGCATGACCCTGTCCTGCGGCGCAGCCTCGGAATACGGCCATGGGCCGATCATCCCTTTCCTCGCGGCACAGTTGGTCCGGGGTCCCTCGGACGACCATATCGATCTCTCCCAGGCAAGGTTCGACGCCGGCGCCCAGATCGACGCAATTCCTCGATGCCATATTTTCACGGGGGCAGGTTATCGGACTTTCTTGTCATCCACAGTCCACGGACACGATTGGCGCATCTACGCCGGGTTGGGCTTCGACTTGCGGACCAGTGAGAATTGGGATTACCTCTGAGGTTCATGTCCCAAAGATCTCCTGAAGATGCCTCATCCATCGGCCTCGGGCATGAAAAAGGCCCACCTTCGAAAATGCGAACGGCCTAGATTCTCCCCATGCGCATTCCCGTCCTCGCCCTTCTTGGCGCGCTCGTGCTCTCGTCCTGCAGCGATGTGCTGAACCAGCAGATCGTGCGCGCCCAGGTCAGCGCCCCCTCCGCTCCCCCTCTCCCCATCCTCCCGCTGGACGAATCCGAACGCGTTGTCGTCCAGGCGGGCATCGCGCAACGGATCGGGTCCTACCCCTCCGGAGGCCCACTTTCCGATTCCGCCGGGTCGGACCTGCAGTTGAGCTTCGACCCGCGTTCCGCCGGCGGAATCTTCATCCTCCACTACAAGGCGTTCTGGTCGGGACTCGAACTGACCGACAATCTCACCTCGGTGCTCCTGGGGGTGAACGTCCAGAACGCGGACTGGAAATGTCTTGGATTCTTCGGCTTGGGCTCCACTTCGTTCCACCAGAACCTGCTTCTCCTGCAGCAGAAGCAGGTCTATTTGTTCGAAACCGACACGAAAGACACTCTAGTGCCCTTCTCCGGGTCCGGCTCCAACACCACCACCAGCTTGGGCTTCTCCGCCATGTTCACCAACGCCAGGGTCCAGCCCTACGTTGCGATTCGATTTCTCGGGGGCCCCACCGTGGATGGATCCACCACCGACAATCCGCCCGCCACCAACGCCTTTTCCCTCGGCGAGGCCCTGATCTATGCCGGGGTGCGGGGCGACATCGCTCCGCGGCTCCACTTGCTGGCAGGTGCGGGCTGGCGGACCTTCACCGGAGGGCTGATCCACGGCAACGACTGGAACGTGTACCTTGGGGCGAGCTTCGATCTGGCGGTGGTTGCCGCTGCACCCGATCGCCAGGAGAATACGCGACCCGAGCCGCTGGACATGACCCCGGAAAAATCAGGGCCCCCACGTCCGGAAACTTCTCCGAAAGCGCCGAGGGACAGCGAGATCGAGATCCCCGAGCGGGGACGCATCCCCTCCTCCGTCACCCCCGTCGGTCCCTGACCCGAGGCCTCACCGGAAGAAGAGGGAGGCCATCAGGAAGGCCCCGGCGAACCCGCAGAGGTCCGCGACCAGGGCGCAGGGAAGCACGTGGCGGCTGCGCTTGAGGCCGATGGAGCCCGAGTAGAGGGCGATCACGTACAGGGTGGTGTCGGTGCTGCCCTGCAGCAGGCAGGAGAGCCTTCCCGTGTAGGAATCGGGGCCGAAGGTCTTCATCGCGTCGATGGTCAGGCCGCGGGCGCCACCTCCGGACAGGGGCTTCATGAGCATGGTGGGGATGGCACCGACCGCTTCCTTGGGGATGCCCGTCCACGAGATGCAGTACCAGATTCCGTCCACCAGGACCTGCATGCCTCCCGAGGCGCGGAACACGCCCACCGCCACCAGGATCCCCACCATGAAGGGCACGAGCTGGATGGCGGTCTTGAACCCGTCCTTGGCGCCCTCCGTGAAGGAATCCCAGGCGTTGACCTTCTTCCAGCTCGCCAACCCCAGGAAGAGGAGGATCGCCAGGAGCATCAGTCCCGTCCCGACGGTCGTGGAAACGGTTCCCACCTGGTCGTGCGGCAACCTAGCGATCAGCGCGACCCCGCCGCCCAGCGCGCCCCCCAGCCCCAGGATCCAAGCCAGGAGGACCGGGTCCCAGATCTTCAGTCGCTGCACCAGCGCGGCGCAGATGAATCCGCCCAGCACCGAGAAGGCGCTCGCCACCAGGATGGGCACGAAGATGTCGGCCGGATTCTTGGCGCCGGCCGCGGCGCGCAGGGCCATGATGCTCACCGGAAACAGCGTGAGGCTCGCCGCGTGCAGCACCATGAACATCGCCTGGTGGTCGGTGGCCGTGCCCGGGTTCGGATTGAGGGTCTCCAGCTCCTGCATGGCCCGCAGGCCCGCCGGGGTCGCGGCGTTGTCCAGTCCCAGGAGATTGGCGGCGAAGTTGAGCACCATGTTCCCCGAAGCGGGATGGTCGGTGGGCAGGCCCGGAAAGACCCGGCGCATCAACGGAGCCAGAGCCCGCGATAGGAGACGGATGGCACCGGCGTCCTCTCCCACCTTGAGAAGCCCCATCCAGAGCGTCAGGGTTCCGGTCAGTCCCAGGGCCATCTCGAAGCCGGTCTTGGCGGAATCGAAGGTGGCCTGGGCCATGGCGGGAAACACCGCGGGATCCGCGCCGGACAGGAACCGGATGACGCCGAACACCCCTCCGGCGAAGAAGAGCGCCAGCCACACGACGTTCAAGATCATTCCCGCGTTCCTTTCCCGGCGCGCCGGACCCGAAGGATAGAATCCGTCGGTTCTACCTTTTCCCTGTTCCATCGCCGCCAACCGGCCCCGCAACGGGGAGCGTCCCGGGCGAGCGGCAGCGAAAGGCGACCATGTACCGGGAAAGCATCAAGGTCCTCGACTGCACCATCCGCGACGGTGGGCTCGTGAACCGCCACCAGTTCAGCCACGATTTCGTGCGCCGCGTCTACCAGGCGGTCTCCTCGGCGGGTGTGGACTACTTCGAGATCGGCTACGTGAATTCGCCGACCCTGTTCTCCGCCTCCGACTATGGTCCCTGGAAGTTCTGCGCGGACGCGGATGTCCGCAAGGCCACCGAAGGCGTGGAAAACGGCGCGAAGATCTCGGTCATGGCCGACGTTGGACGCGTGGACCTGGACTCCATCCTGCCCGCCGACAAGTCCCCTTACCACATGGTGCGGGTGGCGAGCTACGTCAAGGGAGTGGACAAGGCCATCGCCCTGACCGACCACTTCAACGACCTGGGCTACGAGACCTGCATCAACCTGATGGCGCTTTCGCGCGACCAGGGGCCCGAGCTGGACGAGGCGCTGGACCAGTGCGAGCGCGAGAGCCGCGCGGTGGCCATCTACGTGGTGGACTCCTTCGGGGCGATGTTCCAGGAGGAGATCGAGGCCCTGGTCCAGCGCGCCCGCAGATACGTCCGGACCAAGGAATTGGGCTTCCACGGCCACAACAACCAGCAATTGGCCTTCTCCAACACCATCGAGGCCATCATCCACGGGGTCAACTACCTGGACGCGACCGTGTACGGCATGGGCCGCGCCGCGGGCAACTGCACCCTGGAACTGCTCCTGGGATTCCTCAAGAACCCGAAGTTCGACATCCGTCCGGTGCTGGACCTGGTGGCCAAGGATTTCATCCCCCTGCGCGAGAAGTTCGAATGGGGATACATCATCCCCCACATGATCGCGGGGCAGCTGAACCAGCATCCCCAGGACGCGCTGGACATGCGCAAGGGCGATGGCAGGGAAGACTACAAGGCCTTCTACGAGAAGATGGTCTCCCTGGGCCTGGAATGACCTCCGATCCCTCGCCGGTCGTGGCGGAATTTGTCCGGAGGCTCCGCGCCACCCGTCTGTTGGGCATCCTCCGCGGGTGCCCGGACGGCGGCTTGGACGCCGTGGCCGAGGCGGCGGCGGCCTCCGGGCTCCGGTTCCTGGAAGTCGCCATGAACTCGCCGGGCGCCGCCGCGCAGATCCGCCACCTGCGCTCCGCGCTGGACGGAAACTGCGAGATCGGGGCGGGCACGGTGCTCTCCGCCGACCAGGCGTCGGAGGCGGTCCGGGCCGGAGCCACCTTCCTCGTCAGCCCCTGCCTGGTGCCGGAAGTCCAGCGCTGGGCCACGGAAAACGACATCCCCACCCTGCCCGGGGCGCTCTCCCCCACCGAGATTTGGAACGCCAGCCACGCAGGGGCCGCGGTGGTGAAGCTCTTCCCCGCGCGTTCGGTCGGAGGGCCTTCCTACTTCCGCGAGCTGCGCGGCCCATTCCGCGAGGTGCCGCTCCTGGCCTGCGGCGGTGTCTCGGCGGCCAATGCGAAGGAATACCTGGAGGCCGGCGCCGACGCCTTGGCCTTCGGCGGATCCGTCTTCACGCCCGAGAGATTGGCGACGAAGGACGTGGCGGGCATGCGCTCCGGAATCGTCGCCTTGGCGGAACGGGTCTCCTGAGCCATTCGCCCGGGAAGACATCTCCAATTCCCGACACCGACGCCGGAACGCGAGCTACCAGTGCGTTTGCACCGTGAGCGAAGCGACCCAGCCGGCGGGAAGGTTCGCGGTCGTGAGCCAGGGAAAATTCTTCGCCAGCCGTGGATTGGAGCGCAGGGTCAGCGTGTGTCCGTTCAGGTTTGTGTTTCCGGTCTGGACGCCATCCGAGATGTCCAGATCCAGGTCCAGCCAGGGTTTGGGATGGATCGACCCGGAGATCCCCGGACTGGTGGTGTACTGGTGCTGGATCAATTGCGCCGTCTTCCCCTTGACGGTCGTGTCCTGCGTCGTCTTCTGCCAGGCCTGGAACTTGAGGATGGGACCGACGGACCAGGACTTGCCGTGGAAGGAAATGTTCGCCGACGCCTGCAGCATGGGAACATCCCCGGAGTCGGGGTCGATGGTCTGCACGACCGTGTCCTTCTTGACGCCGCTTCGCGTCACCGTCTTGTTCGAATCCGTCAAGCGGGAATAGGACTCCCACTGCCCGCCCAGGTCCAACTCCGCGCCGAAATCCAGCCAGGAGCTGGTCGCCGAGATCTCCGGCTCCAGGAACGCCGAACCATGCTGCTGGCGGGACCAGGTGGCGGCGAACCCCAGCCCGAAGCTCAGGTGGTCGTTGGCGTCGTAGGTGCCCTTCAGAAGGGTCGTGGCTCCCACATCGTGGTCGGAACCGGTCTGGAAGGCATAGAAACCCGTGATGTTCGCCGACAACCAGTCCAGCGGCGACCATGTCGTTCCCAGCGAAAAGTTCGCATCCGCATAGGTGGAATCCTCCGCCGGGAGCTGGGTCTTGGATCCGTCGAGGGCGACCTTGGGACCCAGAGTCCAGGCACCATGGGTCCACTCCCGACCGACCACCAGGTTGGCTCCCCGGACCAGAGTGTCTCCGGACGACGCCTTCAGGTGGGGCTGCTGCGCCGTGACGCCCAGGGAAACGTCCAATTTCTGCCATCCGTCGGAAGTCGTGTCCGCTCCCGCGTCGTCGTCGTCGTCCGAGCTGTCGGCGTCCGCGCCGCTGTCCACGGCCGGGTCCGAAACCACCTTCACGGCCGGAGCGGATCCCTTCGCTCCGGAATCCATTCTCGCGAATCCGAGGTCGCGAGCCACCTGGGGAAGGATTTCCGTGAGGATCGCGTCCACCTCGGCGCGGCTGTTCCGGGTGACGCTCTTCTCCACCTCGCCGGTTCGGACGTCCACCAGTCTCGCGCTCAGGGTGTAGGTGTTCCCGACCTTGCCGATCGTGCACAGGACCAGATCGTCCACCGCCAGGAGTTTGCCCACCAGGATGGCGCAATCCGAGGCGTCGCAGGCACCGCTCTGCTGCAGCCCCTGTTCCTTCAGGATCTGGTCCATCTGGGAGCGTTCCATCACCCGGAACCTCCCGGTGTTGATCAGGTCCGAGTTCATCTCGGACATCAGCCCGTCGATCGCCGCGGTATCGAGCACGCGCGTGGAAAACGGCAGCACGGCCACCGTGGGCTTCCGGGTCTCCTGGGCAGTCACCCCGCACACCAGGAAGAGAAGGGGAAGCAGCCCGTAGCGACATCTCGGATCCATCGATTCCTCCGGTTTCCCAGGCATGGTAGCATCCACCCGGCCGGATTTCCCAGGGGGAGCTCCGACCAGGTGGGATGGAATTCAGCGCATCCGCACCGATCCGCCGCGGTGGCGAAAGCGGATCGTCCGGTCGTCCATTGCCCGATGATGATGTTGTTACCGAAGAGAAACCGATCCGGGCTTGTTTGGAGGGTGGTTGGAGGGAATATTCATGAGGCGTGAGCGTCCATGATTGAGTGAGCGATCCGAGGGCAGCCTTGGTGCGGTCCGCGGAACGGAGAGGAGCCTGGAATGAGGAAATTCGTCCCTTTGCTCGCAACCGCCTTGGCAGGCGCGATACCCTCGACGGACGACGCGACCTCCTCCAACCTGCTTTCCAGACAAGGTGATGCCGCAAATGGCTCGTCCGTCGCCAGTTGGGCCGGAAGCCACGGCACCCACGCCGATCTGGTCGTCAGGATGAGCTTGGTGCGCACCAAGGCCCATCTCGTCCATCTCGCCCGGGACGCGGAATCCCACTGGAGGGAATTCGGTGAATCGAGCCTCTCCATGCGAGGCCGATGGGAGGCGCGAAGACGCGAACTGCTGTGCCGCGCCTGGATCGCGGATCGACGCGCCACCGTCCTTCGGCTCGTCCGGGCGAAGAACCCCCATCCGCTTTCCTACTTGGAGATCTGCCTGGAGTTCGACCGCCACCGCGCCGAACGGTTCGCCTAGCACCAACCTTGTTTGGTTGGGCATCTGGTGGTCAGGAGCGAAACGAAGAAGGACCACCTTGTCGGTGATCCTTCTTCTGGAGTTGCGGGGGCAGGATTTGAACCTGCGACCGCTTGGGTTATGAGCCCAACGAAATCCCAGACCGGGTGCCCATCTTAGGGACTGCCCACCGCCGCAAAGGACCTGCGGTCGGAGCGAAACGAAGAAGGACCACCTGGTCGGTGATCCTTCTTCTGGAGTTGCGGGGGCAGGATTTGAACCTGCGACCTTTGGGTTATGAGCCCAACGAGCTACCGGACTGCTCCACCCCGCGTCGAGAGGAGGCATTATACCAAAGATCAGAGGGTGCGTCAATGGATTTGGCCAAAAAGGGCGCTAGTTTTTCCGTCCCCATGTCCAAGGCGATCGAACCCAAAGACCCAGCGATCGACCGCGGCCAAGGCCCGGCCGCCCGAAGCCCTCGCGTCGCCACCAGCTTGCCCGCGGACCTCCCCCACTACGAACTGCTCCGGGAATTCCGCCGCGAGCCCGACCGGGACATGCTGTGGTCCCATTCGGTCGTCCTGGACGAGAATGCCGTGCCTCGGCTCGCCGTCTCCTCCCCCCCGCCCTTCCAACCCATCGACCTCGCCGAGGTGGTGGGAACCAACGGGCCTTGGGAGATCGAGATCTGCACCGGCAAGGGTCGGTTCCTGGCCGACTACGCGCAACTCCACCCCGAGCGGGGCCTGTTGGGGATCGAGTGGACCCGGGGCATCGCCCGAAACGCCGCCGAAAAGCTGGAACGCCGTCTGAAGGGTGCCCACCACGCCCGTGTGGTCTGGGGAGAAGCCCTGTACTTCCTGCGCGACCGCTTGCCTTCGGGAATCTGTTCGGCCATCCACCTCTACTTCCCCGACCCCTGGCCCACGAACCGGGACCGCCGGGTCGTGCAACCCGAATTGTTGGCGCAAATCCGGCGCATCGCCCTTCCCGGGTGCCGGTTCCACTGGGCCACGGACCACGACGACTATGATCGGGCCTTCCGGAAACTCCTCTCCGCCACGGAAGGTTTCCGGCTGCTGGACGGGAACGCACCGCCCACCGAGGGCATCCGAACCACATTCGAGTCGAAGTACCTGGAGGAGGGACGACCCATCCACCGCTCCGTCTGGTTGGTGGAGCCGATTGTCAATTTTGCCTCTTGACAACCCTTTCTGGTCCGTGGGATGATCCCATCCACGGTTTACCAGAAAGGAACCCATGATCTCCAAACTCCCTGTCCTGCTCGTTTCAGGTGCTTTGGCGCTCGCTTGCGCCGCTCACGCCGACGACGCAACCTTCAAGGCCTACGGCTTCGCCGATGTGGAATTGCTGAACCAGACCTTCCGCACGGACAATTCCCTCGTCTTGGCGGGGATCGTGGACCCGAACACCCAGCTTTACCTGGACCATTTGAACACCTACTTGGACTGGAAGCCCAACTCCAACATCCGGGTCTTGGCCGAGATCGCCTACAACCCCGACCCTGCCCAGACATTTGTTCCGGGCATGAAGTTGCACGCGGATTCCGTCGCGATCTTCAACGACATCCTCAAAAAAAGCGGATCCCCCACGGACTCCCTTTCGCGAGCCGGAATCGCCGCTGGCACCCATCAACTGATCCAGGTGATCAACGGAATTGGCGCCATCCAACAACCGAGCTCCTCGACCAAGGACCATGGGATCTCGCTGCCGCGGGTACATGCGGATCTTTTGCTGGCGGACGAGTTCAATGTTCGTGTCGGCAAGTTCCTCACTCCGGCGGGGATCTGGAATGTGGACCACGGTTCACCCACGATCCTCACGATAAAACAGCCTTACGAGACGAATTTCTTCCAGATCTTTCCCGTATCCCAGACCGGTGTCCAGTTCTTTGGGCACACCCCTGCGGGCGACAACGACCTGTCGTATGCCACTTGGGTCACCACCGGACGCGCCGGAGCTGGCATCGCGTCTGATGGAGACTACGCCGAGGAACCGGAAAATTTGGATGACTGGGCGGCAGGCGCGCACCTCCAAGCCGACCTCGCCTACCTCGACGGAATCCGATTGGGCGGCACGTTCCACACAGGCACCCATCGCGAGTACGCAGACTGGTTTTCGCCTGCCGTGACCTCGTCCACTTTTACCACGGATTTGGCAGACGCAAACTTCAGCCAAATCGACACGGTTTACAATCGGGAACTCTGCTACGGACTGGACAGCAAGATCCAATGGAAGGGCTTCATCCTCCAAGCAGAATGGAACCATCGGCAGGTGCTGAACTTGTTGGCCGATAGGGCTGAAACCAACTTCGACGCGGAATATGTCTTGCTGGGTCGTCGTTTTCCACTGGGCACATCACTGGATGTGACTCCTTACGTCATGTTCGAGAACATCACATGGACTGGCGCAGCTAATAACCCGTACTTCGGACTCGGCAACTATCCGACTAATGGATTCTCCGACTACTTGGCGGGTCTCAATTTCGGCATCTTCAACAACGTCCGCGTGAAACTGGAATATTCTCGCCAACAGATTCAGGCAAGGCAAATCAGTTCTGGTTCGATCGCGAACACCTACACCAACAACGACCTTTCTTTCAATCAATACGCCGCCCAGTTCTCGGTGGCGTTCTAAGGAGGGATGACGAACATGAAAAAGATCCTCTGCTCCGTTTTCCTCCTCGCCGCAATCTCCTTCGCCGGGGATTGGGCCGTGGTCACCAGTCCCTCCAGCCCCATCTCCTCGATCTCCAAAGCCGACCTCAAGCGCGTGTTCACGGGAAAGAAGTCCGACCTCAGCGGAGTTCGGGTTGTCCCCTTCATGCTGTCGGACGCCAATCCCGCCGCGGTCGCCTTCCTGCAGGACGTCCTGGACATGTCCTCGGACGACTACAAGAAGTTCTGGGTGGACGCCCAGGTGCGCGGCGACGGCACCGCCCCTTCGCTCCAGAAGACCTCGGCGACCGCCATGCTGGTCTCCGCCGACCTGCCGGGAGCCATCGCGGTGGTCGACAAGTCCGCCGTCAACGCCACGGTGAAGGCCATAACCGTCCATTGAGCCGCCTTCGGCGCGGGTGAGGAGAGCAGATGTCCATCGTCGACTGGTACAAGCACAAATCGCTGGGCACCAAGGTGGGCATCATCGCCGCCGGTGCCATCACGGCGTGCCTCCTCTCCGCTTCCGTGGCGGGCATCCGGTTCTACGTCTCCGACCTGCGCGCCTCCTCGGCGCGCGAGTCGGATGGCATGGAAAAGGCGCTCGGAGCCAAGGCCGAACTGGTTTCCGGTCTCCTGGCGCGCATCTCCGTCATTCCCCTGATGTCGCAGGACCTGGCCGACCTGCAGGTGAAGGCGACGGAAGCGATGCGGGACTCCGACTTCGTGGATGTCGTGTTCCTGGGGAAGGATGGATCGCCCGTCGCGCGATCGACGCGAGACACGTCCGGATCCGTCCTGGACTTCACACGCAAGGTGGTCACCGACAAGGAAACCATGGGGGTGGAGAAGGAGGTCGGATCGCTGCGGATCAAGGTCAGCACCGCGCGCGTGGCGGCGGCGCAGGCGCAGGTCGAGAAAGCCATCGCCCACAAGGCGGCGACGGCCTGGATCGTGGCGTTGGTGGCCGTGGCGGTGATCAATTTCCTCCTGGTGTGGGTGCTGCTCCTGGTCCTGAAGCGGCGCGTGAGCAATCCGCTCCAGGAGGCGGTCGATCTCGTGGAGGCCGTGGCCCAAGGCGACCTGGATCTGGAGATGCACGCCGAATCCAAGGACGAGATCGGACGCCTGGCGGACGGCCTGCGCCACATGATCGAGTATCTGCGCCAAACGGCCCGCCTCGCGGACATGGTGGCCGCCGGAGACCTGAGGTCGTCCATCCAACCTCGGTCTCCCCGGGACCGTCTGGGGACCGCCATCGGCAAGATGAACACCGCCCTCCGGGAGAGCCTGGAGACGGTACAGGAATTGTCGGGCGACCTGGCGACTTCTTCGCGGTCGCTGCGCCTCACCGGCCAGGCCCTCCTGGACCAGGCCAGCGGGGTCTCCGTCAAGGCGGGCGACGCCTCCCAAAGCTCCGAGACCGTCGCGAGCAACGTCCGGACCGTCGCCGCCTCCGCCGAGGAGATGTCGGCCTCCATCCAGGAGATCGCCCGCTCCGCGGAAGGATCGCGGCTCACCGCCCGGGAAGCGCTGTCGATCGCCCAGGAGGCCTCCAACCGGGTGGACGAATTGTCGAACGCGTCCATGGAGATTTCGCGGGTGACGGAAGTCATCGTGGAGATCGCCGAGCAGACCAAGCTTCTGGCGCTCAACGCGACCATCGAGGCGGCCCGGGCGGGCGAAGCGGGCAAGGGGTTCGCCGTGGTGGCCGGCGAGGTCAAGGAACTCGCCAAGAGCACCGCCGACGCCACGGAAGACATCCGCAAGCGGATCGAACAGATCCAGACCTCCACCCGGGCGACGGTCTCGGACATCGGGCGGGTGCGCGAGGTGATGGGCAAGATCGAGGGCTCCGTCTCCTCCATCGCCGCCGCGGTGGAGGAGCAGAGCGTGACCACCAACGAGATCGTGCGCAACGTCACCGACAGTTCCCGTCTCGTCCAGGGAATCACCGCCTCCATCCTCGAGGTGGCGTCCTCCAGCGTGCATGCCGAACAGGGTGCGAAGGACGTCCTGGGGTCCGTGGACAGGGTGGGTGCCGCTGCCGACCGCCTGGAGTCCCTCTCCAGCCGGTTCAAACTCTGACCGCGAACGGCGCCGTCCATCCGCGCAGGCGTATCTTTCAGCCCTAAGGTGATTCCGGAAAAGATTCATTTCGTCTGGAGCGGGAAGAAGTTTCCGTTCGCCTTCGCATTGGCCATCCGTTCGGCCCGCGAACGCCATCCGGACTGGGAGATCCTCCTCCACGTCGGTGTCGAGCCGGAAAGCTCCTGGTGGCACGAAGTGAAGGGGCTTGGAACCATCCGGCGCGAGAACCCCGAGGAGATCCTGGCCGAGGTACCCGACATCGGCCATCGCCTAGTGCACCTCTACCGCCGGGTCCCCGCCGACTACCCAGCCGGCGCATCGAACCTTATCCGGCTGGCCATCCTCCTGTCCGAAGGCGGATGGTACCTGGACTGCGACACGCTCTGCCTTCGCTCCCTCTCCGATCTGGCCCTCCACCGAGCGGTGGTCGGTGAAGAACTGGTCTGGAGCCACGACCAGGAACGGATTTCCTCGGGCTTCACGCCGAAGATGATCCCTTCGCTCCTGGCCTTCTTCGCCTCCTGGTTGGCGGCGAAATCCGGGATCGTGAGTTCCAAGGGGATCTTGGAGCACTCCTTGAGGCGCCTTTGGGGCCGACGGGAGTTGAACAACGCCGTGATCGGAGCCGAGCCGGGGCATCCTTGGATCCGTCGTCTCCTGGAACTCGCGCTGGACCAGGATCCGACCATCCGCTTCGCACTCGGACCGGCCTTGGTGAATCTCGGTTGGGACTCTCCGGGCGACGCCTGCCTGCCCCAGCGCGCGGAGTCGGGTGTCTTCTACCAATTTCCACCCAGCCAGACCGTCCGGTATTTCCGAGGATCGCAGTCGGATCTTCCGCCCGAAGCGATGCTGCTCCATTGGTGCTCGTCCAACCACAGAGGGTTGGTGGAGAAGCTGACCCCCGATCTGGTCCGGGCTCGCGCAGACGCGGGGCCATGGTTCCGGTCCGCAAGGCGTTACCTGAGCAATGCCTGAAAGGGCGAAAGACTCGTTTTCCCCCTAACGCGTTGCCCCACCGAAGCTGATCGGTCGTTCCAGCGCCCTTAAACGCGAAGCGCGCCGCCGGGACGAGTGCTGGCGGGGTCAAGTTTCAGAAAGCACGAAGCCCCGCCGGATTTCTCCGGCGGGGCTCGTATGGGGTTGTGGCGGCGACCTACTCTCCCTGGGGTCTTACGGCCCAAGTACCATTGGCGCTGAGAAGCTTAACTGCTGTGTTCGGGATGGGAACA
>Ga0302270_10001602_pt1 | contig 22765 bp, 19 predicted proteins | sample III_Bog_E2_3_FD_198773 | JGI IMG/M metagenome (GOLD analysis project Ga0302270, IMG submission 198773) | Peat permafrost microbial communities from Stordalen Mire near Abisko, Sweden - III_Bog_E2_3 | ecosystem: Environmental > Terrestrial > Soil > Wetlands > Peat | place: Sweden: Abisko... | reverse complement strand
TCCTTCCCGCCTGCGACAGCGCTTGCGAAATCTACTGGAACGGCGCCCTCGTCGGCGCCCTCGGCAAACTCCCGCCAAATCCGGTCTGGTATCAATATTTCGACGCCCCTCTGGGCCTCATCGCTCCGCTTGGCCGCGCCCAATCGGGCGTGCTCGCAATCCGCGTCTGGAAGGCCCCAATAGTTTTTCTCGCCAGCGCGGCAGAGGGTGGACTCACTCAGGTCCCGATCCTCGGCAGTCAGCAGGCAATCGCCAGCCATGACATTGAACTCCACTACCGCTGGCTCCGCCGCAATGAATTCGGCCTCGGAGTCATGCTTCTCTCTACCGTCGCCGCACTTCTCGCTCTCATCGCGTGGCTGCGCAACCGCTCTCGGACCGTTCTGCTTTGGCTTGCAATCACCCTCATATTTCCCCTTGAAGCGAATCTGATATCCAACGTTCCCGGACTCGTGCAGTTTCGCTGGTCGTACGGAACCGTCGGCGTCATCATCTCCATCCGCGACCTCGCCGCATGGTTCCTGCTCATCGCGTTGCTCAACCTCGGCGATCAAAGGTGGCTGGTAAAGTGGACCCGCATCATCGCCCTCACCGCGATTGCATTCGACCTTGTCGACAGTGTCCTCATGCTCTTCGACTGGAGTCGGCACTCAGGCGCCGTCCTCCTGTGGACCGATGTCCTTTCGACCATTCCCCCCGTTCTGCTTGAGACCTGGGGCATAGTCATTGTCGTCGCAGCCATGCGCAGACGTCTCGATCTGGCCCGCTGGATTCTTGCCATCTGTGTACTCCTCAGCGATCTCATCACCGCGGTAAGGGACATCACCGGCCTGGGCAATCGCTGGACCCATTGGACAATCGGCAACATGGTCGTCGCACCCATCATCACCATTGGCGGGGTTTCCCTCGCGGCAGAGAACCTCACTGATACCTTCCTGCTATTCGCAATCCTCCTTGTTGCCGCCCGCTTCATCCTCGAACAAAACCACCGCCAAACCGCCCTCGAGCTGGAATACCGCGCCGCTCGCGAAGTCCAGCAGCGCCTTGTCCCTGTCTCAGTCCCCTCCATCCCCGGCTTCGACCTCCGCGCGGCCTTCCTGCCCGCCCAGGAAGTCGGCGGCGACTTCTACCAGATCTTCCCGCAAACCGACGGCTCCAGCCTCATCGTCCTCGGCGACGTCAGCGGCAAGGGCCTCACCGCAGCCATGAAGGGCGTCCTCGCCCTCGGCGCAGTCCGCGCCCTCGCAGAGTCCTGCCCCAGCCCCGCTCAATTGCTCACCAGCCTCAATCGCGAAATGGTCAAAGCCGCCGACGGAGGATTCATCACCTGCCTCTGCGCCCAGATCTTCCCCGACGGCCGAGCCATCATCTCAAGCGCCGGCCATCCCGCTCCCTATCTCAACGGCCAGGAACTCCCCATTGGCGGCGGCATCCCCCTAGGCATCCTTGCCAACACCGAATACTTAGAAACAACCGTCCAGCTTCCCCCCGGCCAATCCCTAATGCTCCTCTCCGACGGCGTCCTCGAAGCCACAAACCCCGCCGGCGAGCTCTTCGGCTTCGATCGAACCCGCGCCATCAGCACCCAGTCCGCCGAAGAAATCGCTCGCCATGCGCAGCAGTTCGGACAGGACGACGACATCACCGTCCTCACCCTCGTTTTGGGGGCGGCATGATGCTTGCGCTCCTCATCGCGGCGCCGGCCGCGAACCTTGCCCAACAGATCGCCGATCCCCTCCGCGACCGCCCCATCCTCGTTCTCGGCGTCCTCGAGTCCTGTCTCGCAGTCGCCTTCCTTGCGTTGTGGCGCACGGCGCGCGATTACCGCGTCTTCGCCTGGATGGGCCTATACTTCTCCATCGCTGGGCTCCAACAGTTCTGGCGCTACTTCGCCGGAGTCGAATACGACTGGCTCTTCACCGTCTTCTCTTCGCCAATCATCGTCCTTACCGCTGCTTCTGCTCTCCAAATCAGGCGCATCCGCTGGACCTGGCTCCTGTTTCCGGTCTACATCCTCAACCTCCTGGCCAGCTGGCTTCCCGCGCTCGCATTCGCACACACATGGTCGGTCGACGTCTCTCAGGTTGCCATCGCGGTGTTCATTGTCAGAGCCTATCGCCGCCCCAATTCTGAGCTGCGATGGGTTGCGGCAGCCTTCACGGTTTTCTTCCTCGTGCGCTGCACGGTCTCTGACGAGTTCCGCGCATGGACGCATCTTCCGCGTTACGTCGAGATCGGTGATTCGCGCTGGTACTTCACCACGCCCACCATGGTCCTGCTGGGCACGGTCACCCTCGTGGTTTATGTGCGCGCGCTCATCGAGGATCGACGCGAAAAACAGCGCCTCGCCGGCGAACTCGAAGCCGCCCGTGCTGTTCAACAGGTGCTCGTTCCGGCAGAAATCCCCCAAATCCCCGGCTGCAAAATCGACGCCATATACCTGCCCTTCGGCGAGGTCGGCGGCGACTTCTTCCAGATCGTCCCCGTCGGCTCCCACTCCGTCTTGGCCGTCATCGGCGACGTCAGCGGCAAAGGCATGCCGGCCGCCATGGCCGTCTCTCTGCTCGTCGGCGCCTTCTCGACGCTCGCCCGCTACACCCATTCTCCTGGCGAAATTCTCACCGCGCTCAACCAGCTCATGACCGGCCGCAACAGCGGCGGCTTCACCACCTGCCTCGTCCTCCGCATCGACGCCGACGGCACAGTCACCGCCGCCAACGCCGGCCATCCTGCGCCCTATCTCGACGGCGAAGAGCTTGTCCTCCAGAATGGCTTGCCCCTTGGCCTCGCCTCCGAGTCGAACTACACCGAGATCACCCTCCGTCTACCTCCGGCCGCAAGTCTCACTCTGCTCACCGACGGCGTAGTCGAAGCCCGCAACCACCTTGGCGAGCTCTTCGGCTTCGATCGCACTGCCGCGATCAGCACGCACTCGGCCGAGGCCATTGCCCATGCCGCCCAGCACTTCGGCCAGGACGACGACATCACCGTCCTCACACTCGCCTTTGCGCCCGGCACGCGGTGAGGCGCTTCTTCACCTCAGCTCTTCCCCGCTCGTCTCCTTGATCATCAGCAGCCCCACGATCGTCAGCACCGCCGACGCGCACAGGTAGTACCCCACCCACTGCAAGCCCCAATTCTTCGCCAGCCACGTCGCAATGTACGGCGCAAGGCTCGCCCCCAGAATCCCCGCAAAGTTGAACGCCAGCGAGCTCCCCGTGTACCGCACCGACGTCGGAAACAACTCCGAAACCACCGTCCCCAGCGGCCCATACGTCATCCCCATCAGCGCCAGTCCCAGCGCCATCATCCCCAGCGCCCCGCCCGTTCCCGCCTCAAACATCGGCGCCAAAATCAGCCCAAACAGAAAAATCGCCCCCGTAATCCCCAGCATCGCATTGCGCCGCCCGCGCTCCGCCAATATCGCGCTCACCGGAATCATCACCGCAAAGAACAGCGTGTCGAAGAGCTGCATCAGCAAAAACTTCTCCCTGCTGAATCCCAGCGCCGTCGTCCCCCAGCTCAGCGCAAACACGATCATCAAATAGAACAGCGTAAACGTCGCCAGGCTCAGCAGCGTGCCCGCCACCAGCATCTTCGTGTGTCTGCGCAGCACCGTCAGCGTCGGAATCCTCACCCGCTCGCCACGCGCTTTCGACTCCTGAAACCGCGGCGTCTCCGTAATCGTCAGTCGGACCCACAAGCCCAGAAACACCAGCACTGAGCTGGCCAAGAAAGGCAGCCGCCACCCAAACGCAAAGAACTGCGCGTCCGATAGCAAATGCGACAGCACCAGAAACACGCCGCCCGACAAGAAGAATCCGATCGGCGCGCCCAGTTGCGGAAACATCCCGTACCACGCCCGCTTGCCCCCCGGCGCATTCTCAATCGCCAGCAGCACCGCACCGCCCCATTCGCCGCCCAGCCCAATCCCCTGTCCAAAGCGGCACAGCGCCAGCAACAACGGCGCAGCAATCCCAATCGTCGCGTAAGTCGGCAACAGCCCAATCGAAACCGTCGACACGCCCATCGTCGCCAGCGCCACTACCAGCGTCGTCTTCCGCCCGATCCGGTCGCCAAAGTGTCCAAACAGCCCCGACCCGATCGGCCGCGCCACAAACGCAATCGCAAACGTCGCCAGCGACGCCAGCGTCGCCGTCCCCGCATCGCCCGCCGGAAAAAACAGCTTCGGAAACACCAGCACCGCCGCCGTCGCGTAGATGTAGAAGTCAAAAAACTCGATCGTCGTCCCCACCAAACTCGCAAACAGCACCTGTCGAGGCGAGTTGATTGGCTTCGAACGGATGGGCTTCAAGGAAAGGGGAAGATTCACGCTCATCGAGTCTTCAGAGGACCACAGCGGCTGCAAAGCTGTCCAGAGCCCAAGCCGGTCCGCTGAATGAGCGATCCTGACCATGCGGCCTCGCCGCCTAGGCGCATAAAATAACTCTGTCTGGTTTGGTCTTCACGAGGAGGGAGTTTCGATGCGCGACCCGTTCCCCATGTCCCGTCGTCTACGCGTGAGAATCGCCATGGGTTTAGCGATACTTGCCGACGCCCTCCAGCTTGTCTTCTTCCCTATGTTCGTTGAGGGAGCGCCCTTTCCCCTCGACGACGCCCTCGACGCCGTTGTCGGCGGCGCAATGATCTATCTGCTGGGTATGCACTGGGAGTTCCTGCCGTCATTTCTCGGCAAGCTGGTGCCCGGCGTCGATCTGGTCCCCTTCTGGACACTGGCCGTCGCTAACGTGTACCGCAAAACGCGCAATGAGCCCATCACCATCGACGCAACGACTGAGCGCCATGCAGCCTCGACCAACCCGCCGAGATCTTAATCCGCGATGACGTTTCTGTTACTCCAGAGCCTTCCGGCTGGGAGGTATCAGGGCGCGGGATAGAAGGGCAGCTTGTCGTTGGTTTCGTTGGCGCGTTTGACGGTAACGTCGTCCATGAGAAGGGCCGGCCCGAGGACAGTGGTGGGAACTTCGCCGTCGGAGTTTGAGACGTAAAGCTCTTTGCCCGCAGCCTCGACGCCGGAGCGCAAAGCGCGTTCATCGAGATCGTCGAGGACAGCGCCGCGGACGAGTTCGCGCTTGCCATCGGCGCCAACGCGGTAGAGCAGGCGCGGCGTGTTGGCGGCCCCCATGGTTTCAACGTAATAGACGCTCTTCAGGCCGCGATCTTTGGCCATGTCGATGAGCTTGTGGGAGAGCTCGTCGTCGCTGAGGCCGTCAATTGCGGTGATCTTGAGAACGCCGATGGAGGGGTGGGCAGGACCGGCGATACCGGCGCGGCCGTGGCCGTTGGACTGGGGAAAGTCGCGCACGGGCTCGCGGCCTATGAGGTAGTTCTGGAGCTTGCCATCGACGACGAGATTGACTGCCTGTGCGGGGACACCCTCGTCGTCAATGTCGTAGGCGCCGACGAGAGATTTGCCGTCGAATGTCTTCAAGCTGGGATCGTCGACGACCTGCATCTTTTCAGGCAGGACGCGGGCATGGAAGCTGGAGGCGAATGGGCCGTTGGTTCTTGCTTCGGTGCCGAGTTTGGGGCGGGTTGCGACGACTCCACCCTCGAGCAAGCCGCGCAGCGTGTCGGTGCCGGCATCGGAGCTGAGCAGAACTGGTCCGTGGTATTCCTCTTCGACCATGGGGGCCTTGCGCAGATCGGAGAGTGAAGCGATCTGTTCGACGGCCTTGTTTTCGAAGGATTCCTGGGGCTCGATGTCCTTGAGCGAGACGCCGGTGGTTCCGCGCGAGCGTTCGAGCCTCATGCCATCGGCAGCCTGAGCGCCGACAGCGAACATTTCCTGGTAGAGGCCGGAGGATTTCCGGACGATGGTTCCCTCGCTGTTTACGAGCCAGGTAGTGACGACGCGGGCGGAAAAGCTGGCGACGGAGAACTCGACATCGTGCTGCGTGTCCTTGACCTTGGGATCGGTGCGATAGAGGCCGCTGGCATGTGCGACGCGGTCTTCCCAGGCCGCCTCGTCGAGCTGATGCTGGAGAGGATCGGCAAGGGAGACGATGGGCTTCTCCTTGCTGAAGTCGTCTGCCTGGGGCGGGGTCTGGACCTGCTTGAGCGCGGCTTGCTTTTGCGCATAGGCGGCGAGAGCTGCTTTGTATGCCTGGTCTGTGGCTGCCCAGAGTGCTGTACGGATAGCGATGGGGTCGTCATCGAGAGCGGAGAGCTGGAGGCTGCCGTCGCCTCGTCCACCGGAGCTATCGGCCTTGTAATCGCCGACGCGCACGATGATGCGCGCAATGCGCTCATGGGTGTGCTGTCCGCCTTCGGTGGCGCCGAACTCCGCCTTGGTCTCGAAGTTGTCGACATCCTCGATGCGGTACTGGATGAAGAAGGGCTTTTCGAAGTCCTTGAGCTGGAGCTGGGTCATGCTGCGATCCATCTCAGTGAGCATGGCCTTGAGGACTGGGTCCTTCTCGGCGTCGGCGCGGGTGGGCTGCGCTGCGCGTGAGGAGGGAAGGGCGAGACAGAGGGTGAGAAGTGCGGCTGCGGAGGCGCTGCGCATGAGATAAGTGCGGTTCATTTGGCCTCCTTGGATGCGCCCGGGGTTGAATGATCTTCTGAGCCGGGAATGGGCAGGATGGGAGGTCGAGCGGTTCCCTGGGACTGCTTTTGAGTTTCGATTTCGCTGAGGAGCATGGCCGGGGCAACGGCGCTGACGGGAATGGTGCCCGATTCCGCGCCGCACTCGCCGTTGAAGACCTCGCTCTTGTCGCCGGTGGCGAGGATGCGCTTCAAGGCGGCGAGGGGAGTGCCGACGATGCTGACGCCGCGGACGAGCTCGTCGGGGCGGCCGTCGACATAGACGCGATAGACCACGAGAGGAATGACTGAGAAAGCCTGCGGAGAGCTGCGCGTGGTGACGGCAAAGCCCGAAGAGATGTCTTCAAAGAAGAGGCCGTAAGTTTTGCCTTGCTCCCTGGCCTGATCGATGAGCTGCTTGCGGAGCTGGGCGTCGGAGACTGTGTTGGTGGAGGTGACGATCAGGTTGCCCTGGCGGCCGGTGGGGACTTTGCCGGTCTGAGCGCGGCCGTGACCGTTGGAGTTGGCGAAACTGGCGATGGGGAGGCGGGACATGAGGAAGTTTTTGAGGACGCCGTCTTCGATGAGATCGACACGGCGAGCCTTCTGGCCTTCATCGTCATATTGGTATTGGCCGCTGAGCCAGGTGTTGCCGTATTTGGTGAGGGTGGGATCGTCGGCCACGGAGAGGAAAGGCGGGAGAACTTCTTTGCCAACCTCTTTAGTGAAGGTTTGTCCTTCTTCCTCGCCACGCTGGCGCTGGCCCTCGAGGCGATGGCCGAGCACTTCGTGGAAGAAGACCGCGGCGGCACGGCCGCTTAGGATGGCGGGGCCGTTGAAGGGCTCGGTGAGCGGGGCTTTACGAAGCGCTTCGAGGCTTTCGCCGAGCTTTTTGGTTTCGGATTCCATCTCTGCCTGTTTGGGCAGGCCATCGATGGTTTCGGCTTCAAAGGTGCGGGCGCGGAAGAGGTCCATACCGTCGTCGGCGCGGGTCATGGCAAAGACGACGAGGCGGGCCTGGAGATGCGGGGCGACGATCTTTGAACCTTCAGAGGAGGCGAAGTAGTCGGTTTCATTCTCGACGGTGAGGACGACGGTGTTCTGGTAGACGTCAGGGTAGGCGCGGAAGACTTTTGAGAGCGCGCTTACGCGCTGCTGCCATGCGGCCATGTCGATGCGCGCGAGTGGCGCGGGCTTGCCGATGGAGTTTTGGGGCGACTCCTGGCTGAAGTCGGGAGAGTTGTCTTCTTCTTTGGCGCGAACTTCCGCTTCAGTTTTGACGCGCAGGTAGTTGTCGAGCGCGTTGCGATAGCCGCCATTGGTGGCGAGCCAGAGCGAGCGCTGGAGGGCCTCGCGATCGTCCGTAATGGGGAGTTGGAGGGTGTGGACCGCGGAGCCGCGATGGGTTCCATGGGTATTGTCGAGCTTGGGGCTGCCAAGGCGGACCTGCACATCGGCCACACGAATGTGGTTTGACGTGCTGTCGACGAGTGCTCCAAACTGGGCACGCACGTTGACGAAGCTGGCATCGCTTATGGAATAGCTGAGGAAGTAGGGCGGCAGCTTCTGATCATCAGTTGCGCCTGTTTTGCCGAGCGACGAGAACGCGCGGTTCAACTCGGTGGTCATGGCATCGAGAAGTAGCGGGGTTGCCTGCTGAGCACGCGCCGGGACGGGCACGACGAAGGCGAGAGCCGCGATCACGGTGGCGAGAACGGCTGGGCGGGCAGGAAACTGGGCGGGAGATTGACGGACGCCGGAAGCGATGAGGAGGGGGTTTCGTGGTGAAGACTGATAAGAATGCATCGGTAAATATCATTGTCGCAGAATCGGGTGTTGGAAGGGAAAGCAGGGGAAGCGCTGGGAAGCGGGGCGGGGGCTGGTTGGCACATTGGCTGGGCGTGGTGTGTCTTGCGGTCTTGCTGGCCGGATTGGGGGCGCGGGAGTGCGGCGGGCAGACTGCGCCGGCCGCCGCCGCTGGGGATTCCGGGGCCGCCGGAGGAAGCGTGCAGGCGGGAGGTGGCGCACAGGTTGGCGCGGCGGGGACGGAGGCTTACACGCTGCCGCCGGAGAAGCGGGAGAAGGCGATTGAGTTGAGCCGTATCCGGAACACGCTGGAGATTATCGAATCGCTGGTGTCGCTGGTGCTGATCTGGCTGTTTCTGGCTTCGCGGGCGGCGGCGTTTCTGGAGTGCCGGGCGATCCATGTGTCGCGGCGCAGATGGGTGCAGGGGCTGGTGTTCTTTGCGGCGCTGATTGTGCTTTCGTCGCTGGCCGGTCTGCCATTTGACATGATCGGGCACCACTACAGCCGGGCTTTCGGGATCAGCGTGGAGGGCTGGGGGCCGTGGTTCCTCGACCTGGGCAAGGCGCTGGGGCTGTCGATTGTGATTGGGGCACCGATTCTGCTGCTCTTCAACTGGATCGTGAAGCGCTGGCCGAAGCGGTACTGGTTTGGGGCCTGGCTGGTGACGGTGCCGTTGATGTTGCTATCAGTGTTCGGATCGCCGTTTCTGGAGCCGATCTTTGACAAGTTTGAGCCGCTCGCAAAAGAGCATGCGGGGCTGGTAGCCGATCTGGAGAAGCTGGTGGCGCGGACAGGGACAAAGATTCCGCCGGAGCGCATGTTTCTGATGAAGGCGAGCGAGAAGACGAATGGCCTGAACGCGTATGTGAGCGGCATGGGCGCGACGAAACGGATTGTGGTGTGGGATACGACGGCGGGGCGGATTCCGAACGACGAGGTGCTGTTCATCTTTGGGCACGAGAGCGGGCATTATGTGCTGCATCATCTGCCCAAGCAGATGGCGGGGGCGACGATTTTTCTATTCTTCCTATATTGGGGTTGCGCGGGGCTAGGTGGGTGGATGGCGCGGCGGTACGGGGGGCGTTGGCTGCGAAGGGGCGAGGAGACGAACGAGAATCCGCTGGCAACGAGGGCGGGATTTGTGATCCTGCTGTTTGTGATTTCGATTGCGATGTTTGTGGCAACGCCGCTGTCGAACGCCTTTAGCAGGCACTTTGAACACGAGGCGGACGTGTACGGGCAGGAGGCGATTCACGGGCTGGTACCCGACCCGCAGAAAACGGCGGTGGCGGCATTCAATGCGCTGGGGGAGGCGTGGCTGGAGGATCCGGAGCCGAGCCCGCTGATTGAGTTCTGGCTTTATGACCACCCGAGCGTGAAGAACAGGGCAAACTTCGCGCGGCAGTATGATCCGTGGGCCAATGGTGGACGGGGAAGATTCTTTGCGAGATAGAGCGACGGAGCGGGGTTAGATTTCCTCGCGCTCAATGCACTACATGGAGTGTTCGGGACCAGCGCGTATCGGTGAAGAAGTGCAGGGCGACGTGACCGATCCACGCCAGTTGATCGGTCAGACTGGTTTTGTTCATCTGATCATCCGGAGTCTTGAACGACCAATAGTTGAAGAGCGGACGTCCGATGATGTTTTCTCTCGGCACAAATCCCCAATAGCGCGAGTCGAGGCTGCGGTGGCGGTTGTCTCCCATCATGAAGTACATGCCCGGTGGGACGACCAGGTCGCCGTTCTGAATGTGATTTGGAAAGTCGACGGCCCACGCCTCGGGAGTTCCCAGGTTTGGGTCGCCAGGGGTTTCTGTCGGAGGCACGGAAGGAAATTCGTCGAGAAAGTCGTCGTGGTTTTCCGGCGTTGTCGGCACGGCGAATGATTGGTCCTGTGCTACTCCGTTGATGATCACTACGCCGTTTCGTAAATGGATATGATCGCCGGGAAGACCGATCAGACGCTTTACCAGGGTCATGTAATCCCCGTCGGCACTCAAGACGGGCTTGTGAAAGACCACGACATCGTTGCGCTGGGGCTCGCGATAGTGAAGGAGCGGCAGGCTTGAAGGCGGGGCAAGGGTGATGCGGTCGACCATGAGGTGGTCGCCGATGAGGAGCGTGTTCTCCATGGAGCCAGAAGGGATGACGAAGTTTTGCGACAGAAAGGTGAGGATGAAGAGGCCAATGACGAGGACGGAGCAGATGCTGGCTAGGGCCTCGAAGGGCGTTTCTGCGGCTTTTTCCTTCGCGGGCGCAGGGATAGCCTTTGAGGGTGGTGCGGTTTTCTTCGACATCTTGTCACCTGCTGACTGCCTTCAAAGGCTGCGGAAAAAGGGAGATGTGATGGGAAGCGTCCAGAAAAACGTCCCTCGGGGGCTAAAGCCCATTCATTTTTTTGACGTTATCGGCACGACTAAAGTCGTGCCCTGATACAAGGCCCCGCCTCCAGCGAGTTTTTCTGCAGCCTGTTCAGGCTATTTCACTGCTCAGAGTGGATTGTAGCCAATCGGGAAGCGGCACCCTCGCCCGCTGGACGTTTGCCGTAAAATTGAGTGGATGGTTCTTCCCCCGATTTCTTCTTTGGTAGCGTCGCTTTTCGGCCTGGCGGCTGTGACGGTGTGGCGGCTTCACGAGTCGCGGCGGGCAGTGACGTTGAAGAAGATCATCATTCCGCCATTGGGTATGGCGACGGGCTTCTCGATGTTCATCATGCCCGCGTTTCGGGTGCCGTGGGCGTGGGCTGCGACGGCGTTTCTGATTGGCGCGGTGGCACTGTCGATTCCATTGGTGATGACGACGCGTCTGGAGCGGCAGGGCGACGCCGTGATGATGAGGCGGTCGAACGCGTTTTTGGCGGTGTTGTTTGGGCTGGCGGCGGTGCGCTTTTTGGCGCGCGGGTATTTCGACACGGTTCTGACGGTGCAGCAGAGCGCGGGGATCTTTTTCATTTTGGCGTTTGGGATGATTGTGCGGTGGCGGGGGAAGTTGCTGGTGGATTATCGAAGGTTAGAGACGCCGGTAGCGGAAGAGGTTGCGCAGGGCTGATTGGTTTCTGAGGGTGGTTCAATGGTCCCCCATCCCTAGCCACAAAAACAAGGACGTGGCGAGGGTGGGGCACCCGGCATTTTCCTATTGCAGAAGGACGAAGACCTGTCGCCGGGGGCCCGGTCACCACCCCGGCGGCGAGGACGCCGCCGGGACAGCCGGTCGGGAGACCGGCGCTACTCGACCCTGCCCCCGAGTTTCACCCCACGGAATCCACAGTTTTGGTTTCGCTGCCGCGCCTCGTACACTTACAGGGACAGGAGCGCTCTGAACATGGCTTATCCCACGAAATACCGCTATACCAAAGAACATGAATGGATCGAGCTTGATGGCTCGATCGGGACGATTGGGATTACGGACTACGCTCAGAACTCGCTGGGCGACATTGTGTATGTGGACGTGCCGAAGGTGGGGGACGCGGTGACGGCGAACCAGACGTTTGGATCGGTTGAGAGCGTGAAGGCGGTGAGCGATCTCTATTCGCCGGTTTCGGGAACCGTGACGGCGACCAACGACGAGCTGAAGAACTCGCCCGACAAGATCAACGAGGCTCCGCATGAGACGTGGATCATCAAGGTGGAGCTGAGCGACCCGAGCGAGTTTGAAAAGCTGCTGGATGCCGCGGCGTATGAGGCGTTTATTGCCGAGGAGACGGGGCACTAGCTTTCAGCTCTCAGCCGTCAGCTATCAGCTTTCTGTGCTGAGCGCGGAATCGAACTTGGCACAGTGTTTCAGTTTCTCAACAGAGTTAACGAGGTTCGCCAAACTGGTTTTCAGCTAGTGGCTGAAAGCTGATGGCTGAAAGCTGAGAAATGCGCTACCTTCCAAAATCGGATGCCGAACGGGCACAGATGCTGGCCGAGATCGGGGCTAGCTCGATTGACGCGCTGTTTGAGGTGATTCCCGAGGAGTATCGGCTGACGGCGGACCTGAATGTTCCGCGGCAGCACGGGGAGTCGGAGATCATCGACTTCTTCAAGCGGGCGGCCGAGAAGAACTCAACCAGTTATACGAGCTTTCTGGGCGCGGGGGCGTATCGGCATTACCGGCCGGTGATTATCGATTCGCTGGTGCAGAGGGGCGAGTTCCTGACCAGCTATACGCCCTACCAGGCGGAGATTACGCAGGGAACGCTGCAGGCGATCTTTGAGTTCCAGACGATGATTGCAGAGTTGACCGGCATGGATGTGGCTAACGCCAGCATGTACGACGGGTCGACGGGAGCGGCAGAGGCCGTGATGATGGCGGTGCGCGTGACGGGGCGGCACAAGGCGGTGGTGGCGTCGACAGTGCATCCGGAGTATCGCGAGGTGTTGGCGACGTATGCAAAACACCAGGGGCTGCCGAGCACGCTGGTGGGCTACGACCGCGAGACGGGCCGCGTGGATCTGAAGGCGCTTGAGGCCGAAGTGACGGAAGAGACGGCGGCGGTGCTGGTGCAGAGCCCGAATTTCTTTGGCGTGATCGAGGACATTCCGGCGATTGCGGAGATTGCGCACAAGAAGGGCGCGCTGCTGATTGTTTCGATTGCGGAGGCTGTTTCGCTGGGGGTGGTGCGGCCACCGGTGGAAGCGGACATTGTGAGCATGGAGGCGCAGAGTTTTGGCGTGGCGCTGAGCTATGGCGGGCCGTACTGCGGGGTGATCGCGGCGAAGGAGCAGTATGTGCGGCAGATGCCGGGGCGGCTGGTGGGGCAGACGACGGATTCGACTGGATTTCGCGGCTACGTGCTGACACTGGCGACGCGGGAGCAGCATATAAGGCGCGAGAAGGCGACGTCGAATATCTGTACGAATCAAGCGCTGGTGGCGCTGATGGCGACGATCTTCCTGACCGTGTATGGGAAGGAAGGGATTCGGGAGCTGGCGGAGCACAACCTGGCGAAGGCGGCTTATGCGGCGAGTGCGATGGGTGGGGTTGCGGGGGCGAAGGTGCTGTTTAATGGCGCGCCGCGGTTCCATGAGTTTGTGCTGGAGACGGAAGAGGCTCCGGCGGCGTTGAGCGAGCGGCTGCTGAAGAACAAGATTGTCGGCGGCGTGGAGTTAAGCCGGTGGTATCCGGAGCTGAAGCACGCGACGCTGTGGTGCGCGACGGAAGTGATGGCGAAGGAGCAGATTGATAAGGCGGCGCGGGTGGTGGCGGGGAGCTGATCCAGGCTCATTGGAGACGAGGAATGCTCGAATTGATTCTCAACTTTTTGCCGGCATGGCTCGGCCTCTCCAAATCTCCGATGAGCCCGGGAGCACGTCGGTTTTGGGGGAAGGCTCGCAAGCTGGGATTCGGTCTTTTTACTCTGCTCTTCACGATTGGGCTTGGCGGGTTGTGTGCACTTCTCGATGTCGGCTGGGATGCGTTCGCTGACCATCAAGGAATGCACGGTGTCCGCATCTTTTATCAGGTGGCTTGGTGGCTGTTGGGTGGTCTGATTGTTGCCATGGGTGAATGGCATTTCAATGAAAGGCGTTTTCAGCTTCCGCCAAAGTCAGATTCCGCGCTTGAGGAACGTAAACTTCTTTCGCGAATGTGGGTTCCGTGAATTAGCAGGGGCTGAAGCCCGAGGTTCTTTTGGAGAGCGTTATGGCCCGGCTGAAGCCGTGCCGTTGTTACAAGGCGCATGAGCAGGCGCTTTTGGATTTTGCATGGAATGTAGCAGGGGCTAAAGCTCGAGGTTCTTTTGGAGAGCGTTATGGCCCGGCTGAAGCCGTGCCGTTGTTACAAAGCAGCAGGGAAAGCGCGTGTGCGGCGCAAGGAATTTTGGGCAAGGTGGAGTGAAGCAGGGGCTGAAGCCCGAGGTTCTTTTGGAGAGCGTTATGGCCCGGCTAAAGCCTTGCCGTTGTTACAAAGCAGAAGGGAAAGCGCGTGTGCGGCGCAAGGAATTTTGGGCAAGGTGGAGTGAAGCAGGGGCTGAAGCCCGAGGTTCTTTTGGAGAGCGTTATGGCCCGGCTGAAGCCGTGCCGTTGTTACAAAGCAGAAGGGAAAGCGCGTGTGCGGCGCAAAGAATTTTGGGCAAGGTGGAGTGAAGCAGGGGCTGAAGCCCGAGGTTCTTTTGGAGAGCGTTATGGCCCGGCTGAAGCCGTGCCGTTGTTACAAAGCAGAAGGGAAAGCGCGTGTGCGGCGCAAAGATTTTGGGCCAGGCGGAGTGGAGCAGGGACTAAAGCCCGAGTTTTTTGGGGAGAGCGTTTTTGGCCCGGCTGAAGCCGTGCCGTTGTTACAAAGCAGAAGGGTAAACAGTTATCGAGAGGGGAGAGGGGCTTTAGCCGCTGCCATGGCGCATCCAGCTCGCAATGCTGCTCCGGCCAACATTTTGAGTCCGTCGCGCATCTTTTTCGCGACGACGAGTACGGCCATGGGGAAGCGATTGCTGCAGTCGGAGCGGAACGCGGGTTTGCTGATTGATGTTTTGCGTTCGCTCGCAGTCGAGAAGCACTTTAGGCTGCATGATTTTGTAATCATGCCGGATCACGTCCATCTTCTGGTTGAGGTTTGCGGCGATATGACAATTGAAAAGGCGATGCAACTGGTGAAGGGGCGCTTTTCGCATCGGCTCGGCAAGGAGTTGGGATTCAAGGGCGAGGTTTGGCACCGGGGATTTACGGAAGTGCAGGTCATGAATAAGCAGAGCTTTGAGGCTCATCGCGCTTATATCGCGGAGAACCCCATTAAGGCTGGGCTTGCCACAACCATTGAAGAGTACCCGTTCTGTTTTCGTTTTTTGGCGCGCAAGAAAGAGGAGCTTGCACGCGGGGCCGAGTTGAGCAGGGGCTAAAGCCCACAGGTTTTTTGGATAGCTCTTTGGCCCGGCTAAAGCCGTGCCGTTGTTACAAAGCAGCAGTTTGTAAAACAGGAATTAGCTATGAGGTCCATGAATGACTACAGCTCCTGAAAATTCGGCACCCCAGACGTTGGGCAAGGTGAGGCCGCACCAGACGCAGAACGAAGGGCTGGTGTTTGAGAAGTCGTCGGCGGGGAAGCGGGCTTACAAGCTGCCGCCGTTGGATGTGCCGGCGGTGAGCGCGAAGGATGCGCTGGGCGCTGCATTTCGCACGACAGATGGACTGTTGCCTGAGTTGAGCGAGATCGAGATCATTCGGCACTTTACGCGGCTGTCGACGTGGAATTACGCGATCGATTTGGGGATGTATCCGCTGGGTTCGTGCACGATGAAGTACAACCCGCGGGTGAACGAGTTTGTGTCGCGGATCGAGGGGCTGGCGGAGGCGCACCCCTACAGGCCGGACTCGCTGGCGCAGGGAATTCTGGAAGTGATTGAGCTGCTGCAGAAGTGCTTGATCGAAATCACCGGAATGGATGCGATTACGCTGCAGCCGGCCGCAGGCGCGCATGGCGAGTTTACGGGGATCCTGCTGGTAAGGGCGTGGCACGAGTCGCAGGGGAATGCGCGGAAGAAGATTCTGATTCCCGACTCGGCGCATGGGACCAACCCGGCGACGGCGGCGATCTGCGGCTACGCGGTGGAGAACCTGAAGTCGAATGCCGAGGGCGGCATTGACCTGGAGGCGCTGGAGCGGCAGGTGGACGAGGAGACTGCTGCGCTGATGCTGACGAATCCTTCGACGATTGGGGTGTTCGAGAGCCAGATTCACAAGATTGCCGACATACTGCATGCGAAGGGCGCGCTGCTCTACATGGACGGCGCGAACATGAACGCGCTGGTGGGCAAGGTGAGGCCGGGCGACTTTGGCGTGGACGTGATGCACCTGAACCTGCACAAGACGTTTTCTACTCCTCACGGTGGCGGCGGCCCGGGGTCGGGCCCAGTGGCGTGCAAGGCGTTTCTGGAGCCGTTTTTACCGGTTCCTACTTTGGTGCGGAGGACCTCTGCCTCCCAGGTCCCCAAAAGCGAGGGACCTGGGGCACCCGCAGATCAACTTGGCTGGGAGAACGCGGATGCTGATCAGGCTGCGCTTGGTTCAGCGCCGCTGTTTCGGGCGCCGGTGGCTGCGAAGGTTGAGTTGGAGACGGACGAGATGCCGAATCCGATAGTGACGCCGGGTGAGTTGCATTGGAACTATGATCGGCCGCAGTCGGTCGGCCGCGTACGCGCGTTCTACGGCAATACCGGGATGTTTATTCGGGCGCTGGCGTACATTCTGGCGAACGGGCCGGATGGGCTGAGGCAGACGACGGAAGACGCGGTGCTGAATGCAAACTATATTCGCGCGAAGCTGGAGGATGTGTACGAGCTGCCCTACAAGACGGCATCGATGCACGAGGTGGTATTCAGCGACAAGCGGCAGGCGGCGAAGGGCGTGAAGACGGGCGACATTGCGAAGCGGCTGATCGATTACGGGTTCCATCCGTATACGGTGAGCTTTCCGCTGATTGTGCCTGGCGCGCTGATGATTGAGCCGACGGAGAGCGAGAGCCTGGAGGAGTTGGACCTGTTTGTGGCGGCGATGCGGTCGATTGCACGCGAGGTGGAGGAGACGCCGGAGCTGGTGAAGACGGCTCCGCACTCGACGCGAGTTTCGCGGATGGACGAGGTGCAGGCGGCGCGGAAGCCGGTGTTGAGGTGGAAGCCGGTTTAGGGACTAGGCAATAGGGACTAGGGTGTGAGGTCTGGGGTCGATACGACAACACTCCCGGCCTGGCGCGAATCGACCTACTCAATGCATATGACATCGCGCGGTTCAGGAGAAATATGCGCTTAAGTCGCGTTGCAAGCGTATTCATTTTGCTCTCATCGGGTTTGGTGGCAAGCTCTCAGCCGAAGGGTCTCCGAACTACCGAGAAGGATAACTGCCTCGCGCACATTCACGATCAGGTGCCGAAATACGAGGAGGTGAAAAGCGTCAAAATCAAGTCCACTCATCTGATGATTCTTTTTGTGAGCATTAGTCCTTCGGATAACACTCATGATGGTTTGATCGCGCTGGGTTGCGAACTTGGCAGGCACCATACAAATTGGGACGGCCTTGCAGCAAGGATATATACGAGCCGAATAGCGGCAGAGGGCTCTCGTATCAGCGACTACGGCGATATAAGTGGTAAGAACGTCCCGACTGAAGTTCTTGTCGCGCGGCCTGCCACCTATATTGTTTTCCGGTCGGGAGATGTAGTCGGGCAGAGCTTGACGTATAACGATGATCCGACCAGCCCCTATGCGACTGTTCAGGTGGACCTGGGACCGCCGCCGGACATCGCAAAGAAAAAGAAGTAATCTGGTTTTCTTATGAGGCAAAATGAAACCGCAGATCCTTCGGCTCCGCTGAAGAACGCTTCGCTCAGGATGACAACACTATTTTGGGTGTGAGCATTCAAGACAAGCCGCTGCGCTGTTAGAGAATCAATCCATGGACATTCTGAAACAGCTCTTCGAGCAGCATTTTCATCTCCCGGCGGAGAAGGTTGAGCCGCTGCAGGGGCAGCTCGGCGGGTCGGGGCGCGCGATTGTTCGGCTGGCGGGCGGCGGGCGCACGGCGATCGGGATTCTGTACCCGGTGCGCGAAGAGAATGTGGCGTTCGTTGAGTTTTCAAGGCACTTTCGGCGGCATGGGCTGCCGGTGCCGGAGATCTATGCTGAGGCGCTGAATGAGGGCGCGTACCTGGAAGAGGACCTGGGCGATACGACGCTGTATGAGTTCCTTGGGGCGCATCGCAACGGCGAGGCAATTGAGCCGGTGGCGCTTGAGGCGTATCGCAAGGTGGTGGCTGCGCTGCCGCGCTTTCAGGTGGAGGCGGGTGGGGATTTGAACTACAAGGTCTGCTATCCGCGGGCAAGTTTTGACCGACAGTCGATTGCGTGGGATCTGAACTATTTCAAATATTATTTCTTGCGGCTGGCGGGGATTCCGTTTAATGAGCAGGCACTGGAGAAAGATTTTGCACGGCTGACACGCTTTCTGCTGACAGCTCCGCACGATTACTTTCTGTTTCGCGATTTTCAATCGCGGAACGTAATGCTGCGCGATGGAGAACCGTATTTTCTGGACTATCAAGGCGGGCGCAGGGGGGCGTTGCAGTACGACATTGCTTCGCTGCTTTATGACGCCAAGGCGGATCTGCCTCCGGCGGTACGGGCGGAGCTGCTGGAGCACTACCTTGATTGTCTGGGGCAGCATTTGCCGCTGGATCGGGCGGCGTTTATGGAGCACCATTACTCCTATGTCTACGTCCGGATCATGCAGGCGCTCGGAGCGTATGGGTTTCGCGGATTCTATGAGCGGAAGGCGCACTTCCTTCAAAGTGTGCCGTATGCTCTGAAGAACCTGCGCTGGCTGGCGGAGAACGCGACGCTGCCGATTGCGCTGCCGACGCTGATGGAAGCCTTCAAGGGGATGGTGGCGTCAGAGAAGCTGACGGGGCTGACGACGCCGGGCGCGAGCCTGAAGGTGCGGGTGTTCAGCTTTTCGTTTCACAAGCAGGTGGCGGCGGACGAGAGCGGGAACGGCGGCGGATTTGTGTTTGATGCGCGGAGCTTGCCGAACCCAGGGCGCGAGGAGCGGTTCAAGCAACTGACGGGCAGAGATGCGGGCGTGATTGAGTACCTGCGGGCCGAGGAGAGCGTGGCGCAGTTTGCGGAGAATGCGTTTGCGCTGGTGGATGCGAGCGTGGCGGCGTATCAAAGGCGCGGGTTCAAGGACTTGATGGTTTCGTTTGGGTGCACGGGTGGGCAGCACAGGTCGGTGTATCTGGCGGAGCTGTTGGCGAAGCACCTGGCTGGGAAGGCTGGGGTTGAGGTTGTGGTGCGGCATTTGAATCTGGAGCAGAGGGAGCTGGATCGGGCGGAGGGTGAACGGCAGGGCGCGGAGACGCAGGCGGTATGAGGGCGATGGTGCTGGCGGCGGGGCTGGGGACGCGGTTGCGGCCTTTAACGGACGATCGGCCGAAGGCTCTGGTGGAAGTGGGCGGGCGGACGATGCTGGAGCTGACGCTGGAGCGGCTGAAGCGAGCGGGCGTGCGCGAGGCAATTGTTAACACGCATCATCATGCGGAGATGATTGAGGAATATCTGCGGGCCAACGACAGCTTTGGGATGCGGATCGAGGTTTCGCGCGAGGATGCGTTGCTGGATACGGGCGGGGGATTGAAGAAGGCGGCGTGGTTCTTTCTGGAGGGCGGGCCGGGGGCCGGGCCGGACGAGCCGTTTCTCGTGCACAACGTGGATGTGTTGAGCACGATTGATCTGGGCACGATGGTGCGGGCGCACAAGGAGAGCGGGGCGCTGGTGACGCTGGCGGTGATGGAGCGGGAGACTTCGCGGTACCTGTTGTTTGATGAAGAAGGACGGCTGGCTGGGCGGCAAAAAGGCAAGGCCGGACCGCCGGAGTGGGTGGGGGCGAGCGAGTTTGCGACGGCATTGGCGTTCTGTGGGATTCATGTGATCGCTCCGCGGATTTTTGCAGTGATGAAGCGGGACGGGGCGTTCTCGATTATTGATGCGTATCTTGATTTGGCGCGGAAGGGTGAGCGCGTGAGGGCGTTTCGGGCGGATGGGGCGCGGTGGCGGGACCTTGGGCGGCCCGAGAGCGTGGCGAAGGCGGAGGAGGAGATGGCGGAGGGGATGTACAGGGAGTAGAACCTTCTGCTGATGATGTAGAGGAAGCGCCCCACAGGGGCTAAAGCCCGACGTTCTTTTGGTCAGCGTTTTGGCCCGGCTAAAGCCGTGCCGTTGTTACAGAACTCGTCATATTTTGGCCCGGCTAAAGCCGTGCCGTTGTTACAGAACTCGTCATATTTTGGCCCGGCTAAAGCGGTGCCGTTGTTACAGAACTCGTCATATTTTGGCCCGGCTAAAGCCGTGCCGTTGTTACAGAACTCGTCATATTTTGGCCCGGCTAAAGCGGTGCCGTTGTTACAGAACTCGTTCTGGAGAGGACGTGGCTCAGTTCGTGCCTTTTTGAACATTTGATACGCAGAAGGTGAGAACTGAATCAGCGGGGCGGGGGGATGCGGACGATGTTGGCGCGGCAGGAGCGGATGGGGCCGCAGGCGATGGGGTGGAGGGTCTTGTCGAGGCAGACTTCGACGGCGGTGAGGTAGTTGTTGCCGCAACTAAGGGCGAGGCTTGCGCGGGGGATGGTGGGGTTGGCGACGGTGAAGCTGGAGAGGATGTCGTCGGGGGTCATGGATGTTTGATGGTCGAGGTTGTTGAAAGCGGTCGGAATGGCGACCTCGCGAACAGCGGCGCGGGCGGCGGAGAAGAAGTCGTTGGCACTGAGGCCGGAGCAGGTGCCGTGGGTATGCCACTCGTGCTGGAGCAGGCCGGCATCGGGGTAGATGTCAGCGAAGGCTGAGGGGTCTGAAGGTCCGGGGGCGTCGGCGCAGTTCTCGGGGTAGCCGCCATCGTTGTTCTGTGGCCAGAGGCCGTGGAGGACGAAAGTGGAGTGGTTGGCGCACTCGGGGGCGTCGGGGTGGCCGTGGCAGAACTCGGGCGACCAGGAGAGATTGAGCAGGTAGTAGTCGAAGCCTGAGGCGGCGGCTAGCTGGGACTGGAGGCGGGGGTCGATGCCTGCCGGGGCCGCGGAGGGGTGGGCGGAGTCCGCGGAGGATTGGCCAGGTCCGGAGGACTTGCAGGCGACGAGGCAGAATGCGAGTGCGAGGCAGAGAGGAAGGGCAAGGGCCAAGGGGAGGGTGCGGCGGATTGAAAGGGCTTGCAGGTTCATGGGCGCAGGATAGCAGGCGGCGGGGAAAACTGGCCGCGAATTAACTGGGTCGGGAGTGTGGAATTGGCGTTCGAGATTCCCACCGATTCGGCGGTTTTTCCTGCCTTCCGGTCTGGGCAGATTCGCCCTACACTTTTCAGATATGGCTACGATCCCGAATTTGATGAATGACGCCGGGTTGCCGGCGAATCTGGATGCTGAGAAGACGATTCTGGGCGCGATATTGCTGGACAATGCAGCGTACTCCGAAGCGGCTGAAAAGATAGAGGCGGACGATTTTTCGCTGGACTCGCATCGCCGGATCTTCCTTCGCATGACGGAGTTGATTGACCGCGAGCGGGCGGTGGACATTGTGACGCTGGCCGAGGAGCTGGCGAAGAACAAGGAAGTGGAGTCTGTGGGCGGCGTGGCCTACCTGGCTTCGTTGACGGAGGGTTTGCCGCGGCGGCCGGTGATTGAGGAGTACATCCGGATCGTGAAGGACAAGAGCCTGCTGCGGAAGCTGATGGGCATCTGCTCGATGGCGATTGCGCGGGCGGCGGACCAGAGCGAGTCGGCGCTGGAGGTGCTGGGGGCGGCCGAAACGCAATTGATGGAGGTGACGGAGAAGGGGCTGACGGGCGGGTTCCAGTCGCTGGACGAGATTGTGGCGCACTCGTTCGGGACGATCGACAACCTCTACAAGCACAGCAGGGAGATTACGGGGCTTGCGACGGGGTTCAAGCAACTGGACGTGATGACGAGCGGGTTGCAGAAGGGGGAGCTGATCATCATTGCGGCGCGGCCATCGATGGGCAAGACGGCGCTGGCGATCAACATTGCTGAGAATGCGGCGATTTACAGCAAGGCGAGGGTAGCGGTGTTCAGCCTGGAAATGAGCAAGGAGTCGCTGCTGCGCCGCATGTTGGCCTCGCAGGCGTGGGTTGACCAGAGGAAATTGCAGACGGGCTTTCTGGGCAAGGAAGACCAGGACAAGCTGCGGCATGCGCTGGAGCAGCTTGTGGAGTCGCAGATGTTCATCGACGATACCGCGGGCATTTCTTTGGCGGAGATGCGGGCCAAGGCGCGGCGGTTGAAGCAAAACAGGAAAGGCCTGGAGGAAGGGGCATCGGGGCTGGACCTGGTGGTGGTGGACTATTTGCAGTTGATGTCGGCCACGCTGCCTTCGGCTGGCGGGAAGAGATATGAGAACCGCACGCAGGAAGTTTCAGCGATTTCGCGCGGGCTGAAGGCGCTGGCCAAGGAACTGGACGTTCCGGTGGTGGCGCTGTCGCAGCTTTCGCGTGCGAGTGAGCGGCGCGGCGACGACAAGCGGCCGATGCTGAGCGATCTGCGCGAATCGGGCTCGATTGAGCAGGACGCGGACGTGGTGGCGTTCATTCATCGCGAGGCGTATTACAACCGGGATGAGGAGCAGTCGGAAGACGAGAAGGCGAAGTCGGAGATCATTCTGGCGAAGCAGCGCAACGGCCCGACAGGGACGGTGCATTTGAACTTCATTTCGCGGTTTACGCGATTTGATAACCCGGCGGGGGAGTGAGAACGAGGGTTTAGGGGTTAGGGTTTAGGCACGAGGGAACAGGGAGTAGGGAAAAGGGAACAGAAAAGCCCCGCCGGGTTGGCGGGGCTTTCCATTTTGTGGGGATGTTGTTTGGGTTATTGGTAGGCGTTGGCTTTTTTGAAGTCGCCGCCTTTGACGATGGAGATGGGCAGACCAGTCATGAACTTTTTGAAGGCT
>Ga0302270_10001569_pt1 | contig 22984 bp, 16 predicted proteins | sample III_Bog_E2_3_FD_198773 | JGI IMG/M metagenome (GOLD analysis project Ga0302270, IMG submission 198773) | Peat permafrost microbial communities from Stordalen Mire near Abisko, Sweden - III_Bog_E2_3 | ecosystem: Environmental > Terrestrial > Soil > Wetlands > Peat | place: Sweden: Abisko... | reverse complement strand
TTCGTCGCCGCCAACTGCGTCATCCTGTTCGCTGACGGCAACGCCGCCTGCGTGGTTGTGAGTCTCTGCGTCATCGCCACATGGTGCTTTCTTCAAAATCGCTTCCCTGCCGCCGGCGTCGTCTGCCTCGCGCTCAGCCTGCTTATCAAGCCGCACGATGCAGGGCTGGTCTGGCTCTACTTCTTACTCGCCGGCGGCCTCTATCGCAGACGCGCCCTTCAAACTCTGCTGGCCACCGCCGCAATCGGCGTGCCGGCAGTTCTGTGGGTAATGCACGTAGCCCCGCAGTGGCTCGCCGAGCTCCGCTCCAATCTGCAACTCGCCTCGGTCCACGGCGGACTCAACGATCCCGGCCCCGCATCCCTCGGCTTTCACCATCCCGACCCGATCCTCGCCCTGCAAGCCTTTCTGAGCGTCTTCCGCGACAATCCGCACGTCTATGTCCCCGTCGCAATGGTGGCCTCTGGCCTGCTGCTGATCCTGTGGGCCGCCGCCACGTTGCGCGCCCGCATCACGCCGCACCGCGCATGGCTGGCGCTGGCGGCCATTTCCGCGCTGACCATGCTCGTCACCTACCACCGCCAGCACGATGCCAAGCTGCTCCTGCTCACCGTGCCTGCCTGCGCTCTGCTCTGGCGCGAAGGCGGCGTCAAAGGCTGGCTGGCCGCAGTCGCCACCACCGCGGGAATCGTCATCACCGGCGATATTCCCTCCACCGGCTTGGCAATCCTCACCGCGCACGTCGAGGCCGGCGATGGTTTCTTCACCAACCTGCGCGCCGCGCTCCTGGTTCGCCCCGCACCGCTGGTTCTGCTTGCGATGGCAGCCTTCTATCTCTGGGCCTTCTGGCAGCGCACCGCTCCCGCTGCGGACACGCCCGTTTAACGCGCCTCCGCAATGATTGTTCGTTTGCTCCGCGGGCCCCGTCCCTACAACGCACGCACCTCCAACAGCCCCGAAAGTCGTATGGGCAACCGCGCCTGCGACCATCAATAATTCACAGTTGTAGCAGTGCCATCAGGACACTCTGTACCCGGAGCGAATACATGATTAACGGAAAGCGCATTGCGGTCGTAATGCCCGCCTACAACGCTGAAAAGACGCTGGAAAAGACCGTCCACGAGCTGTCCGACGTGGTGGATATCAAGATTCTTGTCGACGACTCGAGCTCTGACCAGACCGCCGCGCTCTCCCGCAGCCTGGGCGTGCAGACCTTTGTGCACGACTCCAACTACGGCTACGGCCGCAATCAGCAGACCTGCTATCGCGAAGCCCTCGCCGCCGGCGCCGACATCGTCGTCATGGTCCACGCCGACTATCAGTACACGCCCCTCCTCGTGCCCGCCATGGCCGGCATGATCTCCAGCGGCGTCTACGACATGGTGCTCGCCTCGCGCATCCTCGGCAACGGCGCCCTCAAGGGCGGCATGCCGCTCTACAAATTCGTCTTCAACCGCATGCTCACCGCCTTCCAGAATCTCTTCCTCGGCGTCAAACTTTCCGAATACCACACCGGCTTCCGAGCCTTCTCGCGCGAGCTGCTTGAGAAGCTGCCGCTGCTTGAAAACTCCGACGACTTCGTCTTCGACAACCAGATGATCGCGCAGGCCGTCATGTTCGGCTTCAACATCGGCGAGGTATCCTGCCCCACCAAGTACTTTGAAGAAGCCTCGAGCATCAACTTCAAGCGCAGCGTGGAATACGGCCTCGGCGTGCTCGCCACCACCGTCCGCTTCGTCGCCCACAAGGCAGGCATCATCCAGTCGCCTGCCTTCGGTCCGCGAGGCCGGAAAATCACCCAGCAGTACTACACCCACGTGCAGCAAGGCTCCTAGTTTCACGGGTCTGAAGTTCATTCAACAGTTGCCTTGTCATCCTGAGCGTAGCAAGCCGCGCTTTTTTGTGGCCTGCGGAGTCGAAGGACCTGCATTTGTTCTTTCAAGAACTTCAAACCCACCACATTCCCCTTCGCTCTTATGGTTCCCCCCGCGCCATGGAAGGCAAAATCCGGTGGCGTGCCTGCGCATCCGCGCCTGACAATAGCGTTGAGCCATCCTGAGATCACCCCCAGGCTGCGACTCCCGCTACGAGGGGAACACCACTTGCATCCACAAACGACCGCCGCGCCCCAGACCGAGCGCTCCCGCTGGCCCGAGTGGCCGGCGCTCGCGCTCTTCGCTGCAGTGGTCGCCTATGCCATCCCCTTTCACGAGCCCTGGGCCGACGAAGCGCAGGCATGGCAGCTGGCGCGCAACCTCTCGCTGAGCGAACTGTTCCGCACCTACATCCGCTTTGAAGCCTCGCCCGGCTTGTGGCACTTTTTCCTCTGGATCCTCGTTCACCTGCACGTCAGCTACGCGGGCATGCACTGGATCTGCGGCGCAATCGCGGTTCTCTCCACAGCCATTCTGCTCTTCAAAGCGCCCTTTCCTCGCTATCTGAAACTGACACTGCCATTCACATTTTTTCTCATCTATCAATTCGCCGTGGTGGCGCGGAATTATGTACTCGCTCCGCTGCTGTTCTATCTTCTTGCACTCGCGTGGAAGCGCAGGCCGGCTCTGACCGCCGTGCTGCTTGGCCTGCTGGCCAACGTGGCGCTGCACGCGGCAGCCATCTCCGGCGGCCTGGCCGTCGCATACCTCTTCGATGCCGTCCGCAGCGGAGCACTCAAGGACTCACAACGGCGCCGCGACCTGTTGCTCTTCTGTGCGGTCCTCATTTGCTTCTATGCATTCGCCCTTTGGACGGCCTGGCCTCCCAAGGCGCTTTCCAATCACGTGGCAGTCATTCGTGCGGAATCCATCTCGGCCTTCGCCTGGGTCGCTGTTGCGCTGCTGTGGGGAATCTGGCATCCCTGGGGCCTGTCCGTCATTTTCTGGATCGCCATCGCCGCCTGCCTCTACGCGCGCCGCAGCCTCATCTATCTCTCCCCGTTTGTCCTTTTCGCCGGCTTCTCCGCCGTTGCCCATTGCAGCCTGTGGCACGTGGGCCTGCTCATTCCCGCTCTCATCACGGTCGTGTGGGTTACATGGCCCTCTACGGCCATCAAGGCAGGCCGCGCTGAACTGGCCGGTCGCGTCGCGATGTTGATCCTTGCCGCGTTCCAGATCTGCTGGGCCGGCTACGCGCTCCATTTCGACCACTACCGCTTGTTCTCTCCCGACCCCGTCGCAGCCGCGTACCTCAAGCCCTATGTTCAGCAAGGCGACAGCATCGCCACCTCCTATTGGGATGAGCCCGTAGGCCAGGCCTTCACAGCCATGGGCATTCTGCCTTACTTCGACCACAACATCTTCGTCAATCTGCCCGATCCCTACTGGTCGTGGGATAACAACAATCCCACTGAAGACCGCTTCAACGCCATGCTACCCTCGCATCCGCGCATCGTGATTGTCGAAATCAAGAACACCGGTCCGGTCGACGTGGAGAAAAACACCAATCCGCGCTTTCAATCCCTGCTCGGCGCCGGCTACAAATACGACACCAGCTTCTGCGCATCCATGCCGGAGATGATGGGCGAACGCCGCACCTACTGCCACGTCCTCTTCAAATATCCATCGCCAGCCGCTGAGCCAGGACACTAGCCCATGATCGCGCCCGCTGCGGACAACGGCCCCTCCCTGATGCTGATTGAAGGCAGCCTCACGGCCATCGCCTTCGCCGTCGCTTTCGCGCTGCCGCGCCTTGGCTCGGCATGGTTCACGCCCATCGAGCGCGCATTCTCCCGCCTAGCCGCCCGCAAGCGCCTCTCCGTGTTGCTGGTCGGCGTAACCGCGCTGCTCGCGCGTCTCGCTATACTTCCCTTCTGCCCCATCCCGCTGCCCTTCGTGCAGGACGACTTCAGCTTCCTGCTCGCCGCCAAAACCTTCGCGCTCGGCCGCCTCGTCAATCCCATGCCCGCCATGTGGGTGCATTTTGAAAGCATCCAGGTCACCGTGCAGCCCACCTATGTGTCGATGTACTTTCCCGCGCAGGGCCTCATTCTCGCCGCGGGCAAAGTCCTCTTCGGCCATCCCTGGTTCGGACTGCTGATCGTCAACGCCCTCATGTGCGCGGCCTTCACGTGGATGCTGCAAGCCTGGCTCCCGCCGCGCTGGGCGCTGCTCGGCGGCACCATCGCCATTCTGCGCATCGCCCTGTTCAGCTACTGGATCAACACCTACTCCGGCGGCGGCTCCATCGCTGCGCTGGGCGCGGCGTTGCTGCTCGGCGGTCTGCCCCGCTTTATCCGCCACACCCGCTTCCGCGACGCGCTGCTCATGGCTCTTGGCGTCAGCATTCTTGCCCTCAGCCGTCCCTATGAAGGCTTGCTGCTCTGCCTGCTCGCCGCAGCCCTCATCGCCCACTGGCTCTCCTTCGGCGAGCGCCGCCCCCCTGTCGCGCTGGTCCTTCGCCGCACCGCGCTTCCGCTCGCCGTAGTCATGGCCGCAGTCGCTTGGCTTGGCTACTACGACTACCGCGCCTTCGGCAATCCGCGCACCCTGCCCTACACCGTTGACCGCGCCGAGTACGCCGCCGCTCCCTACTACATCTGGCAATCGCCGCGCCCGCTGCCCATCTATCGTCACAAGGTCATTCGCGACTTCTACGTCCGCGAAGAGCTCGGCTCCGCCCTGCACCTGCGCACACCTGGCGGCTTCATGGCCGAGACGTTCGTCTTCAAGCCGCTGCGGTTGTTTCTGTTTTTCGCCGGCTTCGCGCTGCTGCCGCCGCTCATCATGCTGCGCCGCGCCGCGCTCGACCGCCGCATTCGCTTCCTCGTCATCTGCATCGCAGTCGTCTACTGCGCGGTGATCGTCGAGACATGGCTCATCCCGCATTACTTCGCCGCCGTCACCCCGGCCTTCTACGCGCTCGGCTTGCAAATGATGCGCCATCTGCGCCAATGGAAGCCCGGCGGCCAGCCTGTCGGCCGCACAATTCAGCGCTTCACCGTAACGATTTGCATCGCGCTGGCCGCGCTCCGGCTGGCAGCCGAGCCGCTGCATATCGGTTTGGCCACATGGCCCAGCGGCTCGTGGGCCTCCACCTGGCATGGCCCCGGCCGGCTCGGCACTGCGCGCAAACACATCGAAGACCAGCTCAGTCAGTTGCCCGGCGGCCAGCTCATTCTCGTCCGCTACGCGCCCGATCACAGCTCGCTCGATGAGTGGGTCTACAACGAACCCGATATCGACCACTCCAAAATCATCTGGGCGCGCGAGATGGATGCAAAGAATAATCAGGAATTGATCGACTACTACAAGGATCGCAAGGTCTGGATCGTCGAGCCGGACAACGACCCAGTCAGTCTGACGCCGTACCCCGCGCAATGAGGCCGCAGTCTTGCAGCATACGCGCTTCAGCTTTCTCGCTCGATGGCTTGAGTTTTGAAGGGTACGGGCTTCAGCCCGTACGTTGAGGTAGCCCCACAGAGCCTGGGCTTCAGCCCCCGAGGGATTGCGGACCGCATAAGCAAAACTCTCTCGGAATTCTAGGCAATCCCCACAATCTTGTGCGTCTGCAGGCTAAGCCGCCACTCGGGATGCTCCATGCAATAATCGATGGCCAGCTTAGTGTTCACGCCCCGATCCGGCCCATCCATCGGCGACAAAAAGAAATGCCGGAAGCCGAGCCCGACAAACTCAGCCGGATCGAAACCCGTCTGCGGATACACCAACTTCAGCTCGTCCCCGCTCAACTGCGCCAGTTGCGCGCCTGCCTTGGGGCTCACGCACAGCCAATCCACGCCCGCCGGGGCCGCAACCGTGCCATTGCTCTCAACCGCAATTTCAAAATCGCGCGCGTGCAGCGCTGCAATCAGAACTTCGTCCAGTTGCAGGAGCGGCTCCCCGCCCGTGCACACGACAAACCGCTTGCCGCGCTGATCGCGTTCAGGCCACGCGCGATCAACCGCGCCGGCAAGCGCCTCCGCGGACTCGAACTTCCCTCCGCCCACTCCATCCACGCCAAAAAAATCCGTATCGCAGAATCTGCAAATCGCCGTTGCCCGATCCGCCTCGCGCCCTGACCAGAGATTGCATCCGGAAAACCGGCAGAACACCGCCGCGCGCCCCGCCTGCGCCCCCTCGCCCTGCAACGTGTAAAAGATTTCTTTAACCGCGTAACTCATCAGTCAGAGCCCTTCAGCCGCGCGCCGATAAACCAGAGGGTCGTCAATCCCATTCTCGCGAAAACCCTTCAAGCGCAGCAAGCACGAGTCGCATTCCCCGCACGGTGCGCCAATCGCAGAAGGGTCGTAGCAACTGCTCGTCAAGCCGTAGTCCACACCCAGTTGGGCGCCCCTGTGAATGATCTCCGCCTTCGTGCTCGCAATCAGCGGCGTGTGAATCTTCAGCTTCTGCTTGCCTTCCACACCTGCCTTGGTAGCCAGGTTCGCCATCTTCTCAAACGCCTCAACAAACTCCGGCCGGCAATCCGGATAACCCGAATAATCGAGCGCATTCACGCCAATAAAAATGTCGCTCGCCCCCAACACCTCAGCCCATGCCAGCGCAAACGACAAGAAGATCGTATTACGCGCCGGCACATAGGTGATTGGGATGCCATGCGCCATCTCATCTGTCGATCGTCCCTTGGGCACATCGATCGTATCGGTCAGCGCCGACCCCCCGAAGATGCGCAAGTCGATCTGGGCCACGCGATGCCTCACGACGCCGATGGCAGCCGCAACCCGCACCGCCGCCTCCAATTCCCACACATGCCGCTGTCCATACGAGAACGAAAGCGCATAAAGCTCGTAACCTGCCTCGCGCGCAATCGCCAGCACCGTGGCCGAGTCAAGGCCCCCGCTCAACAGCACTACGGCTCTCTTTCCGTTCATGCCCGCTCCGGTTGCGCTCATTGCAAGTCACCACCCTTGCCAATGTCCATTGACCCCGGCAGCGGATTGCTCTCATCGATCGATGCAGCGATGCACTGCTCGAGCAGCCCCTTCGCCGCCAGAATAAACTCAATCGCATCGCGGCCCGCGCCGTGGCCACCCGCATGCGGAGTCACGTAATGCGCCTCGGCCTTCACCTCCGCGCGCGCATTGGCCACCGCCACGGCCAGCCCAACTTCCCGCATCGGCGGCAAGTCGATCACGTCATCGCCTACGTAAGCAATCTCGTCGAGAGCCACGCCTGCCTGGGCCGCAATCTCGCGCACCGCTTGCATCTTGAAAGCCTGCCCTTGATAGACAAACTCCATCTTCAGATCCCGCGCGCGCAATGCGACCGTCTCGCTGATGCGCTTGGTGATCACGCCCACCTTCATCCCGCCCAGCCGCGCCAGCGTCACTCCCGCGCCATCGTGCGCGTTGAAGCCCTTCGGCTCCACCAGCCGCGTCGTCACCGAACCATCCGGCAGCGCCACAGGCATTGGGCACACCCAGATCGTGCCGTCAGTCAGCACGCCATCCACGTCAAACAGAATGATTTTGATACCCCGCGCGCGTTCTTCTGCGGAAACAGTCATACTCCAATTCTACTCAATGCTTCGCGCTCGACGCTTGTTCGCGAGACAATAGAAGCAATGGACATCACTCCGCCCAGCGCTGAACGGCCCACACTCGAAGCGGAGGACTACTACTACGACGGGCCGAATCTCGTTTTCACCGCGGCCTATCACCTCAAGCGCGGCGCCTGCTGCGGCTCCGGCTGCCGTCATTGCCCTTACGGAGTGACTCCGCCGGGCGCGGTTGCGGACGACGACGACGGCGCAGCCCCGGCCGGCTGAGAGGCGGGCACAGGAGCAGCCGGCTCCCTCACCAGCACAGCGAAGCGCGGAAACGCAAAACTGCCGGCGGCATCGTCCACCACATTCAACTGGCCCACATATTGGCCCGGTTTCAGCTTGTCCAGCGGCACATCCAGCTCAATTGCCACCGCATCGCGCCCGTCCACGTTGATGGCGCGCGCCTGCACCTCAGGTGTCTCATAGACCTTCGTTGAGCCCTGCAGCAGCTCCAGGCTGCTGAGCAGATTGATGCCCGTCTTTGTCCCTTTCGCCGCATCGGCAGCAGGCTTTTCGCGCATCGGGCTGTAGATTTCGTAGAGCAGATACAGGTGCTGGTCCTGGCGGAAGACGTGCGTGATGTTGGGCACATACTCTTCGCCCTCGCGAATCAACGGGCTCTGTTTCTTGCTCGGCTGCCGCGTCGAAGCCAGCACGATCGAGCTCATCTTCAGCGGCGCTTTCTTCATGTCCGGCAGCGTGATGTCGGCCTCAAACGAGCCCATGCGCCCGGTCTGGTTCTCGCGCACGACAAACTTAAGCAGATATCTGCCCGCGGGCAGATCGAAGCTGGTGGTGTATTCAATATTCTTCTGCCGCGCCTGTAAACTCGGGTCGAGATTCAGCTTCACGGTCTCGCGCGCATGACCGATCGGCCGCTTCACCTCATCCATCACCGAGCCAATAATGTCCAGCGTCGCCTTGTCCTTGTCGCCGCCCTTGATAAACGGAATCTGCGAACCCGGCACGACCAGCGACACGGGGACGTAGAAGCGATTGTCGTCGAGCCGGAAGTACATCGGATCCATATAGACCGCCATGTCCGTGGCCGGCAGATCGCTGTCCAGCTGCTCCTCGAGCTCGCGTTCGCGGTCTTCGCGGCCGGAGTGCTTGAAGTCCGCCGGTGCATAGTAGCCCGGCCGGTACTGAAGCTTGACGCCAGGCCTGTTGATCTTGATGGTCAGCTTGCGGAATTTGCCGTCGCGCGCTGGATTGCTTGAATGGAAACCGATGGCATAGTAAGCCGAGCTGTCGCGCTCCACCTGCGCAAACGCGGGCGCAAAATCGTTGGAGTCGAAGAACGCCTTGCCGCCGGTGTCGGAGCTCAAGGTGCCCATCACCTCCTGCGTGGCAAAGTTGCTCTGCATGTTGTTCTGCAATGCGCCGCCGCTATAAGCACTGGTCCCGCGCAGGCTGCCCGTCGACGCATCGCCAAGCGGCGAGATCGCCTGCAGGCCGCGTGTGTCCACGCTATAGATGGCCAGCTCCGCGCGCACCGCGGCGTTGATGGTGGAACGCAGCGAGGCCTGGTTCTCAATCCCGTCGCGCGCAATGCCGCCTGAAAAATAAAGCAGCGACTTCTTCTCCGTAATCTTCTCAAGCGCCTTTGAGACCGCGCGCAGCGCGTACAATTCGCGATCGGTATTCAGGTCGTTGTATTCCTGCTCGTCGGGCGTGTAGCCACTCGTGTCCTCCACCTGGTTTGAATTCGCCGTGGCGCCTGATCCAAACCCCTGACCCTCCGTACCGTTGTACAGGCCCACTTCATTCACGAGCGCGTTCTTGTCCGCAGTAAAGTCCTGATCCACCTTCAGCGTGTCGCCAAGCGAAACCAGAGCCACCAGGTCGGCCGGCTGCATCTTATGATCCAAAAAATCCTGCGCCGCCTGCACACTGCGGTCCAGGTCCTCGGGCTGCATCGAGGTCAGGTCGAAGAACATCACGATCAGCCGGTGGTTGCGCAGTTCCTCAGGCTTGGCAACCACCACGGCCTTGCTGCCCGCCCCGGTTGTCCCCAGCGCCAGCCCGCTCACCGTGGCCTCATTCAGCGGCGTCGCCTCGTCCACGCTTTGAAAATCGAATGTGTCAATGCGCTGCTGTTTGCCGTTTTCAGAGATCGTGAAGTCGCTTGCCTTCAGCCCCTGCACCACTTCGCCGGTCTTCATGTCGCGCGGCACAACGTTGGTGAGCACCAGATCGCCGTTCATCTTGAGCACGAACCCGCTCGACTGGTCAGGGCCTGCCTGATCCTGACCGGAGCCCTGCGCAAACCCCGGCTGCGCGGCCGGCATCATCAGCGCCCCTGCCGCCACCCCTGCTCCGATCCTGCGCAACCAACTCCTCATTCAATTCCCTTCCACCCGCGCCGCGCTGACTCGCTAACTCGCTAACTCGCTAAAACCTGAACCGCGCCGTAAACTGGAACGCCCTCATCTCCCCTGCCGAAGTCACTTCTCCAAACCGCGCCTGGTCCTCCACCGTACCCACGCCTGCATATTGCACCGTGTTAAACACGTTGCTGATCGTCGCGCGAATCTCCAGGCTGCGCGTGTCTCCCATCTGCATGGTCTTTGACAGCGCCATGTTGTTGGTCACCGTTCCCGGCCCTTCAATCGAGTTGCGCGCCGCATTGCCAAACGCATTGCAATATCCCGGCGTGCCTGTCGGCAAAGAAAACGCCGCGCGGTTGAACCACTCGTTCAGCGATCCGCCCCCGGCCGTCACCGACACTCCCGTGCGGTTGGGCCGCAGCGCGCCCGCCGTGCCGCACTCAATGCTCTGCGTCGCCGCCGAGTAGCTCGGCGACAGCGGTTCGCCCGTCGCAAACGTAAAGCTCCCTGAAACAGAAAATCCCTCCAGTACATGCGCTCCCGTACCTGTCGTCACCCAGAGCTTGCCCTTGCCAAAGGGCAATTCATAAACATACGTCCCGCTCACTCGGTGCCGGACGTCGAAGCTCGAGTTGCCCTCCTCCGCGTCCAGATCCTGCCAGTTCTGCGCAACCACCTGCGACCCGCCATTCACCGCGCCTGCGTCGTCAATCGAGTGTGAGTACTGATAGTTCGCACCCAGCGCAATCCCGCCCGACATCTGCTTGTTCACCCGTAGAGTGCCCGCGCTCAGCTTCGAGAAAGCCTCCGCCTGGTCGTACGTAAACACCAGGTTCGTCGGATCGGTGCCTGGACTTCCCGGCGTGGCCCGCGGCGCGCTGCGCATATCCAGGTGATTGCCCTTCGCGCCGTTGTAGCCAACGTTCATCACCACGCCCCAGGGCAGTCTCTTCTGCACGTCCACGTTCCACGCCTGCACATAGGGCAGCGGATAGTGCGGCTCGATCGCGTAGTTGCCCGTAGTTTGCGGCGCTGGAAATCCATTCGCGAGCGTGAAGCAGCTCACGGGCAGCGTCCGCGCACACGCTGAGCTGGCCTGGTTGTCCACCGCCTCCGAGTTGGTCTGCTCGTTGGCAAACGGCGGCTGATGCGCCAGGTTGCTGGCAAAGTTTCCATATTGCCCGACCGTGTAGTTCATGCCGTACCCGGCCCGCAACACCGTCTGTTTCGGCAGCCGCAGCGCAATCCCCACGCGCGGCGCAAAAGCCGTGCGCACAGGAAACACCAGCGAGCGCGGCAAAGAGCCGTTGAACGGTCCGCGGCCGCCGGACTCCACCTCGGTTTCGCCAGTGAATCCACCATCTGCGTTGGTGTCGACAAACGCCAGGTGCCCGTACTTCTCCGTGTACGGCGCGTAGTATTCGTAGCGCAGGCCGTAGCTCAGCGTCAGCGACGGCATAACGCGCCAGTCGTCCATCGCAAAGGCATCCATCGCGTTGTCGCGCAAGTAGGCTTTGGTCACCACGGAATCAATCGTGGTCTGCTGGGGCAATCCCAGCAGAAAATCAGCCAGCGATGAGCCCGTCGCTGCATCGCCGTTCGCATCTTCGGTAAACAACCCGCTGAACGTAAAGTTCCCTGTCGGGTTCGATCCCGACAGCGAGTCGCGATGCACGCGCCGATAGTCGCCGCCATAGCGCATGTTGTGTTTGCCGTGAATCCAGCTCAGAGTTTCAGACAGCGAGATCGTCTGCGCCAGCGAGAAACTCGGCTGCTGCTCGCTCAGCCCGGTAAAGACGCTCAGCCCGATATTCGGCACACCGTAGTTCAGCGGACTCGGATTCAAAGCCGCGCGGTTCGGCCCCAGCACGCCAAGTTGCGTGGCAATATCCACACCGTTGGTAAAGAAGTTCGTGTTCTGGCTCGTAGCCCGATTCCAGCTTGCGTTGAAGATGCTCGTCACCTTGTGATAGCCCAGCGTGTAACCGGCCTGCACAGAGTTCGAGTCGGAAGAAGTTTTTCCGCCCAGTTGCGGAAAGATATTCACGTTGTCCTGCGCCGTCGAGCTCCAGTTGTAATTCACGTTCACGCTCTGCCGCAGCCCCTGGCTCTGTTGCGACCGCCGCCCCCCACCGCCTCCTGCGCGGCCTCCGCCCGGCTGCGTCGCGTTTGCTCCCAGGCTGCGCATGTACCGCACGCCTGCTTGCGTGGTGTTGCTCTGCTGCGTTGTCAACAGGTGATAGTTGTCATCAGTGGCGGCGCCAGGAGCAACATTCGCCAACGGATAATACTGCAAAAGCGCGATGGCCTGCGGTGAAATGCTCATGGCAGGAATCACATTCGGCGTGCCGTTCGGAATCCCCGGATTGCCGCCGGCCACAAACTGCTGCAAGGTTGTCGGATTGTAGATCGCCGGTTGTCCCGCAGCCGAAAAATCCCCCGCCCGCTCCGCGGCTGTGGGAACGATCCCATACTCATCGATCGGACTCGACTGCCGCGTTCCTGAAACCGACAGAAACACCGTATCCTTGCCGCTTGGCTTGGTCAGCCGGGGAATATACGGCGCGCTCACAAAAGTAATGCCAAACCTGTTGCTGCCGCTCGCAGGTTGATCCTGCGATTGCCCTTCGAGAGAGAACGGCTCCGCATTCAGCGCCGAGTTGCTGCCCATCCAGTAGACCGCGCCGTGCGGTTGCCCGGGATTGAACCCGCGGAAATTGCCGCGTCCGCCACCGCCAAATCCACCGCCCCCAAGTCCTCCGCCGCCGAATCCCCCTCCGCTAAACCCTCCCCCACCGAAGCCGCCTCCGCCTCCAAATAGCCCGCCCTGGCCGCCCGGAATCAGCCCTTGCGCCCGCGCCGTCTCCAGCGCATCGCGCAGCCGGTCCATATCCACGCCAGCCAGAGGGCTCACCTGCCCCGACTGCCCGCTCACGGCCACCGATTCCGAGCTGAAGTCGGAGTTGCCGGCAATCGAAGGCAGTGCCGCGCCGGTGGTGCTGGACGCCGCGACCTGCGTCTCCGTCCCCTCGGCCATCGAGCTGATCAGGTTGAGGCTCTGCGCCCCGTTCGCGGCCAGTTGCTGAATCGCCCGGGCAACCGCCGCGGTTGCCCCGGTTCCCGTCTCCGCCGCCTCACGCGCCTGTTGCGCGGCTGCCCGCGAAGCCAGCATCAGGTCGAAGTTCACCGTCTGCTCGTGACTCGCAGCATTCAGTAGCGCTTCCTGCGAACCTGCCGCAAACGCCGCGAACTGCGTGCGGATCACGTACCGTCCATTCTGCGGAATGGTCAGCGACCACCCGCCCGCTATATCGGTAGTGGTCGCGTAGCGCTTGCCCGTGAGCGTGTTCTGCGCCGTCACCGTCACGCCTGGCAGTGGAACCTTGCCGCTCGTCGCCAGCCCATGCAGCCGGCCGCCAGCGGCAACCGAAGCAGCGGGCAATGCAGACTGCGCAGGCGTCGCAGGAGCCCGCACTTGCGGCTCAGCGGCCTCCTGCGCCGCCGCCGACCCGCAGCCAGCCACAATCATCGCCAACGCGAAAAATCCCGCGGCTCCTCGGCGCATTCATTCTCCCAGGCTTTGCCTTCTCGTATTCAGTCAGACGCATCGCGCCCCGCGAAGGTTTACGGGCGCGCGCCTTCATCCGTCCATGGTAAGCGCGCTGCACGGTAAACTGGCCCTCATGAGCTCAACCCTTCACCGGCCCGACAATTCCACTCCGCCGTACACGATGCAGGTGCTCACGCCCCACGCGTCGCCTGCTACACTGGCGCACGGCCGCGAATTGCTGCTGGAATACGGCAACTTCGTCGTCGCCCAACCCGGTGCCGCGCGTTTCTGTTTCGGCTCGCTGGAGCTGGAAGCAGCGCGCCTGCCGCATAGCTTCATCGAGCAAGGCGGCGGCTGCCTGCTCGCGCACGCCCACGGCGAGCCGGCCGGCTTTGTCGCCTGGCGCGCACTGCCTGCATCCGTCGAGCCGGCTGCATGGGAACTGAAGCGCCTCTGGGTTCGTCCAGCCGCGCGCGGGCTGGCGCTCGGCCGCGCGCTCACCCTCGCCGTGCTCCACCGCGCCCTTGCCGCCGGCCGCTCCGCCATCTATCTCGACACCGCGCCCGCCGCCATGGCCGCCGCCCATCGCCTCTATCTCGATTTAGGCTTCGAGCCCTGCCCGCCTTATAACGACAATCCCGTCGAAGGGCTGGCCCGGCTCAGAAAAACCGTTGATCGCGACACACCTGCTGACTCGCTGACTCGCTGACTTGCCGACTTGCTGAAAATTCGGAGAATATCTCTTGCATTCCCTCATGACCCATGTTAACTATTAAGCCAATACTCTTTTGATTGCTGCCAAGGTAGTAAACATTCACCCCAGGGCAGCGGACAGGACTCGGAACCCCGCCATGAAGATCGGAACCACGATTCGCGCTCACCGGCTACAAAAGGGACTGTCTCAGGGAGATATCGAAAAGAAAACCGGCCTGCTGCGCTGCTATCTCTCGCGCGTGGAAAACGGCCACACCGTGCCCTCGCTCGACACCCTGTCGAAGATCGCACTGGCGCTCGACCTGCCCATCGCCCAGTTCTTCGCCGACGACTCGTTCGGGCACCAGTTCAACACGCAGAAGCTCAACGACGAGGAGCTGCGCTTCCTGACCCAGATCCGCCGCTACTCGTCGAACCTGAACGAAAGCGATCGCAAGCTTCTGCTCGCCATGATCAAGAAGTTCGCCGCAACCGCCGTCCGCTAGACCTCATTGCCCAGATGAAAGATCGGCTCCACGCCCTGTGCGCCGCTCAGCAGCGCTTGCTCCTCATGCGGCTCCAGCGGCTTGTAGTTCTGCGCCACGTCCATCGCCAGCCGGAAGTACCGCTCATCCCCCGGCGGAATCGCCGCTGTGATTGGATGCGACAGCGTCCAGCGCAGTCCCAGTGACGCCTCGCCAGGAAAAGCCGCCGGCTGATACCAGCACTTGGGCTCGGGGTGATTCTGCTTCTGGTCCGTGGCCCAGGTTGTCTTGGCCATACCCTTCAACGCCAGAATGCCCATTTTCTTCTCTTGTGCCTTCTTGAGAATTTGCGGCCCAAACCCCGCCTGCGTAAACAACACCCAGTTCACCGGAAACAGAATCGTGTCGAAGTTGTAGCGCTCCATCGCCGCCAGCGCCGTCTCCGCCGAGTGCACGCTGAATCCGATGAAGCGGATCTTGCCTTCCTTCTTCGCCGCTTCCATCGTCTCCATCGCCCCGCCCGGCCCCAGCACCTTGTCCAGATCGGTCATCTTGGTCAGCGCGTGAAACTGATACAGATCCACATGGTCGGTCTTCAGCAGTTTGAGCGACTGCTCAAGGTCCGCGCCTGAGTCCGTCTTCAGCCGACCATCCGTCTTGCAGGCCAGAAAGCAATTCTTGCGATACGGGGCCAGCGCCGCTCCCAGCCGCTCCTGCGCATTGCCGTAGCTGGGCGCAACGTCAAAATAGTTGACGCCGCGATCCACCGCCTCAGCCACAATGTTGTTGGCTGCGCCGGTCTCCTCGTTCATCACCACAATCCCGCCAAAGCCAATGATGGAAAGCTTCTCGCCCGTCCTGCCCAGCGTGCGCCGGGCAATCGGATTCGTTGGCGTTCCAGCGGCATTCATTTGTGTTGTCGATGCAACGGCTGCGGCCGTCAGCCCAGCCTGTTTCAGAAATTCACGACGCTTCACAGGTCTTCCTCCATTGCGTGGAATGAGACGATCAGCGAACAGAAATATCCTTGCACAGCCAGCGGGCATTTAGCCGTTCAGGAGCCTGGTCAGCCCCGCCGGCGGAGTAACGTGGGCGATGTAGAAACCGAAGAGCACCAGCACTCCCACAACGACGCCCACCGCGAGACGCAAACGCGTATGGAAAACTGTTCGCGGCGAACCGAGCCTGGGCACCATCGGTGTGGCAAACAGCAGCCCGCAGGTAAACCCGCCCAGGTGCGCCATGTTGTCGATATTCAGCCCGGAGTGCAGAAACATGTTGCCACCACTGATCGAAAGTCCCAGCACAAGGTTGAGCGCGGCAAAGTAGATCACCGATCTGCGGAGCTTTTTCAGCTCGAAGGGAGGCACAGGAAGCCGGTTCGACTTCAACAGAACGATGAGCGCTCCGGCAATCCCGAACACCGCCCCTGAAGCTCCTGCACCTGCCGGGAAAAACACGGCGCCGCCGTCGCGGATAGGGAACAGCCAATTGATGTCAGTCGACAGCAGATTCCCCGCCGCCCCCGTCAGGATATAAACCGCCAGCACCCCAGCCGATCCCATCAGCGGCTCAGCCAGCAAGCCCAGATTCCACAGGCACCACATATTCGTTGCCAGGTGCAAAATCCCCACATGCACAAACATGGCCGTCACAATCCGCCACCACTCGCCATAAATCAACACAGAACCCGCATTGTTCGCGCCAAAGTGCATCAGCTGCTGCGTCGTCGGCGTGCCCAGGCTCACCCCGCTCGCCGCCATCACCAGGAACACCGCGCAGTTGATCCCCACCAGCAAATACGTCGCAGGCGCAGAGGCCCACCCCGGACGCGGCCGGCGCACCGCCTGCTGCGGCGGCATCTGCACACCCGGCGGCAAAATCTCCGGTTCAGGACCGGGGCCCCCACGAACGGGTCCATGTTCGAGGGGTGGGGGCATCGGCGAGTAACTTCCCATAGCTTAACTTTAATGCATTTCCGTTCGCGCCGTTGCGCCGCCGTCTCACTCCCGCACAATGCCTCATCAACCTCCGTCCCGATTCAGCGATGTAATCTGGAGTTTGGTCCGTCGACCGGCAGATTTTCATACAGTATTCATCCAAGGAGTCCCTTCATGTCCGAATCCAGCCCATCGCTGAAGCCCATCCGTAGAGCCCTGCTGAGCGTAACCGACAAAACCGGCCTCGTAGACTTTGCCCGCACCCTTGCCGGCTTCGGCGTGGAGCTCATCTCCACCGGCGGCACCGCCCGGGCCCTGCGCGACGCCGGCCTCGCCGTCAAGGACATCAGCGACCTTACCGGCTTTCCTGAAATGCTCGACGGCCGCGTCAAAACCCTCCATCCGCTGGTGCACGGCGGCCTGCTCTACATCCGTGGCAACGCCGACCACGAAGCAGCCGTGGCCGCGCACAAAATTCAGCCCATCGACATGGTCGTCGTCAACCTCTACGCCTTCGAAAAGACCGCCGCCCAGCCCGGCGTCGCCTTCGGCCATCTCATCGAGAACATCGACATCGGCGGCCCCTCCATGGTGCGCTCCGCCGCCAAAAACTTTGAAGACGTAGCCATCGTCACCCGCGTGTCTGACTACCCGACCCTCATCGAAGAGCTCCAGTCGAACAGCGGCGCGCTCACCCGTGAAACCCGCTGGCGGCTGGCCAAACAGGCCTTCGCCACTACCGCCGCCTACGACACCGCCATCGCCAACACCCTGGACCAGATAGAAGAAGCTCCAGCGCCGCAGGCGCTCGTGCCGAAGGCGTCTGCGGCACCGCAGGTGCTCCGCATCAACTTCCCGCTCGCCCAGTCCCTCCGCTACGGCGAAAACCCGCACCAGCGCGCCGCCCTCTATGCAGACGGCTCCGGCCTGGGTATAGCCGGCGCAACACAGCTGCAGGGCAAGGAGCTGAGCTTCAACAACCTCGTCGACCTTGACGCCTGCTGGGAGCTGGCGCAAGAGTTCACCGAGCCCGCCGTGATCATCGTCAAGCACACCAACCCCTGCGGCGCAGCCACAGGCGCAACCGTCCTTGAGGCCTACCAGAAAGCGCTCGCCGCCGACCCCGTCTCCGCCTTCGGCGGCGTCATCGGCATCAATCGCGAGGTAGACGCAGACGCAGCAGCCGAGATCGCCAAGCTCTTCGTCGAAGCCATCGCCGCCCCGTCCTTCACGCCTGAGGCCCGAGAGCGCTTCGCCGCCAAGAAGAACCTGCGCCTGGTCGAGGTCCACGCCGCGCCGCACAGGCCTGTCGTCAAACACGTCTCCGGCGGCCTCTTGATCCAGGACGCCGACACCGGCCGCATCGAGGAGTCGGAGCTCAAAGTCGTCACCTGGCGTCCGCCCACGCCCGAGGAGATGCGCTCACTGCTCTTCGCATGGCGCGTCTGCAAGCACGTCAAGTCCAACGCCATCGTCTATGCCAAAGACGGCCAGACCATCGGCGTCGGCGCTGGCCAAATGAGCCGAGTCGATGCCGCCCGCTTCGGCGCCATGAAGGCCGTCCTTCCGCTCGCCGGCTGCGTCGCCGCCTCCGACGCCTTCTTCCCCTTCCCCGATGGCCTCGAAACTGTGGTCCAGGCCGGGGCAACAGCCGTCATCCAGCCCGGCGGCAGCGTCAAGGATCAGGACGTCATCGCCGCCGCCGACCGCCTAGGCATAGCCATGGTCTTCACCGGCATCCGGCATTTCCGCCATTGATTCGAGGGACTGACGCATGACGCCCCCGGCCCAGCAACTTTCCCGCCTGCGCGCCCGCACCCTCGCGCTTGCCCGCCAAATGGACTGGTTCCGCGGCCTCCGCGCCGCCGTCGCTCTCTGCGCGCCATTAGTCCTCGGTGACCTGGCCGGCATGCCCAACATGGGCTGGGCAGCCCTCGGCGGCTTTGAAGCCATCCTCGCCGACACCGGCGGACCCTACCGCTCCCGCATGACCTCCCTGGCCACGCTCTCGCTGGGGGGCGCTGCGGGGCTTTTCCTGGGCTCGGTGACCGGCACAAGCCTCTACCTCGCGCTGCCCACCACCATCCTCTTCTGTTTCTTGTGGAGCTACCTCGCCGTGCTTGGCCAGCCGTTCTCGTCCGCAGGATTGCTCGTCCAGGTCATCTTCATCTGCGGCATCGGCGCACCGACGGCGAACTGGCATGAAGCTCTGAACCACGCCCTTCTGCTGCTCGCCGGCGGAGCCTGGGCGGCCCTGCTCTCGCTGCTCCTGTGGCCGCTCGACGCCTATCGCCCGGCGCGCTTTGCCGTAGCCGCCTGTTACACCGAGCTGGCGTCCTTCCTCGCGTCCACTACCGAACTCGCCGCCCGCGCCCGGCAAGCGCCAGCCCTCTGGCATCGCCTCGCCCAGCACCACCAGTACCGTGTGCGCCGCGCCGTCGAGCACGGCTGGGAGTCGGTCGCTGCCATCCGCGCCGAGCACCAGGCCGAGACCGCGCAGGGCCATCACCTCGTCGTTCTGCTCGAACACGCCGACCTGCTCATCGCCCGTACCGTGGCCCTGGCCGAGCATCTGGAAACCCAGTCCGCCGCCACCGCATGCGACGACAACGCAGCCTCAAGCCTGGCCGATCTACGCACCGCCGAGCTATTTGTAGCGCAAATCCTCACACGGCGCGGACCGGCCGCCGGCGTGGCCGAGACGCAGCGGCTGGCCATGCAGCGGCTGCCGGGCGCGCTCGCAGGCTGCACAAGCATTTCCAGCGCTGCAACCCGCTTTCTGCTCGCCCAGGTCGCTGCTGCCGCGTCGCTGCTCGACTCATCCCTTGAGAGCGCAACAATCCTCCGCCTCGGCAAATCGCCCGGATTCAAGCGCACCCCGCGCGCCCCCCAATCCGTCGGCCACTTCGGCTTCGTCTACGCACGCCTGGCCGAGCTCCGCCCAGGCTGGCGCCTCACCCGCATCCTCGACCAGCTCCGCGCCAACTTCACCGGCAAGTCCCTACTGCTCCGCCATGCCGCGCGCGTAGCCCTGGTCTGCGGGCTCGATGTCTCCATCATCCTCGGCCTGCGCATCAACCACGGCTACTGGCTGCTGATGACCTCGCTGATCGTCCTCCAGCCGCACGTCTCCGGCACCATGCGTCGCAGTCTGGAGCGCATCGGCGGCACCGTCGCCGGAGGCATTCTTGCCGCCCTGCTCGCGGTCGCGCTGCACTCTCAGCTGGCCACGGCCGCGGTCCTGTTTCCGCTGGCCCTGCTCGCGCTCGCCATCCTGCCGCTCAGTTACGCGGCGTTCGCCTTTTTTCTTACGCCGGCCTTCGTACTTGCCTGGCTGCCGTATTCAGGTGATTGGCAACTGGCCGCCATTCGCACCGGCAACACCATCGCCGGTGCGCTCATCTCGCTGGCTGCCATGGCATTTCTGTTTCCCGTTTATGAACGCGATCGTGCCCCCGAGTTTTTGCGCGCCTCCATCGCCGCCGACCGCCGCTACCTGGCCCAGCTGGCTGAGAACTGGCGCAGGCGTGCGCAGACCGGATCAGCCTCCGCACGCCTGCTGGCCAACGCCCGACGCGCCGCCGGACTGGCCCACAATGACACCGAGGAATCCCTCGAGCGGCTCCTCGCCGAGTCCTGGCCGCGCCGCCGCCCCTTTGCGCAGTTTGTCGCGGCGTTTGTTACCTACCTCCGCCGCTTCGCCCAATCCGTCACCACCCTCTCAACCCTCGACGGCGAGTGCCCCTGGAAACTCTCCAAATCCGTGCAAAGCCGCCTTGCCCTCCTCGACATGCGCATGGATTGGCTGGCGGCGCAAACCGCTGCAAGTCGCAGCGACCTTCCCTGGCCTGAAGCGGTGTTGCCGGCATCAGCCTCAGGCATCGGCGAATCCAGCCCTGAATCGCCTCCCGCACTCATCGACCACCCCGGCGAGCGGCAGCTGGAGCGGATGGAGCGGCAGGCCGAAGTCCTGCACCGTCAGCTCGGCACACTGCGCCGCCATGGCTGGATTCCCGGCGCGGCCCAGCCGCCGCCCAGGCCGTAGCCAACCCCTCGCATCCGCCAAGCCTCACCAGGTGCTGGACCCGCCAGCAGGAAAATCCCGCATTCCGCCGCTCCTTTGCGACAAATGACAGGTAAAATCGTCTCTACAGTAGGCAGAGTTGGCTCTCCCGGCTGCCTGTGCTGTTTTGCCGTTGCCCTCTGCGGAGCGATGCCTCCGTTCGGCCCGTCATGCAGCTGGAAACTCAGGACTCGGATCTACAGGATGATGAAGATAAAACTCGCATACACGCCCTCTTGGCTCTCTGCTGCCGCCGCTTCGCTCGTCCTGACGCCGCTCGTTCCGGCCTGCGCCCAGGCTGCACCCCCGCAAACAGCGCCCACCCAGGCCCCAGCCGCCAAGACGTCCGCCGCTCCGCCCACAGCCCAGCTGCCCGACCGCGCCGTGGCCTACTATCACCTCGCTCTGGCCAACATCTACGAGGACGAGGCCGTCGAGACCGGCAACAACGACGACGCGCGCCTGGCCGTGGACGAGTACAAGAATGCTCTGAACGCCGACCCGGCTTCTCCGCAGCTCAACGACGGGCTGGCTGACCTCTACTTCCGCACCGGCCACGTGCATGAGGCAGAAGTCACCGCCCGTACCCTGATCAAGACCGCGCCCGATGACATTGACGCCCACAAGCTGCTCGGCCGCATCTATCTGCGCCAGTTGAGCGACGCATCGAATGCCGTTTCCTCCTCGTCGCCCTCCGGCAACGCCCTCGACCAGGCCATCGCCGAGTTCGAGAAGATCGTCTCGCTCCAGCCCAAAAGCATTGAAGATCGCATGGTGCTGGGCCAGCTCTACAACGTCAAGCACGAGCCCAAGAAAGCCGAAGAAGAGTTCAAGACCGCCCAGGCCATCGAGCCCGATTCCGAAGAAGTCATCCTCAACCTGGCCCGGCTCTATGCCGAGTCCGGCGACATGGCTCACGCCGCCAAGGTGATTGAGGCCGTCCCCGTAACCGACCGCAGCCCCAAGATGGAAGTGGCCCTGGGCGCGGCCTATGACCAGCTCAAGCAGCCCAAGGACGCGATCGCCGCCTATCAGCGCGCTGCCGACATGGACCCCGGCGACGCGCACACGCTCGACGCTCTCGGCCAGGCCCTGTTGGCCAACAACCAGCTCGACGAAGCCCTCAAGCAGTTCAAACTGCTCGCCGAAGCCGATCCGGAAGACAACGAAGCCCTCATCCACATCGGCGAAATTCAGCGCCGCCAGGGGCATTACGAGGATGCGCTGGCGACCATCCGCAAGGCCCGCAAGCAGGACCCCTCCTCGCTCGAGGCCGGCTACACCGAAGCGCTGCTGCTCGACGTGCTGGGCCGCTTCGATGAGGCCGCCCAAACCTACGAGAAAATGGTCGACCTCACCTCGCACGCAAACGGCGCCTACACCAACGAGGAAAAGTCCAATCGCGGCTTCTTTCTGGAGCGGCTGGGCGCGGTCTATCACGAGGAAGGCAAGACCGACCAGTCGATTGCCGCCTATCAGAAGATGATCGATATGGGCGGCGACACTGCCGTGCGCGGCTATGAAGCGCAGGTCGAGGTCTACGGCGAAGTCAAAATGTTCGACAAGGCCGCGGATGTCGCCAAAAAGGCCGTCGACGCCAACCCCAAGGATCAGGACCTCAAGCTGGTGCTTGCCGGCGCGTTGGTCGAACAGGGCAAGAACGATGATGCCCTCACCCTGACCAAGAGCCTGCTCAACAACACCGACAAGGATCGCCTGGTCTGGCTCAAGCTGGGCCAGTTCTACACCGAGATGCGCCGCTGGAAGGACGCTGAAGACGCCTACGCCAAGGCCACGCCACTGTCCACCAAGAACGAAGACAAGTCCTACTTGCTGTTCCTCAAGGGTGCCCTGGCCGAGCGGCAAAAACATTTGGAGCCCGCCGAGCAGTTCTTCCGCCAGGCCCTCGACATCGACCCCAACAGCGCCATGACGCTCAATTACCTCGGCTACATGCTCGCCGATAAAGGCGTCCGTCTGCCCGAGGCCCTCAAGATGATCCGCAAGGCCGTCGAGCTCGACCCCATGAACGGCGCCTATCTCGATTCACTCGGCTGGGCCTACCTCAAGCTGGGGCAGTATGAGCTCGCCGAGGAAAATCTCCGCCAGGCCGTCGAGCGCGAGCAGTCCGACCCCACCGTTCACGACCATCTGGCCGAACTCTACGAGAAGACCGGCCGCATTCGCCTGGCCGCCGCTCAGTGGGAACTCTCGCTGGCCGAGTACGCCAAGTCCGCCCCCGCCGACGTTGAACCCGGTGAAGTGGCCAAGGTCCAGCGCAAGCTCGAGAGCGCCCGCGTCAAGCTCGCCAAGCAGGACAGCTCCATGGGCCAGACTGCACCCAACTAGTCATCATGGAGTGACCGGTTCCTTGCGCTGGCCGTGGGTTAAGCTGTGAGCCGAAGGGGAACACAGTTCAGAGG
>Ga0302270_10001560_pt1 | contig 23084 bp, 11 predicted proteins | sample III_Bog_E2_3_FD_198773 | JGI IMG/M metagenome (GOLD analysis project Ga0302270, IMG submission 198773) | Peat permafrost microbial communities from Stordalen Mire near Abisko, Sweden - III_Bog_E2_3 | ecosystem: Environmental > Terrestrial > Soil > Wetlands > Peat | place: Sweden: Abisko... | reverse complement strand
GACAGCATTCGATCGCACCCAGGTCAGCGCGGCCTGCATCGACTCCTGCATCACCTCGCCGATCTGTCCTGTCATGGCGAAATTTCCCTTGCCCTTCATCTTGTTGGCTTCGATGAAGAGAATGTCGCCGCCTGCCGGCGTCCAGGCCAGGCCAACAGCCACTCCGGGGCGCTTGACGCGCTCGGCCACCTCGGTGTCCACGCGCACCTGGATTCCACCCAGAAACTCTTTGAGCACCTGGCGGGTCACGATGAGCTTTTCCGTATTGCCCTCGACCACGCGCCGCGCCTGTTTCCTGCAAACGGTCCCGATCGTCTGTTCCAGTTTCCTCACGCCGGCCTCGCGCGTATAGTGGCGCACAATGTGCCCCACCGCGTCCTCGGGAAACTCAATTTGTTCCGGCGTGATGCCATTCTCCTTGATCTGCCGCGGTATCAGGTAGCGGAAGGCGATGTGCTTCTTCTCGTCCTCGCTGTAGCCTTGCAGGAAGATCAGCTCCATGCGGTCGAGCAGCGGCGGAGGAACCGTGTCCAGCATGTTGGCCGTGCAGATGAACAAGGTCTTCGACAGGTCAAAGGGCACGTCCAGATAATTGTCGCGAAATGCGTTGTTCTGCTCCGGGTCAAGCGTCTCAAGCAACGCAGAGGCCGGATCACCGCGGAAGTCGCGGCCCAGCTTGTCCACTTCGTCCAGCATGATCACCGGGTCGTTGGTCTCAGCTCTCTTGATGCTTTGAATGATCTGCCCTGGCAGCGCGCCGATGTAGGTGCGGCGATGACCGCGAATCTCCGCCTCGTCGTGCATGCCACCGAGCGAGATGCGCTGGAACTTGCGGCCCAGGGCGCGGGCAATCGACCGGCCAAGGCTGGTCTTGCCCACCCCCGGAGGGCCGACAAAGCACAGGATCGGCCCCTTCATGTCCGGCTTCAATTCCAAAACGCTGAGATAGTCAAGGATGCGGTCCTTCACCTTTTTCAGTTCGTAGTGGTCTTCGTCCAGAATCTCCTTGGCTTTGGCAATGTCGATCTTGGAACCTGAACTCTTGGCCCACGGCAGCAGGGCCAGCCACTCGATGTAGTTGCGGGTGAGCGAGTAGTCGGCGGCCATGGGAGACATGCGCGACAGGCGCGACAATTCCTTGAGCGCTTCCTTCTTCACATCCTCCGGCATTCCCGCGGCATCGATCTTCTGGCGCAACTCGTCGGTCTCTCGCTGGCCCTCGTCCTGCTCGCCTAACTCCTTCTGGATGGCCTTGAGTTGCTCCCGCAGGTAGTAGTCGCGCTGCGACTGCTGAACCTGATCCTGCACTTCACTCTGGATCTTGGTGCGCAACTGCTGCACCTCGATCTCCTTGGCCAGGTGCTGATTCAGCAGCTCCAGGCGGGTCCCAATGCTGGGCGTCTGCAACAGTTGCTGCTTGTCGTCGGTCGTCAGGAAGGGCAGAGACGAAGCGACAAAATCCACCAGACGATTCGGTTCCTCGATGTTGGCTGCGATCGTCCGCAGTTCATCGGAGAGAGTCGGCGACTCAGCGACGATCTGCTGGAACTGCCCGATCACATTCCGCACCAGCGCCTCGGCACCGGGCGTGGCCGGAGGTTCCGTGTCCTCCATCACCTCGACCTCGGCTACCATGAAGGGCTCGGTCTGCGCGTAGCGCACCAGGCGCACCCGTTCAACACCCTCGGTGAAGACGAACCGGCTCTGATTGGGCATACGCACGATCTTGTGCACCGTGGCCAGGGTTCCCACCGCATGCAGATCGGCCGGCTTGGGCGCGTCCAGTCGAGGATCCAACTGGGCTACGACCACGATGGCCCTTTCCTCGCCCAGCGACTCGATCAATTGAATGGAGCTCTCGCGGCCAACGGTTAGCGGCAATACAGCGTGGGGAAACAGAACGGTATCCCGAACCGGAAGGACGGCAATTCTGCGCAAGCTGGAGACGCCCTTGTTAGCAGGGTTTGCGGGGGAAGAAGCGATGGTAGACTGATTTGACATTGAGTGTCCTCGTATCAACTTTTCTTCATTAGACCACGCAGACTTAGAAAAGTTGCAAGAAAAGTCCTTCTGCCGCCTGCATTTCTTCATAACAGGCTCTGGCAGAGCAAAACTACGATTGTGGGCTGGGTGCGGTTCCCCAAGCCGAGAGTTGCGTCCCGCCCCCCTATCCAAGGTAGCGGGGTTTCTTCGAACTGAAACCTATTTGAGGCCGCAAGCGAACTGGAGACAGACGGCCCGGAGCACACCCCTGATGGTTTGGATGCACCGCTGCTGGAAGGGTGTATCGGCCAAAGCGCGCGGAAAATGAGATAAATAGGACCATGTGCAACGGAATCAATGTGTAAGAAGAACGCCGATGCTGGAAAAAAGCTTGCACTCTTTATGATTCCGGCCAGAAGCACCCCTGGCCGCATCAGGCCATGACGTTCAATTCGAGGCCTCTTCGGGTTCGCGAGGACCTCCCTCACTCCAAAGGGCAAATTCAATCTGCTCCCATAGCTCGTCGGGCGGTTCCACGACGGGGAACAGTTCGCGGGCGGCCTCGGCAATGGTTTCGAGGTCACTGAGCAGTGCGTGGCAGAGCGGGCAATGCTGGAGGTGCGGATCGGTCGCGAGGTTCTCATGGGAGCCTATCAATTCCGGCAACCGGGCCTGGAACTGCTGGCAGGTCAGGGTGTTGGTTTCTTCTGTCATCGCCGCACCACCTCCTGCCCTGGTTGCCGGGGAAGCTTACGCAGCGCATCCCGCAGCTTGAGTCGTGCCTTGTGTAATTGGGATTTGACGTTGCCAATCGAGCAATCGAGCATGGAGGCTATCTCTTGGTGGTCATAGCCCTCGATGTCATGAAGGACAAAGGCGAGGCGATAACCGGCGGGAAGATCGCCGACTGCGCGCTCCAGGGCCAGCCTGTCGATGGAGCCGGACAATCTGAGGTCGAGTGCGCCAAAGCCCCGGCCAGGGCTTCTTTCAGGAGCGGGTTCCATGGCTTCATCCATTGAGATCAAGGGTAGGCCTTTCTTCCTGAGGTGCATCAGCACAACGTTAATGGCAAGGCGATGCATCCAAGTGGAAAAGGCAGAGTCTCCGCGGAATGTGGAGATTTTGCGGTGCAGTTGGAGAAAGGTCTCCTGAGTCAGGTCCTCGGCTTCGGCTGCATTGCCCACCATGCGCATACATAGGGAATAGATGCGCTTTTTGTGCAAAGAGTAAAGCTGAGCAAAGGCAAGATGGTCTCCTGCCTTGGCCTGGGCAAGCAGTTCAGTCTCGCATGGAGGGGGCAGAGACGCGGGCGGCGACGAAGCAACCTGAGGCGCAATGGCCGTCTCACCAGGCGCTCTTTCTTCAGACACAGGACGGGGGAATGGTTCCGGCGGTTGCGTACTGTGCCGGGGATTGGACATGCGCTCCCTTTGTGGATCTTGATTCCCCAACCCGGCGCTGCTGCACCGAGCGCTATTCCTCGTTAGTATAAAGGAATGCGGATTAGGCCTCAGGGGTCAGAGATCAGAGATCCGGCAACAGCGAGCAGAGACAAGAGGAAGCAGCTGGAATCAGGGGGCAAGGAGCAGGCTTCAAAGAAACCTGACGTCGGCCTCCGATCTCTGAACTCTGCCCCCTGATCTTTGTAGGGAGATACGGTCTTGAGGGATATGCCGGGGTCCCCAGCGATGGGTCTTGGTCGCCGGGGTGGAAAACCGGGGTGGAAAGGCGGCACGCGGTCAGGGCACACCATTATCCTGGCCTGCCTCCTTGCCTTCGGAGTTCCTGGCGGAATCGACGGCTGGAGCCAGAGTCGTATGAGCAGCGACGGCATCTCCGGCGCGAATAGCGAACCATCGACGCAACCGCCTTCCGATCCCTTGACTCAGTGGGAAGGCCTGCCGGTGCGGCGCATCTCCTTCGAGGGAGTTTCAGCCGAGCGCCTTCTACCCCTCTCCGCCCATCTGGCCCAGGCCGAGGGCGTGGCTCTGAATCGGGAAGCTCTGAAAAAGAGCCTGCGCCAGCTCTTTTCGACCGGCCTCTTTGAGACGGTTGCGGCGGAGGGAGTGCCCGACGGCGACGGCGTGGCTCTTATCTTTCGCGGAACTGCACGCAGCTTTATCGGTACAGTCACCGTGGACGGCGCCAAGGGCGCAGCGCTCAACACGCAGCTAGACCGTGCCAGCCAACTAACAGCCGGCGCGCGGTTTACCCCGGCCAAGGTCGAACAGGCTCTGGAACAGATGCGCACTACCTTAGCTCAGAACGGATTTCACGAGCCGGTGATTACCCATACGCTAACGGCCCACCCGGAGGAGCAACTGGTCGACATTGCCTTTCATGTGGTCTCTGGTCCGCAGGCGCGCGTGGGAGCGGTTGCGGTGACGGGCGACCCCGCAATGAGCGTTGACGATTTTCGCCGTCATGCGCATTTGCGCGCAGGTTCGCACGTGGACCGCGAAACCGACAGCCGGGCTTTGGCCGGGGTATTAAAGGTTTATCAGCACGAACAGCGGCTGGAAGCTGAAATCAAGCTCGAATCCCAGGAATATGCACCGCAGGCAAAGATGACCAACTTCCGGTTCTCTTCCAACCGGGGGCCCGTCGTCAAATTGCTGATTCAGGGGGCCAAAATAGGCCCTGATCGGCTCAAGCGGCTGATTCCCATCTTTGAGGAGGGCAGCGTGGACGAGGACCTGCTCACCGAGGGCAATCGCCGTCTGCGGAACTACTTTCAGAGGCTGGGCTACTTCGATGTGAAGGTGGAGCATGAACGGCAAACCGCGACCGCTGAACTGGTGACGATCCTCTACAAGGTGCAATTGGGGTCGCGGCGACGGGTCGAGCGGGTCTCGGTCGGAGGCAACCGCTACTTCGACTCTGCAACCCTCAAGGAACTGCTCAACGTCCACGCAGCCGATACCCTCGATCGCCATGGCGCTTACTCGCAGGGGCTGGTGTCGGCCGACATCAACGCCATTCAGGCCGTCTATCAGAACAACGGCTTCTCCAAGGTCAAGGTGACCTCAGAGACCAACGCCGGCGAGACCGCATCCAGAGCGGCCGGAAGCGGTGGAGCCCCCAGCGGCACGCCATCGGCTCGAGGTTCGAAGACAACTCCGCTGACGGTTGTTTACCGCGTTGAGGAGGGCGAACAACTGCGGGTGGGCGCATTGCGCCTGGAGGGAAACGAGCACGTGGATGCCGCCAAGCTGACGCCACAAATGAACACCATCGCCGGACAACTGCTCTCGCCCGAGAATCTGGCCGGAGACCGGGACGAGTTGTTGACCGACTACATGAGCCGGGGCTTCGATCAGGTTCGAGTTGAAGTGGCGCAGCAGCCGGAAAAGGACGATTTGAGCAAGGTGGACGTGGTCTTTCACATTACCGAGGGGCAGCAGGTTTTTGTGCGCAAGGTGCTGCTGACCGGGTTGCATTTTACGCGTCCGGAGACGGTAGCCAAGGCCATCACCCTTCATCCCGGCGATCCGCTCAACCAGACGGCATTGCAGCAGACGCAGCGCAATCTCTACGACTTTGCCCTCTTCAACGAGATCGATACGGCCGTCGAGAACCCTTCCGGGGGAGAGACATACAAGACCGTGCTGTTGCAAGCAACCGAGGCGCGGCGCTGGGCCCTGACCCTTGGCTTCGGTCTCGAAGCTCAGACAGGAAAGCCGCAGAACAACTGCGCCAGCGCCATCGCAGGCGGCGTCGCTTGCAACCCGAACGGCAAGACGGGGGTCAGCCCCCGGGTTCTCGCCGACCTCACCCGCAATAATCTCTTCGGGCGCGAGGAATCGGTGTCACTGCGCGGCAACTACGGTCTGCTGGAGCAGAAGATCGACCTGCTCTTCCAGAATCCCCACTTCGAGGGCAACCGGAACTTCGGGCTGACCTTTTCCGGCGGCTACGCCAACAGTCTGGACGTATCCACTTACGTAGCGTCCAAGCTGGAAGGCGGAGTGCGCTTGACCGAGCACTTCAATACGCCGGCATCACGCATCACCAAGGCAAACACCCTGGTTTACGAGTTCAATTTCCGCCGGGTCAAGGTGGAGGCAAGCAGCCTTCAGGTGTATCCGGGCGCGATTGCGCAGGACTCGACGGCGGTGCGTGTGGCGGGTCCGGCCATCACCTGGATTCGAGATACGCGCGACTCGCCTCTCGATGCGCACCGCGGGACTTACACAAGCTTCCAGAGCTTTCTCTCTGGCGAAGCCTTTGGCGCACAGGCTGAATTCAGCCGCCTCGATCTCTCGAATTCGAGTTATTACCAGTTCGACAAGGGACGCTTTGTGCTCGCCCGCAATACCCGCTACGGCCAGGAGCGGGCCTTTGGCAAGCCGGAAGACCAGCTGATTCCCCTCCCCGAGCGACTTTACTCGGGCGGGGCCACGTCGCTGCGGGGATTCGGTGAGAACTCGGCCGGGCCGCGCGACCCTGAGACGGGCTTTCCCATCGGCGGGGCCGGCGCGCTCACCAATCTCACTGAACTGCGCCTGCCCGCTCCAACACTGCCGTGGTTGGGCAACACTGTCAGCCTTGTTGTCTTCCACGATATGGGAAATGTCTTCACCAATGCAGGAGACGCGTGGGCCAGCGCCCTCAGGGTTCGCCAGCCGGATCGCGACAATTGCAAAACTATTGCCAAGAGCAGTGACGCCAACAGTTACATTCCTAGTGGCCCCAATACCTCTACCGGCCAGCAGGGGACTTGCAGCTTCAACTACTTCTCCCACACACCGGGTGTTGGTCTGCGCTACCATACGCCGGTGGGTCCGATCCGGCTGGACTTCAGCTATAACCTGAATCCGCCGATCTACCCGGTCAATATCAACTACTCGCTCTCCATCCCAAAATCTGATCCTCGCGTTGGCGAGGCCAATCACTTCAACTTCTTCTTCAGCCTGGGACAGACCTTCTGATGAGCAACCAAACCCAAACCCATCTCGACCGCAAGTCCGGAGCAGCTTGCCGCTGGACGATTGCGGTGTGTCTGGCCTTGGCGGCAACAGCTTCGGGATTCGCTCAAAGCCCTGCCCGGAACGCAGCCCAGACGGCCCAGCCCGCCAATGCGGTCGTGTTTGACCGGGTGGTGGCCGTGGTGAACAACCAGGCCATTCTGGCCAGCGATGTGGACGATGAGATGCGGTTGACGGTGCTCGACCCAGGCCGGGGAGGACTCGCGGTTCTGACTCCCAAGCTCGCCTTGGAGCAACTGATCAGCCGCGCGCTCATTCAGCAGCAGATTCGCGAGGAGGATGAGCAGGCCGCTGAGCCTTCGCAACCTGAGGTCGATGCCCGGCTGGCTGAGATTCGAAAAGAAGTGCCGGCCTGCGTTCGCCTCAACTGCTCCTCCGAAAGTGGCTGGAAGGCTTTTCTGGCCGCTCACGGACTGACGCAGGAGCGGGTCGAGACCTACCTGCGCTACCGGCTGCAGATTCTGCGCTTCATCGAGCAGCGTTTTCGCCAGGGGATTCGCATCGCCCCTGAAGAGATTGAAACATACTACAAACAAACGCTGCTGCCGCAGTATGCCGCGGGCGAGGCGACGCCGTCCCTGGACAAGGTGGCCCCGCGTATTGAGGAGATTCTGCTCGAGCGGCAAGTGAACGTGCTCTTCGACGACTGGCTCAAGAATCTGCGCAAGCAGGGCGATGTGGAGGTGCTGGACCCGGCGCTCGGGGCCCTCGAAACCGAGAGCGGTCGAGAAAGAGGAGGCGCATGAGCGAGAACGAGTCCATGCCTCCCGTTCCAGACGAGAATCCTGAGGCGAATCAGCAAGCCGAAGCGCCCAGGCCGCGCCGCTTGCGCCGCTTCTTCCTGCGCCATCTTCCGTTGACGGCGGCCGGTGCGGCGCTTCTGCTGACGATCACTGTTGCGTGCCTCTATTTTTGGGCAACTTCAGCCGCGTTCGAGAACCTGGTCCGCAGGCACTTGGTCAGCAGCCTCGAATCTGCCACTGGCGGACGCGTAGAGATCGCTTCCTTCCACTGGAGCCTTCCCCGCTTGGAGGCCGAAGCCGGCGGAGTGGTGATCCACGGCCTTGAAGCCTCCGGCGAAGCACCCTACGCCCAGGCTGACCGCTTGCGCGTGCGGGTGAGCGTCCTGGGTTTCTGGAGCCCACGCATTCTGCTGCGCGACCTGGAGATCTTCCATTCTCAACTGCACCTGATCGTGTACCCTGACGGCTCAACAAACCAGCCACAGCCCCTCAGACAGAAAAAGCCAGACAAACCCGCGATCGACACCTTCTTCGATCTGAAGACCGGGCAGGTTGAGGTCGAGCAGGGCGTTCTGGACTACGACAATCGCGCCGCAGCCTTCGACTTCCAGGACCGGCGCATCCCACTCGACTTCACCGCCAGTGATCTCTCCCTGCGCATGACCTATCTGCCCGCGGCTTCCCCATTCTTGCGCGGTTCGTCCGGGCGCGGACAAGAGAGCTACCGCATTGAGGCCGGAGCCCGCGATTTGAATCTCTCGCGCGGATCTTCATCCAAGCTCGGCAAGAATCAGCCGCAACCGGTTCAGGGATTCGTTCAGGCCACGCTCGATCTCACGCGCACCGGCGCAACCCTGAACTCGTTGCGCATCACCGCGCGCAGCCATGGCGTCAAGGACCGGAGCCTTGATATTTCCGGCTCCCTCGATGACCTTGCCCATCCCCGCTGGCAAGCCAGGGCCGTGGGCGAACTGGACCTGCGGTTGCTCGATCCCATCACGGGCTACCCATTTGCACCCGAAGGCCTTGCGCATTTGGACCTCACCGGGGCCGGACAGGCAGGCGCCTTTCGCGCCGATGGAACAATACACGTCGAAGGCGGCTCGTACATCGGCACCGGCGTTGTCGCCAGAGGCGTCGGACTCGATGCGCACCTTCATGCCGATCCCGAGCGGCTGCTGGTTACCTCGGTGGTTGCCCGCCTGAGCCAGGGCGGCCAGATTAACTTTGACCTCTCGCTGGCTCACTGGCTGCCCACGCTTCCGGGAGCGGACACTATGAGACCGGCCAGCGCGGCCACCGGCAAATCCCGCGGCGCAAGAATCCAGCCTGCTCTCCCCGCAAGACCGCCCCTGCCATCGAACGGCATAACCCTTCCCGTCAATGGCAAGGTGACAGCCAGCTTCAAGGGGGTTGCCCTCGACACTCTGCTGGAGATGGTCTGCGAACCGCCTTTTCAGCATCTAGGCTTCGACACACGCCTTAACGGCCCTGCCACGGCGCTCTGGATCGACGGCGACACCCGCACCCTCGTCGTGGACGCCTTGCTCAACCTCACTCCGCCGGCAAAGGCTGCGCAAGGGAAGACCCCCGCCGGCGGCCTGATCGACGCCGCCTATACCCAGCATGACGGCGCGGTTGACATACGCAAGCTGGAGTTTCACACCCCTGCCAGTCAGCTGGAGGCCCACGGCCATCTGGGCGCTTATCCGCTCACCAGCCCCTCGGCATTCGCGGTCGAGTTTCATTCGCAAAACCTCGGAGAGTTCGACACCGTTCTGCGCGACCTGGGATTGACCCGCAACGGAAAAACGGGAACCGCGGCCTTGCCGGTAGCTCTGACTGGGCGAGCAGACTTTGTCCAGGGATTCTGGGCCGGCTCACTTCTTGATCCGCGCTTATCGGGCGATCTGAAGGCCACGCAGCTCACAGTCGAACTGCCGGCACTCCCCACTGTCAACTCCGGCCAGCCCCAGTTTGTCCGCTTGGATTCAGTTGAAGCCACCGGCAGCTACTCGGCAAATCGGTTCGACCTCAGTCACGGCGTGGTGCGTCGCGGAAACACCGAAATCGACCTCAGTGGCAGCCTGGCTGCATCTGCGGGAACTGCCTCGCATGGCCGGGCCCCCATCCCGTCCTTCGACGCCAATTCAGTGCTTCACCTCCGCCTCCACGCCGGGCAGGTCGGCATCGACGATCTGAAGCCCTTCACCGGGAAGACCCTTCCTGTTGCCGGCTCTCTGGATGCACAGCTTCAACTCGACGGCCCCCTCCATGCGCTCGGTGGCTCGGGATGGGTCGAGCTGGATAAAGGCAGCGTCTTCGGGGAACCGGTTGCCCGTCTCCGGGCGCAGGGAAACCTCACCAACCAGAGGATCAACCTGACCTCGCTCACGATGAGCGAAGAGGCCGGAAAGATTGCGGCCACCGGCAGCTACGACCTCCAATCCCATCAATTCCAGTTGGACGCAAAAGGTTCAGAGATCGACGTTGCCCGCATCGAATGGCTGCGGCAAAAGGGCCTGGCCGTGGCCGGCACGCTGGGGTTTACCGTGCGCGGCTCGGGAACGCTCGACGATCCGCGCCTTGAGGCACACGCGAGCTTGCCCGGCCTCGCGATCAGTGGAGAATCCCTGGGCGGGCTTGAGTTGGAGGCGCACACCGCCGACCATGCCGTCACCTACGATCTGACAACCCGCCTGGAGGCTGCCGACTTCAAGGCGCACGGCCAGACCGCGCTCAGCGGCGACTATGCCACCCAGGCCAAGCTCGAGTTTTCCCGCTTCAACATTGACGCTCTGCTCAAACTGGCACACGTGCAGGGCCTCAACGGGGAATCAGCGCTGGCTGGCACGGTCACCCTGGAGGGACCCTTGGCGCGGCTCTCAGAACTGCGCGGCGAGGCCCGCTTGCAGCAACTGGAGGTGACGGTGTCAGGCGTTCATCTCAAGAGTGACGGCGGCGTCCATGCCACTCTTGAAAATGCCCTCATCCACCTCGACCCCCTGCACGTGACCGGCGAAGAGACCGACCTGCACGCTCAGGGCACACTTTCTCTCAAAGACAAACGGCAACTTGACTTCTCCGCCAGCGGGGCAATCAACCTGAAAATGGCCGAGACGCTGGACCCCGACCTGACCGCCAGCGGAAACACCACCTTTCAGGTCGAGGCTCACGGCCCGCTGATGAGTCCGGGCCTCAAAGGCAGCATCGACTTCCAGGACGGGGCTCTCTCCCTTGAGGACTTGCCCAACGGCCTGAGCCAGTTGCATGGAACGCTGGAGTTCAACCAGGACCGGCTGGAGGTGAAGAATCTCACCGCAATGACCGGCGGCGGCCTGCTTTCCGTTGCCGGCTACCTGGCGTACCAGCACGGCCTTTACGGCGACCTGACGGCCACCGGGAGCGGAATTCGCATCCGCTATCCTGAAGGCGTAAGCGCCCTGGCCGATGCGTCGCTCCACCTGCAAGGTACGCGCAACAACCTGCTTCTCTCGGGCGACATACTCATCACCCGCTTCACAGTAAGCCCCGACCTGGACATTGCGGCGCTGGCTGCGCAGACCAAATCCATCGAGACCATCGCGCCCCCAGACGCCCCATCCAATCACATCCGTCTCGACGTGCACATCGCCTCTTCGCCGCAGTTGAACTTTCAGAACGCCTACGCCAAGCTGGCTGGCAATGTCGATCTCCGCCTGCGCGGCACTGTCGCCTCGCCCTCGCTGCTGGGCCGCATCTCCATCACTGAAGGCAGCGCCATCATCGCCGGAACCCGCTACGAGTTGCAGCGCGGCGACATCTTCTTTACCAACCCGGTTCGCCTTCAACCCTCTATCGACCTCAACGCCACGGCCCGCGTCGAGGACTACGATATTACCCTCGGCCTGCATGGAACTCCCGACAAATTGGCGGTCACCTATCGCTCCGATCCTCCGCTGCCGGAGGCCGATGTAGTGGCCCTGCTGGCCCTGGGCCGCACTGGAAACCAGCAGCGCCTCTACACCCAGCAGCAGGAGGCCGCCGGCGCCAACCCCACCACCGACGCCTTGCTCGGCGGCGCTCTCAACGCCACTGTAAGCAGTCGCGTGCAGAAGCTCTTCGGCGCGGGAAGCGTCAAGTTGGACCCCAACTACCTCGGCGCGCTGGGCAACTCCACCTCCCGCATCATCGTCGAGGAGCAGTTGGGACGCAATCTCACGCTCACCTACGCCACCAATGTGAACACCACCGGCCAGCAGTTGATCCAGGCAGAAATCGCCATCAACCGCCATGTCTCCCTGCAACTGGCCCGAGACGAGTCCGGCGTCTTCTCCGTGGTGATCAAAACCACCCGCCGATACCGCTGAGCCAACCGCGCCCTCACCCTTTCCTTCCAAGTGTCTTCCGTGGCCGATCCGAGCGCCTCTTTTCTGGCGCATGGATGGGAAACCGGAGACCTCCAACATGCCGAATCCACACACAAAGGCCAGACAGTGTCTTCGATTGACCATCCACCGCGCGCCCGAATCTGCGACGTTTCCCCGGAATGTGTGTCTATACCAAACGTGCGGCAAGTTGGCCGGGCATTCTCCTACCGGCCTACGGTGGCGCACAGCAACAACATGGAGGTTTTTCAAATGATTCGGACGATGTGCAATCCCCGCGCCGCGCTTCTGGCGGCGACGCTCTCTGGAGCGCTTCTAGGCCTTCCCCAGGCTTCCCTTGCGGCCCAACCCCGGGCCCTGATCTCCGGCGAAGCTGCATTAGCGCAATCCGACAATCCGGCGGCCAGCGACGCGGCCGCCAAGCTCAACAAAAAGCAGTATCGCGACGTGAAAGTTAGCGTGGAGAACGGCATCGCCACCTTGACCGGCACCGTAGACCTCTACGAGTACAAGGCCGACGCCGAAAAGCGAGTCCACAAGGCCAGGGGCGTCACTGCGGTGCGCAACCTGATCGAGGTCGCCGGCCCAACCGTTCCCGACCAGGCATTGCAAGCGAAACTGGCCGAAAAGCTGGCCTATGACCGCGTGGGCTACGGCAACACCTTCAACGCCATCGCCGTCAACGTCGAAAACGGCGTCGTGACCGTGGGCGGCCATGCCCGTACCGATGTGGACAAGGACTCCGCGCTGGCCCTCGTCAGCACCTACCACGGCGTCAAGGATGTGGTGGACGAGATCGAGGTCGATCCCGCATCCATCCTGGACGATCAGGCCCGCATGGAGGTGGCTCGCGCCGTCTACGGCTATCCGACGCTGAACAAGTACGCCATCGACCCCGTCAAGCCCATCCGCATCTCGGTGCAGAACGGCCATGTGGAGCTCTATGGAACGGTGGACACGCAGGCCGACAAGGATACGGCTTACATTCGCGCCAGCGGCGTTCCCGGCGTCTTCAGCGTGAAGAATTACCTCGAGGTTGCCGGACAGCCCACGGAAGCGCAGAAGTAACCGCCGAGTACAAGGAACTCAGCTACTGTTGACGCAGTCAGTGCTTGATGTTCCAGGACAACTCCGTGCCCCATCCATTCGCCTTTTTCTGGCGAATGGGTGGGAAACCATGAAGCCCAACCGACGATTAGCTAAAACTTGACCGCAGGAGCCGTGCGCGCGGCTTCGCTGGCGGCAAAGTAGGCGCTGTTCTCATGGAAGCCAGCCATGCCTGCCCAAATGTTGTTGGGGAATTGAAGGATGAACGTATTGTACTCCTGGATCGCGTCGTTATAGCGTTTTCGCGCCACACTGATGCGATTCTCCGTCCCCGACAATTCGTCCTGCAAACGCATGAACTGGTCGCTCGACCGCAGTTGCGGATAGTTCTCTGTGAGCAGCAGCAGACGGCCAATCGCCGAGTCCAACTGGCCGTTGGCTGCGATCTTGGCTTGCGGACCCTGCGCATTCAGCATGCCGGCACGAGCGTTGGCAATGTCGCCATAGACTGTGCTCTCCTCCTTGGTAAAGCCCTTTACGGTCTCCACCAGATTAGGAATCAGATCGGCACGCCGCTCCAACTGCACATCGACCTCAGACCATTTGCTCTTCACGTTCTGATCCTTCTCGACCATTCCGTTCCTGGCGCCCTGATAGCTGAAAAACGCCATTAGGAGCGCCAGAACGAAAACGCCGAAAACACCAAGTGCAATCCAAAGTCCACGACTCATATAGTCCTTTTCTCCTCCGGCCAACCCTTGAGGCGGGCCACATCATAAATCTTCAGAACTTACCAGCTACCGCCAGCTCCGCCGCCGCCAAAGCCACCGCCATCGCCGCCAAAACCGCCAAAACCACCCCCGCCTGAGTCTCCACCACCGCCAAAGCCGCCCCCACCGCCGAACCCGCCTCCGCCGATCCAGGGCCCGCCGCGAAACCCGCCAAAGAGGCCGAAACCAAGCAGAAATCGCAAGAGATGAAATCCGCCAAAGAAGACCAAAAGTATAATCAGAAAAATCAATTTGCCCATCGTCGGCCCATGCTGCACCGGCCGTCCAGCCACCATGGGATCTTCATCCGAAAGCGTGACCTTGGCGTCGGCGGCAATCACCTGCGCCACTTCGCCCACGGCCAGAGTTACTGCCCCATCAAAGTCATTGGCCTTAAGATCGGGAACCATCTCCCGGCCAATGTCACCCACCTTGGCGTCCGGTAGGATGCCTTCCAGGTCATAGCCCACTTCGATGCGTCGCTGGTGGTCGTCCACAGCCAGCAGCACCATCACCTGGCGGTCCGAGCCCTTATGGCCCATCTTCCACTTGTCTTCAAGCGCGTTAGCAAACCCGGCCGAGTCATCCCCATCCAGCGTGTGAACCGTGACAACCGCCACCTGCGCATTGGCCTGGGAGTGATCGAGCTGCTCACAGATGCGGTCGATCCGGGCAATCGCATCCGGCGAAAGCACGTGAGCAAAGTCGCTGACGTAGTCCGTGGGTTGGGGCAGGTCCTCGACCCGTTCGGCCAGAGCTGCGATAGCGGAAAAGCAAACAGATGCTGCCAACAGCAGCCGGAAGATTGTCGATTGTGCGCGGCGAAAGCCCTTCATCGCTCTCTATTGTACGGTTCGAGCCGGGGAAATGTTCCAAAGACAGCTCTTAGCCTTTAGCTGTTAGCTCTACACAGTGAATCTGACTTTTGGGTGTGCCCCGGAAATTCGGAAGGTGCGAACAAAATGCTAAAAGCTAAGAGCTAAAAGCTAGAGCCTGTCCCACGCACTAAACTATTGAATGACATGACCAAGAATCCGCTTCCCACCCCTCCCGTCGCCCGCAAGGAACACAAAGAGACCGCTTTGCACGGCACAGTCCTGGTGGACGACTACGCCTGGCTGCGCGACAAAGAGAACCCCGAGGTCACCGACTATCTCGAAGCCGAGAACGCCTACGCCGCGGCAGTGATGGCTCCGCTCGACGGCCTGCGCGGCGAACTCTACCAGGAAATGCTCTCGCACATGAAGCAGACCGACGTCTCAGTTCCATTCCGCGATGGCAACTGGTGGTACTACACCCGCACCGAAGAGGGTTTGCAGTACGCGATTCATTGCCGCACCCACGGCTCTCCCAATGCAACCGAGGACACGCCGGAGCAAGTGATTCTGGACGGCAACCTGTTGGCCGAGGGCCACGCGTTCTTTGCCTTCGGCGCCACCGACGTGACCAGCGACGGCCGCTGGCTGGCCTACACGACCGACACCACCGGCTTCCGCCAGTACACGCTGCACATCAAGGACCTCGAAACCGGCGAGACGATGCCCGGCGAGGTCGAGCGCGTAGGCTCCGTCGTCTGGGCCGCAGACAATTCCACGCTCTTTTACACCGTCGAAGACGAGGAGCAGAAGCGACAATACCAGCTCTTTCGACACCGCCTCGGCACGCCCCACGACAACGATAAGCTCGTCTACCAGGACGACGACGAGCGCTTCAATCTGGGCGCCGGGCGCACCCGCGATGGCAAATTCCTTGTCATGGAATCGTCCAGCCACATCACCACCGAGTCATGGGTGCTGCCCTCCAACGAGCCCGAAGGCGCCTTCACAGTCATCAGCCCGCGCCAGGACGACCACGAATACTCCATCGACCATCGCAATGGCCTGTGGTTCATCCGCACCAACGATCGCGGGCGCAACTTCCGCCTCGTCATTGCTCCGGTCGCCACGCCGGGCCGCGAGCATTGGAGCGAACTGATTCCCCACCGCGACGGCGTGATGATCGAAGAGGTGGACCTCTTCGCCAGCTTTTTTGTCGCCTGCGAACGCGAAGACGGCCTGCCGCGCCTGCGCCTCTGGCGCTTTGACGGAGCCGGCCCGGAGGCTGCCAAGGCCGGCGAGATCGCCTTCCCCGAACCGGCCTACAGCGCACAGCCGCACGTCAATCGCATCTTCGATACGGCAACCTTCCGCTACGCCTATCAGTCTTTGGTGACTCCCGCCTCCGTCTATGAATACGACGTGGCCAGCGGCGCATCGACGCTGCTCAAGCAGTTGGAGATTCCCGGCGGCTTCGACCGCACGCTCTACGCCAGCGAGCGCGTTCAGGCCACAGCGCCCGATGGCGTCAAAGTCCCGGTCTCGCTGGTCTATCGCAAAGACAAACGGGTAGCGCCGATCTCCGGACCGGCTGTAGTGGGGGACTCCAGGCCCCCACAGAATCCCCTCTACGTCTACGGTTACGGCTCTTACGGATACTCATTGCCGCTCAGCTTCAGTTCCAACCGCCTGAGCCTGCTGGATCGCGGCGTGGTCATGGCCTACGCGCACATTCGCGGCGGCGGCGATCTGGGCGAACCATGGCACGACGCCGGCAAGATGCTGGTCAAGCGCAACACCTTTACCGACTTCGTAGCCGCCGTCGAGCACCTGACTGCGGAGAAGTACGGCGACCCGGCGCGCGTAGCCATCGAAGGCGGGTCCGCTGGTGGTCTGCTGATGGGCGCGGTCGTCAACATGCGCCCCGATCTCTTCCGCGCCGTCCTCTCTCATGTCCCGTTCGTCGATGTGATGAACACCATGCTTGACGCCTCCCTCCCGCTCACCGTTCCCGAGTACGAGGAGTGGGGCAATCCAAACGAAGAACTCTACTTCCGAACCATGCTGAGTTACTCGCCCTACGACAATTTGCGAGCGGCAAGTTATCCGGCGATGCTGGTCAAGACCTCACTCCACGACAGCCAGGTCATGTACTGGGAGCCAGCCAAATATGTAGCCAAGCTGCGTACGCTCAAGACGGACAACAACCCCTTGCTGCTGGTGACCAACATGCAGGCCGGCCACGGTGGCTCCAGCGGCCGCTACGACTACCTCAAGGAGATCGCCCTCGACTACGCCTTCCTGCTCCGGGAGTTGAAGCTGGTTTGATAGAGTGACCACGCAATTGAAAGGGGAAGTATGGCACGAATCTGGGGAATTCTTCTCTTTGTGTTGATCATGACGCTCACCTTTGCTAAACAGAGTCCCGCTTCCGAGCCAGCACAACCGGCAAAAGACCAGCCGGAGAGAGTCAAGGTCTACTCCTCGGGTCCTGGAGTGACTGCCCCGCAGCTACTTCCGGTAGCGCCGTTTGAGACCGCCGAAGGAAAGTGCGAGAACGAAGTTGACGGATCTGCGCTCCTCTCAATCCTCGTGGATGCAGAAGGACGTCCACGCAACCCAGTGTTTCTTCAGCCCATCGGCAATGAAATGGATCGCTGGGCGCTTCAGATTGCCTTCCAGGATCGTTTTACTCCGGGCACATACAGTGGGATTCCGGCGGTTGTTGCCCAGTCTCTGAGAATCAGTTTTCATGTTTGCGCAGAGAAGAAGAACGAAACTGTGCGGCTAATGCTTCCGAACCAGATGATGACCCAGCCGGTGCAGGACTTGAGTCGCCTGCCGGATGCTCCTGAGGAAGCCCTTCTAGAACCGAGCGACCTCAACTCTATCGGGGATTCCGTAAAGGCCCCTGTTCTTGTTCAGTCTGTTGCGGCAGAGTTCACCGATGAAGCCCGCAGAGGGAAACGTGGAGGCGTCTGCATCGTCTCTTTCGTTGTAGACAAAGACGGGAAGCCTCAAGATGTTCGGATAGTGGAGAAGCTCGGGTACGGCCTGGATCAGAAAGCCGTTGAGGCGGTCAAACGATATCAATTCAAGCCTGCAATAAAAGACGGTAAGCCCATACCCGTGACGCTCACTACTGAGGTCGAGTTCCGGATCTCCCGCTAATACCGTCGATTGAATTGAATTGGCGGTCGGCAGACGCTCTGTTTCACGCGGTGGGTCAGACCTCACCTGCAGGCCTGTCTCTACACCCTCTTCGACCCCTTTTCGCCACTCTCGCAGCAGCGCCAGCACCGCCCGCCCCGCAATAAACTCTAGCGTGATTGCAAATTTTTCGATAAAATAAAATCTTCAGCATAGTCCCAGGCGCGGCCGGGCCTGCTCCGATCGTCCTCTTCATGCTTGACAGGCGGTTTCCTCCGACGGAATCGCAGTGCATATGTGTCTCTCGTGCAACGAGTTGCATTCGGCGCCAAATAACATCACCGGGAAGGTTGCCATGAATTCTTCAGACACTTCGGATTGTCGTCTCCGCATACCCGAGCCCCAAGGGCTCTATCATCCACGGAATGAGCATGACGCCTGCGGAATGGGACTGGTTGCCAGCATTCGCGGCGAAAAAAGCCACTCCATCATCCGCAAGGGCCTCGAAGTGCTCATCAATCTCACCCATCGCGGCGCTGCCGGCTGCGATCCTGAGACCGGCGACGGCGCGGGCATCCTGATTCAGATTCCGCACGTCTTTTTTGCGCGCGAATGCGGCGAGTTGGGAATGCGCTTGCCCGAACCCGGCGCATACGGCGTGGCCATGTGTTTCCTGCCCGTTGACAAGCACAACCGCCTGCAGTGTGAGGGCGTCATCGAGCGCATCGCCAAGGAAGAGGGCCTCGCCCTCCTCGGCTGGCGCGACACGCCTGTGAACGGCATCGCCATCGGCCGCGAAGCGCGCGCGTCTCAGCCGTATATTGAGCAGTTGTTCCTGGCCAAGCCCTCGCACATGAAAGCGGACGACGACGCCTTCGAGCGTCTGCTCTACCGTGTTCGCCGCCGGACAGAAAACGAGATGGTCGCCTCCGACATTGAAGGCAAGGAATTCTTTTACATCCCTTCGCTCTCCTGCCGCACCATCGTCTACAAAGGCCTGATGCTGGCGCCGCAGATTGAGAAGTTCTATTTTGAACTGGCCAACCCGCTGGTCACGAGCGCGCTCTGCCTGGTGCATCAGCGCTTTTCCACCAACACGTTCCCTAGCTGGAAGCTGGCCCACCCTTACCGCTACGCGGCGCACAACGGCGAGATCAACACCATCCGCGGCAACATCAGTTGGATGAACGCTCGCCAGTCGGTGCTTGAGAGCCCACTCTACGATGGCAAGATCGAGGATCTCTATCCGGTCATCATGCCCGAAGGTAGCGACTCGGCCTCCTTCGACAATGCCGTCGAGTTTCTCTATCAATCGGGCCGTTCCCTGCCCCATGTGATGGCTATGCTGATCCCCGAGGCCTGGTCGGGCAACCCCGACATGGACGAGGACAAGCGCGCCTTCTACGAGTACCACGCCTCGCTGATGGAGCCCTGGGACGGCCCCGCCGCCATGGCCTTCACCGACGGCCGAGTCATCGGCGCAACGCTCGACCGCAATGGATTGCGCCCTGGCCGCTACGTCGTCACCAAGGACGATCTGGTGGTGCTGGCCTCGGAGGCCGGCGTACTCGATATTCCGGCGAAAGACGTTCGCAAGAAGGGCCGCCTGCAGCCCGGCCGCATGTTCCTCGTCGATACCGTCCAGAAGCGCATCATCTCCGACAAAGAAATCAAGAAGCAGTTGGCCGGCCGGCAACCTTACGCGACCTGGCTCAAAGAGCAGCAGGTCACATTGGATGAACTGCCCGAGCCCCCGGCGCGCAACGTAACGGCAAAGGTCGAGCCGCTGCTTCGCCGCCAGCGCGCCTACGGCTACAGCGAAGAAGACTTGAGAATCCTGATGGGGCCCATGGGCGCGACAGCAGCTGAGCCCATTGGCTCAATGGGCACAGATGTGCCGCTGGCCTGCCTTTCAGACCGCCCGCAATCGCTCTTCAGCTACTTCAAGCAACTTTTCGCGCAGGTCACCAATCCTCCAATCGATCCCATTCGCGAAGAGCTGGTAATGTCGCTGATCAGCTACATCGGCACCGAGCGCAACATCCTGGACGAGGCGCCAGAGAACTGCCACACGCTCAAGCTCCCGCATCCGATCCTGACGAATCGTGACTTGGAGAAGCTACGCCGCGTCTCATCCGGCGATCTGCTGGCCACCACGCTGCCTGCGCTCTTCCGCGCCGCCGATGGCGAGAAGGGTCTGAAGCATTCGCTCGACGATCTCAGCAATCGCGCCGCGCATGCCGTCGATTCCGGCTACACGCTGCTGATCCTCTCCGACCGCGGCGTCGATGCCACCTATGCGCCGATTCCCAGCCTACTGGCAATGGCCGCAGTACATAACCGTCTGGTAAGGGACAAAACGCGCACACAGGTTGCGCTCATCATCGAAAGCGGCGAACCGCGCGAGGTGATGCATTTTGCCCTGCTGATCGGCTACGGCGCTAGCGCCATCAATCCCTATTTGGCCTTTGAGACCCTTCACGACCTGCATCGGCTGGGTTTGCTGCCGAAGGGCGTGACCGGCAACCACGCCGAAAAGAACTTCATCAAGGCCATCAACAAGGGCCTGCTCAAGACCTTCTCGAAGATGGGAATCAGCACGCTGCAAAGCTATCGCGGCGCTCAGGTCTTTGAAGCGGTAGGGTTGAATCAGGTCCTGGTAAACGCCTATTTCTCCGGTACCGCCTCGCGTATCGAGGGCGTGGGGCTCGACGTGCTGGCGCGTGAGGCGCAGATGAAGCATGAATATGCCTTCCAGCCGCTCACCGAGTCCGAGACCGAGCTGGTCGTCGGCGGCCACTATCAGTTCCGCCAGGGCGGCGAATATCACCTGCTGAATCCGGACACAATCAGCAAGTTGCAGCAGGCCGTGCGGCAGAATAACCCGACAACATTCGAAGAGTACACAGCCCTGCTCGACGATCAGAACCGCCACCTCTGCACGCTGCGCGGCCTGCTCCAGCTCAAGTACGCTGACAACCCGATTCCGATTGAGGAAGTCGAGCCGGCCAAGGAGATCGTCAAGCGCTTCACGACCGGCGCAATGAGCTATGGCTCGATCAGCAAGGAAGCACACGAGACACTCGCGATTGCGATGAACCGCCTGGGCGGCATGTCGAATACCGGCGAGGGCGGCGAAGAAGAGGAGCGCTTCAAGCCGGACCCGAACGGCGACTCGCGCCGGTCTGCAGTTAAACAAGTTGCCAGCGGCCGTTTCGGCGTGACAACAAATTATCTCGTTAACGCCGACGAGTTGCAGATCAAGATGGCGCAAGGCGCAAAGCCCGGCGAGGGCGGACAATTGCCCGGCCACAAGGTGGATGAGGTTATCGCCCGGACGCGCCACTCGATTCCCGGCGTTGGTCTGATCTCGCCGCCGCCACATCATGACATTTATTCGATCGAAGATCTGGCGCAGTTGATCTACGACCTGAAGAACGTCAATCCTCAAGCCCGCATCGCCGTTAAGCTTGTTTCAGAGGTCGGCGTCGGCACGGTGGCCGCAGGCGTCGCCAAGGCCCACGCCGACGTCGTACTCATCTCCGGCGACAACGGCGGCACTGGCGCTTCGCCGCTCAGTTCAATCAAGCATGCTGGATTGCCGTGGGAACTCGGCCTGGCCGAAACGCAGCAGGTGCTGCTGCTCAACGATCTGCGCGGACGCATCAAAGTCCAGACGGACGGCAAGCTCCAGACCGGCCGCGACGTGGTCATCGCAGCGCTGCTCGGCGCCGAGGAGTTCGGCTTCGCCACCATGCCGCTGATCAGCATGGGCTGCATCATGATGCGCAAGTGCCATCTGAACACCTGCTCGGTGGGCATCGCCACGCAGGATCCTGTCTTGCGCGCGCGCTTCCAGGGCCAGCCCGAGCACGTGGTCAACTTCTTCTTCTTTATCGCCGAACAAGTCCGCCAGCACATGGCAAAACTCGGCTTCCGCACCGTCGACGAGATGGTCGGCCGCGTGGACAAGATCGATGCAGCCATCGCCGACGCTCATTGGAAGGCCAAGGGCATCGATCTCTCCTCGATCCTCTACGAGCCCGAACTGCCCTCGCGCGTCGCTCGCCGCAAGATTCAAGCGCAGGATCACGGCCTGGATAAGGCCCTCGATCACAAGCTGATCGAGGCTGCCGCGCCGGCGCTCGAATCCAAAACTCCCGTCAAGGCCAGCTTCGCCATCCGCAACGTGCACCGCACCGTGGGCGCCATGCTCGGCGGCGAAATTGCCAGACGTTATGGATCGGCGGGATTGCCGGAAGGGACAATTCACTTCAAGTTCACCGGATCGGCCGGCCAGAGCTTCGGCGCATTCGTTCCCAACGGTGTCACACTGGAACTCGAAGGCGATTCCAATGACTATTTGGGCAAAGGACTCTCCGGCGGCCGCATCATCGCCTATCCTCCCAAGACCTCGAGCTTCCTGCCCGAAGAGAGCATCCTGGTGGGCAACGTCGTGCTCTACGGCGCAACCAGCGGCGAGGTCTTCCTGAATGGCATCGCCGGCGAGCGATTCGCCGTTCGTAACTCGGGCGCCATCGCGGTGGTCGAGGGCGTGGGCGACCACGGCTGCGAGTACATGACCAACGGCACCGTCGTCGTGATCGGAAAGACCGGCCGCAACTTCGCCGCCGGCATGAGCGGTGGACGCGCCTTTGTCTTTGACGACCGTGGAGACTTCACCGCTCGCCGCTGCAACAAGACCAGCGTCGATCTGGAACCCCTGGTTCTTGAGGCCGACGTGGCTGAGGTGCGCGGCCTGCTCGCGCGCCATCGCGACCTGACCGGCAGCCCCCGGGCGGCTTGGATTTTGGATAACTGGGCCGACGCGCAGCCGCGATTCATCAAGATCTTCCCGCACGAGTACAAGCGCGTTCTCAATGTTCCCCGCGTCGAAGAGTTCTATTCTCCTCAAATCATCTCGTCGCCTCTGGTGACGGCTACGGCAGAGGTGCAGCATGGGTAAGGTGACAGGATTCCTGGAAATTGAGCGCGAACAACCCACCCGCCGCAAGGTCGAGGACCGGGTCAAGGATTGGTTCGAGATCTACGAGCCCTTCCCCGAGGAGAAGCAGAAGGAACAGGGCGCACGTTGCATGGACTGCGGCGTTCCCTTCTGCCACACCGGCTGTCCGGTCAACAACCTGATTCCCGACTGGAACGACCTGGCCTACAACGGACGCTGGGAGGCCGCCATACGCCGCCTCCACGCCACCAACAA
>Ga0302270_10001534_pt1 | contig 23278 bp, 16 predicted proteins | sample III_Bog_E2_3_FD_198773 | JGI IMG/M metagenome (GOLD analysis project Ga0302270, IMG submission 198773) | Peat permafrost microbial communities from Stordalen Mire near Abisko, Sweden - III_Bog_E2_3 | ecosystem: Environmental > Terrestrial > Soil > Wetlands > Peat | place: Sweden: Abisko... | reverse complement strand
GCGGCATCCACATGCGCATCGGCGAGCACCTTGCCCGTTTCCCTGCTGCGTAACGTGATGCGCAACCCGGCGGGCCCGGCAATGTACTTTGCGTAGAGCGATGCCTTGTAATCCAGCACCCTCTGCACCGGCAGATAGACCTTCTGCAGGATGCCGGCTTCACCCGCCGACGTTCCCAGAATCTCCAGCGACTGCCAGCTGTTGGCAGCCTGGCCCACGTGCAGTTCATAGCGGTTGCCGGCCGCGTGATCCACCGCCTGCCAGGGCAGCGGAATGCCCGTCTCGTTGACAGAGTCAATCAGTTCCGGCTGCTCGCGAAACAGGTCTTCGAGATTGGTGTGGTTCCACAGTCCCGCTTCCAGGCTTCCGTTGGTGAGCAACTCCGCTCCGATGCCGCCGTTGATGGAGTTGCCGATTGGCTCCAGAAAGCTGCCAAAGATCGCTGCGGGAATGGTGTGCAATCCTTTGTCGCCCACCTTGACTGTTACTGTGGCAGGCATCGGTTTGGCAGGCACGATCTGCGCGGCCGCATAGGCAACCCAAAGCGCGGCACAAGCTGCCAGCAGCCCGCCACGCGCAATCCAACACATCTTCATTTCATCTCTCCCCGAAGTCTGCATTTTGTGAAGACTCTCCTTCGCCATCGAACTTAGCACCCAGCACTTAACAACCCAGTACTTAGCCACTTATCTCACGGCCTATCCTTGCGCAGATACTCGGGCACAATCATCAATCCATCGTGCTCCGGTCCGCGCGGAGTTTCGGGCATGGGCCAGGTGCGCGCACCCACGCGCTGGGCCCAAGCGGCGTAGTCAGCGGCCATCTTTTTCACCTGCTCGGGATGCTCCTCGGCAAGGTTGTGCGTCTCAGTCCGGTCGCGCTCCATGTCGTAAAGCTCCCACGCGTCAGGGAACTGCGACACCAGCTTCCACTTGCCCTCACGCACCGCGCAGTTGCCCTCGTGCTCCCAGAACAGCGATCGCTCGCCGAGTTCGTGGCCCTGCATCACCGGCAACAGACTCTTGCCCTCCAGAGGAGCCACCGTAGTTCCTGCCTTACTGGTTGATGGACAAGCCATACCTGCAATCTCCAGGCAAGTTGGCATCACGTCAATTTCGTGACCGATGGCGTGAGTAATTCCCTTCGTCTTCAAGCCCTGAGGCCAGTGCATCACGAAGGGCGTGGCGATGCCGCCCTCATGCGCGAAGTGCTTGTAGAGGCGGAACGGTGTGTTACTCGCATTGCCCCAGGGAATGCCGTAGCTGGCATACACGGTTGGCCCGCCTGGCAACAACTCTGGATCGTTGCCCACCGTCAGCAGTTCGCCATAGCGCGTAGCGTGTGGGGCAGATGGCATGTGATGCGCACCCGGCGCCATGCGCGCAAACTCTTCAAAGTTGCCACCGTTGTCGCTCATGAAGCAGATGAGCGTGTTGTCGAATATGCCAAGTTCCTTGAGCCTGCGCACGATCTTGCCCACGTTCTCGTCGAGCGAGTCGATCTGCGCCGCATACACCTCCATGCGCCGCTGCTCCCAGTCGTGAAACGAGGCCGCCTCCCAGGCCGGCACGCGCGGATCGCGCGGCGTCAGGCCCCACTCTTCCTTCACCAGCCCCATGGCGAGCTGTTTGGCGTGCCGTGACTTGCGCAGCGCATCCCACCCGCCCGCGTACTTGCCCTTGTACTTCGCGATCTTGTCTTCGCGCGCCATCAAAGGCCAATGGCCGGCGTTGAACGCCGCATAGAGAAAGAAAGGCTTGTCCTGCTTGGCTGCCTCGCCAATGAACTTAACCGAATAGTCGCCGATGGCGTCGGTGAGATAGAAATTCTTGTCATCCTTTGATACTTCGATCGGATCGTTATCAAGCGTGAGCGAGTCTGGATCGAAGTAACTGGCCGCTCCCTGCAAAATGCCGTAGTAACGGTCAAAGCCTCGCTGCAGCGGCCAGTTATGCTTATCCTGCCTGGGGCCCAGCGGTGTCAGGTGCCACTTGCCGGTCATCAGCGTGGTGTAACCGCCGGCCTTGAGCGCCTCGGCCACGGTTACGCAGCGACTGCTTAGGTCGCCGTCGTAAGCTGCGTAGGGATAGGTGCCATGATCGTTGGTCATCATGCCCATGCCGGCCTGGTGAGAGTACATGCCGGTGAGCAGAGAGGCCCGCGACGGACAGCAGCGCGGGCTGTTATGAAAGTCGTTGAAGCGCAGCCCGCCACGCGCCAGCTCGTCCAGATGCGGCGTCTCGATCTCCGACCCGTAACAGCCGATGTCAGAGAATCCCATGTCGTCAGCCAGGATGAACACGATGTTGGGCCGCTTGTGCCCGGCCACGGTTTCAGCACTTAGAGTGCGTTCGGCTTCGAGCGGAAGCAGCGCGCCTGCCCCCGCACACAATCCCATCTCCAAGAATTCCCTGCGTGAGTTCATTCCCTGGCTCCTTGCCTGGATTCAGGCCACAAAACCTGCACTCAGAATCCTACAGAATCACCCGGCGAAAAAATACCGCAGCCATCGTACAGACTGGCTGCGGCGCCGATTAGTTCTGCGCACTCAGAATGACAGTGTTCCGCCAATCTGGATCTCGCGTGGATCGTGCTGCACGCTGGTGATGGTGCCGAAGTTCCCCGCCGTTACGCCGGTATTCGGGTTCGAGAACTGCGCATGGTTCCACGCATTGAAGAACTCTCCACGAATGACGAACTTGATCGAGTCGTAAATCGGGATGGTCTTGTGCAGGCCCATATCCCAGTTGTTGATGCCGGGCCCAGTGAGGATGTCGAAGCCCGAGTTGCCGTAGTACCAGGTCGATCCGCTGGTGTTATGCGCATCGGTAGCCGGGTTCACAAAGCAGGTAGAGTTGACGCTCGAAACCGTTCCGGTGTTGAGGAAATAATGGCCGTTGGTGCGGATGTTCTTGTTGGCAAGTTCGTTGCGGCCATTGCAATAGCGGTCGGCCTTGGTATTGGCCGGCGACCAGTTGGTGTTGTTCGGCGCCGACACCCAGAACGGGTTGCCCTTCTGCATTGTTGTAATGGCATCCACATTCCAGCCGCCGATGGCCGTATCGAGAACCCGGTTCATGTTGCCGCCGAATTTCTTGCCGCGCCCCAAAGGAAGCTCAGCCACGGCGCTGATCACAATCGACTGCGGGATGTTCGAAGTCGTCATGCCCCAGTCGCAACGGAAGCAACTCTTGTCCTGGTTCAGCGTGCCGTTGCTGCCTTCAGTGGCGTCTGACATGCCTTTCGACCAGGTGTAGTTTGCCATCAATTGAATGCCTTGCGTGAACTGACGGACAAACTTCACCACCATGGCGTTGTAATTCCCGTTGCCGATGGAGTTCACTTCCTGCATGTAGGAGTACTTCGGATAGAACGGATTCTGAGCCAGGTTGTAAGTCTGCACGCCCGGCGAAGATCCATCCCACGGGTCCCAGTTCTTCTGCAAATGATGGGACTGGCTGCCGACATAGGCCACATCAACCGTGTAGGCCTTGCCGAGGCTGCGCTGCACATCCATGTTCCACTGCGAAATCTCTGGCGGCTTCATGTTGGCCGCCAGATACTGAATGGCGCCGGTGATGGACGAAACCTGCGTTGAGCTGATGCCGCCCACCGCAAAAGCGGGCATGGCGTTCACGCCCAGCACATAAGTCGGCAGCGCAGGCGAGTTAGTAGCGTTACTCACCGAGCTATTGGTCGTGATGTACTGCGACACCACCGAGTACTGCGCCGTGATATCCATCTGCGTGGTGTAATACATGCCCCAGCCGCCGCGCACCACATAATGATTGGCAAACTCCGGCTGCCACGTGAGGCCAATGCGAGGCATGAAGTTGGTCAGCTTCAGGTTCCACACCTGCGGATTGGCCGTGCCCAGCTTGGCGAAGGTCTCAACTCCATTGGTAAAGTCGAAGCCGTGAATCAGGTCGTGGTTGGTTCCGTCGGAGGGATTGGGAGCCGTCGCCACATAATAGGCAAAACCCAGGTTGGCCGTCAGGTCGTGGCGCAGCTTCCAAGTGTCCTGCGCATACGGCTCGAAAGTAGTCCAGCGGTAATGCACCTTGGGCATACCAATCGACTGCGCGGAAACCAGATCGCCCAGCAGGAAGTCAGCAAATGCGTTGCCTGTTTTGCCCACCTGCGAAACGGTGCCGTTGGCGTTGAGTAAGGTCTGCGCTGTGAACACGTCGTTGAAGTTGAACACGCCGCGCGCATTGGCGTTAGCGCTGGACTGCTCCGTACGCGTGTAAGCCAGTTCTTCGCCAAACTTCATCTGGTGGTTGCCGTGCATCCAGTTGAAGGAGTCGTGAATCTGATACACATTGTCGATGTCGCCCAGCAGTCCGGTTGAGGTGCCAAAGCCCGCGTAGCTGGAGATGCTGATACCCGGTACGCCGTCAGGATCGGATGTGCCCGTAATGTTCAGCTTATTCTGAATTCCGGGAACCGAGCGGCCCTGATCATAAACCGAGTCACGCAACATACCAACGCGCAGAGAATTCACCTTTGTCGGGCTCAGCGTCCATGTCCAGCCCAGCGACACCAGTTCGGTGTCCAGCGGGTATGCCGTGCCCTGCGACGGGAACAGGCCAGGCGAGGTGACCGGCGAGTTCAGCCAGTTGCCCTCGGCAAAGAACTGATGGTTCTCCCTGGGCGTGTAGTCGATACGGCTGGTTGTCTGGTCAGAAAGCACCGAGTTTGCAACGTTGCCGCCCAGGTTGGGGCTGGTCGTGTTCTCAGTACCGGTGGCGCCCGACAGATAGAACGCCAACAGGCCCTTGGAGGCAGCGCTGATGCGGTTAGACGGGATCACATTCCCGGCAAACTGCGTCCGCTGCCCGGTTGTGGCGTTGTAGGTTGTGGGATCGTAGATCGGATTCGCGAAACCTGAAAAGTCGCCGGAGAACATGGCAGCGGTCGGGGTTAGAGCTGTGGAATACGAAGTTTTGTACTGCCTGTAGCCCTCGTAGTTGCCGAAGAAAAACAGCTTGTTGCGCAAAATCGGGCCGCCTACCGAGGCGCCAAACTGATTCTGGTGATAGTTGCCCGGAGGGATCGGAACACCGGCCGAGGTAATGTCAAAGTAGCCGCGCGCCTCCATCTGATTGGTGCGCACAAACTCGTAGGCTTCACCGTGAAACTTGTTGGTTCCGCCCTTGGTCACAACATCCACGATGCCCGCGTTGGGACCCATGTCGGGCATGAAGAAGCCGTAATGGACCTCAAACTGATCGATGGCCGAGACCGAGACGTTCAACGCCGTATTGCCGGCGCGCGAACCGATGGTCTGGATGCCGTTGACCAGATACATGGTGAAGTCCGGCTCATGGCCACCGATGTTGATGGACATACCGGAGTGGCCGGTCTGGCTGACAGAGGCGTTCGCAGCGCCGGCGGTTGATTGCGTTGCGCCCGACAGCAAGCCAAGCTGCAGGAAGTTGCGGCCGTTCAGCGGCAACTGCGAAACGCTGTGCGGGCCGATGACGCTGCCCAGGTCGTTCGATTCGGTCTCTAGCTGGTTGGCCAGGCCGTTGGCCTCCACGGTGACCGTCTGCGCCGTTGCGGCCACAGTCAGCGTCACGTTGTCCGTGGCATGTTGGCCTACTGTAAGGTTGAACTGTGTCAGCTTATAAGTGGCAAATCCCTGCCGCGCCACTTCCAGCGAATACAGACCGGGCTGCAGAGCTGGAAACGAGTAGTTGCCCTGCTCGTCGGTCTGCGTCCGCTGCGTCACGCCCGTGCTCACGTTGCTCAATTTGACCTCTGCACCAGGAACCTTGGCGCCCGATGAGTCCAGCACGGCCCCTTGCACTGAGGAGTTCACGCTCTGCGCCTTCAGTCCGGCGCCTGCGGTGAACAGCAGAGCCAGAGCTATGAAGGCGGCAAATACACGCATTCTAATCTTCATTCGGATCCTCCCATGAAATTTGCGACGCATTTCGAGCGTCCGCGGAATTGCCGGTCGTGTGTGACGGGATCGAATCTGTCCGCCACCGTTGATTCGAGCGAATGCCGGAACGGCTCTTACGGCCGTCTCGTGCCCTCGCCGCGCCCAGGCTGGAAGATTGCTTTCATTTTCCCAGCCCAGCCTCTTGCTTTGTTCATCGCCAGGAAGATGAAATCGATTGCAGTTTCAGACCTGACTGAACCTGTTTCTTGCCACCCACCGGCCTGTAAAATCGCAATTCAGCCGGCAAAATGTAATGGTTTACATCGCGACAGGAAGGTTAAGCCCCACCTGAAAGCGTTGTCAAGAGCTTTTTCCCAGTCAGCTGTTACAGCAGGATAATTGCGGCTGCCCGCACGCCCTCCCCCGGCTCCCCTCGCCAGAACCGCGAAGACGCTCGTTGAAACCCGATCCGTTTGCTGTAATTTCATCGCATCGCTCCCATCGGTGGCCTATTGGTCTCACGGACTGCGAGCACGTACGCGCCCACTGTCCTACTTTGGGCGCCTCAACTCAAACAGATTGTGTTTGGCTTTGGGGAACTACAGAACGCGCCCGTCGAAGATTGCCGACAGGCAACAACAGAACCGGCGATGGGATGCGAACGCCATAATGTAATCGAATACTAGCAAATTGTGGCGCGTAGCACAACTGCAGCCGAAGAGGCTGCGTTATACCTTCCGCCTGCTCCCTGGAGGCGGCGCCGTGGAGGCGCGTATCACCAGGTGCGGATGCAGAACCTCGGTCATCTCGACCAACTCGCCCTTTACTGCCTTTGACAGACAATCGAAAGCGCGCGCCGCCACTTCACGGCGTGGATGCCGAATGGTGCTCAGCGCCGGCGTCACCATCTCGGTGATCGGCAAGTCGTCAAAGCCGATGATCGACAACTCCTTCGGCACGCGGATGTGCGCCTCGTGCGCGGCTTGCAGCGCGCCCACGGCCATCAGGTCGTTGGAGGCGAGCACGGCGGTAGGACGCGGATTGGCAGCAAGCAGATGCTCCATTGCCGTCCGCCCGCCATCCACGCGCATGTTACCGGCGGCTATCCACTCACTGCGTACCGTCAAACCATGTGCCCTGAGTGCGGACTTGAACGCATCTTTGCGGCCCTGCGCCGAGTTCAGGCTCGTCGGACCGGAGATAAAACCGATGTCCCGATGCCCGAGCGCCAGCAGGTGCACCAGCGCCTCGCGAAAGCCGGTGGCATACTCGACCGGAATGTTCGGATAGCGGCCAGCCAGTTTGCGCTGGTTCATTAGCACCACGGGAACCCCGGCGCGCACGGCCTGCCCCAGCGACGCCTCTTCCACCTCCGAAGTCATCACCGCAATCGCGTCCACACTGCGCTCCACCATGCGCCGGATGCAGCTCTTCAGCCGCGCCGGATCGTAGTTGGTGTGGGTAAAGATCACCTCGATGCCCTGCGCAGAGGCCAGCGCCTCAAAGGCATCAATCAGCTCTGGAAAGAACGGGTTGTTCACGTCGGAGACGATGAGCCCGAACAGCCGCGTCTTGCCCACGCGAAGGCTGCGCGCGTTCGGGTTGGGAACGTAGTTCATCTCGGCAATGGCGCGCCGTACCCGCTCCACCGTCTTTTCGCGAACGCCGGGGAATCCGTTCAGCACCCGCGATACGGTGGCCGTTGAGACATTGGCTCGCTTTGCAACCTGCTGAATATCCATACGCACTTTCCGTGGACCCGGCCATGCGGCCTGGGCCGAAGCACGGGCTCTACCCCGCGCTCCGGTTTACAAGCAGTCTACATGGCGGCACTAACCACGGCAGCGACGGCTGCGCGCTACTCGTCCGCGGCCGTCACCAGCTCCACAGGTCCCAGCAGACCAGCCTTCACCAACGGCGTGTCGGCACGGTAGGGAGCAATGTCGGTGAACGTGTACTTGCGCACCGCATAGCTCTGCTGGTCGCCGATGAGCCGGTTCACCCACAGGTCGGTCACGGCAATGGTGATCTGGTTCGCGCCCGGCTTCAGTGCGCCGGTCACCTCGATGCGATACGGCGTCTTCCACGCGACGCCCAGGTACTTGCCGTTCACCGCAACCTCGGCCAGCTCGGCCACATCGCCCAAATCCAGCCACAGGTGCGCGCCTGGCTTCAGCAGCTCAGCACCCACCTCGATGGTGCGTGTGTAGGTTGCCGTGCCCGAGAAGTACTTTACGCCATCGCGCGCGTCCGCGCTCCACGAGTTCAGGTGATCGAGCGCGATCTTCTCCGGCGCGCCACGGCCCGGCTCAAAGCTCAGCGTCCAGCCCGCGTTCAGTGCCTGGTGCAACTCCGCCACCGGCTTCAGTTCCGGCGCGCTCACCACAGCCGAGTTGGCCGCGGCCGCCTTGCGGAAGACAACGAACATAGTGCCATCGGGGTCGAGCGTGAGCGGGACGGTGGTGCGTCCGCCTTCGGTTTTGTAGCTCACGGCGCGCGTCTCACCGGTAGCCGCATCCCACAGCTCCGGCGTCTTGCCGGCCACACGGAAGGTCAGCTCAAGATTCTCAGCGCGCGGCTTGCGGTTGTCCACAAAGTAGAGCTCGCCGTCGTCCAGCTTGCGATGCACGAACATCAGCTCAGCATCGGGCTTGCTGGCGACGAAGTCCTCCACCGCGCCCAGGGTCTTCATGGCCTCGTTGATGCCCATGCCCACCATCACCTTGCCCTTGCCGACGGAGCGCACGGTACCGGACTTGACGGTTCCCTTGCCCCATAGCCGATCCGCAATCGCTTGCACCTGGCGCTGATCGTCTGACAGGCTCGGCGAATCCACGGGCCGCTTGCCCACCACCACCGCACCCTGCTCCACCAGCGCCAGCAACTGCTTGAGTACCGGCAGCGTGATGCGCTGGCTGTGACCGCCGAGATAGAGAATGCGATAGCTCGACCCACCCGGCGATACCAGCCTACCGTCCTGCACAGTGAGCTTGTGCCGCAGCACGCTGGCATTCACGTAGTCGAAGGCGTAACCCTGGGGCAGATCTTCCGGCGCACTCCATCCGTACACCGCCGTCAGTGGACCTTCTTCGCCGTAGAAGTAGGCCACGTCTGCCGCGAACCTGCCCTGCTGCAATAGATACGAGCAGCGCGCCAGGTAGCTGACCCACGGTCCGGCCTGCTCGGCCCACGTGTCGTTGCGATTGAACCACAGCCCGTACGGTCCAAGCGTCATGCCCGGCGCCATATCGGCCACCGGCTGGTGGCTGGACTCGTGAATCTCAAAGCGGTTCACACCCAGCGCAAACTCGAGATCGGCAACCTTCTTCACCGAGTTCGGCGACCATCCCCAGGCCGGTCCGCGCGACGTCATCGACTCAGCACCCACCAGGTTCTGCCCGTAGATGTGCGCCACCGATGCCGCACCGCGCAGGTCGGCGCTATAAGAGGTTTGCGGCGCGGAGTTCGCCGTCCAGGTCCACATTGCGCCCATGGGAATGTCCGTCTTGCTGCGCATCTCCATGTCATCGCCGAGCGAGGGCCGATGCGATTCGAGCGCCTCGCCGTAGTACTTCATGCCGTGCGCGTGCAGCACATCGGCGATAGTGCCGTAGTGGTTCTCGGCCATCAACTCGCTGACGGTGCGGCGGAAGTCCCACAGAAAGCGGTCGGTCTCGGCCGGGCTGCCGATCACCACGCCGGTCATGGCTGGCAGCCAGGGCCGCGCATCGTAGCCGCGCCGCGTCTTGAACTCGTCCAGCATCTTGTCGGTCCAGTTCTGCGGACCCACTTCAATGCTGTCCGTCAGCAGATGCGAGATGCCGGCAGCGCCCATCTTGTCAGCGCCCACGGTCTCGGCATACATCTTCAGGTAGCCTTCCATGTAGTTTGTTACGAACGCGCGGTTGAGCTTGTCCACCTCGAGCCCGGTGGCCTCAGCCGGCGCAGGGCCGTTCTCATGCCCGGTAAGCGAGTAGCCGATGCGCAGCACCCTCCACGTACCTGCTGGAGGCGTCCAGTCAAGCCTGCCGTCGGCCTGCATCTTCGCGGTCAGGTCAATCACGTCCTGCTTCGCAACCACCTGCTCCGGCTTGAGCGCTGGATCGGGGATGGTGTAGAAGTTCGGCTCGTTGGCAAAGCCTGCGCGCTTTTCAAACTCATTGACACGTGCGCCACTCGCCAGCACCAACTCGGTGATGTGCTCGGTGGGCACATCCGTCTTGCCCTCCGGCAGCGAAAACACCACGCGCCAGTAGCGCGCCGTGGCCGCGTCAAATGCAGTGGTGCGCTCGATCACGCTGCTGGGCCGCATCGTGGCCACGCGGGTGAAGTGGGTCCCATCTTCGCTCCACTCCACCTCCGGCAGCGTGCCGCGATAGTCGTGTCCAAAGACGCTAAAGAGATCGTCGAGCGTGGCCAGCGTAATGGCCTGAATCGTCTGCGGCTTGCCGTAATCGAACAGCACCCAGGAGTTTTTGCCTGCCTCGGCCGCGTCCAGAGCCAGCGCCACGGTGTTCACGTCGCCGTCGCTCAGCGCAGCCACATTGGCCTCGCCCTTGCTGGTTGTCACCTTGGGCGCGAGCTCGGCCTGCGTCTTGTCGCCGGCTGGAATGCGGTAGGCGATGACCGCCGTGTCTGCATAAAACTCCGGCGGCGTAACCACGCGTCCATCGGAGCCCTTGCGCCCGGCCACCTGGAAATTCTGAAATGTGCCATCGACGGTGGGCGGATGCGCGAGCACACCAGTGAACGGCTTGCCGCCTTCAATGCGCGTCGACGACCACACCATCTTCTTGATGCCTTGTGAAGCCGGCACCCACGGACCACCCGTCTCGCTCCATCCGGGCGAGCTGGCAATGGCCACCTCCATGCCCAAACCGCGCGCCGTCTCCACCGCGTACTTGAAGGCGTGCTTCCACTCCGGCGTCATGTAGATGAGCCGCTTGGGCACCACCTGCGGCGTGTTGATGGCGCCCTCGAAGATAGTGACGCCGCCCACGCCCACACGGTGCATCCATTCGAGGTCGAGCTTGATGCCCTCTTCGCTGATGTTGCCGTTCATCCAGTGCCACCAGACGCGCGGACGCGCACCGTTGGGCGGATCGGCGAAGCCCTGCAGCAGCTCATCGGCGGCCGGCGTCGGAGCCACCTGCGCAGCCGGTGCAGACGAAGCGGCAGGCAAAGCTAGAGGCGCTTGCGCCCGCAGATTGAAGTTCGCAAAACTTACCAGGCAAAGAAGGACACTCGAGCCGAATCCACACTTCATCGCTATTTTCCTCTCACTCATGCACTCATCCGATGCAGACGCCGCACCCGCGCAGCACTTGCTGCCGGCGCTCGAAGGGATTTCACGCATCCCTTCGAGCGCCAGAACGGCTCGCACACCATCCTATTTCATGCGGTCGGGGGAAAGGTTGAAACCGCTCGAATACTACAGTTGGAGATACGAAATTCGGAGGGAACAGGGGCCCCCAGATAGGAGGGAGTTGGGGGCCGTCAGCCGGAGGGAGCAGGGACCTTCAGGCCCCTGAAGAATGCCTGAATCAGGAGGGCCTTTAGGCCCGGATCGAGCTAAAACGCGTTGACAACCGCACGCCGAAGACGCGCTCGCCTGGTCTCTATTCGCCGGCCTTCCAGACGTACGCGCCGGGCTGCGGCAAACCAATATGCTGCAAGACGCGATCCACGAACTGGCGCGCCATCTCCTGTGAATCGACAGGATGGTTGTAGAAGGTAGGAATAACAGGAAAGATGACCGCGCCAGCCTCGGCGGCCAGCGTCATGTTGCGCAGGTGGATGCGGTTGAAAGGCGTCTCACGCACACAGAGGACCAGCGGACGGCGCTCCTTGAGCATCACGTCTGCCGCGCGCGCAATCAGCGTCGAAGCAAGCCCGTTGGCAATCGAAGCCAGCGTGCCCATCGAGCATGGCAACACGATCATCGCGCTCGAAGGATAGCTGCCCGAAGCGATCGACGCGCCGATGTTCGCGTCCGAGTGCTGCACGGTCTTGGCGGGCGGCGCATCCAGAAGCTTTTCAAGAAGATTGGCCCGCCCGGAGACGCCCAGTTCCTCGCCCAGCACGCGCAGGGAGTTTTCGCTGGCGACAAAATGCACCTTCTCGACGCGTGCGTCGGCTTCAAGGGCGCGAAGAAGCTCGCGGCAAAGGATTGAACCGGAGGCTCCGGTGAGGGCGATGGTGAGGTTCATGTTCGTCATTTCTGAATGACTCCCGCCAATTGAGCGACCTCGTCCAGCAGTTTGACCTCTCCCTCTAATCCAGAATAAGGAGGCTTGCGATGAACAGCATTCATGTGTGCTCTGGACCTATGGTGAATGACAGCGCAATAAACATCGCCGTGTGGAAATGGAATTTTATTGAACGGTTCGCGGTCCAACTGCGAAAACTTTAGATCTTCCCACTTCAACTCGCCATTCCAAGTCCATGCAGGCAATTCATGAGGCCATATTCTGCTCAAAAAAACCGCAGGCCCCTTTCCTAATGCAACTATGAGCTTAGGCTTGATAGATGGAAGCGTCTTTTCCTGAAAGAAAGAGATGCATTGTTCCATCAAGGCTTCATTGCATAACCACAGATCAATCGGTGGTTTATCGTTACTCATTCCCCTGTGCAAAAAGGGCCATGCATTTGTAAAGAAGCATTGTCTGATGCCAATTCTGGATGTCTTCACTGCCCCATCTTGCCGTGCTCCTGAAAATGTATTGATCAGACCACCCTTGCTTGTCCATGTCGCACTGGTTCTTCTTTCGTCCCGTACAATGAGTTTCCCATTTTCAGCAAACTTGCTTTCACAACCGAAATTCGAACCAAGCACAATTACTTCTACGGCCGCTAAATCTCCAGCGTTTCCCTCATAAAGACCATTACCGCCCGGGAAAAATCCGAAATCCATTTCAGGTTGTTCTGCAAAGGAACAGACCGATGCATCATTGAAATGGATTTTCTCGACATTTTTCCGCAACTCATCAATCTTCTCTGGATACATATGCCCCCCATTTACTCCCCCAGCACCCGCTTGAAGATCGCATCCACGTTGCCCAACTGGCGCATATAGTCGAAGGTTTTTTCTAACTTTTCAGGCGTGAGCAGCGCGGTAATCGATGCGTCCTTGGCCACCTCGTCGCGGAAGACCAGATCTTCTTTCCACGAGCGCATGGCGTGCGACTGGACCAGCCGATACGCATCCTCGCGCATCATGCCGGCTTCGGCCAGATCGAGCAGCAATTGGCCGCTGAAGATAAGCCCGCCGGTAGATTCCAGATTCTTCTTCATCCGCTCCGGATAGACCAGCAAACGGTCGATGAGGTCAGTGGTCTTAGCCAGCAGATAGTCGGCCAGGATGGTGGAGTCGGGGAAGATGATGCGCTCGACCGAGGAGTGCGAGATGTCGCGCTCGTGCCAGAGGGCCACGTTCTCAAAAGCCGCCTGGGCGTTCGAGCGCAGCACGCGGGCCAGGCCCGAAATCTGCTCACTGGTGATGGGGTTCTTCTTGTGCGGCATGGCCGAGGAGCCCTTCTGCTTTTCGCTGAAGTACTCCTGCGCCTCGCGAACCTCGGTGCGCTGCAGGTGACGGACCTCGACGGCAATCTTGTCCAGAGTGCTGCCGAGAATGGCGAGCGTGGAGATGTAGGCCGCGTGACGGTCGCGCTGGATGACCTGAGTGGCCACGGGCGCGGGCTTGAGGCCGAGGCGCTCGCAGATCTTCTCCTCGTGCTCGGGCTTGAGGTGGCCAAAGGTGCCCACTGCGCCGGAGAGCTTGCCGATGCGCATGTCCTCAGCGGCCGCGTCAAAGCGGACCAGGTCGCGCTCGACTTCTGCGAGCCAGTTCAGCAGCTTGAGGCCGAAGGTGGTGGGCTCGGCGTGGATGCCGTGGGTGCGGCCGATGGTGGGCGTGTGCTTGAACTCGAGCGCGCGCCGCTTGAGCACGGCGATGAAGCTCTCAATGCCCGCACGAATCAGCACCGAGGCTTCCTTCACCTGCAGCGCCTGCGCCGTATCCACAATGTCGTTGGACGTGAGCCCGTAGTGAAACCAGCGGGAGTGCTCGCCCAGACCCTGCGCCTTGAGCGTCTCGGCCACGGCGGTGTTGAAGGCGATCACGTCGTGCTTGACCTCAGCCTCGATCACGTGAATGCGCTCGACGCTGAACCCGGCCTTGGTGACGATGACCTCAGCGGCCTCGGCGGGAATGACGCCACACTCCGCGAGCACGGTCGAGGCGGCCGACTCCACCTGCAGCCAACAGGTGTATTTGTTCTCTTCAGTCCAGATGCGGCCCATGGCGGGGCGCGTGTAGCGATCGATCACTTGAGACACTCCCAGGGGCGCTCGCCCCGGCTGCAGCGGGCGGGCCCAACTCTTTGATTGTACGAGGACGGCAAAACACTGCGGAAGAAACCTTATTCGCGCGGGATTCCGAGGCGCTGGTGGAGCTCGTCGTAGAGCAGGCCGCGACCGGGCTTGTAGGGCTGGAACCACTCGCCGTCAATCACCAGCTGTGGCACGGCGCGCTTGCCCACATGCTCCAGAACCTCGTCGGCGGCGGCCGGGTTGGCGTCCACGTCGATCTCGGTGTAAAGGATGTTGTGCTCGGAGAGAAACTCGCGCGCCATGCGGCAGTCGCGGCACCAGCGCGTAGCGTACATCTGCACGTTCATGTCTTTATTTTATCCCGCCCCGGTGACCGGAAATGAGCGTAAAAGAAACACCGGGACCGCTGCTATGATCTTGTGCATGACCGCCGCCGAGATCAGAGAACTGCTGCGCCTGGAACCCCATCCCATCGAGGACGGCTGGTTCCGGCGGACCTACACGTCGTCCGAGCCGCTGGTGACGCCGCACGGCCCACGCCACACCAACACCGCCATCTACTATCTGCTCGAAGAGGGCGCGTTCAGCGAGATGCACACCCTCTCGTCCGACGAGGTCTTCCACTTCTACCTGGGCTCGCCCGTGGAGATGCTGCAACTGTTTCCCGACGGGCGCTCCGCCGTTTTCACGCTTGGGCCGGAGATCGAGGTAGGGCAGATGCTGCAACTCGCCGTTCCCGCTGGAGTGTGGCAGGGAACGCGGTTACTGGAATGCGGCAAATGGGCGCTGCTAGGCTGCACCGTGACGCCGGGCTTCGACTATGGGGACTATCAGAATGCCAACTTTGAGGAGCTGGCAGCGAAGTGGCCGGCAGAGGCGGAACGGATTAGAAAGCTGACGAAGAGTTAGCGGTTTAGCGAGTCAGCAAGTCAGCTGCATCCTATCGCCGTTGGCGGAAGAAGGTGCGCAGGAGTTCGGCTGATTCGTCGGCCAGAATTCCCTGCTCCAGTTGCATCTGATGATTGAGCTGGGGATGGTTCAGGACAGACAGCACCGAACCACAAGCACCAGTTTTGGGGTCGGCGGCGGCGTAGACCAGGCGGTCCAAACGCGCATGGATCATGGCTCCGGCGCACATGGCGCAGGGCTCAAGCGTGACGTAGAGCGTGCAACCCGGTAGACGGTAGTTGCTGACGGCAGCGGCGGCGGCGCGCAAAGCCACAATCTCCGCATGAGCCGTAGGATCAAGATCGCGCAGCGTACGATTCTGGCCACGGACAACGATTGCGCCATCGCGCACGATGACAGCGCCGATAGGCACCTCACCTGCCTCTGCCGCCATGCGTGCCTCTGCCAGCGCGGCCCGCATGGCCTGAAGATCGTCGATCACGCCCTCACCACTCATGCTTGCGATGGTAACTCTGCCGGCTGCTGCTGGGTCATGCAGTGGAGTGTGCCCAAGCCCCAGACCAGATCGACGGCGTGGATGCCGATGACGTCGCGGGTGGAAAACAGCTCGGCAAGTATATTCAGCGCGATGCGGTCGTGCGGGTCGTTGAAGGTGGGCACCAACACGATGCCGTTGGCGATGTAGAAGTTGGCATAACTCGCAGGCAGGCGCTGGCCGCGAAAGACCACCGGGCGCGGCAGCGGTAGCTCTACGAGGGTGTACTGCTTCCCTGCCCTGGTGCGCGCGGCCTTGAGGCGGGCGAGATTCTCGACCAGCGGCTCGTGGTTCGCGTCGCTGGCGTCGGGCTCGATAGCGGTAACGATGGTGTCTGCCGCCACGAAGCGCGTGATGTCGTCCACGTGGCCGTGGGTGTCGTCGCCAGCTACGCCGCGGCCGAGCCAGAGCACGCGGTCGATGCCGAGATAGTCGTGGAAGACCAGCTCCAGTTGCTCACGGCCGAGGCCGGGGTTGCGCTGCTGCACTTCACTCAGCAGGCACTCCTCGGTGGTGAGCAGCGTGCCCGCGCCATCGGTGTCAATCGATCCGCCTTCGAGCACCACGCGATGGCTGCTGCCGTCAGAAAGTTCGACGAAAGGCATCCACGACGGCACGCCTAACAGCTCAGCGGCATTGCCGGGGAGCTGGTCGTCAAGCTGCCAGTCTTCGTACTTGGCCCAGGCATTGAAACGCCAGTTGGTGAGGCCGACTTTGCCCTCGGCATTGCGTACGAAGATGGGACCCGAGTCGCGCGTCCACACGCGATTGGTGGGCCAGCGGTGGAAGAGCACGTTCTCATGTACGGCTCCAGCGCGCGTGAGGATAGAGCGGGCGCGGGCCTCTTCCTTCTCGTGCAGGACGAGGATGTGCACCTGTTCGTGAACCGAGAGCAGCCGCACGATCTCCGCATAGACCCAGGGGATGGGCTGGAACTTGCCGGGCCAGTCCTCGGGGTTGTGCGGCCAAGCAAGCCAGGTGGCCTGATGCAGGTCCCATTCGGCGGGCATACGGTAACCGAGCGCGCGCGGGGTTTCCAGAGTCGCGCTCACTTCGCCTCTCCATCCGTGTTCCATGAGGTAGCGGGGTCGAGGAAGCGCTTGGTGATGCCGCCATAAGCATCGATACGGCGATCACGCAGGAAGGGCCAGTTGCGCCGAGTTTCCTCCATGAGGCCGAGGTCGAGTGTGGCAATGAGAATTTCTTCGTCGGTGTGCGAAGCCTTGGTGATGATGCGGCCGAAGGGATCGGCAAGGAAGCTGCCGCCCCAGAACTCCAGGCCTTGGCCCTCGGCTCGATTGCCGAGGATGTCGCCCTGTTCGTGGCCGACGCGGTTCACACCCGCTACATAAACACCGTTGGCGATGGCGTGGGCGCGCTGAATCGTCTGCCAGGCGTCGTATTGCGCTTCGCCGAACTCCGCCTTCTCCGCCGGGTGCCAGCCGATGGCCGTGGGATAGAAGAGAATCTCCGCGCCCTGCAAGGCTGTGAGCCGCGCACCCTCCGGATACCACTGATCCCAGCAGACCAAGGTGCCGATGCGGCCATGCGCGGTGTCGGCCGCCTTGAAGCCCAGGTCGCCGGGCGTGAAGTAGTACTTCTCGTAGTAGAGCGGGTCGTCGGGGATGTGCATCTTGCGATAAACGCTGGCAATGGCTCCATCGGCGTTCAGCGTGACGGCGGTGTTGTGGTAGAGCCCAGGGGCGCGGCGCTCAAACAGCGACGCGACAATAACCACTCCCAGTTCACGCGCCACGACAGAGAGCGCCTCGGTCGAGGGGCCCGGAATGGGCTCGGCAAGATCGAACAGCGCCAGCTCTTCGCGCTGGCAGAAGTACTGCGTGCGGAAGAGCTCCGGCAGGCAGACGATCTGCGCTCCGCGTGCCGCAGCCGTGCGGATGTGGCCGATGGCAGCGGCAAAGTTAGCCTCGGGATCGGCGCCCATGCGCATCTGGACCAGCCCTACAGTGAAATTTTTCTGGTTCATCTCTGCCTCCGAATTGACTCTCTGTCCGCACGGTTTGCCGGTGCGACCGGGGAGGAGCATTCAATAAGGGTTAGGGCAATTCTCCTATGCGATAGCGGGTTCCTTGCGGTCCCACCCTAGCCGCAAGAACAAGTACGCGGCGAGGATGGGGCACCCGAAACTCTATACCAACTGAAGAACTGCTTTAATGCCCCGGCAATACTATTACTTATTGTGACGCGCTCGGCACGGCTGAAACCTGCCTTGACGCGGTAGAAACCCACAATGAAGTCTGCCCTACGCAGCAAGGCCAATCCCAGCTTCGCGGGATTGGCCTCTATGGCTTCGTGCCGCGGCGCTTACTTTTCTTTTTCTTCCAGAATGAGCACGGCGGCGGCGATGGTGGTGGTCCACAGACCGCGCTTGTCGCCCACTGCCGACTGCGTGATGTTACTGGTGCGGACGATCTTGTTGGAGATGCGATAGATCTCCTTCTTCTCGTCCCAGCTCTTGTCAGGGTCGAAGTCGACATCGAGCGTGGTGGCCAGCATCTCGGCGGCCAGTTCCTCGGCGTACTCGCCGGCCTGTTCCTCGGTTTCGCCAAAGCTGTGGTGCTCGCTCAGGTAGCCGTAGGTGTTGCGATCGGCGGGAATGGCCACGCCAATCGACGACACCACCAGACGGTGTGCCTCGCGCGTGGAGTTCTCGGCAATCACGGCAAAGACCACTTCGCCAGGACTCAGGTATTTCAACCCTTCCTTGCGTGTGAGCACCTTGCACTGCGGGGGGAAGATGGAAGAAACGCGCACCAGATTCTGCGATGCGATGCCCGCATCCCGAAGGGCCAGCTCAAAGGAGGTCAAGCGCTCCTTATGTTTACCTACGCCCTTGGTGAAGAAAAGCTTCTTCGGGACCATGCTTTTGCCCAATTTCTATGTAGCCTCCGTGGTGTTGAAATGACGGTTTTTTGTTCAACGTTCCCGCATGAGTTTATCGCATCCAGACGGTCTGGCGGCAGTTTTCTGGCATTTTTGTCTCATATTCACACAGTGCGGTTTTCCGCTTCCCACGGTAAGGGTCCCGGGCGCTCTCTCAGTGGTTCTGAGCGGGTCTGGTTGGGAATCAGCAACGACCACAACTTTCCAGGAAAACGTACATTGGAGCAGGCATGATGCCTGTGTTCTCTATTGTCCTTCCACTGGCCAGCAGCGCTGTAGATCTAGCCCTTCAATAGTGTCTAGGCTTCCCACCCATTTCGCGATAAAGCCGCGAAATGGATGGGGCACGGGGTAGCAGTAATTGAGGACCGGATCAATCGTGGACCGGAACCGGCTGAGCGAACCACTGACGGATCACACGGCGGAGAGGAACTTCCACCAGATAATAGCTAAGAGCCGAGGAGACAAGAATGCAGATCCAACGCGCGGGTACGCTGCTCAGCAGCGGGGGAAGCCCATCCCACAGGGTAAAGATCTCCTGCCAGATGTAAATGCTGTAGGAGAGCAGTCCCAACTGCACCAGGGGCTTGGTCTCAAGCAACCGGCGCGCTACGCCACCTTCGCCTGAGAGCAGCCAGAAGATGAAAAGTACCACGGCGCAAGCCTGGATCGACGGCACGGCCACCAATCCAAAGCCACGGTTGATCCTCTCGAGAACTGGGCAGAGAACGAAGATGGCAGCTCCGCTGGTCCAGGGAACCCATGCTCGGAAACGGAAATTGCGGAGCCCGTCAATCGCCCCCTCACTGGCGAGAAACGCCGCCAGCGCTCCCCAAAGGATGGAATCGCAGCTGGTGTGGAACATCATTCCCAGCTGCCCACGGTCTGTGGGGCGCAGATAGTAGAGGGCAAATCGCACAAACGGAAGCAGCGCCACGGCGCCAATCGCCCACCGTTTGGCGCCTCTCCTGCCGAACAGGATCAGACAGGCAGGCCACACCATATAGAACTGTTCTTCCAGTGAAAGCGACCAGAGGTGGCCGAGCGTAAAGCTACCATCGGGCGTGACGACGCCCCACCACCAGTGGCCGTAGTTCCACGTGTAGGTGGCCGCTGCCAGCAGTAATTTCCAGCTGATGTCGAGCCGGTGTAGAGCCACCAGTACCAGGATGAATACAAAATATGTGTAGAATGCGGGAAAGATTCTGGCGATGCGGCGCTCATAAAAGCCTGAGACGGAGATGCGGCTCGTCTTGTTCTGCTCCTTCAGCAGCAAAGTGGTAATCAGGAACCCACTCAGCACAAAAAAGATGTGAACACCAAGACCGCCAGAGCCGAACAGGATTGCAACCGGCTCCATCCAGGGATAATGGAACAGGTTGATCAAGCGGATCGAATGTCCCAGAACTACGGCAAAGATAGAGTACGCACGAAGACCGTCGAGGTAGGGAATCCTCTTGGGAACTTTCCAGGCTGTCAAATAGACCTCCGACCGGGGCGGAACGGGTTAGTTCAAGTGTACAGTCACTCCCATTTTCAGTCGAAAGAAACCTGTGGCTGATCCAGCTTGGAATAAAACACCCATGCAGGAGACTTTAAGCAATTGCCATCGACAAATTCTGAATGGTAGGCTCAGAAGTTGAAAATCAGGTACGAAAGGTGCGATCCGAAGCCATGCAGAATACCTATAACGGTCTGGCTCTTCCCCCGGACGGCAAGCCGATCGAGTACGCCAACGGCGAGTTCCAAGTCCCCGACAACCCCATCATCCCCTACATCGAAGGCGACGGCACGGGCCGCGACATCTGGAAGGCCTCGCAGCGGGTCTTCGACGCGGCGGTCGAAAAGGCCTACGGCGGCAAGCGCGCCATCAAATGGTTCGAGATTTACGCCGGCGAAAAGGCTTTTCGCAAGTTCTCGACCTGGCTTCCGGACGAGTCCGTGGACGCCGCGCGCGATCTGCGCGTCTCCATCAAAGGGCCGCTGACGACGCCGGTGGGCGGCGGCATCCGCTCGCTGAACGTGGCTCTGCGGCAGATTCTGGATCTCTACTCCTGCGTGCGGCCGGTGAAGTACTACCAGGGCGTGCCCAGCCCGGTGAAGCACCCCGAGCAGGTAAACATCGTCATCTTCCGCGAGAACACCGAGGACGTCTACTCGGGCATCGAGTTCAAGCAGGGTACGCCTGAGGCCGCCAAACTCATCGACTTCCTCAACAACGAGATGTTGGCGGGCGGCAAGAAGAAGGTCCGTGCTGATTCTGGCGTGGGTATCAAGCCCATCTCCATCTTCGGCACCAAGCGCTTGGTGCGCACCGCCATCCGCCACGCTATTGAAAGCGGCCGCAAGACGGTGACCCTGGTGCACAAGGGCAACATTCAGAAGTTCACCGAAGGCGCATTCCGCGAGTGGGGCTACGAAGTGGCCACCGAGGAATTCCGCGAGCAGACGGTGACCGAGCGCGAGAGCTGGATTCTCGGCAACCTCGACAAGAATCCCAACCTGACCGTTGAAGAGAACGCCGCGCTGATCGAGCCCGGCCTGGAGTTCGGCAATCAGGCCTACCGCGACGCCGTTTACGCCGAAATCAAGTCCGTCATCGACGCCATCGGCGCTACACACGGCAATGGCGCGTGGAAGCAGAAGATACTCATCAACGACCGCATCGCGGATTCAATCTTCCAGCAGATCATCCTCCGCCCCTCGGACTACAGCATCCTGGCCACCACCAACCTGAACGGCGACTACATCTCCGATGCGGCCGCGGCGCAGGTGGGCGGGTTGGGCATCGCGCCCGGCGCTAACATCGGCGACGGTTACGCGGTCTTCGAGGCCACACATGGAACCGCGCCCAAGTATGCAGACAAGGACGTCATCAACCCCGGATCGGTAATTCTGTCGGGCGTCATGTTGCTGGAGTTCATCGGTTGGAAGGAAGCCGCCAAGATGATCGAGACGGCCATGGAGAAGACCATCCAGCAGAAGTTTGTCACCTACGACTTCGAGCGGCAGACTGCCGGAGCCACCAAGGTGGGCACCCGCGAGTTTGCCACACGGATTATCGGAAACATGTAAGAGACAAGGACTAGGTTCTAGGTGCTGAGGGACTGAAGGACCATGGAGAGGTTTTGAAAGGGTACGGCTCTATTGATCCGACCCTCAAATAGAAGCACCGTGCCCCATCCATTTCGCAGGCTTTATCGCGAAATGGGTGGGAAGCCCACACACTATTTATGGGCCGGATCAATAAAGCCTGCCCTGGACGAAGCCGAAGGGTGCCACAAGGTGCTCCTCCTTGACTCGATTTTCTGCACGGGCTAAGGCCCGTACAGCAATAGCATCAGCAAAACCAGTGGTTAAAGGAAATCCCCCGGAGGAAAGAAGAATGCGAAAGAAAGTTACCATCGTTGGCGCAGGCAATGTGGGCGCCACGGCCGCGCACTGGATCATGGCCAAGGAACTGGCCGATGTGGTGCTGATCGACGTCGTTGAGGGTATTCCGCAGGGCAAGGCCCTTGACCTGCAACAGGCGATTCCCATCGAACGCTCCGACGTGCGCATCCTCGGCACCAACGACTACGCCGACACCGCCAACTCCGACATCGTCATCATCACCGCCGGCATTCCCCGCAAGCCCGGCATGAGCCGCGATGACCTTTTGCACACCAACTACAAGATCATGACGGACGTGGTGACTAAGGTGGTGGCGCACTCCCCGGAGTGCATCCTGATCATCGTGTCCAATCCTCTCGATGCGATGGCGCAGGCCGCCTTCAAGCAGTCCGGCTTCAACCGCGAGCGTGTGATCGGCATGGCCGGCATCCTCGACTCCGGCCGCTTCAAGAGCTTCCTCGCGCAGGAACTCAATGTGAGCGTGCACAACATGAGTTGCCTGGTGCTTGGCGGCCACGGCGACACCATGGTCCCGCTCATCGGCCACACCACGGTGGCCGGCATTCCCATCACCGAACTGCTGTCGAAAGAGCGCATCGACGCCATCGTCCAGCGCACCCGCGACGGCGGCGCGGAGATCGTGAAGCATCTCAAGACCGGCTCTGCTTATTACGCCCCTTCGGCCGCCGCGGTCGAGATGGCCGAGGCAATCCTCAAGGACAAGAAGAAAATTCTTCCCTGCGCAGCCTATCTCCAGGGTGAGTACGGCATCGAAGGCTACTTCATCGGCGTGCCCTGCAAGTTGGGCGCAGCCGGTCTGGAGCAGATTGTCGAGATCAAGCTCACTCCGGAAGAGGATGCGGCACTGAAAAAGAGCGCTGCCGCCGTCAAGGAACTCTGCGATGTCATCGGAGTCTAAGCACCTGCGGTGCGGCAGACGCCGCTTCGCGGCCATGCAGCGTCTAAAGCATTTCTCCACTTGGTATAAAGCTTCGGGTGCCCCATCCTCGCCGCGTACTTGTTCTTGCGGCTAGGGTGGGACCGCAAGGAACCCCTCTACAGCACTAGGAGAACTGCTCTAACACTGGCCGCAAACCTGTAGCGCCGATCTCCTGATCGGCTGTACTGTGGATCTCCCGGTCCACGTGTTGGGTCCATGGATGGGATCTGGCAGTCTCAAGGAGCGGACAAGCTCAAAACCAGCCTTCAGCCGATCGGGTAGGAGGCGGGATCACTCCCGCCGTCCTCCCACACCACAGGACGTGCCGTTCGGCATCCGGCGGTTCATGAAGCAGAAGTAAGACGTTGCCGCGTTT
>Ga0302270_10001519_pt1 | contig 23411 bp, 10 predicted proteins | sample III_Bog_E2_3_FD_198773 | JGI IMG/M metagenome (GOLD analysis project Ga0302270, IMG submission 198773) | Peat permafrost microbial communities from Stordalen Mire near Abisko, Sweden - III_Bog_E2_3 | ecosystem: Environmental > Terrestrial > Soil > Wetlands > Peat | place: Sweden: Abisko... | reverse complement strand
CGCTCCTTGCCTTCGAACTTGTAGTGCTGATTGGTCAGGCTCTGCGTGACATTAGCTTCGCCACCATAGGGTTCGTAGTCGCTCTCGTTCTCCACGCCCCCTGAAGAGGTCGCCAGCACACTCGACGAGCCCAGCATATCCGTAAAATAGTAGTACACGCTGCCTGTCGCAATGTCGCGCCGTGCAATTCGCTTGCCACCTGCAAAGATGTACTCACTGGTCAGGGTGCCGCTGGTGTTGCTTTCGGCCAGATTGCCGGCGCCCCAGTACATGGTGGGCGTAGCGTTCCCACCGGTCTTCTCCACGCGGATGCCGTCGCCGTCGTAGGTGTAGGTTGAGCCGGCCGCGCAGGTCATCTGCTCCTCCGCGTTCCAAGTATACCCATAGATCCCGCAGCCGGTCGTGATCCCGTCGTTCAACACATTGCCTGCCGCATCGTAGCCGTAGCCGTTCACCGTGAATCGGTTATTGTCGCCGATCACCTGCGTCATGCTCATCGGGTTGATGGATGTCCCGCTGATCGACGATGTCTGGAAGACGTTACCCCACGCATCGATTCCCGGCGAGCCAGTCGATGTGGTGAAGCTGACACCCCAAGCCGTATCCTCCTTGGTCGCCATCACCGGTCCCCAAATGCGAGGAACCTGCGGCACCCTGTGCTGGGTTGGTCAAAGTCCCCAAGATTACTGGGAGCTGCCGAGCAAAGCTACGATTCAACTGTTATTGGATGGTAGAAAGTATGTGACCGGATTCGTGCAGAAGGGTCTCTTCAGTAGTTGGGAGCGCGTCAGCCTGACACTCCGCCTAGGTGTAGGATTCGGAAGGCTGATAGTGGTCTTTCCCGACCCGATATCGAATCTCTGTCTGTATTCCTTCGAAAGCTCTCGGACCTCTACGACGGATGAGATCAAGATTTCGAAACGCGCCATTTGAGGGCCACCCCCCCCTCCAGAAGAGACAAATTTGCCCTTCACCGTTATCCCAACTGCGCCGTTTTTCCTGAGCAGATGGAAGTATTTCTTGTCCTGAGGCTGCCCCATCCGATAGCTGTCTGAAAACTTGAGATATATCGGCGCGCTACCGCACTCGGGGTCCCAAAAATCAACCCAGTGGAACGAGTTCCCAGCTACTCCTGAGACGACAACCTCTTGCCCATCGAATGAAGCGGGGGCCTTTTGTACATCGCATAGAGATGTCTTGCTTATCTCCTGCGCGTGCAATTGGGCGACAGTAAGACCACATAGAGCCAGCGCACATAAAATGCGGAATCGAGAATGCTTAATCATTGGGACCAAACCTCTGTGGAAACTGAGCGCTGTCTGGGAACACTAGCTTAAAATTGCTTTTCTTGTATGCGGGTGACGACAGAAAAACGTCGAGTATCTTTTTCTCGTCGTTCGGTCCGAACCTAGCAGTGGGAGTCACAGCCGCTTGTACCGAATATGCGGAGACCTCGGTTGCGAAATGGAAGCTGTTCGCATTGAAGCTATATGTTTTGCCATTCCAGGACTCCAGGAATCTTTGATCATCGATCACATGCGAGCCTTCGTGAGCGATGTTATCCGCACCTCCCTGGCCATATTTGAAATTCACCTCAATATCCGTCTTCCCATGCCCGCTTTGGAAGGGATTGGTATCAGCATTGGCGTTTGGCTCGTCGTTTTGATTAAACCACTTTTGATCCTTGAACCCGACGTGCACACCATTATTCTCGCCTGGGTCTCCTTAGGCCTCAGCAGCGGCCACAACATATCCATTCTTCGAATGGAGGTCCTTCTGTCGCTGCCTCTCGAAGCTGCCCATTGCTTTTGAGCACCTTTTGTCGCCTGCTGGGCAGCTCGACTGGTAATGGCCGGTAGGGTCATTTTTGGAGAGTGGGTTATTTCCGACGTATGCGTACAAGTTGAGCGTCTCTGGATCAATCAGTTTCGCGTATGGCACGGGTTCCGCCTTGGCAGACCAATCGGGGCTGAGAAACCTTCCCATGTTTGAACCGAAGTACCTAGCTGCGAAGTAGTCATTGCCGGATTCGGTATCCCGTTCTTTGCCGGTGAATCTGGATAGCGGAAAACACGCGTCGGTTGCACATGCGGCGGAGGGCATCATAAACGTGGGCAGCTCCATCGTACATGAATCCCCAAGCCGCAAAGGCGAGGGACCAGGGCCACCCGCCCATTCTCTTATGAACCTGCCGTCGCAGATACCTCCCTACATGTGATTTGGAGAACATCGCCGCTTTGCATCTCAACCGAGAGAAACTGTCCGTCATTGATCGAGTCCAGTTTTACTTCGTTGATTGAGTCGCTTGGCCCCCAAGGGAAAAGTCGAGGGCAAATGAGGTCTCGTACTCCAATCGCACTGAGGATGACTATGCCGGTCCCATTAACTCCAGTGCTGAGGCGTAAATGGACTGTGCCCTCCTCCCAGAGCAGGGTTATGGTTTCAAGTATTGCGTCGTGTAGCTTTGGAATCGAGTTCATGGATTACCCTGCTTAATCGGAAGGTGTGCCGCTTGAGAATTATTTGGAACCACTGAACCATCAGGTCCCAGACGCTCCCCGGCGGGGTTGTTGACGTGCGCGTGATCTCCATGCACCAAAACTCTTTGATTGCCTGTGGCTGGGTCGACGTATGAACCTTTTCCATTCTGAGGATCAGGCCCCTAAGGGATCAGGCCTTTTCCGGTAGCAGTATCGTGAATTTCAGCTGGCGTCTTGCCGATTATCTCACTTGGGTGGACCGAGGGAGACTCCGGTTGTGGGGTCACAGTTGCAGGAGTTGCGGGCTCAACTGCTGGAGCTTCCGATGTCTTGGGAGTAGCCTCCACGCTTTCCCCCAGCGCAAGGCTAACTACTGCCACGACGACGTTTAGAACTAACGCTGGGTGGTCAGAAACCCATTTATCAATTGCCTTTCCTGCCGATCCGTCTGATTTTCCCGGAGTGCATTTTGTCCCAGTACAGCCCCCGGTTCCAAGACCTTGCTGACTTCCGATATCACTGACCTCATCATCGAATTGCGCGGCATGCTGCTCTATCCGCGTAATTGTGCAACGGAAGCGCGTAAGAATCTGCGCCAGCGCGCAACGGCCGGGTAACCGTCAAGAGCGCCTTTCTTCGTTACCGTTGTAATACTTCCGCCCGCGCGCATTAAGGCTTATCTTAAGTTCAAACATCTTCCCCAATAATTCCCTGCATAGATGAGGCATTTGTCTGGTTGTTGACGCGACCTTAGTTGCAGGCCGTTTTGTGAAGGCACAGATGCTGCTGTCGCCGGCGTTTCAGCTTTGTTTCAGCCACTTGCTCCACCGCCCCTCTCGTTCGCAAGCCCCAAGGCTCGCGGCGAGGAAAGGATTTCAGGAAGGTCATGATGGTTTTCTCTCTTCGGTCCGCATCCACTCTCGTCGCCGTCGCGCTGGCAGTTTTCCCCGCCGTCCCGGTTCAGCTTCTGGCTCAGGATTCTGCGCCCGAGGTGCGAATTGTCGACTCGATCGATGAGAGCCGGCTGGTCACGCTGACAGGCAACACGCACCCCATGGCGCGCGCTGCGAACGACCGTGGCCGCGTAAGGCCGGACCTTGCCATGGGCGACCTGGTGCTGGTGCTGCGGCGCTCCGTGGAGCGGCAAACCGCATTTGACAGCTATGTCGCGAGCCAGTACAAACCGGGATCGCCGAACTATCACAACTGGCTAACGCCGGCGCAGGTTGGCAACAAATTCGGACCCAGCTCCAGCGACCTCGAACTCATCTCCAACTGGCTTCTCGATCACGGATTCAGCATTGAGGAAGTCAGCAAAGACCGGCTCTCCATTCGCTTCAGTGGAACCGCATCGCAGGTTGAATCCACCTTTCACACTGAGATCCATCAGCTACAAGTTCCGCTGCCAAAATCCTCCATCTCAACGGCGGCCGAGACTGAGTTACACGTCGCGAACATGAGCGATCCAAAGATTCCTTCGGCACTGGCGCCGGTGGTGGTCGGAGTCAAGGCCCTGCATAACTTCTTTCCGCATCCGCTGCACCGGCTGGGCGCACAGGTCAGCTTGAATGCCGGCTCTGGAACTCGCCAGCGCAAGGGTTCTTCGCCGGTCTTGCCGACAAAAAATCCCGGCGTTTTCGCAACCATTGGAGCCCGGCCGCAGTTCAGTACCATTGGCGGCTACGGCAACGCCGTTGAGGACGTAACCCCATACGACTTCGCCACCATCTACAACGTGCTGCCGCTTTGGAATGCAACCAAGGCCATTGACGGCACGGGCCAGACCATCGCCATCGCGGGCACCAGCAACATTAATCTCGCCGATGTTGCGGCCTTCCGCGCTGCTTTTGGTCTGCCGGTCAAGGCACCCTCAGTTGTGATCACCAACAGCGATCCAGGGGACTGCCCGGGATTTGACAGCAACTGTTCTGACGGTCTGATTGAAAACACGTTGGACGTGGAATGGTCAGGCGCAGTGGCCAAAGGCGCTAACATCACGCTCGTCACGTCCAGCGCGCCTACACCCACTTCAGACGCGCTTTACCTTTCAGAGAACTACATCGTCCAGAACAAGACCGCGCCAGTGATGAATGTTAGCTACGGGGAATGCGAGTTGGTGTTGGGCAATGCCGGCAATATCCTCTACAACAACTTGTGGCAGACCGCTGCCAGCGAAGGCATTGCTGTATTCGTTGCATCGGGCGACGCCGGCTCACCCGCCTGCGACCAGGGCTTTGACGCATACTATGGCGTGCCCTACGGCGCGCAGTTCGGACTGGCGGTGAGCGGGATTGCTTCCACCGCCTATAACATTGCTGTCGGGGGCACGGACTTCAACTGGGGCACTACGCCCGGCCCTTACTGGGGCACCAGCAACACCACCGGCACTGGCGCTTCAGCACTTGGCTACATTCCTGAAGTGCCGTGGAACTCGACCTGCACCAATCCACTTATCCTGCCTGAACTCGAGGCCGACGCCGCATACGTCGGTGTCGCCGGAGTGCAGGATGCTGAATCCGGCTGCAACTTTGTAATCGAGAGCGGCGATTACATCGATACAAATTACGGCGTAAACCTGTTCGGACTTGTGGACACGATCGGCGGCGGCGGCGGAGCAAGCAACTGCACGGTCAGCAACGGCGGCAGCCCCTTGAGCTGCTCCGGAGGGTGGCCCAAACCCACATGGCAGGCTGGCGTTCCAGGAATTCTCAGCGACGGTGTGCGCGACATTCCCGATGTCTCGTTCTTTGCCTCAAACGGTTTTCTGGGGAGCTCTTATCTCATTTGCGTCTCCGGCGGCGGCAGCGCCTGCACTTACTCATCGAGCTCAGAACCTACGGCGCAGGAAGTGGGCGGAACCTCTGTTGCTTCCCCTGCCATGGCCGGCGTGATGGCATTGATCAATCAGAAATCGGCCGCGGCGCAGGGCGATCCAAACACGCTGCTTTACAAACTTGCATCCGAGCAAACCTGGAGCAGTTGCAGCAGTGAGACCGTGAAGACAACCAGCGCCTGCATCTTCAACGATATCGACACCGGAACCAACGCCATGCCGTGTGCAAGCGGTTCGCCCTATTGCGAGGTGAACTACGCCGGAGACCCGGCCGGCGTTCTCATTGGCTATAGTGGCGGCACCGGATACGACGCGGCAACCGGGCTTGGCTCACTCAACGTTGCGAACCTGGTGAACTTATGGCCCACTTCCACAAGTTCGCCGGTCGTCAGCCTCTCTCCCACTAGTCTCAGTTTTGCTTCGACCACGGTCGGCATTGCCGCGGCTACCAAAGCCATCACTCTCATGAACACCGGAAAGTCGGCACTGGTATTGAATGGAACGGGCGAAGGGATCACCCTGGCGGGAACCGATCCTACCTCGTTTTCGCAGACCAATACCTGCGGTACGAGCGTGGCGGCTGGAGCTTCCTGCGTGATCACGGTTACGTTCAAGCCCGCGGTGGTCGGCGCACTTTCCGCCACGTTGAGCATCGCGGACAACGCCTTCGGATCGCCGCAGCCCGTTCCCCTTGCTGGAACCGGCATTGCCACAGGGCCCGCAGCCGCGCTTTCCATCAATGCACTCACCTTCGGCACCACCGGCGTCGGATCGACAAACGTCGCTCCGGCTTTTACCTTGACCAACGCCGGCACCGCTGTTCTGGACATTTCAAGCATCGGCATTACCGGCGCCAACGCCACCTCGTACTCGGAGACAAATACCTGCGGAACCACCCTTGCGATCAGCGCTTCCTGCTCAATAACGGTCACGTTCAAGCCGTTGGCTGCCGGGACGCTGACCGCATCTCTGAACGTTGCGGATAACGCAACTGGATCGCCGCAAACCGTGCCTCTGAGCGGTACCGGCACTCTGACGGTGACGCTCACACCGGCCAGCCTGACTTTTGGCTCGACTCCGGAAGGCGTTGCTTCCGCAGCGCAACTTGTGACGCTTAAGAACACGAGTGCCGCAATGGTCACTTTAGGAGCGACGAGCTTTAGCGGCGCCGATGCAACCTCATTTCTGAAGTCCGCGAGCACCTGCGGCGGCACGCTGGCAGTGAGCGAGAGCTGCACCATCTCAGTGGAATTGAAGCCGGCGGCCATTGGGTCGCTGACCGCCGTTCTGAACGTGGCCGACAATGCAACAGGATCGCCGCAGAGCGTTGCGTTGAGCGGCACTGGCGTAACGCCGCCGGTAACTCTGTCGGCGGCGAGCTTGTCGTTTGGCTCGGTGAGCGTGGGCGCAGCGAGCGGATCGCAGTCGGTGACGATGACCAACACCGGAACGGCTGCGTTGTCCATTGGCAGCATCGCGGTGACGGGCACCAACGCTTCTTCGTTTGTATTCGCGAACACCTGCGGGACAAGCCTGGCCGTGGGTGTGAGCTGCACCATCCATGGCCACTTTGCACCCGTCGCAGCAGGCGCGTTGAAGGCAGCCATCACCATCGCGGACAGCGCTGCCGGTTCACCGCAAACAATCGCGTTGAGCGGAACGGGCGATGCGCCGCCGGTAAATCTATCGGCCACCAGCCTGGTGTTCTCCGCAACAACCGTTGGCACTTCAAGCAGCTCGCAGTCGGTGACCATGACCAACGCTGGGACGGCTGCTTTGTCCATTAGCAGCATCGCGGTGACGGGCACCAACGCTTCTTCGTTTGTATTCGCAAACACGTGCGGGACAAGCCTGGCCGTGGGAGCAAATTGCACCATCCATGGACACTTCGCACCTACGACGGGCGGCGCATTGACGGCGGCCGTAACCATCACAGACAGCGCCACGGGATCGCCGCAAACCATCAAGTTGAGCGGAACGGGTGTAGCGCTGCCGGTCACTCTGTCGGCCACCAGGCTTGTGTACCCCGCGACAACCGTTGGCACTGCGAGCAGTTCACAGTCGGTGACCATGACCAACACGGGGACCGCAGTTTTATCCATATCCAGCATTGCGGTGACGGGAGCAAATGCGTCTTCGTTTGTCTTCGCAAATAACTGCGGGACGAGTCTGGCGGTGGCAGCCAACTGCACCATCCACGGCCATTTCGCACCCACAAAGACTGGTTCACTCGCGGCCGCTGTCACGATTACGGATAGCGCAACCGGCTCTCCGCAAAGTATCGCGCTGAGCGGAACGGGGCAATAGATATGCATGTTTGGACCAGGAACACGCAACCCTTCAGGCAAAGGAACCGCATGAGACTCAACACCAGCGCGCGCCCCTCGGTCCCTGCACGCGACACGGAGCAGACGGCCATTTTTCCGATACCTCACCGTGCCCGCACGCGAGTTCTTCTGTTGTCGGGAATTCTGTTTTCCGGTCTCGCCGCGATGGCTGCATCCGGCCCCACGCCGATGGCGCTCACAAAGGCCAGACTGGCAGAGAACTACGGTCGCCTGCCGCTGCGCTTCGAAGCCAATCGGGGCCAGGCCAGAGGCTCGGAGCCGACCGATCATGCGGTACAGTTCTCAGCCCACGGCACCGGCTACGCGCTCTACCTTACAAATACCGAAGCAGTCCTGGCGCTGCGCCCATCCGCCAGCAGCGCCCATGCCGACGTTGTACGCATGCAGCTCAGCGGCGCTCATTCCTCGCTCGCCGCCGAGGGATTGGATCAACTGCCTGGTGCGTCAAACTACCTCATTGGCAACGACCGGTCGCAATGGCACACCGACGTGCCTGCCTACGCCAAAGTGCGGTATGCCCATGTGTATGACGGCATCGACCTGGTCTACTACGGCAATCAGCAGCAACTGGAATACGACTTCGTGGTCGCGCCGTATGTGGATACCAGCCCCATCCGCCTGCACTTTGACGGCGCGCAAACTGTGCGGCTCGACCCGGCCGGCAACCTCGTGATCAGCGCCGCTGGCGGCCAGATTGCCTTCCACAAGCCGGTGGTCTACCAGCTTGAAAACGGTCATCGGCGCGCCATCGCAGGCAGCTTCAAGCTCCTTGCCGACAACTCTGTGGGCTTCACCGTTGGCGGCTACGACCACGCCCAGCCGCTGGTCATCGACCCCACGCTGGTTTACTCCACATTTCTCGGCGGCAGTACCTCCGACACCATGAACGCGATTGCCGTAGACTCCTCCGGCAATGCATACCTTACGGGCATCACCGCCTCCGCTGACTACCCGGTCACAACAGGGGCATTGAAGACCACCTTCAGCACTGCGTTCGTCACCAAGCTCAACCCCACCGGAACCGCCCTGCTCTATTCCACATTTCTGGGCGGCAGCGGCAGTTCAGCCGGCGGCGACACCGCACGAGACATTGCCGTTGACAGCGCGGGCGACGCCTACATCACCGGATCAACCTATTCCACGAACTTCCCCACCACCACCGGCGCATACCAGACCACCAACAAAGCCGCCGCGGGTTCCGCGCCCACATCGTTTATCAGCAAGCTCAATCCTGCCGGCACGGCGTTGCTTTACTCCACCTATCTCGGTGGCAGCCGCAGTGACTACGCCTACTCGATTGCCATCGACTCTTCAGGGGACGCCTACGTTGCGGGCGGAGCCTATTCCGGAGATTTTCCTGTCACCACCGGTGTCGTGCAATCCACCAACCTGTCTTATGCCGATTACGGCTGGAATCTCTTCGTCACCAAGCTCAATCCCGCCGGTTCCGCCTTGCTCTATTCCACTTACCTCGGCGGTAGCGGCGATTACGGCTCGCCCAACACTGTCCTGCTGGCAATTGACACGTCCGGGGATGCGTTCGTTGCCACTACGGTTCTCTCCAAAGACTTCCCCGTGACCGCCGGTGCTTTTCAGACCAAGAACAATGCCACCGGCGAGGGCAACATGACGATTTCCAAGCTCAATCCCACGGCAAGCAAGCTGATCTATGCCACATATCTTGGCGGCAGCAGCAGCGGTTACGGGGATGACACGCCTTATGGGCTGGCCGTGGCCTCTTCCGGCAATGCTTTTCTTTCCGGGACAACCTGGGAAACCAACTTCCCCACAACCACCGGCGCGTTTCAGGCGACCAACAAAACCGGCGGCAATGGCCCGGCGGCCGGCTTTGTGACCAAGATAAATGCCACCGGTACCGCCTTGATTTACTCCACCTATCTCAGTGGCAGCGGCGGCGTCTCCGGAGATCGCGCGCGAGCATTGGCTTTCGACAGCTCCGGCGATGTTTTCGTCACTGGCTCCGCGGACTCGACCGATTTTCCGGTCACCTCCAACGCCTACCAGAAGACGAATCCGGCGGCATTCAACAATGGTGCGGTGGTGTTTCTCACAGAGCTTAACCCGACCGGCGCGGGCCTGATCTACTCCACATATTTCGGCGGGGCCAACTCGTTCGGCGACACTGGGACCGCCATTGCGCTCGGGGCCGGCGGCACCGTTTATTTGACGGGCTGGACCGGCGCCTCAAACTTTCCCATAACCCCAGGCGCCTATGACTCCGCCTTCAGTTCTCAAAACTTCTCCCTCGGCTTTGTTTCGGAATTCACCTTCGGCACGGTAGCTACGACCGCGCCCACGGGAACAACTGTTACCTCAAACGCGAGCCCAGCGGTGACCGGCACGAATGTCACTTTCACGGCTTCAGTGGTACCCACCACGAGCACCGGCATACCCACCGGCAATGTAGTCTTCAGTGTTGACCTGGTGACGGTCGCAACCGTTCCGCTGAGCAGCACCGGGTTTGCCACCTATACGACCACAACCCCGCTCGCTCTCGGAGTTCACAACATCCTGGCCAGCTACCAGGGCAGCACCACCTACGGCGCCAGCGGCGGCAACTTCACTGAATCGATCGTCCCGGCCAACCCGGTGATAAGCCCAGCAGCTGGAGTTCACCCCGCGGCGTTTCTTGTCACCTTGTCCGACGCGACCGCCGGTTCGGTGCTCTACTACACGCTTGATGGCACGGCTCCCAGCGCTTCATCGACAAAGTACACAGCGCCATTCCCAATCAGCACCAGCACCTGGGTCAACGCGATTGCCATTGTCAGCGGAAAGCCCAGCAGCAACGTGGTCGGCGCGTCTTACACAATCGTCGGTTCTCCTTACTCGCTCGCTGTTCCCGCCACGGCCATCTCCACCACCGGCGCAACCCTGAATGCTCTGGTCAATTCTTACGGCCTTGCGGGCAGTTATTCCTTCATTTACGGAAGCAGTGCCACAGCTCTCACCGGCGCAACCGCCAAAACACCGCTCCCCTCGGGCGTCCTGGGCAGCCTGGCAGGCATCGCACCCATTCCGGTCAGCGCCAATCTCACCGGCCTGGTTACAAAGACCACTTACTACTACCAGGTGGTGGTTACCACGCCCGCCGGCACCAGCTCAGGCGAAGTGCTGAGTTTCACTACCAACTAATTCCGCGACGGCACAAGTGCGGCGAAAGATAGCGGTTTTTTTGAGAGACAAGTTATTGAATCAGGAGAATGCAATGTCGAATTGGGCGAAGGTAAAAGGTCACTCCAATCCAGGGCTCATGCTCATCACCGGTCTGTTTGCCGCAGCCTCCCTGTCTGCCCTGGGCCTCTCGCCTGCTCCCTCAGCGGCGGCCGCCAATTCTGCTGGAACTCCTGCGGCAAAGGCCCGGCTCACCTGGAATCAAGGCAAGCTCCCGCTCAGCTTTGAAGCCAATCACGGACAGGTCGACTCATCGGTTCAGTTTCTCTCTCGCGGCTCCGGCTTCGGAATTTACTTTGCCGGGCAGGAAGCGGATCTCGTCTTGCACAAGCCCGCGGCGAGTCTGGCCGGTTCAACAAAGACCAGGCCGCGGCTTGAAGTCCACGGTGTGGGCTACACTGCACCCGGCTCAGTTGCCCCTCAGGATGCGAGACAAAGCCAGCCTGCACAAACAGTGACCACCGACGTGATCCGGATGCAGTTGGCGGGCGCCAATGCGAATGCGCAGCCCATGGGGGTTGACCCGCTGCCGGGCACTTCGAACTACTTCCTCGGCAATGACGCATCCAAGTGGCATACGGCGATTCCCAACTTTGCGCGCGTCAAATACTCCGGCATTTATAACGGCGTCGACCTGGTGTATTACGGCAACCAGCAGCAGCTTGAATACGATTTCGTCGTCGCGCCCCACGCCGATCCCGCGCCCATCCGCCTCCATTTCGCCGGCACCGCGAGCCTCACACTCGATGCCAACGGCAGCCTGGAGCTGCATGCGCCCGACGGCACGGTAACCTTCCAGAAGCCTGTGCTCTACCAGGAGATTCAAGGCGCGCGTCGGCCCATTCGCGGAGCGTTCAAGCTGCTCGCCGATAACACCGTCACCTTTTCCATCGGCGAGTATGACCATAATCGGCCGCTGGTGATTGACCCCACGCTCTCCTACTCCACTTTCTTTGGCGGCACCAACGCCGAGTATGTCGTGGCTGTTGCCGCCGATTCAGCAGGCAATGCCTATGTCTGCGGCCTGACCATTTCAACTGACTTTCCACTTACTGCCGGCGCATTCCAGGCCGTGAACTACGCCCAGTCCCAGAACGCCGTCGCCACTGCCTTTATCAGCAAATTCAACCCCTCTGGAACCGCGCTGCTCTACTCCACCTATCTCGGCGGTATTGGCAGCGCCGAGGCGCAGCACGAGCAGGGAGACTATGCCCGCGACATCGCCGTCGACAAGTCCGGCAACGCATATGTAACCGGATATACCCATTCGCCCGATTTCCCCCTTACCGGCGGCGCATTCCAGACCACGAACGGGGCCAGCAACTCCGGCAATGCCACCGGCTTTGTCACCAAGCTCAACCCCACAGGCACCGCGCTCGTCTACTCCACCTACCTCGGCGGCCACATCCTCGACGAGCCCACGGCACTTACCATCGACAGCACCGACGATGCCTACGTCTCCGGCCTCACCTTCTCCACCGACTTCCCAGTCACTTCCGGTGCCTTCCAAACGGTCAACAACTCCGCCGGGATCGGTGGCTTCAATGATTTCGTCACCAAGCTCAACCCCTCCGGCACCGCGCTGGTCTATTCCACCTATCTGGGCGGGGACAGCAGCTATGGTTCCACCATCGGGAGCATCTACTGGGGCAACGGTATAGCCGTTGACAGCGCCGGCGATGCCTATGCTACGGGCTTCACTTCTTCCGGCGATTTTCCCGTGACCTCAAATGCCTTTCAGAAGGTATCGCATGCCACGGGATTTGCAGTCACCGTCACCAAGCTCAACCCCGCCGGTTCCGCGTTGTTGTACTCAACCTACCTGGGCGGCAGCACAACCTCCATCAGTGAAGGCCTGACCATAGACTCGGCCGGAAACGCCTACGTTGTCGGCTACACATCGGATACCGACTTCCCCGTAACCAGCGGCGCATTGTTGACTATCAACAGGGCCGACACCAACACCGCGACCTCTTCTGACGCACCCAACAGCGGCTTCATCACCAAGATCAATCCCACCGGCTCGGCTCTTGTTTTCTCCACCTACCTTGGCGGCACCACCGGCCCCTGGGGCGGCGATCACGTCTATGGCGTGGCCCTCGACAGCGCAGACAATGTCTACGTCGCCGGCAGCGCAATGTCGGCTGACTTTCCCGTTACATCCAACGCATACCAGCCCACCAACCACGGCGCCACCCACTGCTGCGACTACACCACCTACACCAGCAACGGCTTCCTCAGCGAGCTGAACGCCGCCGGCAACACACTTCTTTATTCCACTTACATCGGTGGCAGCGGGACCCAGAACCCCTATGGTCCCGGGGGATACGGCGATGAAGCTTACAACATGACCTTGGGCCCTAACTCCAATGTGTACGTCGTGGGCTACACCAGTTCCTCCAACTTCCCCGTCACTGAGAACGCCGTCGAGACCACCTACCACTCCAATCAGAACACTGGCTTTGTAGCCGACTTCGACCTGGGCGCCTCGCCGGCTTCGGGCGAAACCTACACCACTTTGACCGCCAGCGCCAATCCCGTTGTCCCCGGCACCAGCGTGACGTTCACGGCTGCGGTGGAACCCATGTCCGGCACCGGCACCCCCACGGGAAGCATCGTGTTTTCCGTCGACGAAGCTACCGTCGCAACGGTCGCCCTGACCGCCGGCAAGGCGACTTACACCAGCGCCGCTCTGCCCGCGGGCGCGCATTACGTGCTTGCGACTTATACAGGCAGCACCACTTTCGCCCCAAGCGGTGACGGTTTCAACGAGTTCATCATTCCCGCCACACCCCTCATCACCCCTTCGGCCGGCACTTACTATGACCAGCAAACCGTCAGCGTCAGCGCTCCAACGGCGGGCTCCATCCTCTATTACACTCTCAACGGTAACGTCCCCACCGAGTTCTCCACCGCCTACACTGCGCCGCTGATTGTGAACAAGACCACCACATTGAACGTCGTCGCGGTCTCTCTGCACGACGCCACCAGCAGCACCGCGACTGCCGTCTACACCATCATCGGATCGCCCTCAGCTCTCATCGGCCCGGCGACCGCCATCGCCACTCCCCAGGCCACGCTGAACGCATTTATCAACGGCCTCGGCGCGGCAGGCGCCTGGTACTTCAAATACGGCACCAGCGCAACAGCTTTAACCACAAGCACTGCAAAGACCAGCTTGGCCGCATCAACAAGCCGTTCCCAGGTGAGCTTGACGGTCACTGGTCTCGTGGCCAAGACCACCTACTACTACCAGATCGTTGTCACCACCCCCGGAGGCGTCACCACCAGCGGAGTAGCTTCGTTCACAACGAATTGATCGCGCGGTGCTAGTCTTTAAAAATGATTTTGCCGAAACTCAGGACGGACCTGGATTTCATGGTGTCTCCCGATCCGAACCAGCCGGGACTACTGATTCGCGACTCGTTTCGATACTCAGACCTGATGCTCGTCATTCCTCCGCCTCTGGTGTCGAGTCTTGGTTTCTTTGATGGCTCCCGCACTGACCTCGACCTTCAGGAAGAATTGAAACACTCGCCGAACATCCCCGACAGCAAGCCCCTTGCCGCCCAGTTGATTGAGGCCCTGAGCAACGCCGGTTTCCTGCTCGACGAGCGTTACGCCGAACTCAAGGAATCACGGCACCGAGCCTTTGCGGAAAGCCCCGTTCGCGAGGCAACGTTTGCCGGCTCCGCCTATCCGGCAGAACTGGGCCCGCTGCAAAGTGTCATGCAAAAGTACCTGGCATCAACAGGAACCGCATCTGGAAACTTGATTGGAATTGCCGCGCCGCATGTAAGTCCGGAAGGCGGTTGGAAGTGTTACCAGGCTGCCTATTCAGCGCTCACGCCAGAGTTGCATGACCGCACCTTTGTTGTGCTGGGAACCTCGCACTACGGCGAGCCGGACAAGTTCGGGTTGACGCGCAAGCCTTTCCAAACTCCCTATGGAACAACCATCGCCAACGACAGCCTGGTCAATCGGCTTGCGGATCAACCCGCAGTGCTTATGGAGGATTACTGCCACGTTGTCGAACATTCGATCGAGTTTCAAGTGCTCTTCCTGCAGGCTATTTATGGACCGCAAGTGCGAGTTCTCCCCATCCTATGCGGATCGTTCGGAAGGCACGTGAATGAAGGCGGATACCCGGAGGATAACGACAGCGTGAAGCGTTTTCTTGGCGCACTCGGAGAGATCGCCGCAAGAGGTCAGGAGCAGCTCACCTGGGTGTTGGGCGTAGACATGGCGCACATGGGGGTGCGCTATGGAGACAACTTCGCGGCCCGCGCGGATCGAGATGAAATGACCCAGGTGAAGGAGCGCGATGAGCAAAGAATCTCGCGCATGATTGCTTCGGATGCGCAGGGCTTCTGGGGCCTTGTCCGGGAGAATGGGGACGATGATTTGAAGTGGTGCGGATCGTCCGCAATCTATTCCTTCATGAAGGCTGTTCCGCAAGCGCGTGGAAAGCTGCGCCGCTACGAACAGTGGAACATCGACGAACAAAGCGTAGTCAGCTTCGCCGGGATTTCTTTTATCGGTTAGTTTTCGCGACGAGATGGCCGGTGCAGTTCGGTCCAGCCAGGTTTCAACTTCAGCGCACTTTAGGGAGTGCGGCAAGCGCCTGCGCCGCGCCGTCGGCCCGATGTGCATCCTCTGCTGAGATGGACTTGGCCTGCAGCAGCATTGCCCAGTTTTTCAGAGCCTCGGCATACTCACTTCGCGCCGCTTGAGAGTCGCCCGTTTTTGCCAGTCCGCCAGCAAGGCCCGATTGCGAACGCGCCCAGTCGGAGCGAAATATCGCGTTCGCCGGTTCCGCCTGCGAGCGCTCGGCAGCAATCTTCTCAGCCTTTCTATAGTCCGCGATCGCCGCACTCGCATTGTGCAATGCAAGGTGCGCGTTGCCCGCCGCTAAAAGCGATCGACCGCAATTGGCAACGGTGTATGCATCGGTGGGAGCAGGATTGCCCTGGCATAGAACCGCTTCCGCCTGCTCGGCCTGATGCAGCGCACCCGCCGCGTCTCCGGCGGCCAGCAACCCTTCTGAAAGTTTGCGCCCGCTGATGCCGACATCGGTACGATACTGCGCGCTGGCCGGGGCATCGTGGCTTAGTCCCTGGGCAAGATGCAGGGCCTGCTCATTGTGCGCGACGCCCTCCGCAGCCCGTCCCGAACCGCGAAGCGCAGCCGCCCACTCATTCTCCACCACAGTTTGCCCGCGCCGGTAGAACGCGTTCCCCGGGTCGGCATCCACCAGCCCCTTCAGAAGCTCGGCGGCATGGGCAACATGCGGCAATGCACCGCCAGCGTCTTTGCCGTCGATCAGCATCTGCCCATACTGCGCTTCCGCATTCGCAAACTCGACACTGACGTTCGTGTCGTTGGGCAGCGCTGTGTTCACTTTCTGAATTTGCCTCAACGCCTCGCCGAGATCATTGGTGGCCTCGTCGTGGCGCCCCATGCCGGACTCTGAAGCACTCAAGGACAGCAGCGTTTCATAGCTTTCCTTGGCAACCTCAATGTTCCCGGGAAATTGCCCTTGCAGCTTTACCACGAGTGCTTTTGCCTGCTCGTAATATGCAACCGACTCGGCTATTTTCCCCAGGTTCTGGAATCCGATTCCTCCGTGAAGATCGCCAATGTGGCGAAGGCAGTTGGAAATATCCAAACTGTTCTCAAGACTCCCCGGAGACTTCCCATCGATGTCTTTGCGCAGGGAGAGCGCGCGCTGGTACGCAACATTCGCAGCGTTCAGCTCCCCCGTGGAATAAAGCATGTCTCCATAAGTAGAGAAGGCATTTGCCGCCGAGTCCAGTGCAGGGGCCGTCCGATCTTCGCGCAACAGCTTTTCCGCTGCGTCCACCGCTTTGCGCGCGCTGGCCATCGAGCCTGCCGTATCCCCAAGATTGCTCTGGTATTCATTGCCCTGCACATTGCTCACCCGCACATACGCGTCCACGATTTCGCGTTGCAATTCGGGCGACTCCGACTCCTTTGAAAGGTTGTCGAGATAGGTAAGAGCGTCGTGCACCAGCCGCGCTCGAACCGGTGTGGCGCCCGGAAGGCGATCAATGGCGTCGGCATAGTCGAACATGACTGAATGAGCCAACTGGCGAACCTGGTTGAAGCGCATCTCAGCGCGCGCCCGCGCCAAACTCACTTCGATCAGACCGCCAATCAACGAGCACAGTAGCAGTCCCGCGGCAATTACCACGGTGCGGTTGCGCCGGATGAACTTTGCTGCGACATAAAGCGGAGCATCGCCGCGTGCCTCCACCGGCCGCCCCTCAAGGTGCCGCAGTATATCTTCTGAAAACTGATCGACGGATGCGTAGCGTTGCAAAGGAAGTTTGCGCAGCGCCCGCAGAATAATATTGTCCAGGTCGCCCTTTAACCGGGGCTCCCACGCACTTGGCCTCGCCGGCTCCTCGTCGCAAACGGCCGCCATCATCAGGTGTGGCGGGCGATCGGCATCGCCATACGGGGAATGGTTGCTGAGCAGTTCGTAGAGAATCACGCCAAGTGAATAAACATCCGACGCCGTGGTGACCTGTTCTCCCCGAACCTGTTCCGGGCTCGAGTAACGAACCGTCATCTTCAGCATCCCCGGCTCAGTGAGCGCCTCGGCCGCGTTGGAAAGTGTTGGCCTGAGAACCTTGGCGATCCCAAAGTCCAGCAGCTTCGGCGTGCCTTCCGCAGTCACCAGAATATTTCCCGGCTTCAGGTCGCGATGAATCACCATGTTCTGGTGCGCATAGTGAACCGCCGCACAAATCTTGCGGAACAGCAGCAGTCGATGCGCGATCGATAGATTGTTTTGGCGGCAATAGTCGTACGGCGAGATGCCTTCGACAAACTCCATGATCAGGTAAGGCATGCCATCGGGACGCGCGCCGCCATCCAGCAGGCGCGCAATGTTGGGATGCTCAAGGTTTGCCAGAATCTGCCGCTCAACGCGAAAGTGCGCAGTTACGTCAGCTGGATAAAAGGTCGTGTTGATCAGCTTGACCGCAACGCACTTTTCAAACTCTGCATCGCTGCGCACTGCGCGATACACCGACCCCATTCCGCCTTTGCCGATCAACTCCACCAGACGATAGTTCCCAATGATTTCGCCGAGCGCCGAATCAACCGGCTCCTCCTCAAACCCGTCGTTGGCAATGGCGGAATGTTGCCAGAAATCCTCGTGCATCGCGGCCGCATCGGCTGCCAGCAGCTCCTGAACCTCTTTAAGCAAGCCGGTGTCGCCTTCACAGGCCGACGCCAGAAACTGTTCTCGCTCTTCAGGAGCCAGGTCAGACGCCCGATCGAAGAGATCGCGCAGGCTCTCCTCGTTCATGCCTGAGACCCCGCCATGCTCTTGCGCAGCCACGCGCGGGCAAAGCGCCAATCGCGTTCCACCGTGGTTAAAGAGAGGGTCATCACGTCGGCAATCTCCTTGAAATCCAGATCCCCGAAGAAGCGCAACTCCACAATCTGCGCACAGCGCGGATACCGCTGCGACATCCGTTCCAGTGCCTGGTCCACAGCCAGCGTATTCAGTTGCTGGTGCTCTTGAATCAATGGAATCTCGTCTGCCGCGCTTGCGTCTCGTTTCGCGGCATTGCGCGCCCGCGCCTGGTCCACCAGGATTTGCCGCATCATCTTCGTCACCACTGAGAGGAAGTGCGACCGCCCTTTCCAGTCGACCGACCGCAGCGAAGAGATGCGCAGATACACCTCGTGGACCAGTGCGGTTGCCTGCAGGCTGCCAACATCGGATTCGGACTTGAGGTGGTAAGCGGCCAGCCGGCGCAGGTCCTGGTAGACCAGGGCAGTGACCCGGTCCAGTGCCTGCGGATCACCGTCACGCCAAAGATCGAGCCATCTTGTAACGCTTTCCATTGGGTTCAACCCCTGCGGGACCGAACAAAAGACGAAATCGGGGCCCATTCCTCGCACATCCCGCGGCCAGATTCGATTACGGTCCCAGGATGCTTCAAAAAAAATGACGGGTACTGAGGGCAGTTTACGCATTCTTGGGCTGATTGCAAAAGAGGACTTCGATCATGTGGAAGAATCCCCAGTCCAGTTACGCCGCTCACGACGTAAGGATGCGCCGCTGAACCTGGTGCAGCCATGACCATTTTCGACGACTCATGCGCTCTTGGGAGATACAAAAACAGATTCTGGCCTGGTTGGCAAGAGAGTAGCCCTCCCCCCTTTTTTCAACCCAACGGCAGCTCAACCCGCGCTTCCCTATGCGGCACTCAAGCCTGATTGCTCCCCCCGAGGCCAGTGCCGCTCGTCCACCACCCGTCCCCGAAACCAAACATGAACTCAGGAGCAAGACAATGTGCGGACTGTTTCCCACGCGCCTGGCGCTTTCCCTCTCCATTTTGATCCCCCTCTGCGCACCTGCCCTGGCGGAATCGGTGCAGGCTGGATCACGCTCAGCTACCCCTGCCATCACGGAGCAAATCGATAACTCCCGTCTCGTCCCCCTGCGTGGAAACGTACGCCCGGACCTGACCGCTGACCGTGATCTGGGTCCGGTGGAGGATTCGGTTCCCCTGCGGCTCTACATGGTGCTTCAACGCAGCCCGGGACGGCAGGCGGCCCTTGAGAACCTCATCGAGCGCCAGCAGCAGCCAACCGCGGCGGAGTATCACCAGTGGATTACGCCGCAGCAGTTTGGAGAGCGGTTTGGGGTCGCGGAACAAGACATTGCCAAGATTTCGGAGTGGCTGGAATCCCGCGGTATGCGTGTCAACCATGTGTTGAATAACGCTTCGCTGATCGAGTTCTCCGCAACGGTGGGGAATGTTCGCGAGGCGTTCGGCACGCAGTTGCATTACTTCAATGTGGCAGGCGGAAAACACCCCGCGCTGGTCCAGGAGCCGATGATTCCTGCCGCGATGGCCAACGTGGTCGCCGGAATTGAGGGACTGAACAAGATTCCCGAGCACGCCAATCATACAAAGACCGGGCAAGCTGCATGGGACGCGACGACGCATCGCTTCAAGAACGTTGCAACCATCGACAGCTCGGGCGCCAGGCCTGAATACACGAACCCAAATGACGGGAATTACGACGTAACGCCGCAGGACTTCTATACCATCTACAATGTCAATCCCATTTTCAACGCGGGAACGAAAGGCGCCACTGCGACCGTCGCCGTTATCGAAGAGTCCGACATCGAGTACGGAACTGTGAACGGCACTACCGGCGCGGCGACCGGCGGCGATGTTGCGAACTTCAGGACGCTCTTTGGGGTTCCAGGCACGCTCAACATGCATGTGTATCACGGCTACGGCACAGTCACTTGCAGCGACCCAGGAATCGACCCCGCCGGCGAGGGTGAAGAAGGCGAGGCGGCACTCGACGCTGAATGGGCCAGCGCGCTGGCGCCGGCTGCCAACCTGATCTTCATGTCCTGCGATAATAATGTAGACAACGGCATCATCACGTCGGAAGCTGCGCTGATTGACAACAACCTTGCTGACGTCATGAGCCTAAGCTACGGCCACTCCGAGCTCACCTTCAGCAGTTCCCAATACACCACACAAGACACCTTGCTTGCGCAGGCCGCTACCCAGGGCCAATCCTTCATAGTCTCCGCCGGTGATTCGGGCTCAGACGTGCTTGATCAGAACACAACGGGCACGGCTGTGGCCGGAATCAATGTCAGCGCCTACGCATCCAACCCTCTCGCGACCACAGCCGGCGGCACGGACTTTGTGGATCTTATCGATCAACTTGAGGGCGGACTGAACGAAAGCGCCTACTGGGGCGCTACAAACTCCCAATACTACGCAGATGCTCTGGGCTATGTGCCTGAAACCGCATGGAACAGCAGTTGCGCCAATAGCATTATTGCTGTTTTTCAGGGCTACACGGGCACGGGCGATTGCGATTCAGGCTCGGCTGGCGACCTTATGGGCAATGTGGTCGGCGGGTCAGGTGGTTTCAGTACGCATTATTCCGTCCCGAGCTACCAAACAGGCATCACCGGCTACTCGGGAACCATGCGCGCTCAGCCCGACATTTCGGCTTTCGCAGCTGGCGGCTATTTGGGCCACACGCTCATTTATTGCGACTCCTATGTGCCGGCCAATGCGTGTACCAGCCCAACCACCTTTGCCACCAGTGGCGGAACATCGTTTGTTGCCCCGCAATTTGCCGGTGTCTTCGGCCTGCTGGTCAACTACACAGGCACTCGCCAGGGCCTTCTCAATCCCACGCTCTATGCGCTGGCCAAGTCGCAATTCACGTCGTCAGCCACCAAAACGGCTTGCTATTCAAACGGAACAACCGTGAATGCCGGCGTGCTCACCAGCAGCCTTCCCGCATCGACGTGCACATTCAACGACGTAACCAGCGGCAACAACGATGTGCCCTGCCAGGCCGGGTCAACGAACTGCTACGTCGCCCCCGGCGGCACCTACGGAATGTTGTCGCTGACCGGCGCAGCGTCGCTGACGGTGGCCTTCCCTTCCACGCCTGGATATGACGAAACCACGGGCATCGGAACGCTTAACGTAAGCAATCTGTTTGCAAACTGGTACAAGGCTTACACCAGTACAGCGAAGGTCGCAGCCTCCGCCACATCCATCACGTCCGCTCAATCCACCACGCTCACGGCCACTGTGACCGGCGGAACCCCAGCAGGCTTCACCGGCAAGGCGCCCACAATCATCGGGACTGCCACCTTCAAGGCGGGAACCACTTCCATCGGCAGTTGCACACTGAGCGCCGGAACCTGCTCCGCCAGCGTAAATGGCACTTCGCTCGTTGCCGGCTCCAACTCGATCACGACCACCTTTTCCGGCAGCAAAACCTACCCCGCTTCCACATCCAGTGCGATCACTGTGACTTTGACCGGGGGTACCGGAACACCAGTCGTAACGGTGTCGCCGACCACTCTCGCCTTTGGTTCAGTCACGGATGGCACAACGTCCCCAGCGCAGACGGTCACTGTCTCCAACACCGGCACTGGGACTCTCAACATTACCTCCGTAGGGTTCTTAGGCGGAGCGGGCTCACTGGAATTCGCCATAACCAACAACACTTGCGGCTCCACTCTGGCCGCCGGGGCAACCTGCACGTTCGGCGTTGTCTTCGAACCCGGAAGTTCTCCCGGCACCTACGGCGCGGAAGTCGGCGTCACCGATAACGCCGCTGGTTCTCCGCAGTACGCTACCATCAGTGGCACCGGCGTCGCCTCCGGAACCGGTACAGTTTCTCTCTCCCCCACCAGCCTCACATTTCCCGCAACCACCGTGGGTGCTTCGAGCGCACCGCAACATGTGACCCTGACGAATACCGGAACCACGGCTGTAACCATCAGCAACATCAGCGTCACAGGAATAAATTCCGCATCGTTCTATTTCATCAACGGGTGCAGCTCAAGCCTGGCGGCGAGCGCAAACTGCATCGTTTCTGTCTACTTCAGTCCCACCACCACTGGCAGCCAGGTGGCGGGACTGGCATTTACAGATAGCGCCACAGGCTCCCCGCAAACCGTCAGCCTTACCGGCACCGGTTCTGCATCCGGAACCGGCACAGTTTCTCTCTCCGCCACTACGCTGAACTTTGGCTCTGTCATGGTCGGTACATCCAGCAGTTCGCTAGCCGTAACCATGACCAACACCGGCACAACCGCGGTTACCGTCTCCAGCGTTGTGCTCGGCGGCGCCAACGCATCTCAATTCGTATTTGCCAACACCTGCGGCACAAGCCTCGCCGCTGGAGCCAACTGCAGCATCCACGGGCACTTCGCCCCAACCGCAAATGGAGCAATGGCTGCGGCCATCACCATCACCGACACCGCCACCGGCTCGCCGCAATCCATCGCTCTTACCGGCACTGGTACAACCCCCACCACGGTGAGCCTGTCAGCCACAAGCCTCAACTTCGGCTCCGAAACTGTCGGTGTATCGACCGGCTCGCAATCGGTGACCATGACCAACACCGGCACCGCGGCACTGTCGATCACCAGCATCGCACTCACCGGCGCCAACGCCTCTTCGTTTGTATTCGCGAACACCTGCGGCACAAGCCTGGCTGCCGGAGCCAACTGCTCCATCCACGGCCATTTCGCACCCACCACGACCGGCGCATTGACTGCGGCCATCACCATCACATCCAGCGCTACCGGCTCACCGCAAGCCATCTCGCTCTCCGGAACCGGAACCGGAACCGGCGGCAGTTCGCTCACCATGTCGCCGACGAGTCTCACCTTCGGCTCAACCAACATCGGCAGCACCAGTCCCGGTCAGGTTGTTACCATCAGCAACCCAACAGCTGCGGCCATTACCCTCACCGGCATCTCCTTCTCTGGTGCAAATCCAACCGACTACGTGGTCGTAGACAACTGCGTTGCCACCCTGCCCGCCAGCGGAAGCTGCACGGCCATGGTCTCGCTGGTTCCACTGGCAACCGGAACGCTCACAAGCGCATTGAACTTCACTTCAAGCGCTGGCAACGCCAGCACCACGCTCACCGGCACGGGGATAGCCACCGCGGCGCTGACCTACAGCACCACGTCCCTGGCCTTCCCCACCACCACCCACG
>Ga0302270_10001518_pt1 | contig 23411 bp, 23 predicted proteins | sample III_Bog_E2_3_FD_198773 | JGI IMG/M metagenome (GOLD analysis project Ga0302270, IMG submission 198773) | Peat permafrost microbial communities from Stordalen Mire near Abisko, Sweden - III_Bog_E2_3 | ecosystem: Environmental > Terrestrial > Soil > Wetlands > Peat | place: Sweden: Abisko... | reverse complement strand
GCTCGTCCCCAAACGATGCCCGAAACTGCTGCACAGTCATCATCCGACCGCGCTTGCTCGTTGAACGCTTCTTCATGCGTCAAGAATATCGCCTTTTCTTCGCCTGAACAAGACTGATATTCATCATTTTATTTTTGCCCATTTTCCCACTAGACAAACCCCGCATGACATCCCCCGGATGGACAGAGTGTAGCCGAGGCGCGGTCCGTGTCAAGGCCGGGCAAGCCCGCCGCTGCGCGGTCAAGAGCCTTGACACGGACCTCCGTCGCCTCGGCACATAATTCCATCTATCCGGGGAATGTCATTAAAAATGCCTCTCCAGACGCCCGAACGAATGGGGCCACCCGTGATACCATCACCCTGTGAGGATTGTTCTCGACACATCGGTTCTCATTGCCGCTCTCCGTTCGAGCACCGGAGCAGCAGCAGAGAATCTGCGGCTTGTCCTGCTCAAAAAGCTAACCATCCTCATGGACTACAAGCTGTCCTGTGAGTATCGGGATGTTGCGTTTCGGGCGGAACACCTGAGTGTGTCCGGGAAGACGCAAGAAGAAACCACATTGCTCCTGGATATGTTGGAAGCGCTTGCCGAGCCGATTCTGGTTGTTTTCCGGCACACGCCGCTTTCACAGGATGCAAACGATGACATGGTGTTGGAGGTTGCCATCAATGGCCGCGCGGATGCCATCGTGACCAACAACACGAAGCATTTTCGGGAACCAGCAAAGCGTTTTCACTTGGAAGTGCTGACTCCGGCAGAACTGCTGAATGAATTCAGGAAGAGGAGATAAGGGTATGCCCGCAAGCCAAAAGAAAGTTGTCGTGAACAAATTTCCGCTCCGGCTCATGCCCTCTGTGCGTAGGGTTGCGGAGGATTTCTCGCTGAAAGAAGGCGTCTCGCTCAACCAGTTCATCAATGTCGCCGTGGCGGAGAAGCTCGCTCATCTTCAGCATGAGGATTGGCTGGCACGCCGTCCCAAAGCAACGCCAGCATCTATCGCAAAGGCGCTGGAGATTCTTGACCGGCCAACGCGCCATGCGCCAGAGGAAGCGGACAAACTTCCGAAAGGATATGTCTCCGTTCGGCGCAAAGCAGCAAGCGGACGATAATTGCAGAAGGTCACAGGCTTATACCCATCTCGTGGCCGATGCTGATTTCATGGAGCGGCGCTGGTGGTTCGATGCTCTGTATGGGCAATTGAGCGAGGCCGTGTTCCGGCACGGGATGAACTTGAGCTTGCTCTCTTGCCAGTTCAGTCGCCGATGGCCGCGCCGACGAGATGCCGAGCGATTCGCGTAATCCATCTACATCAGAAGTGATGATCGTAATTTCATCGCGGCCACGTGACGCGGCGACGTAGAACTGTTCCTGCTTCATCGTGTCACCTGAGAGAACCACCGCATCGACGGTCTTGCCCTGGCTGCGATGCGCGGTAATCGCATAGCCGTGGTCGAATTCACCATAGTTCGATGGCAGCGTCCGGCCATCTTCAAGTTGAATGCGACCACCGTCAACACTGCGCACCTTGACCAGTTCGCCGTTTGTGGCGCGGAAATCAGATTCGCGGCGATTGCCTGTCAGCAGCAGTTTGTCGCCAGAAGCAATTTCAATCTGGCCGCGCTCATGCACTGAGAAGGAACGCGCCTGTGTTGGACTCACCATGCGTTCCACGCCTTGCAGGTCTCTGGCAACGATGTGCGACTTGTCCGCATGTTCAACGGTGAGTGTTTCATGCCGGGCAACTCCATGCGAATAGCGATGGAACAACAGAACCTGCCCTTCCTGATAGTTCGACAGGTCCTTCTTTTGTGCCTCGGTCCATTGCAGCGGCGAGTAGCGTTCAAAGGCCGTGCTGCGTTCCAGTTCGCCGTGCTGTTTCCTATCCTCACGGATCGCATGCGTAATCCTGCCAATCTCCTCATGTGTAGCGGCAACGACGAGCACCTTGCGATTTGGATCAGTCGTAAGTTCCCGGTAAGCCGTAGCCACGGCCTGCGCCCGCTCCAAGTATGGAACCTCACGAACCGCACCGAGATTCTCCAGCTTTTCAAACCCCTGCTCTGGTGACTGCCGCAGCGTCTGGATTGCATCTCTATACTCTGGCTGTGTCTGCCGTTGTACGCCAGTCAACGAAATACTCTTCATCTGCGATTCCCGCTCCAGAATGCGGAGAGCGTCTGACGCCTCTACACTCTGAATTTGCCGTGTGTCCCCAGAGAACAGAATCCGCGCTTGTTCGCGCTCTGCCAGCTTGAGCAGACCTTCCATCTGGCGGCCTGAGACCATGCCCGCCTCGTCCACGATCAGCACTTTGCCATGCAACGAGGATTGCGCCGAACTGTTGTCCAATAGTCGAGAAATTGTCATGGCATCGTTGAAGCCGACCTTTCGCAACTCCTCTACCGCACTCCGTGTTGGAGCGACGGCCACAACTTCACGGCCCGCATCGCGCAAGCCACGGTCGATTTCACCTAACGTGGCAGTCTTGCCGGTTCCCGCCGCGCCGCGCAGATTGATGGCCAAGTCGCGCGAATCGAGAATCTGATAAACAGCTCGCTGCTGTTCTTCGCGCAGACGCTCGGAAGGGTGAAGTTCTTGCTGCCCGCCCAGGCGATCAAAGCGCCCGACGCCACCATCTACTGTCGTAATCATGCGCTGTTCTCGTTCAAGACTTTCGCGTGTAGCGAGATTGTTCCCGGCGCGGATAAGAGTACCCTGCGACTGCTCCAGTTCCAGCGTGCCGCGTAATTGACCAGGGTCAATCTGCCCACGCCCATGGCGCAGAGCCTCTGTCATCAATTCGTGGTCGCGTACAACGGAGTTGCGTTCAAAGAGATGCTCTTTGGCATATTGAAGAGATTCCGATGCCTGTGAGAATTCGTAATAAATGCGCGGATTCTGCTCAAGGGACTCCGCACGAAGATGTTCCAGCGTCTGTCTTTCCTCTGGAGTAAGGCGGGATTGCTGCTGCTCTCTGACTTTTTCTGTTGCGATTTCCGCCAGCTTGTCCGCGCGAGATTCACGGACGAGAACGGCAACTTCGTTATCCGTTGGCTTGCGGCCATGCTCCACTGTGAATTGCTCGATAGCGGCATCTCGCTGCACGCTCCGCACGCTGTACTTTTCAAGCAATTCGTTCGAAACGCCACGAATCTCGAATCCGCGGTCTCTACCTTTGGAATCACGGTGCGGCTCAATTTCGTATCCCAGGCCGCGCACCTCACGCGCCAGCGCGTTTCGGTAGACCTCTGTCAGGTACGCCCGCCGTTCGTACAGCCCCGATGCCTGGAGCGCCTTCCAGCGACCCTCGGCACCGTCATAGGTCAAATTGGCCGCTACAGCATGCGTGTGCAGTTGCGGATCGAGTTCGCGGCTGGTGTCGTGGCGGTACGACGCAACTACCAAGTTTGCCGTTGTTCGATTTTCGTTTGCGCCGTTCAAGCGAACGCGTGTGGCAGCGTGGCCCTCTGTCTCCGCAAGTGCTTCTCGGACAGCCTTGTCGTGGGCCGCAATCAGAGGCTCATCCCCACCGGCCAGGGCCTGAATGGAAACCGACTTCGGCGCGGAAAAGGTCAGATCGTACAGGGACCGCCCCTTGCTTTGTTCGTTTCCATCCGCACCCATGCGGTCCGCACTGTGGCGAGGTCGTAGGAACTCGCCAGTTTCCGGGTGCAACCCCTCGCGCACAGCTTCAAACTGCGCCTGTTTCACTTCGCCGCGAAGCCCGAGCAACTCCGCTCCGCGCCCATGCCATTCGCCTTGAACACGATGATGCTCGTCATAGTAATCGCTGTGTTCGAGATGCCGCTGGGCATACCCGACACCGCCCGACATGGCCCGTATAGTCAGCACAAGCTGACGCTAGCGCTGTTCGAATTCCGAATGCAAGAGGCTTTCTGAATCTGATTGTCAAATAACAGCGGCTCACCGAGCGGAGATAGAGGCAGTGCTCCGCATCGCAGCCAAAGCCGTCTGATTCCGCAAGCATCATTCCGTCAATGCGCTCTGAATGGCCTTCTCGCTGCGCTCGTTTTGGAGATAGACACCATCCCTAAGCCTCACGGCTTAGAGTGACTGATATAACTTGCCGACGTAGAACCTAATTCGAATGACCTCGGATCGGGTTCGAGAATTGTCGATGATTGTTCGACATCCGTTCGATTTGCAACATAGGCGTACTGGAAGGTTTGAAATCCGCAACCCAGCGGCGTTTTTCATTACCCATCTGGTCAAGCTCCAGATCATACAGCCTAAGGGTTTTGACTGGCTGGGTCCGTCCTTGAGTGGTCATTCTGCAAACAGAAACTTCCATGAGGGATCGAGGTAGACCCATCGTGGTGTGCCAAACCAACTTGTCGGTAATCCAGGCACATGCAATAATGTGTGTCCCCCGGTACACATCAGTTCAGTTCCGTTCCAAGCCAGAAATGTTCTGGACGCTATCCCTACCCGCGCCGGATGTGTCACCCTGCGCAGGCACACTGGACAGCGTTGCCGTTGGTCCAGCACCACCCATCGCAAGCCGAATAAGCATATAAAGAAAGAGACAATGAACTGGACACCTGAAGCTCCGGGCGAATATGCAATTGAGGAGAAATAAGTCAAATCAAGGGACAGAAAGTAGGTAATTGTCAGAAGAAAAATGATTTTTCCGCTCAAGAATGCCCAGCGGATCACGTCTCTTGTCCACGATGGTTTATGAGAGCTGAAGCTATAGTCCGCAATCGAAACAGATGTCAGAGCAGGCAGCGCGAGGAAGCTCAACATGACAGTGAAGAGATAGATGCCCCATGGTCCTTGCGTTCGTTCCGCAAAAGAGATACCCCAGAAATCCTCATCGGAGCCATCTGTGTCGTAAACAGTGATGTGTACTCGCCCATTCCACATTTCTGATCGGGCAGATGGCGTCATATGAGCCACGACATACCCAGCCGCGCCCGGTGCAATTGTGGCATCGGGTTCCAGTATCCACGCATCCGCCTGACCCGGTAGCCGCCATGCCCCATCTGGAGCAATACCGACTACCCTGACCTGATGCTCCCCGACGCGGATTATGCTGCCTATCAAATGGGGGTTGCTACCAAAATCCCTTTCCCATCCCTCATGACTTAGAATCAACCGGCGTTCGGTGCCTCCAGCAGTGTCCCCCGCATTTCTTGATTCGACCTGTAGCCCCAGCAACGCAAACAGATTCGCACTCACGTGCCCCACTGCCCGTACAACGCCACCGTTTCCGCCTGCAGATAGCGTCTCTTGTTGAATTCTGTAGAATGCGAAGTCATCGAAGTATTGCTGATGCAGTCTTTTCCAAGCCCGATACCGTTCCACTGGAATGGTCGCTGCCCAATCGCTCGTGTCGTGCGCGTCTTGGATCAGGATCAAATTCGATTTAACTCGATAGTGCTCAGGATGGCGTTCTGCGCGCACTCCGGCGGAAATATTAGCGACTGTATAGCTGGCCGTTAGCACTGCCGCGAGCCAGAACAGACACTGCCAGGCAGATCCATGGATCTGCGCAAGCCGCACCCCTCTTTTTCGTGAGCCGAGCCGCAGATAGAACGCATCCTGAAACGCGCCAAGACAGAAGGCCGTGATTTCCTGTTCCACCTGCAAAGAGATTCTACCCGCCGGTGCGCACGCCCGGCGCACATGCCAGAGTTCAGCCTTCCACTCTTGTTGCCACTCCGTACGCTGCTGTCCAGGCACAAGTATGGATGCGCTGCGTAGAAGGCACTGATCAAAAGCGCGAAAGACCCAGTCGGCTGGAGGCTTCATATGGACTTTGTCTCTTCCGAGGGAATCATACGCTCCAGCAGCGGATAGCGCTTGCGAGACGTTTCAAGCGTTAACCTTCCTGTCGCTGTCAGTTTGTAGTATTTGCGGGCTGGCCGCTGTTCCGCGTCGGCAATTGATTGTCTCTCCCATTGCGAGCGAATCAGGTCATCAGACTCCAGCCGCCGCATCGCCGGGTATACTGTTCCGCTCGGCAGCCCCGTCATTTCCATAATGCTGAATCCGTAGACGAATCCGGCATCGATCGCTTGCAGAATCATCGCAGCTGTATGCGAAAGTTTTGCTTCTGAGGCCATGCCGCATTTTAGCTATGTAGCAATCTACTTGACAAGCCTATATGCCGTTTGCTACATAGGGGTAAGCCTATTTTTGAACTCGAGGGATTGCGATGAAGAAGATGTTGCCGTTGATCCTCGCGCTTACTGCTCTTTCCTCTAGTCTGCTCAACGCCCAGGACATATCCGGCGACTGGCAAGGAACCCTCAATGTGGGCGGTGGGCTTCGCACAATTCTCAAGATCGCAAAGTCCGACATAGGCGGATGGACGGCGACTCTATACAGTATCGACCAAACCCCGGATGGTATCCCTGCCACATCCATAACGTTGCAAGGCTCGGTCGTCAGCTTCTCCGTGGATATGCTGCACGTGAAATACCAAGGAACGCTCAGTACCGATGGAGACTCAATTACAGGTACGTTCACACAAGGCAACCCTCTTCCCCTGAATTTCAAGCGAGCAACGAAAGAGAGCGCATGGTCTACAGATTCCTCGCCCCACCAGGTTCAGTTTGTCAACGTCGAAAAGGACGTCAAACTGGAGGTGCTTGATTGGGGTGGTACCGGCAGGCCATTGGTGCTATTGGCTGGCCTTGGGAGCACAGCACATGTGTACGACCATTTCGCTCTTAAGCTCATATCGTCACGAAACCGGTCAACGGAGTGATGTGCAGAACCTGCACACCCTTGACGAATTTTGCAATGGCCTCGCTGTTCCGGCTCGCCTACTTTGGGGAAGTCGGAAGAGCGACAGGTAGTCTGCGAGGTTCCGAAATGCAGCCAGTTCAAAAATCGAGTGAAGGGGCGACTTCCCCATCCTTCGAGCCGTTGCTCGATCTGCGCGCGGCGGCAGCCATCCTGGGGATGCACTGGAAGACGCTGGAGGGGATGGCGCGCAACCGAAAAGTGCCCGCCCTGAAGGTCGGTAAGCGGTGGAGATTTCGGTTGAGTTCGCTGAATACGTGGCTCGAAAACGAGTTAAACTCGACCACAACCAGCCATGCTGCGCTAACTGGAGAGGAGCAACATCCTTGAAGTTTACGCGGCAACGATTTCAACGAGGCACCCTGCGCAAGGTTGCGCGGGCCAACAGTCAATGGTCCTGGGAATACCGTTACCAGGACCCCACAACCAATACGAGAAAGTCCATGTTTCTGAGCATCGAAAAGTTCCCCACGCAGGTCGCGGTCGAGCGGCATCTGGAGGCTTTTGTGCTCAAACTCAACTCGGAAAACCCAACTCTGGCTATTCTGGAGCCGACGTTCGCAGCCATTCTGGATCGCTTCATCGAGGAGGAGAAGCTGCTCGAAATCAGGCAGCGCCGCCCCGGTGACCGGTGCGAGGGGGAAGGCGAACTGAGCTATTCGACAGTCGTTTCGTACCTGAGCGTCATCAAGCGGGTTCGGGAGAAGTGGGGCACATCCCGCATCACCAGGATGAAACCCGTTCAGGTACAGGACTGGCTGAAGAATATGGATGCCGCGCCCAAGACCAAAGGCCATTTCAAAGCAGTCATGCACCGTCTCTATGAGAAGGCCATGCTGTGGGAGTTGGTCGAGTGGCAGCGAAATCCGATGGAACTGGTCGAGATCAAGGGCATCAGCAAGCGGCAAAAGAGGCCGATTGTGCTGACCGTCGAGCAGTTCTACCAGATCCTCGAACTGCTGCCTCAACCCTACCGGACAATGGTGGTGGTGGCGCAGTGTACCGGCCTTCGGGCCGAGGAGGTTCTGGCGCTCGAATGGCAGGACATCGACTTCGAGAACCTGAGCATGAAGGTCGTCCGGGCAGTCGTTCATGGCCGCGTCAAAACGGTGAAGACCGAATACTCGGAGGACGAACTTCCGCTCGATTCCGACTTTGCTACGGTTCTTCTGGATTGGAAGCGTGAGTCGGACGAGCAGGCCCGGAAGGTTCTGGCCGATGGAACAACCCCATTGGCGGGGGCGGAGCTGGTCTTTCCCAGTTCGTCCACCGGACGGCATTACCACACGGCTCCGGTACAGCAGGACTATATCCGTCCTGCCGGATGCTGTCTGGTGGCGTGCCCGAAGTGCGGCGCGGCTCTGGGCGTCTGGTGTCTGGCGGACAGCCCGACGCCGAACGGCAAGCGGCTTCCGCTCCACGAGGAGCGCTGGGATGCTGCCGGAAAGTACGCCAGCGTCGGCTGGCACACGTTCCGTCACACCTACCGTTCGTGGCTGGATGACACCGGGGCTCCGGTCGGGGTGCAGCAGAAGCTGATGCGCCACGCCCAGATCTCGACCACGATGAATATCTACGGAAATGCTTTGATGGGCGCCAAACGGGAGGCGAACAGCAAAGTAGTCAAAATGGTCCTACGGAGCGCATAACCATGATGAGAACCCTGCAAACACACCAGATCAACCCCACGGCGTTTTCGCGGGCGCTGTTATTTGGGGTTATCTGGGGTTGGCCTGTCGGCTAAGTGGTTGCGGGGGCTGGATTTGAACCAGCGACCTTTGGGTTATGAGTGATGCAATTAGTGTATTTTCAACGAGTTGGAGAACGCGGTTGGTTGTTTCAAAGAGTGCTAAAGAGCTGTAAAGAGCATTGACGAATTGGTATTTGGGGTTGGTTTGGGGTTGGGAAGTTAATGCCGCGGCACAGGTTGCGGCGAGGTCTCTCATCAATCTTTTTCGCCTCCCATGAGCCCCGTAGGCGACAATGGTTGACACAAGTTTAATCAATTGCCGGGCTTTCGTGCGGAAGACTTTGCAAGTCCATTTGCCCTCAGCTCTGCCTCGGTGCGCTGTATGTGGTCAGATAACGAGACTGCCGATGATCTCTTAGGCTTTCAGGTCCACGCCGATCTTATCCGCTCGGTGGTCACCGATGCCAAGATGCTCCCAGTAACCATCGGAATCTTCGGCGATTGGGGTGGCGGCAAGACCAGCATTATGAAGATGTTGGAGCGCGACCTTGAGCCTGAGAATTGGCCGCAAGAGAGCGTTGAGCGAGAGAACTACGAAAAAGCAGCGGTGATCTATTTCAATGGCTGGCAGTTTGAAGGCTATGACGATGCCAAAGCGGCCATTCTCTCCTCTGTTCTCCTCTCGCTCGGTGATCATAAACGATTTGGACCCAAAGTCCGCGGCAAAGCCCTAGATCTGCTGAAATCGGTCGAGTGGATGAGGGTTGCGCGATTTGGGTTCAAACACATTGCGCTCCCCGCTGCAGCCGCCTTTGCAACCGGTGGTCTGACCGCGGTGCCGGCAGCAATTGGGTTGGCAACCGGACTCAGTCAAGCGAAGTCCGGGGAGAAGCCCAAAACCGAAGATAAGGATGAGGGTGGTTGGTTCAAATCCAAGGAAAATGAACACGCAATCGATGTCAGAACTTTTCGCGAGCGATTCGAGCAGATGCTTAACGATACGGGCATCGAAAAGCTGATCATATTGATTGACGACCTCGATCGATGCAGCCCGGAACGGGTCATCGAGAATCTCGAAGCGATCAAGCTGTTCCTCAGCGTGTCAGGCACAGCGTTCATCATCGGCGCCGATCCAAGGATTGTGGAACACGCGATCCGGTTTAGGTACGCGGAGCGTGCTATCACCGATGAGAGAGATGACGAAACCAATCGGTTGGTGAAGGACTATCTCGAAAAAGTCATTCAGATTCCGTATCGGCTTCCACGACTATCGTCGTCTGAGATCGAAACCTATATGGTGCTTCTCTTCGCGGCGTTTCATCTGAGTGCTGAGAAAGCCCAGTTATGCATTGCGGCGAGCAGGACTGCGCGTGACAAGAATCGCTACAGCTCATTTGGATTCGCCGACGTGCGCGAGGCCCTGGGAGGCGGCGAACTCGATCCGTCCCTATCAGACGCATTGACGTTCTGTTCGGCTACCGCCCCGCTCATCACAGAAGGCCTCAAGGGCAACCCTCGCCAGGTGAAACGCTTCCTGAACGCGTTCCTTCTCCGAAAGCAGCTGTCGGTTGTCGCGCGATTGCAAGACATCCGAGATGATGTGCTCGTCAAGTTGATGATTCTGGAGTACACAAAAGAGGATTTATTCAGACAGATTTTCAAATGGCAAGCGGAACAGGCTGGCTTCCCAAAAGAGCTCGCCGCGATGGAAACTGCGACGGAAAAACAGGGAGACAACCTAGAAGAGGTCTTTCGTTCAACTGGCCAAGGCTGGACAAGCAGTGCGGTCCGTCAATGGGTCGCGATGCAGCCCCAGTTATCTGCAACGGACTTACGTGATTACTTCTGGATCGCGAGAGATCGGTTGGAGTCGACCTTTTCGGGATTATCGATGATCTCTCCCGCAACCCGGGCAGTGTTGAACGATCTTGTGGCTGGAGCCTCGCCGAAACGGCTTCTCGGGGCCAAAGGAGCAGCAAAACTTTCCGACGTAGAACTTGTTTCGCTGTTTGAACTCCTTGATCAAGCGGTGATGCGTCATCCGGAGGAAAAGAAAAATTTCGATGCGTTTCGTGCCCTCGTGGAACAACAAATTCCAGGAGCGGCAGAGCGGCTCAACACTGTGCTCCTCAATGTGCCGTTGGGTTCAGTGAGTCCTGGCGTCGGACTGGACATCATGACCCTGACCAAAGGGAAAATCGAGCTCCAGAACATCCTGAAGCCAGCCATGGACCGGATCGGTGAGTCTAAGGAAAGAATTGGGAAGGCCGCATCCGGTGCCGTTGTGGGAGGCAAGAAATAATGGGCACCTCAGCGCCTTATGACGCCCCATCTTCATGGAGCGACCTCAAAGGCAGCATTACGCGTGCGGCGCGCGCGGAGGTTGTAAGACCCCATCGAGCCAGAACCCTCATCCGCAGCCTCGTAGAACACAATGGCGGACGCAACGAAATGGCCCGAGGCGGCCGTCAAAGCGCGAGCGGATCTGCTGGCTCTTCAGCGCCGGCACGCGATGTCGCTGCACGTCTGGGCGCCTTTATCGCTGACGTCGGTTCGCTCGGCTTTGCGGAAGCGGCCGCCAGACTTGGATTGGGTGATCTATCGGGGAAAACAATCTCCGAGATACTGCTCGGGCTTTTGGACCGGCTTGGCGGCGATTCCAGCACCATTGATGAAGCCGACGCTCGGCAGGCGCTGTCGGACCTGCAAGAGGAACTCTTTGCGGAGGCAGCCGACGTCGAAGAGCTTGAGGCCATCCTACTTGACGCAGCCCGGAACCTTGAGAATATGCTCGAACGGTTTTTCGGATACTACATTTTTGAACAATTCAGTCGCGTCTCTTTCGAACGCTTGGTACAGAGGGTCGGAGACTTAAAAGCCACAAGCTTTTTAACCCAAATCCGAGAATTCATTCAATCAGCACTGGCTAATCGGGCCACTGAGAAGAACCTTTCGAAAGTTGATTGGGCAGGGGCCGAGGGAGCTGCAATCGTAAGCCAGATTCTCGACCAAACGCTTGAGGTATTTGGAGCCTAAGATGAAGTTGAGCGTACAAGTCGACAAGAAGAATTCGACAAGTGAAGGGTTTCCGGTCTCTAAGATCGTCGATGAAGAGGATAAATCACTCACAACGCTTGACGTTCAATCGACAGCGTTTGCATTTCCTGCGCTCCCGGACAGCATTCCCGCGGATTTCCTCTTGATTGCAAGTACCGTCTATACGCTAGACAAATTGGTTAAAAGGACGGAGGCCGAGGACGGTTGGACACGGCGGTTCGATATCACAATCCCAGTGTCATCCCCCGATGTATGGAAGCTGGCGAGTACCGAGCTGAATGAGTGCGTCTCATTCCTGACTGGGGATCGATGGAACTTCGAATTCGTTAAGCTGTCACGCCAACTCTTCGGAAAATCCTCCCTGGCACGGCATTCGTTGCCATTTTTTAAACCTGCGGCCATCTCCCTCTTTTCCGGCGGACTCGATTCTCTGGTTGGCGTAATCGATTGGCTAGTGGCAAATCCAGAAAAGAAGCTTCTTTTGGCCGGGCACCACGACAAACAGATGACTGGCCCATTCGGTGATCAAAAAAATCTGCTGCCAGCACTGAGATCGGCTTACCCTCAACGTCTTCATGCAACATTGGTGCGGGTAGGTAACGATGGAGAATCTCCAGAGATTACTCTGCGCGGAAGGTCTCTTGTGTTCATCGCCGTCGCCGTTTGCGTAGCATCTGCCTACAAACTGAAAGGCCCATTACTTCTCCCCGAAAACGGCACGATCGCATTGAATGTTCCTCTCAGCCCGTCGCGGCGCGGCTCTTGCAGCACACGCACTGCGCATCCGTACTATGTCGCACAACTACAAAAGGTCTTAAGTCTGGTCGGTATTGGCAATGTAATTGTGAATCCTCTTCTAACTAAGACAAAAGGAGAGGTCGTACGAGGCTGTCTCAATCAACCTCTGTTGTCGGAGCTTTGTACAACCTCTGTTTCCTGCGCAAAGCGCGGGCACAAGCGGGAATGGAACAATCGATCAGCGAACGGATGTGGAAGATGTATGCCCTGCATTTATCGAAGAGCCGCGCTGCATACTGCTGGTCTTGATTCTGAAAAGTACGGCTTGGATTTCTGCAAAGGGGAAGTCGACTTCAACGCCACAGGTGAACGGGGCCCCGCGGATCTAAGAGCATGCATGTCGTTTCTGAGAAACAACTACACTACGAACCACATCCAGACCCTCCTGCTTTCCAACGGAATCTTAGAGATTGGGAAGATGGACGAATACTCGGGTCTGGTCGCTAGAGCATTTGACGAAATTCGGCAACTGATTCGAGATAAGGCACGAAAGGATCTCCAAAGAATGGCGGGTATAGTGCCTTGATGATCGACATGCATTGCCATCTTGACCGCTATCCAAATCCCAAGTTTGTCGCCGGCAAGGCAAAACGTGCGGGTGTTACCATAGTTGCTGTCACAAACCTGCCAAGTCACTTCAGAGACGGGCTCGTGCACGCTTCTCAATTGCCAAATGTGCGGCTTTCTCTTGGCCTTCATCCTTTGCTCGCACCCCATCCTGACATGGAGTGCCGGCTCTTTTCCGATCTATTGTCAAAGACCTCGTATGTGGGAGAAATTGGCCTGGATTTTGGCGAAGATGGATCAGCTACACGTGAAGCCCAAATGGCTTCGTTTCGGTTCGTCTTGAAGGAGATTCAGAAGACAGGGAAAGTGCTTTCCATACATTCCAGAAAGGCTGAACACAAAACGATGGACCTCCTTGACGAATACAACGTCAGAGGGGCAACCTTCCATTGGTTTACGGGCGACAATTCTGCCTTGGCACGAGTGGTCGAACATGGCCATTATCTCTCCGTCAATCCGGCCATGTTCCGGTCTGACAGGGCGAGGAGCATTATCAGCGGCATTCCTAGAGAGAGAGTGCTATTCGAGACAGATGGCCCGTATTGCAAGGTAGCGAAAAGCACCGTGGGGCCTTGGGACGTTAGAGGCGTAGCCGTGCAATTAACTCGCTTTTGGCGCTGCACTGTAGAGGAAGTTACTCTGCAAGTAGGCCAAAACTTTCGCCGGATGCTGACCGACCGAAAATCATCTTAAGACCAGCTTTGCACTTGCGCGGGCGACTTCCATGAACCTGATTGTTACAGGACTGGAGGAATCCAGTCGAAAAGTCGATGAATTTCGAAAGCGCGGCTGTTCCGTTGATGTCATATCGATGGAACGATTGATAGATCGGTTGAAACAAGACCTTGATTTCATATTGGTAGCAGATGCCATTGTCAGCTTTGTGGATGCCGGCATCCGCCAATAGATGGAGGCGCTATGACCAACAAGCAAACCAGGAACCTCGCAGCTTCGGTTCGCGCACGTCTGCTTGCTCTGGCCCAAGGAAGAGGCGATTCGACGGTACGAATTTGCCACAGGGCCTTGCGACCGTTCCAGCCGATTTTCGTCAGGTTGCAGCGGGCGCCGTGTCATCAGGAGTTCCCGCGCGATAGCTCAGATAATCGTAGTCCCACCGCAGCATTGTCCGCATATCCGCCAAACTGAAATCGGCTTCAGAAACCAGTTGGTAGTCGATGATCTCCACTCCGTCGATCCCGTCGAATTCCTGCCGGATTGTTTCGGTCAGGGCAAGAGCCCTGGTTTCCGTTGCCGTTTGCTCAAGAACTTCTTCTTTCGCCGTGAGTCGCATGATGATTCGATACTGCTCCTGGGCGGCAATCTCCTCGGGCGGATCGACCCACAGAAAAATCCCGGTAATCAGGACGCCGTCGCGTTTTAGAGCAGCTTCGATTTTTCGCATCGATTTTCTTGCAGCTGCCAACCGCTCATTGAAGGCGTCCGGGAAAGCACTGCGGAGATACCGATTTGCAGTCCACCTGATGATGGTCCGAATCAGATCCTCACCAAGATTCAATTCCTGGGGCACATGGCCCAAGAGACACTCGCGAGGGGCACGGCATCGCTCATGCATCCTGATCTCAAAGGGCCGGTCGGTCACCGTAAATTGGAGGGAGCGCGGATTCTTGGCATTAAGTAAATTACCGTCTACCTCAGCCGCCGGCCGCGCAACATGCAGTTCCACATCCGGCTCGTCTCGATAGTCGTGATGTAGGATGTCGCAGTCCTGCGTGAGAAGAATATAGAGCGCCTCCGGATCAACGGCGGCCAGATGGGCCACGAGAGCCTCGTGCGGAACAATGCTGCCCTGCCGCCACCGGCGATCCGGGATTTGCGGAGTTGTGGCCAGTTGCGTCGCTCCTCATTCAAAACCTGGTAATTTGATCAAACCGCTCGTCTTCCTGAGCCGCGGGAAGCGGCTTAAATCCGCGCTGTTTGGCAATCTCACGAACGCTGCGCGCTCGTTTAGATTTGACCTTCCGATCAACCAGCTCACGTATCACCGCGAGAATGCGATTGATCGCAGCGACTTCGAGAGTGTCGCGAACGAGATAATCCATGAGCGTGACGTCTCCATCAACAGATTCGCGGAGGAGCTTGCCGATTGGCTGCCTCGACATCTCGTTCCATGTACGCGCAACCTGATAGAGCTTTCGGATTCTTCCTTTATTCTCCTGCTTTGGGTCCCATTTGCCGTCGAGCCACGCATAGACAGTCGGGCGCTCTACCAGGAGTATTCTCGACAGATCTGTCGTATTCAGCGACAGGTAATGACGGACAAAAACAAGCTGCCTGCCCAAATCTACCGGCGTAACCGCAGCAGGATCGACCGGAGGAGTAGTACGCGGTGGATTTTGTACAACGATGTACGCACCGCTTGCAGAGGCCATGCTCTGTGTCGCTTCCGCCCAAAGAGGCTCGCCACCCGTACCCTGATAGATCGTTTGTGCGAGACTCTCAAGCACTCGATCGTAGAACACAAATGCTCCAGGGCCTTTTTCGTAGCCCCCGGTTACATCTGTCAGATCAATGAAATTGAATGTGGGACTCTTTCTCTGAATGTCCCAAAAGGTTGGTACGGGAAGACGCGGATTCGAACGTCGTGCGGCGATGCGCTCAGCTCTTGCTGCCTGTAACATTCTCTCTTCCCCATTTCTTCAGCGCGGCTGCGGTTACCGAGTCTCTGAAAATGATATCGAGACCGTCATGGAGATTCTCAAGCGTCTCGAGGACTTCCTCGATTACGAAATCACCCTTATAGTCGGCAGCGTGATCAAAATCGAGCAGGGAGGCCCTGCCTGGGGACGGCGCCGATCGATAACTGTAGTTCAACGATACGCCAGCAAGATCAGGGGGTAACATATTCCTGATCTGCGGCGAATAATGTCGGGCAACAAGCCGGCCATGGGGCGTGTTTCCCTCGAAATGAAAATTGAACAATCCCTCGGACACTCCAATGGCTGCTTGGTCGTAGCCTAAGAGATGCGGCGCCAGATAATCCTTCAGTTCCTCGCCCGCCTCCAACTCCATCAAATCGACATACCGCAAACCGATCCGTTCGTGCAGTTGGAGACTCGCGGCAGCATGTATCGTTTCAAGCGCCATGGCGATAATGGCGTGAAAATCATCGAAAGTCGCGTATTGGTTGGTGTGGACGGCAATGGATTTTGGAGTCAGAACGATTGCCGTTCTTTCCTCCTTGTCCAGAAATTCATACCTCGATGAGGGGCTGATGACCGGTCGGGCTCCCGGCGTCTCGAAGACGAACTCCGGCACCTGCATATTCGCATAGCCCGGAAACCCGCTTTTGCGCAGTTTTTCCTGAATCTCAGGAACATAGCGTTCGATCGCAACGACGGCAGAAATGTTCACCTGTGCGACCACGTAGATCAGAGGTGACCTTGGAAGTCTCAGTGGTGGGTGGCTTCTTTTCATCTTCAGCAACTTTACACACGACATTACAGTTTTTCAATATAATAGACGCAGAGAACCCGGAAAGGATGCTCGGACGGGTTCCATTTCGGAATCTGGTTGTGTCGGATTCCAGCATATTTGGAGGCTGACATGGACGGTATTCCGGTCGTTATTTTCGATACGAGTGCGATCAATCATCTCTCTAAAGATCAGCAATGTAAGGGTTTAGTAGCAGCTCTCCGGCACGGATTCTACACCCGCGTGCTGGCGACAAACTTCGAAGAGGTCGCCGCCACTGTCCGCTCCGAAGAGCGCAGGGCTCTTCTCGTCTCCGTATCGAGGTCGCTGCTCACCGGCGGCGACTGCATTCTGCCCTTCAACTGGCTCCTGGAGGGGCATATCGAAGAATTTGAGAAGAATTCCGACTACGATTGGCAAAAAGTAGCTGTCTGCCCGCCGTCCCTGACAGAGGCGGTTCTGCATGACGAGAATTTCTTCTCCAGTGAACTGGCGACTCAACAACTTTCTGTGGCGCGTCAGTTGCAGGACCAGTTCGAGGCACCATTCGACCGCATTCGCCCCGAGTTCGAAGAGATTTTTCGCAGGCACGGCAGGCGGATCGATAGCTTCGCGGAGTTCCTTGGAGTCATGTTCGGTCCCGGCGGGTCGTACTGGGCGATCGGGGCTGAGCTCTATCGCCATGTTACCGGATATTCTCCCGACGAGGAGAAAGTTCGGCGGTTCGTTGCGGCATGCCCTCCTTTCCATTCGCTCCTGGTTGCATACGCTCGTGCGCAATATGAGCGATGCGTGGCGGTGGTGCCGGCCGCGAATAGAAAGAGGCTCGCAAACCGCGTCGATACGTTTATGGCCGTTTATCTGCCGTACTGCGCACAGTTCGTCACGGCAGACGAGGACCAGCACCAGTGCTTCTCGACGGTCGCTTCTGAGCTCAAACTGGGCACATCCGTTTTGATGTACGAGCAGTTTTGGAATTCGATGTTGGTCGCAGCCTGAACGAAAGACGGCTGGGCAAAGATTTCGCCATGGCCGCCTGCTGGCCCGTTCAGGACGAAGGGTAAAGGCACGCCGTGCAACTTTCGCAGGAGACATCCCGCGCTGCTGATTACCTCCGCAATATCTTCGAAAGCGGGAAGACGCTGAAACTGTCCGATCCGATGCGGCTCATGAATGGGAATTCTTACGCATTCGTCGTCACGGGATACGGCAAAGAAACTGACTTTTGCCTCTCACGCGAGCAACTCGATGATCTCCCGGGCACGAAGGAATATCGGGACGCTGCGAACGCGCTCGCGCGCGACTTCGAATTCCGATTCAAAAACTGCGACCCCAATCTCTTCGTAAGCACTTCCGGCCGCGTTCTCCATATCAGCCCCGAGTGGCCCGCGATGCCGCTGCTCAATTCAACGGGAACGGGCTACATCGCAGCAAATGGAACCCGCGTCCTAGTGAAAGATTCTCTGTCCGAGGAGATCGCGATCTGTCTCGTCAAAATGACGCACCTGCAGACGCTTCCAGGACCGCACAGCACGCCCTTCCACAGACTCGCAGCGATCATCAATTCGATTCGGTGCGATGTGGACGCGCGTAGAATTATTTTCCATCCGTCCTTTGAGCAACACCCGAAGATCATGCAGAATGTCGATTTCCTGTACGATGCGAGGACCCCGGACGCTGCGTCGGTATCCCGTTATCTACAGCAGAAAGTATGGCTCCTGGGCTTTCGCTGCGGACGTAAAGACTCGCAGATTTGGATCGTCGATCCCTGGGATGCTGCATACCTCGGATGCACAGTGGCTTCATTGCATCAGGAAGCCTCGATCCTCGAAGCAAGAGAGATGATCCGGCTCGACGAGAGCGGCGATTTCGCAAGCGCCGGGAAGAGCCTGCTGTCCCAGGGTGGTCCGCAATCTACTCCCCCGGCGCCCACTACGTCTGCAGCCGCAGCGGTTCCAGCCGATCGCGAGTTCGACGTTTTCGTCTCCCACTCCACGGTCGACAAGCCGTATGTCGAACCATTGGCAGAGGCCCTGAAAGCAGCAGGTATCTCGGTCTGGTTCGACAAAACCTCGTTGGAATGGGGAGACAGCTTACGCAGCGAGATCGACCGCGGCCTGGCCGCCTGCCGCTACGGTATAGTCGTGTTTTCCAGAGCTTTTCTGAATAAGAGGAAATGGACGGAACACGAGCTCAACGCGCTGTTCGCGAAGGAGGAGCAGGGCAAGAAGGTCATTCTCCCCATCTGGCACGGCATCACCCGCGAGGATCTAATCGGATACAGTCCAGCATTTGCAGATCGGCTCGCAAAGAACTCAGTCACTGACAGCTATGCGGACATTGCGAATAGTTTGTTGATGATGCTCGGACGACCGTTGTCTCACTGCAGCCAACCTGGGGCTGAACAAATCGTCTGAAAAGGAGGGCAATTACTCAAAGATCGAGAAAGGAAGTCAGCGACGGGCCACGATGCGTCCGATGTCTAGCGTCAGGTCTCGGAATGGGCTGCCCATTTGAGAATGCACAGGCATCAGAACCTAATATGGCTTCTCTCTGACGGTTGAGCGTAGGGTTGTCCAACCTGGAGAGCCGGCAGGCGCTAGACCAGGCGTTCGAGATCGGACGGGGTAGCGTTTTCCCAAATCTGACACAGGAACAGTGCGCCAAACTGAAACGTTGAGCGTTTCCCGCTGCTTTGCTTAACGGCAGGGATGAGATATGCATTGTGCCAGATCGGTGAACTGCCGCCCGTGCCCTACGTGGCAAGGTGTAAACTAATGCATCTCGATGATTTAGCAATTGAGCTCTCCGGTTGTGAACTAGCCACACGGGTTCGCCTGTCAGTCCCGGGGAACCGTTGTGATTTCAGCAATTTAGGAGAGCCCGCGCGTGAAGAGCCTCAAGCAACTTTGTCTGCCCAGGAAGAGTGTTTTTGACCGAGCCCGTCGCGATGTCGTTCTCGACCTGACCGACCTTATTGAGAACAAGATCGCTTCCGCGGATTTCTTCGAAGAGAATTGGCGCACTGATGGAATGAAGCGTCTGCTCAAAGAGGCATTCAGAAGGTTCGAAGGTGCCTCACAGCAAGGCGTTTTTGTGCTTTCCCAAGCCATGGGCGGTGGCAAGACCCACAATATGATCGCGCTGGGGCTTCTTGCAAAGCATCCTGAAATTCGCAAGAAGGTCATAGGTGACCTCTACGACACGAAGGGCCTCGGCGAAGTGCGGGTCGTTGCGTTCACGGGGCGCGAGAGCGACGCCCCTCTCGGCGTTTGGGGAGCTATCGCCGAGCAGCTGGGCAAGAAGGAAACGTTCAAGAATTACTACGCACCGCTGTCCGCACCTGGACAGACCGCCTGGATCAACCTGCTTCAGGGCCAGCCGACGCTGATCCTGCTCGATGAGCTTGCGCCGTATTTTGAAGATGCGAGGTCGAAGTCAATCGGTGATTCGAACCTCGCTCGGGTAACGACAACGGCCCTGTCGAATCTTCTTGTAGCTGTGGGCAAGGACGCGTTGGCGAACGTCTGTGTCGTCATATCCGATTTGAAGGCTACGCACAAGAGCGGCACAACGCAGCTCAACGAGGCGCTCAGTGACTTTGAGGCGGAAGTAGGCCGCGGAGCCATGACGCTGGAACCTGTGGGCCTAAATACTGATGAGATCTACCACATTCTGCGCACTAGGCTTTTTGAAAAGCTGCCGGATCAAGAGGACATCCGGGAGGTTGCACAGGAATACGCGCAAGCTGTTCGGGACGCTAAGCAAATGGACATTACCAGCGCCTCTCCTGAGAAGTTTGCGGCACAACTTGTCGAGTCCTACCCGTTCCACTTTGCCATTCGCGATCTCTATGCGCGCTTTCGGGAGAATCCTGGGTTCCAGCAAACCCGAGGACTGATTCGACTGATGCGGGTTATCGTAGCCCGGCTCTATGATCAGCAGTATGGCCGGGCGGATAAAGTCGCGTTAATCCACGCATACGACTTCGACTTAAACGACCGCGAGACCCTTGCTGAGATCGTCCAGATCAATCCCACTCTGGACAACGCGATCAGCCACGATATCGCCGCCAATGGTCAAGCGATTGCTGAGATCATGGATGCGAACCTCGGTGGAACCGATGGTGAGGACGCCTGCAGACTCATTCTCGTAAGTTCTCTTGCGAACGTACCTAACGGCGTTGTTGGCCTTTCCCTTTCGGAAATTATCTCCTACCTTTGCACGCCAGGCCGCGATCTTTCTAGACTGCCGAAGGACGTGCTTGGAGTTCTCGCCACTAAGGCCTGGTATCTCCATTCAAGCCGCGAGGGAAAGCTCTACTTCAAGAATGTCCAGAATCTGGTTGCAAAGCTCAAGACGACCGCCGAGTCCTACAACAGGGAATCGTCCAGGAAAGAATTGCGAGCCTTTCTCGATGGTGTCTTCACGCCAGTAATGAAGGATTGCTACCAAGCTGTGCAGGCGCTGCCGGCGGTCGATGAGATCGACATCATATCCGAGAAGGTAACGATGTTGATTACGGAGCCATATCCAGGCGGGAGTTTGAATCCGGACTTGCAGAAATACTATTCCGACCTGACCTTTAAGAATCGGATACTATTTTTGTCCGGTCAACGCGACACAATGGATGGCTTGCTGGAAACCGCGTCGGAAATGAAGGCCATCGGACACATCATTGCTGAAATGGAGGCGGAGAAGCTACCTGACAGCGACCCACAAAAAGTCGCCGCCAAGGACATGCATGACAAGATCCGATTCCGGATGCTGAGTACTGCGCGAGAAACGTTCACTACACTCACATTTCCGCAGGCAGAGAAACTGGCAACTGCGGACTTCCTGATGAACTTCACGGACAACAACTACAACGGTGAGAAGCAGATTCGGGAGGCTCTCAAGGGCAAACAGAAGTTTACAGAGGACGTGTCAGGCGATACCTTCCGGAAGAAGTGTGAAGCGCGATTGTTCACTCAGCCGACGATGCTTTGGTCCGAAGTAAAGAAGAGGGCAGCAACTACGACGACGTGGCAGTGGCATCGGGCCGATGCGCTTGATTTGCTGAAAAGCGACCTCGTCCACAAGGATCAATGGCGCGAAAACGGCGGCTATGTTGAGAAGGGACCGTTCCCTGCGCCGACCACTGACGTCCAAATTCAAGAATGGTCAAGAAACGATGACACAGGTGAGATTACGCTGAAGCTGACGCCCGTTAACGGAGACACCATCTATTACGAAATCGGCGCAACGGCAACGACATCTTCCCTCCAGGCGCAAGACCCCAGGGTTTTCCTGGCTTCAGAGATGGAGTATTCCTTCCTTTGCGTCGACAGCAAGGGGAAGCATGACACCGGGGCAGCGGTTGCGTGGAAAAACCGAATCACGGTCAAGTCAAGAACTTATCAGGACGGCACTGCCAAGATGGTTGAACTGCGAGCGGCTCCGGATTCGCCGATTCGCTACACCACTGATGGATCCGACCCAAAGACATCCGGCGGCCTTTACGGTGGACCGTTTTCGGTCCCGAAAGGGACCATTTGTGTCTTGGCCATTGCAGAAAAGGGTGATGTCGTGTCTGACGTTCACAGGCGTGACATCGGCTGGGATGCCAAGGAAGAGCTGAAACTTGATTTGAACAAGCCGGTTTTCTGGCAACGCGAACACCGGCCTAAGACCACCAAGGAGTCGTACGAGTTTTTCGCCTTGCTGAAGAAGCATCAGGCATCGCTTTCCGGACCGCAAGTAAAGATCGTTGGAAAGAACTGGCTGGAATTGAACTTCGATACCAAGTTGATGTTGGATGGCGAGCAGTTGGAGACAGCGGTGAATCACCTGCGCGAGATTCTCACCGAGGGCCAGGTCGCTGTCGAAGCTGAGACTATCCATTTTGCCACTGGACAGCGCTTATTGGATTGGGTGAAAGATGTGAAGACGGAGATCAAGGCCGAAGAGGTGAAACAGTGATGGCCAGAGAACCGCGTCTCAAGCCCGCCGATCCAATGGCTGCGAGCGTCCGAGGATCAAGTGTTGAGGGATTCGGCTTCGATCCGTCCGAATCTGGACATCATTTTCGCGTCACAATTCCAGCGAAGAAGGATGAACGCGTCTATATCAGCGAGCACTTCTCAGCAGATGACTCGCGAGAACGTCTAGAGCTGAACATTGCCCTCGGCGCAGAGGACGACAAGCTCCGCGTCATCCTGCCTCGGCTGAAGTGGGATGACATTGCAGACGCGACGCAAGTCGAATTCAACCAGCGCCTTCGGCAGATGAACCTTAAGCTGGGCAAGTGGAAGGTGGGAGCCACGCCGATATCGAGGCTCTTCGGGAAGGAACTTGTCCTCCTCGCGTGGGCGGTTGAGGATGCCGATCCTGCATTGATTCCGGCCGCAGTTCGCAATTGGCTCGGCCTCGTTCCAGAGGAACGCTGGTGGCTTTTTACAATGACCAACGCCGCGACAGGTCACGCAATCGCCGGCCGAAACAAGGGATGGCGCAAGGCGGTACGATTTGCGCTCACAGAAAATCCTGTGTCAGAACACCGGCCGCGGCGAGCCATTGAAGGTCTGTTCGAAGGGTTTGGCGAAGGCGATTTCCTATCGAGTGATACCGACCCGATGACCGGCACAAAAGGGAAGGGGAACTGAACAAACAAATGGACGCGAAATCATTTATTGAAGCGCAGTTCGCCTCCCCCACCTTTCGCATTGCTACTGGTTTGCTGATTGCCGTCCTTCTGAGTATTGTCGGGTATCAAGTTTTCCGGCAGTCGAGTTTCTACGCTCCAGAGGCGCTGCTGAAGCAAGCCGATGGGATGTCGTGGCTCAATAGCTGGATTGAGGCAGAACCTCTTTACCGACAAGCCGAGCAGGAATTCACTCGAAGGCATCAGCTCTCAAGGGCCCTCTACGCGCGTGTCAGCCAGATGCCGGCGCACAGCGAATCCTCCACTTCGATCCCAAGCCAAATTGCTCTGCTTCGACAGGATCTGGATCTCCCGGAAGCGAAGGATCCTGAAACACGTCTTCGCATCATGACCATTCTTGGGATGTTCGAAGTGAACTACGACTCTGGAATGGCGCGCCAGACCTGGAC
>Ga0302270_10001517_pt1 | contig 23416 bp, 24 predicted proteins | sample III_Bog_E2_3_FD_198773 | JGI IMG/M metagenome (GOLD analysis project Ga0302270, IMG submission 198773) | Peat permafrost microbial communities from Stordalen Mire near Abisko, Sweden - III_Bog_E2_3 | ecosystem: Environmental > Terrestrial > Soil > Wetlands > Peat | place: Sweden: Abisko... | reverse complement strand
CGCGGGATCGTTCTCGCCAATGAACTTGTCGACGCGCTGCCTGTCGACGTGGCGAGAAGGGAAGACGGTGTCTGGAGAGAGTGGCGGGTAGCGTCGAAGGGGGACGGCTTTGTCTGGGCCGACGGTAATGTTCTGGACGGCGAGTGGCTGGAATACGCGCAGCGCGCGGCCCGCGAAGCGCGGTGGGAGTCCGATGCCGCTCTTGTCGAACTGCCCGTTGCCCTGCGTTCCTGCGTAGAACGCATCGATCGAAGGCTGGAACGCGGTTGGATCGTGCTCTTCGATTATGGATACACGGCGCGCGAACTGATGCGCTTTCCGCAAGGGACTCTCATGGCGTACCGCAAACATCGGGCTTACGACGACGTGCTCGCCGAACCTTCGGAATCCGATATCACAGCGCACGTGCCCTTCGACGAGTTACGGCGGCGTGCGCGGGTTCTCGGGTGGAACGAGTCGAGATTCGAAACGATGGGGCAGTTTCTGTTGAGCGCAGGAGAGGGCGATCAGTTTGCCGCCGCACTGGCGGCTCCATCGGAAGCGGAGTCGGTGCGATTACGGCTGCAGTTGAAGTCGCTGCTGTTCGACATCGGAGAGATGTTCCGCGCCATCGTGTGGGAAAAAGCCTGACTCAAAAAGTAAAGAGCCCCGGTTGCCCGGGGCTCTTCATGTGATCTGAACCTTACGCTCTTGCAAGCGAGGGATCTTACTTTTTCTTAGCGGCCTTCTTGGGGGCTGCCTTCTTGACGGCCTTCTTGGCTGCCTTCTTGGTTGCGTTCTTCATTGAACTGTTCTCCATGACATCAGAATCTGCGGCCGTTCGCGACCGCATTGTGATCCCTTTATAAACTCGGTGTTCAATCAAAGTCAAGGGAAAAGTTTCACATGCGATGCTTCTGAACTGCCCGCAGGACGGGCGTTTGGAGCATATCGACAAAAACAGGCAAAAATGTTGTTGCAGTTTCGCCTCAGACTCGATCGGAGATAGGATCGAAGTTGATGACGCGCCGTCAAGCTTTGGCTTTGGGAGTACTCGCGTTGCTCGCTCCGGTGGCCTGCCGGAAGAAGCATAAGAGCGCGCGGACGCCGCGTACGCCCTTGCCTGCCGGGCCGCGGCCGAAGGTTGGTTGGACTGAGACTGGCGTCGCGAGTTGGTACGGCATCCCCTACCACGGGCGTCAGGCGGCGAACGGCGAGATCTACAACATGAACGAGTTGACCGCCGCTCATCGCACGCTGCCATTCGGCGCGATTGTGAAGGTTACGAGCCTCACGTCTTCTCAAAGCGTGACGGTGCGCATCACCGATCGAGGTCCATTCGTCGGCGACCGTATTATCGATTTGTCGCGGCAGGCTGCGCGAGAGATCGACATGATCGGTCCGGGCATCATGAAGGTGCGTTTGCAATTGGTGGCCTACGGTCCGCCGCGCGTTGCTGGCGCAAAACGCGTCGTTCAGGAGCAGGATCAGCCGCCAGAGCAGGCGCAAACTCAGCCCCAGGAACCGGCGACCCCGGAACTGACGGGCTACGCGGTGCAGGTCGGCCTGTACAACGACAAGGCAAAGGCCGAGAACCTGAAGGCGCGGCTCTCACGCCGTTATCAGCCGGTCACGCTTGTGGCGCGCGAAGGAGCGCGAACGCAGTGGCGCGTTCTGGTTGGCGACAAGCCGACGGAGGAAGAGGCGCAAGCCCTCGCGACGATTCTCAGAAAACAGGTTGGCGAAGCTCTGGTCGTCTTGCGCGACTAGTTGTGTGATCGCGCGGTGCCGCCGCACGCATTTCTCCGCTCCGCGCTCCGGCCGCGGCCGGAACGGCCACTCTCCTCGGGCTCTTCCGCCGCATGCGCCCGATCCCGTCACCTCTTCGCATGTCCCGCAAGGTCTGCGCGGAGCCCCCCCGCGTTCGCCGTGCAGCGTCCAAGCGTGGGAATTCGTGTTCCATTTTGAGATTTTCCGGTGCTGGAACAACTGACTTGTGAAGAGCGCTATGTTTTCAGCCGCGTCCGCCAAGACAGCAACCCTGGAAGAAGCCGCCGGTGCTTCTCCTGAAAAAACGTACGAGCTAGTTGGCCAGTCGCCCCGGCTTCGCCAGCTCTTGCGTCTCTCCGCAAAGCTTGGTCGCGGCCGATGGCCTGTTCTGCTCCTCGGTGAGACCGGCACGGGTAAGGAAGTGGTGGCGCGAACCATCCACCGCCAAGGTCCGGACGGCCCCTTTGTGCCCATCGATTGTGCGGCGCTGGTCGGACCATTGATGGAAAGTGAACTCTTCGGGCACGTGAAGGGCTCGTTCACCGGAGCGGCGGGCAACAAGCCGGGCCTGATCGAGATGGCGAACGGTGGTACCGCGTTCTTCGATGAAATCGGGGAACTGCCGTTGGAGATGCAGTCGAAGCTGTTACGGGTCCTTCAGGAACACGAGTTCCGGCCCGTCGGTGGATTGCAAGTGCGCAAGGCGAGTTTTCGCGTAATTGCCGCAACGAATCGCGACCTCAAAAGAGAAGTGGAGAAGGGAACGTTCCGGCGCGACCTATACTACCGCTTGAACGTTGTCACCGTACGCTTAGCGCCTCTGCGCGATCGCAAGGATGACCTTCCGGTATTGCTCGACCACTTCATGCGCACCTATGCTCCCAGGCACGCGATCAGCAACGACCTGCGTGAGATGCTGATGAATTACGACTGGCCTGGCAACGTTCGCGAGTTGGAGAACTGCATCCAGCACATGGTGGCTCTGAACAGTGGTCCCGTTTTGCACCCCGCCGACGCACCATCCAGCTTGCTCAACGCGACAATTGAACATTCCACCGGATCGCACTCAAGCACCTCGCGCTCACGGGCGACTCAGGCTGGGCGGAGTTCGGATTCGACGGGTTCCGCGGCGTCTCCGCCGGAGTCCAGTCCCGAAATGGCCGGAAGCGCCGTCATTCCACTTAGCGAAATGGAGCGCGACGCGATCATCAACGCGCTCGAATATACCAAGGGCGACCGCATGATGGCCGCGCACCTGCTTGGTATCGGAAGGACCACCTTGTACCGGAAGCTCAAAGAGTACAACATTAGAGCTTGATTGCCGCACTTGATGCCACTTACAGCGTTGGCTCCTCGCTGAGCGGTGTCGGCGTTTATTCCCGGGAGATCCTTCGCGCGCTTGCCGAACTCAGCCCGGCGGATACGTTTCTCCATTGCTTCCGTCCGCACCGTCTTTGGCGGGGCATTCGAGAGGTGCGTCCGCGCAACGTCTTCGCCGCGCCGCTGCTCGAATCCTGGGCGCCATTTCGCTGCGACTTGTTTCACGGTTTGAATCAACGGATGCCGGGGCATCGCTTCCGGCGATCCGTCTGTACGTTTCACGATCTCTTCGTGATGACTTCAGAGTACTCGACGCCGGAGTTCCGCTCGCGGTTCACCCTCCAGGCACAAGCAGCGGCGGAGCGGGCTGATCTCATCATTTGTGTTTCCGAGTTCACGGCCCGGCAAGTGGAGTCGCTGCTGCATGTCGAGCGCTCCCGGTTGCGCGTGATTCACCACGGAACGCGGTTTGTTGAGACTGTGGCGCGCGTTGAACGCCAGCCTTGGATCCTGCATGTCGGGGCTGTGCAGACCCGCAAGAACCTGGTGCGGCTGATTGAGGCTTTCGAAACCGCGGTGGAGGCGCCGTGGCGGCTCGTGCTGGCTGGCGGTGAAGGATTCGGCGCCGCTGAGGTTCGTGACCGCGCGGCGCTCAGTCCCGCGCGCGATCGAATTGAGTTTACCGGCTGGGTGGACGACCGGCGCCTCGCTGAGCTCTATGCGCGATCGTCCATGCTGGCCTTTCCGTCTCTCGACGAGGGCTTCGGGATCCCGGTCCTGGAGGCGATGGCATGGGGACTGCCCGTAGTCGCGTCCAACCGATCCTCCCTGCCGGAGATCTGCGGAGAAGCGGCCCTCCTGGTGGACCCGGCCGACACGGAGGCTCTTGGCGCGGCCCTGCGATCTCTCAGTGGGGATCCAGCCCTTGCCGCAGGTATGGCTGAGCGGGGACGCGCGCGCGCGCTCCGGAGGCCCTGGAGCGCTGCTGCGGGCGAGACGCTACGGGTCTACGCGGAACTCCTGCGGTGAGGCCCGTGCAAGATCTCGCTTGACATTGTTCCCGCCGCTCGTCTAGCGTAGTGATTTCGCCGGACGGCCCTGCCGGCGGGTACCGGAGCGATGAGCGCACAGGAACGTCGTCCAAAGATCGTCCTCGACCAGAGACTCGAATCGTCTCTGGAGAGTGTCGATCAATCTGAAGAAAAAATCGTCGCGCTTGCGCAGGAAGCCGGGTTCGCCGAAGAGGAAACGTATCGTTTGGGCTATGCCGTTCGCGAGGCGCTAGTGAACGCCGTGGTCCACGGCAACCGTTATAGCGCCAACAAAACCGTGCTTTTCCAGGTTGCTTGTTCGGAGCGCGGTATCGAAATCGTCATCCAGGATCAAGGCGGGGGGTTCCTTGCCGAGACGCAGATGGATCCGCTAGCCGAAGAAAACCTGATGAACCAATCCGGGCGGGGATTGGCGCTCATCCGGGCTTTCACGGATGAGTTGGTTGTTGAGCCGGCGCAGCCGTCCGGCACACGCGTTATACTACGTAAGTTTCTACCGCCCGAAGTAAGCTGACGGCCAGCGCAACTCGCTGGTCGCGGGAAAGCTTGAGCGAGGTTCCCGCAGTGTTGAAGGAGGTTGATCATCCGTGAGCGCTAAACTGATTACCCGCCAGGTCGGGGACGTAACCGTGATTGACGCCGTGGGCCGCATTACCCTCGGTGAAGGCTCTTCCGTTTTCCGGGAGACCATTAAGGACCTCGTCAGCAAGGGTAACAAGAAGTTGTTGCTGAACCTGGCCGAGGTTAGCTACATCGATTCGTCTGGCATCGGAGAGCTTGTGAGTGGTTACACCAGCGTGAGCAATGCCGGCGGCAGCTTGAAGCTCTTGAAACTGACGAAGCGTATCCAGGATTTGCTTCAGATCACGAAGCTGTACACGGTGTTTGAAGTGTTCGATGATGAGGCCAAGGCTCTCGCCAGCTTCTAGTCTGTTCGACGCCTGATTTGGCGTCTGATTTGGCTATGGATCTCCGAGCCCGGCGGCCATGGCGGCCGCCGGGATAGGGGTCTTATTCTGCCTGCCCGCTCGAACGCGCTGTGATAAACTGACATTTTGCCCGCTGGAGTTTTCTTCCGTGGATCGCATTACCCGGCATGATCTAAAAACCGACCAGTTCGCGCAGCAGGTCGGTCACATTGTTGAAGAGGTTGAGGCTCACCGGTCTCAGGTCATCCGCTATGGCGCCGCCGCCGTGGCGGCTGTGGTTCTGGTTGCCGGTGTATTTTGGTTCGTCCACAGCCGGAAAGAGTCGCGCGAACAGGAACTCGCCAAGGTGATGCGCATCTGGAACGCGCCGCTCGGAGCTCCCGGCGGCGGAGAGTACTCGTTCGCCGACGCAACGGCCAAAGACAAAGCTTTTTCCAAGGCTGCTACCGAGTTCATCGCCAGCCACTCCGGTTCCGATGACGCGGGCGCGGCTGAATACCTATTGGCCATTCGTGCTGCTGATCAGGGCAAGTTGGACGTTGCGGAGCGCGGCTTCAAGCAGGCTGTCGCGGATGGAGGCTCCGAATACGGATCGTTGGCTAAGCTCGCGCTCGCCGACGTTTATGCGACGCAAGGTAAGACAGCCGATGCCGAAAAGCTCCTGAAGGAGTTGATTGAGAAGCCCACGGTGCTGGTTTCCAAGGATCAGGCCACCATCGCACTTGCCAGGATCTACATCAAGAGCCGCCCGGCGGAAGCGCACAAATTGGTTCAACCGCTGCTGACCCAAACCACGGCCGTGGGCCGCATCGCCATGTCGCTGTTTGCGGAATCGAATCCGAATTCCAGCAGGTGATTCCTACGGGACTACGGTTTCCGGATCAGGATCTGCGGGGCCGGCGCTATCCCGAGCCATCCCATCCCTACCGGACTGAGTTCCAACGCGATCGCGACCGAATCGTTCACGCCCGCGCGTTCCGCCGTCTGGAAGGCAAGACTCAGGTCTTTGGCGAGCGCCTCTCCGATCACTTCCGCAACCGCCTCACTCACACCATCGAAGTCGCGCAGATCGCCCGAACCGTTGCCGTTTCGTTGTCTCTGAACGAGGACTTCACAGAGGCGCTCGCGCTTGCCCACGACATCGGTCATCCGCCCTTTGCGCACTCTGGCGAGGAGGAACTCGATCGCCGCATGCGCCAATTCGGCGACAGATTTGACCATAACCTTCACGCTTTGCATATCGTGCAGAGTTTCGAGCAGCGTTATGCGCGATTCCCGGGATTGAACCTGACCTTCGAGGTGCGCGAAGGCATGGTGAAGCATTCCCGGGACATCAGTCGTGGAGAGACACCGGAGTTCGACGAGTTTCTGCCAGGACTTCGGCCTCCGCTCGAAGGCCAATTGATAGATCTCGCCGACGAAATCGCGTACAACAGCGCCGATCTGGACGACGCTTATTCAGCCGGGTTCTACACTCTCGACGACATCGCCGCCCACGTGCCGCACTATGGAGAACTGCTGGAGGAGATTCGCCAGCGTTTTCCCGACGCGCCGCAGAGCACGCAATTTCAAGAGGTGCTGCGCCGGCTGATCAATCTTCTGGTATCCGGCTTTATCGAGGGGACGAAAGATGCGTTGAAGCGCAGCGGCGTGGCGAGCATCCAGGAAGTCCGCGAGCACGCCACCCGGCTGGCGAGTCTGACAGCCGCGTCGCGGGAAGCGGACATCGGCCTCAAACGATTCCTGATGCGGCGCGTCTACACGTCCCCGCCATTGATTCAGGAGCGCGAGCAGGCGACCCGGACGATCGGGACTCTGTTCGAGTTCTTTCTCTCGAATCCCGGAGAGCTGCCGGAGCCGCACCGGATCAGACTGGCCGATCTGCCACTGCACCGTGTGGTCTGCGATTACATTGCGGGCATGACCGACAGCTTCTGCCGTAACACGGCACGCCGGCTGCTCGGCTAGTTCGCGACGGCAGCGCCCCGTTCGCTCACTTTTCCCCGTTATGGTCTACGTGGCTTGACAACTCGGCTTTTCGCACGGCGTAGGCCTTGCGCAGCATCCGGCACAGTTCTTCGGCGAGTTTCTGGGGGTTCTCGTCGTCAGGCAGGTCAACTTCCACCTTGAGGTAGAGATCGATACACTTCATCACTCGGATGGTACGATAGCAGCGTCGAAGAAGGTACATGAGCGAAAAGAATCTCTGTCATCTCTGCCAGCGGCGCCCGCTGCGGCGCTACTGCCCTGCGCTCGAGCGCGACATCTGCGCGGTCTGTTGCGGCACAGAGCGGGAGCAATCCATCGGTTGCCCTCTCGACTGCGAACACCTGCGCGACGCGCGCAATCACGAACGGCTTCCCGCACTGGATCCGAAGACGTTGCCCAATCCGGAGATTGAGCTGACCGACCGGTTCATGGACGAACACCAGGACCTCGCCGTTATCCTCGGACGGCTGCTGTTCGTCGCCGCCGTGCAAACGGAGGGAGCGGTCGATTCCGACATGCGGGAGGCGCTTGCGGCGCTCGTAACGACTTTCAAGACCGCCAGTTCAGGCCTCATTTACGAAGCCCGGCCGGACAATACAATCGCCGCCGCCGTCGCCGCTCGCTTTCGAGAGGAGTTGGACAAATTCCGCGCCGATGTGGAGAAGCGCTCTCCCGCGCATGCCCTGCTCGACAGGGATTTGCTCGGTGTCCTGGTGTTCTGGCAACGGCTGGAGTACCAGCGCAGCAACGGCCGCCGGAAGGGCAGGGCCTTCATGGAATCTTTGTACGCCGTGTTGCCTCCTCCGCCGGAGGACAAGACAGGCGATACCGAAGCCATTGTAACGGGTGATTGAAGCTCTGGAGGGAGCCATGCGAGCAAGGCTCGTTGAATCACGCGAAATCGGACCCGATGTCCGTCATTTCCTGTTCGATGTGCCTGGAACGGACCGGCTGGAGTACACCCCCGGTCAGTTCGTCTCCTTCAGCGAAACGGTGATGGGCCGGTCTGTCACTCGCGCTTACTCGATCTGCTCCGCGCCCGACGGCAACCGTTTCGAGCTTTGCCTGAATCGCGTGCGGGAAGGTCTCTTTTCTCCCTGGCTGTTTGAAATCGCTCCCGGCGGGACTGTGGAGATGTCCGGGCCGCTCGGCTTCTTCGTCCCGAAACAGCCGTTCCGCGATTCTGTCTTCGTCGCCACCGGCACGGGCGTCGCCCCGTTTCGGGCTTTCTTGCAATGGGCGCCCGTGTCGGAGAGCGGAAGACAGATCACTCTGCTCTTCGGCGCGCGATACCCGCTCGGCCTTGTGTACCGCAGCGAATTCGAGGCCCTGGCAGGCGAAAGAGCCGGCTTTCGCTTCATACCGACGGTTACCCGTCCCGACTCCGCATACTGCGGGCGGATCGGATGGGTGCTGCAACATCTCGACGACGCGCTCGACGGGCGCCTCGATGTGGATGTTTACATCTGCGGGTTGCGGGCGATGGTCGATGGCGTACGCGCGGCCCTCAATGAAAAGGGCTTCGAGCGATCGCAGATTCAATACGAAAGATACGACTGACACCGTTTGACGGTTCGCCGGCGTCAAAACCCTGTCCGATCTCCAAGGCGCTGGAGCCAGGGCAGCGGTTGGTTCTTATGTCGCCTAGCCGTCGCTCGCAGCGTAGGCGTGCGAAACGCAAACGGAACCTCAAGGTTCCATTTGCGCTTGTAACTTGCTGATTGTAAAGAGACGAATCTCGCAAAAGGGAACCTCCGGTTGCCATTTTGACCTCACGGAAATTTGCGAGGCAGCGACCAAAGGCGGATTCTCCGATCAGAACTTCCGCACGGCGCGAAGGCGCGTTCGATGCTGCTCGAAGTCAGATTGGCGTGAAGGTTCGGGGAACTACTGCAGGGATCGCGTCTCGACGCGCGCATAAATCTCACGCGTCTGTTCGAGCGACGCAAAGCTGACTCCGGGCAATCGCGCCGATGCCGTGCCGGCGGCAACGCCCCAGCGCACCGAGTCCGTGAAATCGTGCTTCTGCGTCTGGGCCCAGACGAAGGCTGCTGCCAGCGCGTCGCCCGCGCCAATCGGACACAGCGCATCTATTCGGGGAGGAACAACTTCCACGGCTTTTCCGCTGCTGTCGGCCGCGAGTGCTCCGCGCGCTCCCAGCGATAGGATGATACTCTGCGCGCCCATCGCGCGAATGCGATCGGCGGCTTCGAAGAAATGGCTGCGCGTGATCAACGCGCGGCTGAGCAGACGCTCCGCTTCCTGCTGGTTTGGCGTGACGACGGTCGGCTTCTCATCGAGCGCGGCTTCCAGCGCCTCGCCATCAGCATCCAACAGAACCGGCACTTTCAGCTTCTGCGCGTAATGAATCAGCCGCGCGTAGAAATCCGACGGAACGCCTGGCGGCAGGCTCCCGCAGAGCATCAGCCACTCTGCTCCCCGCAGACTTCCGCGCACAGCCTTTTCCAGGCGCGCGATCTCGCTGGGATTCAAAGTGGGACCCTTTTCGTTCAACTTCACGGCCAGCCCTTGCCGGTCAGCTACCGTGATATTGGTTCGGATCTCCTGGCGGATTCTGACCAGCGAGAACGGGAACTCGCACTTGGTCAGAAACTCCTCGAGCAATCGTCCCGACTTGCCCCCGCACGTGGCAATGGCCAGCGTCTCCGCGCCGAAGGAGCGCAGAACGCAGGAGGCATTGATGCCCCGGCCGCCCGCCGACTCGTTCGAGGAAAGGATATATGCCCGGTCTTCAAAGACCAGGCGGTCGACCGTAACGTTCCGGTCGATGGCGGGATTCACTGTGAGCGTGACGACCAAACCGTCATTGTATCGGATGCGAGCCCGCGCGCTTGGGGCTTTATTTGTCAATTCTTGCGGTGCTCAGAAAACGCTTCGAACGGAGCCGCGGCTGTGAGGGAGCGGTGGATATCCGCCGTGGGCCGCTCTGTGGCCTTCGCGGTTCTGTGCTGGGGGGACGGTCCGCAGGCCATCGAGAGATCTGCGCAGTCGCGCTGGCGATTCCTTGGAATTGCTGGCGGTTGGAAGAATAGGGACTTACATTCCGCTGCGGCGCCGCCGTGCAAAGGCGTGCAAAAGTCCGCCGAGCGAGCTAAAGACCGTCAACTGCACGAAGTTCAACCCAAGACCAAGCGCCAACCTGTCGGGATGCTTGGGGAGATCCAGAAGCTGGTTGAAGTCCTCCGCGCGGGCGCCGTACTTGCCCGAGCTGTCGCGCAGCAATTGGACAAACTCGGGATTGCCCGCGAGCGTCATGAACAGGATTGTGATCAACACCAGCAATATCAGGAACGTGAAGAGTCCGGAGATCCAGCCCAGCGCGGCGCCGCTTCGGACATTAATCAGTTGAGCGCTATTGCGGCAATACAAATAGGACGAGATCCAGCCTCCGCCGAAGAGCACAAACGGGAACAGCACGCCGGAGCCAACGGGTGAAAGCAGCACCCCAAAAATGAGGCTGAAGCACGCAGCGATCAAGCAACTCTTCACCGCCGCCCGATTGCGGAAGTCCACATTCGCTTCCGGCTCGATCGCCGCCTTCGTGATCACGACGCGATCCGGCTCCGGTTCGGCGGGTGGAGGAGCATCCTCTTGTTCAGCGGGTTCGTCTTCGGCGATCAGCGGCCGCAGCGGTCGTCCACAGCGGTGGCAGAACAGGGCGTCCGGAACCAGCCTCGCCCCGCAAGTGCAAATCTCTTCCACTTCCTCAGTGTCCCGTTATGAGCGGCAACCTGCAAGCCATCTCTATTCTGGCTCCCAATTCATTGATCGAATGCGAGGCAGAAGGGATAGCGATGCTCAGGCCGCGAATCCGCTTTAAGCGCTCTGATGTTGCAGTTCTGGCAGGCCGCGCCTGCCCAGGATGTCCAATGTTGATTCCGCCAACACGAGCGGGGGTGAGTCCGGGACCAGCAGATCCAAACGCGACTTCGCGTTGGGCCTCGGTAGCCTCCAGCCTCCCGGACGCTTCCCTCTCAGGCCCGGTTCCAGATTGGGAGAAAATCTCTTAATCTGCGTTGGGGCGCAGAAAACCGCGCGTGCGTATAATATAGGAGTTTAGGGTCTCGGCTGCTCCTCTTTTTCATCCTTCCGCGACCCACTTTCGGCAGAACGGTCGTCCATGGCACAAATCTTTAGCACTCTGCAGGATATCCTTGTTCGCGCCCTGCCCACGTTTTTCCTGGTTATCGTTCTCCACTGGTACCTGAAGAAGATTCTCATCCAGCCCATGGAGCGCGTCCTCGCGGAACGCAGGAAACGTACGGAAGGGGCCGTCGCCGCCTCGGAAGCCGCGCTTGAAGCAGTGAACGTCAAGATGGCCGCCTATGAAAAGGCGCTCTACGAGGCACGCGCGGGCGTCTACGCCGAGCAGGAGCAGAACCGCCGCAACCTGCTGGCCGACCAGGCCGCCGCCATCGAAGAAGCGAAGAAGAAGATGGCCGACAAGGCCGCTGCCGCCAGCGCTCAGATTGCTTCCGAAGCCGCTGCCGCCCGCGCTTCGCTCGCTGGCGAGAGCGAGCGCCTAGCCGATCAGATTACCGCCGCGGTGTTGGCGGGGAGGAACTAAGATGCGCAAATTGGTCTTGTTCCTCTTGGTTGCCTGCGCTGCGTTTGCGGCGGAAGAAGGTGGGGCCGCCAAACACGAAGGCGGAGATAACCTTTCTGCGAAGTGGATTAATTTCGCGATTCTGGCCGGTGGCATTGGCTTTATAGCGGTGAAGGCGGGTGGTCCCGCTTTTCGGGCGAAAAAGCAGGAGATTCTGGACGGTCTCGCGGAAGGTACCCGCCGCGCTGAAGCCGCCGCGGAAAAGGCTGCCGAGATTGATCGCCGCATGGCCGGCCTGCAGGATGAAGTAGCCGTGCTCCGCGACAAGGCGAGTGTCGAAATGGCTGCGGAGGCGGAGCGCCCGCGCCGGGAGACGGCGGAGCAACTCGCGAAGGTGGAACATGGCGCTGAGCTCGATATCGCCTCGTTCGCCAAATCCGCTCGCCAGGAATTGAAAGCCTACGTTGCCGATCTGGCTCTCGACCTCGCCCGCCAAAAGGTGGCGGCAAAGATGGATGACACAACGCAAGCCGCTCTGGTCGACCGCTTCGCCCGGGGTTTGAACAATTAAGAGGCTTAAGAGGAAAGACCCCCAGAATGTCGCTAGCCGTTGCCAATGAATACGCCAAAGCGCTGCTCGAAGTGGTGGACAAGCCCGGCTCGAACCTTACCCCGGAGAGTGTGCTCGAACAGTTGGAAGTTTTCGGGGCGCTGCTGGCCGAGTCGCGCGAGTTTCGAGTGGCGCTGCTGTCTCCCGCTATCTCCCCCGCCCAAAAGAGCAAGGTGCTCGCGCGATTGGGCGAACTGATCGGTCTTTCCCCAGTGGTCAGGAATTTCCTGAACATCGTCATCGGTCACCGCCGCATCGCGCTGCTTGCCCTGATCCGGCTCCAGTTTCGCTCGCACCTCGATGAACAGCTTGGGATCGTGCGTGCCAGAGTCAATGCGGCGCGACATCTCAGCTCTACGCAGAAATCGGCTCTTGAGTCGGGTCTCGCCGGATCTGTCAAAGGGAGCCTGCGCTTCAAATACACGGTGGACAGCGCCCTGCTGGGCGGCTTGACGGTTCAGATCGGTTCGAAGGTGCTGGACGGTTCGGTGCGCGGTCAACTCGACTCGCTGCGCCGCCGGCTGGTGGCCGGAGCTTAGGGCGCGGTTTGCGCCGCAGTTTGCTTATTCGAAAGGGTTGAGGAAAAGGAATCTATGGCCCAGATTCGTGCGGACGAGATAGCGCGGGTTCTGCGCGAGGAGATCGAAGGCTTCGATCAGGTGGTGCAGGTCTCCGAGATCGGCTACGTGGCTTCGGTCGGCGATGGCATCGCCCACATTCAAGGCATCGATAAGGTGATGGCGGGCGAGCTGATCGAGTTCCCGCACGGGATTTCGGGCCTGGCCTTGAACCTGGAAGAAGACCTGGTCGGCGCCGTGATTCTGGGCGAGGCGACCGAAATCAAGGAAGGCGACGAAGTTCGCCGCACGGGACGCATCATGTCGGTTCCGGTCGGCACTGCCTTGATTGGCCGCGTCGTAGATGCTCTGGGCCGCCCGATCGACGGCAAGGGCCCTATCGAGACCGAGCATTACCTGCCGGTGGAACGTATCGCTCCCGGCGTCATCGACCGCCAGCCCGTGAGGGAACCGCTCCAGACCGGCATCAAGGCCATTGACGCCATGATCCCGATTGGCCGCGGTCAGCGCGAGTTGATTATCGGCGACAGGCAGACCGGCAAGACCGCTATCGCCATCGACACCATCATTAATCAGAAAGGCAATGGCGTCATTTGTATCTATGTCGCCGTCGGCCAGAAGCGCTCGACGGTGGCGCAGGTGGTTCGTACGCTCGAAGAGCACGGCGCGATGGAGTACACCATCATCGTCGCCGCCACGGCGTCGGACCCGGCTCCGATGCAGTACATCGCCCCGTTTGCCGGCACGGCCATGGGCGAGTTCTTCCGGGACAATAAGGGGCACGCCCTCTGCGTTTACGACGATCTGTCGAAGCAGGCCGCCGCTTACCGTGAGATCTCGTTGTTGCTCCGCCGCCCGCCAGGGCGCGAGGCGTACCCCGGCGACGTCTTCTACCTCCATAGCCGCTTGCTGGAGCGCGCCTCGAAGCTCAGCGATGAGCTTGGTGGCGGATCGCTCACGGCGATCCCGTTTATCGAGACTCAGGCCGGCGACGTCTCCGCCTACATTCCGACCAACGTCATCTCGATCACCGACGGCCAGATCTATCTCCAGTCGGACATGTTCAACTCGAACATCCGTCCGGCCGTGGACGTTGGCCTCTCGGTCAGCCGCGTCGGCGGCAGCGCCCAGGTGAAAGCCATGCGCCAGGTGGCCGGTTCGCTCCGTTTGGATCTGGCCCAGTACCGCGCACTCGCGGCCTTTGCGCAGTTCGGTTCGGACCTCGACAAAGCGTCGCAGGCTCAGATCAATCGCGGCAAACGTCTGGTCGAGATCCTGAAGCAAGGGCAGTATCAGCCGCTGCCGGTCGAGAAACAGATTCTCATCCTATACGCCGGCGCCAACGGCCACCTCGATGACCTCGCGGTGGAGCAGTGCCGTCCATTTGAAGAAGAACTCTACCGTTATGTGGACAACGCGCACCAGGACGTGCTTGCCGAGATACGCGACAAGAAGATTCTGAGCGACGATCTGAAAGCTAAACTCGAAGCGTTGCTCAAGGAGTTCAAGAAGCAGTTCCTCGCCTCGCACGCCGCGGCGAAGTAAAGCGAGCTAATCGCCATGCCCAGTTTGATCGATCTCCGGCGGCGTGTTCGCTCCATCCGCAACACGCAGCAGATCACCAAGGCGATGAAGATGGTCTCCGCGGCGCGCCTGCGTCGAGCGCAGGACCGCGTCATCAACTCCAGGCCGTATGCCCGGATGTTTGCCTCAATTCTTTCGAACGTCGCCGCCGCGGTGGCGAGCGACGAAAACGCGGCTGCACATCCGCTGCTCGCGGTTCGGGAGGAGCGGAAGATTCAGCTTATTCTTGTCACCGCGGACCGCGGTCTGGCCGGCGCCTACAATTCCAACCTCATCCGGGCGGCCGAACAGTTTGCCGCCGACCACGCGGGCCAGCAGGTTGAATTCGAGCTCGTTGGCCGCAAGGGCCGCGACTACTTCTCGCGGAGAGACGCGAAGATCAGCGGCGAGTTGGTCGGCTCCAGCCAAACGGCTTCGCTCGCCGAGGCTCAAGCACTGGTCGGCAAGCTGATGCAGCGCTTTTCCGATGCGGAAATCGACTCCGTATACATCCTCTACAACGAGTTCAAGAGCGTTCTCACGCAACGCGTCACCTTGAAGAAGATATTGCCGCTGTCGGTTCCTTCAGGCGACGCCCAGGTTGTCAGGGATTACATTTACGAACAGCCGCCGGCGCAGATTTTGGGCAGTCTCTTGCCGCGCTACGTGCTGCTCCAGGTTTTAGAAGCGTTTCTTGAGAACACGGCCGCCGAGCATGCCGCCCGCATGACGGCCATGGACGCGGCCACCAACAACGCTTCCGATGTGATGAACAAGCTGACTCTCTACATCAACCGGGTGCGACAGGCGAGCATCACCAGGGAGATCATCGAAGTCGTCAGCGGCGCGGCGGCTCAAGGCTAACCGCGCTCCGAAGAGGATTTAAGGCACAGAGGTCGAAGGAACCAATTCCATGTCCACTGAACAGCATGCAGTCGATGCCACGGCCGGAGTGATCGGCAAAGTCATCCAGATCACCGGCCCGGCGGTCGATATCCAGTTCGCCGAACATCAGATTCCATCCATCCTGACGGCGGTGCGCATCAACAGCGAAGGCTTTGACTCGCCGACGCCCATCGATGTGACGGTCGAAGTGATGCAGCACCTTGGCGAAGGCCGCGTCCGCGGCATTGCGCTGCAACCCACCGACGGCATGGTGCGCGGCATGAATGCCGTCTCCACCGGCGCCCCGATCACCGTGCCCGTCGGCAAGGAGACCCTCGGCCGAGTGCTCAACGTGCTGGGCCAGCCGGTTGACAACATGGGCCCGGTGAACACCGAACATCACTACCCGATTCATCGCTCGGCGCCGGGCTTCGAGGAACAGGCTACCGGGCTGCAGATGTTTGAAACGGGCATCAAGGTTATCGACCTTCTCGAACCGTACCTGCGAGGTGGCAAGATCGGCCTCTTCGGTGGCGCTGGCGTCGGTAAGACGGTCATCATCCAGGAACTCATCAACAACATCGCCATGAAGCACGGCGGCGTGTCGGTTTTCGCCGGTGTCGGCGAACGCACCCGCGAGGGCAACGATCTGTGGCGCGAGTTCAAAGAAACGGGCATTATCGATCCCTCCGACTGGAGAAAGTCGAAGTGCTCTCTGATCTACGGACAGATGACGGAGCCTCCCGGGGCGCGCCTCCGCGTCGGCCTCACCGGGCTGACGGTTGCCGAGTACTTCCGCGACGAAGAGGGCCAGGACGTACTGCTCTTTATCGACAACATCTTCCGTTTCACCCAGGCCGGCTCCGAGGTTTCGGCGCTCTTGGGCCGCATGCCTTCCGCCGTCGGTTACCAGCCCAATCTCGCCAGCGAAATGGGCGAGTTGCAGGAACGAATCACCTCGACCAAGAAGGGTTCGATTACTTCGGTGCAGGCCATCTACGTGCCCGCCGACGACTACACCGACCCCGCTCCGGCCACGACCTTCGCGCACCTCGACGCGACAACAAACCTCTCGCGCGATCTCGTGTCGATCGGTATCTACCCCGCGGTCGATCCGCTCGCATCAACGTCTCGCATTCTTGATCCGCTCATCGTCGGTCAGGACCATTACGACACGGCTCAGCGCGTGAAGGGGATTCTCCAGCGGTACAAGGATCTGCAGGACATCATCGCCATTCTCGGTATCGACGAGCTCGGCGAAGAAGATCGTTTGACGGTCGCCCGCGCCCGCAAGATTCAGCGCTTCCTCTCGCAGCCGTTCCACGTGGCCGAACAGTTTACCGGCTTCAAGGGCAAGTACGTGAAGCTCGAAGACACCGTGCGTGGATTCAAGGAAATCTGCGAAGGCAAGCACGACGGCATTCCCGAGCAGGCCTTCTACATGCAAGGCACGATTGAGGACGTCCTGGAGCGCTCCGAGCAGATCAAGAAAGCGAGCTAGATATGGCCGGGACCATCTTGCTCGAGGTGGCGACGCCCGAGCGTCTGATGTTGAAGGAAACGGTGATCGAGGTGGAGGTGCCTGGCGCCGACGGCGAGCTGGGCATCCTGCCCGAGCACGCGCCATTGCTCTCTGAACTCGGCGCGGGCCTGCTGCGATATACCGTGCAGGGCCAGCGTCCGCGTTGTATGTGCATGACCGGCGGTTGGGTGGAAGTCGGGCCAGACTCGGTCCGCGTTCTTGCTAATACCGCCGAACTTGCCGACGACATCGACGTCAAACGCGCCCAGGATGCTCTGCAGCGCGCCAACCAGCGGCTCTTGAATCCAACCGGTGACGTCGACATTGCCAGGGCTTTGAACGCCTTGAAGCGTGCGCAAGCGCGTATCGAGGCTTCGAAGTTCCTGACTGGTAAGTAGAATCCCAGGGCCGTCCCGCCCGTCCGTCGTGGATGGGTGAGACGGCCTTATTCTTCCGCTCAGATCCGGCGCACATGGCTCCGCGCCTGTGCGAGAATAGAGTTGATCGGGCCGTGGCGCAGCCTGGCTAGCGCGCTTGCTTGGGGTGCAAGAGGTCCCGAGTTCAAATCTCGGCGGCCCGACCAGTTAACCCTTTTAAAATCAACATTTCCTCCTTCCAAAAAGACTGAGCGGCGGAAAGATGTGCATGAAAGTGTGCATAAAAACCATTCAGTTCACGCTGTGTGTGCTTGAAATTCCCCGCTCGTTGGCGTGCCGGTCGAGTTTTGCCAGCGCTTCGCGCATCATGCCAAGCTTGGCCTGACTGTACAGCTTGAAGACCTCCGCGTCGGTCTGCCGCAACATCTGCGTCACCATATGATCGGTGACGCCGCCCGCGCTGAGCCGCGTTGCGAACGTGTGCCGAAGTTCGTAAGGGGCGAAATATGGTACTTCCGCTTTCTTCAGCGTTGCCACCCAGACCTTGCGCAGATTGGTCATGCACGGTTTTGCCGCAGTCGCTTTCGGGTTTGGAAACAGGTACTCGCTTCCCGGCGTCTCCTCGATCTGACGCCGAAACGCCTCCCTGGCAGCTTGGGTCAGTGGCATGTCGCCGATCCCCGTCGCCGTCTTTGAGTCCGCGATATGCACCAGTGCGTTTTCCAGATCGACCTGGTCCTTCTGCATCGAAAGGAGCTCTTTCTTGTATCGAAGTCCCAACTCGGAAAAGATGATAACGATGTTCCGTACGTAATTAGGAGCAGCGAGCTCGATCTTAGCCTGCTCGCTCGCCGTCATGTAGTGCGGCTTTCTCGTTGACTTCCTGACCGAGACCGGAAACTCAACTGCCAGGCATGGGTTTACGCCGAGCCGCTTCTGCTTCACCGCGACGTTCAGGATATGCGACAAGATCCGGAACTCCTGGTGGGCGGTAGCTGGTTTGATGTTTCCGCGTAACTGAAGTCCGAACTTTGTGTGTACTCTGCGTCCCGACTGAAGCCGGTCCGTGAGGTAGTTCTCGATCGCTTCGGCGGTGATGTCCAACAGAGCGACCGCCCCGAACATTGGTCTCAGAAACTTCAGCGCGTTGAGATTCTGCTGGTGATTGCCGGCGCTCCGAAACGGCGGTTTTGAGCGCCGCTCCACAAACCAATCGGCCCACTCGTTGAATGTAAGTTGCTTGCTCTGCAGCAGAGTCGGGAGGCGTCCCTCGTCCCGCGCATCGAGGCGATCCCGGAGGAACCGCTCCGCCTCCTGGCGATCAGATGTAGCTGCTGACTCGCGTATCACGTCTCCCTTCTGGTCTTTATACCGGACCTGCCAAATTTCTGAGTTCTTTCGCTTGTAGACTGAGCCGCCACTCTTCGACGGCCGCCCTCGTTTAGCCATTGATCCCTCCATTCACGTGGAACTGCTGGCGCCACTGATCAAGCTCAGAGATCCTGAACCGGATCGCGCGCCCCATCATCCGGAAATGGGGAATCTGCTTCCGCTCAACATAAGCACAAACGAGAGACGGGCTGACGCCGAGAAACTCGGCAGCGGCCTTAACAGCTACCGGTCGTTCAAGACCTCTGAGGTTGTCATGCTTGAGTGCAATTGCTTGAACCGCCATAATTCACCGTCAAGATGAGCTTCGGAGGCCGCCCCCCTGAACCGCCTCACCCAGGCGGCCACAGTTCCTCCAATCTGTACGGCGCGAGGCGCACCTGGCGTGACTTGCCTTGCTGGGAATTCCAGCAGAGGTTCGGCATTCTAGGGGCGCTTTCTGTGGCAGGGAAGCTGGCCCGATCGCTCTCGGGCGGAGGATGGTTGCAAGGACGCCCGCGCGCGCCCGCACCGCCCTCAACATCCGGCGCCGCCGATTACGACGCTCTTCTCAATGATGGTGGAGCGCCCTAGGCGGAGCATTCGGCATTCTAGGGGCGCAGCACGATTCTCCCGTGAAAGGTGCCACCAGGAGGCGTTTGGCAGTCTGGGGGACGCAACAACGAGAGATTTTCACAGGACATGCTGTGGGAAAGAGAGTTTTCCACGTTATTCCGAGTTTCTGATTATTCCGAGTCGGTCCTTCGACTTGCGAGAAAGTGCTGCAAAGCCGCGTCCACAGGATTTCCACACCCGGAATAATCGGCGGTTCAAAAGCCAGATCGAAGCCCTATCGCCGGATGCCGGTTCGCCGGCCGACTCGGAATAAGCACCAGTGGACTGCATCGAAACTCGGAATAATACGGGCGGGCCCGGCGAATCCGTACCCGCCCCTGATGACGCGGTTTTAGAGGCCTGCCAGGAACTTCAGCAAGGAATCGCCGGCTTTGAAGCGGCTCACCTTGCCCGTGGCCGGGGTGAGCTTGTCCAGTGCGCGTTGCTTGATCTCGAGGTCGGCTTCGACGTAACCGTGAGTCGTCTCGATGCTCTCGTGACCAAGCCAGAGTGCAATCACCGCGACATCAACGCCTGCCTGCAGCAGGTGCATGGCCGTTGTATGGCGAATGACATGGGGCGTCACGCGCTTGTGTACGAGGTCCGGGCACTTGGGGATCGCTTTGGCTACCGCCTGCTGCAGCAGGCGATCGAGACCGTCCGCAGACATCGCCGTCGAACGGACAGTCGGAAACGCGAGAGCGTTTTCGCCAGCCTCTAAAACGCGGAACCACTGCTGCAGGACACGTGCTGTCTGCGGCCAAAGTGGCACACTTCGGTCCTTTCTGCCCTTCCCGTGTAGCTGAACCATGGTTGGAGAGCCGAACGAAACTTGACCGCATTTCAGGTTGATCAACTCCGAGGCGCGAGCCCCAGTGTTGTACATGGTCAAAAGCAGGGCGTGATCGCGGCCCCCGATCCATGTCTCGCGATCCGTGGTCGCCAAAATGGCGTCCATCTCGGACCGGGTTAAGAAAGTGATCAACGGTCGTGCGAAACGTTTGCTCGGAATCGCGAGCACCCTGTTTACGACGGCCAGGTGCTCCACGTCACGAACCGACGCGAACTTGAAGAACGACCGGATTGCGCTGAGGCGGGCGTTCCGGGACCGCGGGGTGTTTTCTCTGGCTGATTCAAGGTGGTCCAGGAACGCCAGAACGGCCGGTGCATCCAGATCCGAGATCACCAAGTCACTGGGCGGGTGACCCGTACGGTCCTGCATAAATGTAAACAGGAGCCGAAACGTGTCGCGATAGGCCGTGACCGTTTTCGGGCTGACCTGCTTGTGCTCGCAGAGATGCTGCGTGAAGAAGCACTGAACCAATGACGAGAAGCACGATGAGGTCGTCATTGTTCACCTCCGGCACAGGCGGGCGGCTTAAACTCTGAGGTCGCTGCGCTGAGCAGTTCTGGCGTGGCGGTCATGTACCAGTAGGTGTCACGGAAGTCCACGTGGCCGAGATAAGTTGCCAGGTGCGCCAACCTGCTCTCCACATCAAGCCCCTCCTCGTGCCAACTGCGCAGACGAGCAACCACAAAGGAGTGCCTGAGCGAATGAAGAGTCGGCTCGTTGCTTCCCTGATGGGCTCGAAGGCCAACCCGATCGATGATTGTTCGAAAGTGTCGCCGCAAGGTTCCGTAGGACAACCGTCTGCGATGACTCGAGACAAAGAATGCTGTCGTGTGCAAGCCGTAACCGAGGAGTTCCCGGTGACCGGCATACACTGCGAGCTGTTCCGCCGTCGAGGGGTGAAGCGGAACAAGTCGTGACTTGTGAAACTTCGCTTCGCGAATGAGCAGCGTGCCAGGATTACTTCGTGGCATGACGTCGGTCCGATCGAGCCCGAGGGCCTCAGAAGCTCTCAGCCCGGTAGCGGAAATCAATCCGAGAATCGTGTGGAGCACCACCGAAGAGAACTCGCCCGGCATAAAATCGGCCGCTTCTTTGAGCAGCAGTTCTATCTCGATCGGGGTGAAGACGAAAGGTGTCGGTCGCCTGTATCCGGCGATCAATCGGAGTTCAGGGACTTGAGTGTCCGGGAGGGCAGCACTGAGGTGCAAGAGAAACTGTCGTACTAAACTTAGGCGCTTTGCCGTGTCACCTGCGCACCGCTGTTTTGTTGTGGCATCGAGCCAATCGAACACCAGCTTGGAGGTGACTGAACCCGTGGTCTCCTGAGCACCGGCGAACTCCACAAAGTTGTCGAGCACCCTGGAATGGGTGCCGACTGAGGTTCCAAGCGCTTTCCTGATGTTCAAGTACGCAGTGAGCCGATCCTGCAGTTCGGTTCGATTCATACGTTGCCGCCTTTCCATGGCAGAGCAACATCCCGGAGTGAGGGCTGATCCAGTTTGATGTATATGCCGGTCGTCGCCAAAGAGCGGTGGCCAAGAACGTCGGCAACTTCTTTCAGCGAAGCCCCATTCTGCACCATCAGAGTTGCTGCGGTGTGCCGGAAGCTGTGGCATCCGCGGCCCGGTCCGTCCAAACCAATCTTGTTCAAGAAGATTTTGACGAAGGTGGTCGTTACGCAATCGCCCAAGGGGCGCCGTGGCGTCACCGACGTAATGAAGATCTCACGGTAGTCGGTGACAGGCCGCTCGCGGCGGATGTAGTTCGCCATCAGCGCGCCGGCATCGGCAGGTAGCGGCAGCGTGCGGCCGTGCCCGGACTTGCTCTGTTTGATATGCAAGAGCCCTTCGGCCCAGTCCATGTCTTCGAGCCGAAGATGGCGCAATTCCCCGGCACGTACGCCGAGTCGCGCGAGGAGCGCGATGAAGGCGCGGTCGCGAAGACTCCCATACTGATCCGATTGGCAGGCTTTCATGACTGCGTCAAGTTCGCCGGCGGAGAGATGCTTCGGCAAGTTGGCGTACCGCCACCGGCGCACTCGCGGAATCGCGTGTACCAACTGCGCTGGGACATTGCCTTCGCAGATCATGAAGCGGAGGAAAGTTCGCACAGCGGATACGATTCGCCCCTTCGCGGCGCGGGCCGCGCCGGTTTCCCTCAGGACGAATTCTGAGATGTATTCCGAGGTCATCTTCGACCAGTCCGGCGCACCTCCGTCGCAGAGTCCGAGGATAAACGGGCGGACATAGCGGCGATACGACTCCTGTGTTGACGGCGTGACGCCGCGAACGTTGGCAAGGTGCTCTTCAAAGCGGCGTAGGGCCGGATCGGCGGGAGACTCCGACTGCCTTGAGAGAATCCCCACCGACTGAAAGAGGGCAGGTAAGCGTGTGAATCCGACGACCCCTTCGGGCAGTCGACCGGCCAGAGTTCGCCGGTGCATCGTCATGTAGGTCCACAACTCGGCCTTGCCCGCATTTGCCGGGCTTAGTCCTCGCTGCGCCAGCCAGTCGCCCAGTGCCGACGCTGTCCGCACCAGTTTGCGTGCTTGCGAATGGCAGTAGCCCAGATCCAAAAGGTTTGAGACCAGAACGTCGAGGTATGGTCCCATCGGGCCAGCGAGCAGTCGCTGGCGCACGTCCTCGTTGCCGAACAATCGTTCAATCATCATTTCCTCCACGAGCCCAGTTGGCCCGTGAAAGCGAGACTATTCCTCGCTCAATGCTTTCGCGAGGGTGCCCCTCTAAGGGCGACTCAGGACACGCGCGCAGCGCTCGCAGGTCCATTCAGTAGATGCAGAACTGGCGCACCATGCTTTGATGCATGCGAACAGAGTTATTCCGAGCGGGAACATTGATTTTTCCGAGTCTGGCGTTTTGATGATCAGCGGCGACGAGCCGTTCAACTCGCCTCTTAACGCCGGATTATTCCGGGTCTGGAAATCGCGTGGTTGTGGCCTGACGGGTCATTCGGGCCACCTTCAAAGCTGGCTCGGAATAATTGGGGAATCGGAATAGCGTGGAAAACTCTCTTTCCCACAGCCTGTCCTATGAAAATCTCTCGTCGCGGCACACCCGGAATGCCCAACGCCTCCTGGTGGCACCCCTCACGGGAGAATCGTGCTGCGCCCCTAGAATGCCGAATTGCTCCGCCTAAAGCGCTCCACCATCATCGCGAAGAGCTTCGTAATCGGCGACGCGGGGTGTTGAGGGCGGTGCGGGCTCGCGCGGGCGTCCTTGCAACCATCCTCCGCCCGAGACAGATCGGGCCAGATTCCCTGCCGCAGAAAGCGCCCCTAGAATGCCGAACCTCTACTGGAATTCCCAGCAAGGCAAGTCACGCCAGGTGCGCCTCGCGCCGTACAGATTGGAGGGACTATGGCCGCCTGGGTGAGGCGGTTCAGGGGGGCGGCCTCCGAAGCTCATCTTGACGGTGAATT